>Ga0073934_10008164_pt1 | contig 14125 bp, 12 predicted proteins | sample LarsenN4metaG_FD_76834 | JGI IMG/M metagenome (GOLD analysis project Ga0073934, IMG submission 76834) | Hot spring sediment bacterial and archeal communities from British Columbia, Canada, to study Microbial Dark Matter (Phase II) - Larsen... ...
ACCTGCACGCCGCCGGCGTGGTCGTCGGCTACGACTTCACCTTCGGCTCCCACCGCAGCGGCACCGTCGAGACCATGGAAAGACTCTGCACCGCCGCGGGCCTGGACTGCCAAGTCCTCGAGGCCCAGCTGCTCGGCGAAACCCTGATCAGCTCCTCGCGGATCCGGGCCTTCGTCGCCAAGGGCGAGGTGGAGATCGCGCACGGCTGCTGGGCCGCCCCTTCTTCCTCGACGGTACGGTGATCCAGGGCGCGGGCCGCGGCGCCAGCCTCGGCATCCGTACGGCAAATCTCAAGACCGACAACGAGTTGATCCCGCTGGGCGGCGTCTACGCCTGCTGGGCCGAGCTTGGGAAAAAACGCTACCCCGCCGTCACGAACATCGGCCTCAATCCGACCTTCGGCGGCCGCACCCTGAGCATCGAGGCCCACCTGCTGGGCTTCCACCGCGATATCTACGGAAAACGGCTCCGCCTCCACTTCCTCAAGCGGATCCGCGACGAGCGGAACTTCGAGACGGTGGAGGCCCTGGTCGCGCAGATCCACCGGGACATCGAGGCCGCGAAAAAATTCCTCGCCAAGGCCCCGCTGAAATAATTCGAAATCAAGGGCCGTATTCGTCCACGGGAAAGCGCGTGGGCATCTCCGGCATGCCGCCCGCCCCGCCGCGGCCGGCGTAGTTCGCCAGGCCCCAGATCCCGGCGCCGATGGCGCCTCCGATCAAGCCTCCGGCCAAATCCCAAAGATAGCGGTTACGCACGGGACGCTTCATTTTCTTGGAGATCGGCGGCACGAGGTAATGCGTCGCCAGGGCACCCACGCCCATGCCGATCATCGCCGAGCCGCCGAAGCCCAGGGTCTGGCGCGGCGTGTTTCCCAGCTCTTTCACGCCGAGGGCCACGCCCAGCTGCGCGGCGCCGCCCGCCAATATAGCGCCCTCGCCGAGCGGGAGCCAGAGCTCGCTGCCGCGCAGGCTCTTGCGCAGGTCCTTCGCCAGATTCTCCTGCAATTTCTCGACGGCCTCGCGGTCGAATTTCAGCTCCGCCAAGACGACCTCGCCGCCGATCAGCAGGCTCGCCTCGCCGTGATTGGATTTTTCCCCGAACACCAGCCGCAAAACGCCCAAGGCCGCGAGCAGCGGCTCGCGCTGGCGCGTGCTCTTGGTATCGCGGAACAGCTTGTCCAAAGCCTTCTCCATTTTGCCGGCGTCGATGCGAATCCGCGCCCGACGGCCGTCCTTTTCGGGGACGATCTCCGCCCCCGCTAGCAAGGCCTCGGCCACCGCATCGATCTGCCCCCGCTTCGCCAGCCAATCGGCCGGCATGTTGGCCCGTTCGGCCTCGCGCGCGACGGTCTTTTGGATCTTGGCCAGCCCGTCGGAGGAACGCAGATAGGCCTTCACGCCGTACTTGACGGCATCCTCGGGGCCCAGCCGGGCGGCCGCAAGCCCCTCGCGGCAGGAAGCGACCTCGTCGGCCTTGGCCTTCCTCGCGATCTCCGGAATCTCCTTGAGCGCCAGGCCCAAGGCCATGCAGAAGGCCTTGTCCTCCTCTTTCTGCCCGCGCAATTTACGGAACGCCGCCTCGGCGTCCACCGCGGCCTCGTCGTAGCGGATGCGTCCGTCGGCGGCCAAGTCGACCAGCGCCGCCGCCGCGAAGGTCTGCAGATCGGCGTGGGCCTGTGCCGACTCTTCGGAAGGGATGCCCTCCGGAGGGACTCCGACCAAGCCGTTCAGGAACCTTTGGTAGGCGGGGACAATCCCCAGGATTTCCAAAATCCGGTCGATCCGGCCTATCGTCGCCTCGTGGTTCAGGCTGGAATCCGTCCGGAAAAATGCGATCTTGCCGATCAGCGACTGCACCGCCTCCGGGTTGCTGTTGGCGAAGACGTCTAGGAGCTTCGCCGCCAGGTCCGCCTCGCTGAGCGGCTTCGGGTTGTCCGGAAAGATCACCTCCCCGCGCACCACGTATTGCGCGAGGACCAAGGGAAAGACGAAGCGCCCCGCCCGCTCTTCGGCGGTCGGCTTGGCGATGCCCTTGGAGGAAAGCATCGACCCCGAGATCCGGACGATGTCGAGGATCTGGCCCGAATTCTCGTGCTTGCGGAACCAGTCGACGTCCTCGCTCCGGTTCAGCGTCTCGCCGGACCCGCCCTCGGCCTTTTGGGATAAGACGAAAGAGTCCCCCGCCCGGTCGAAACGCAGGGAGCGCCGTTCCTTGGGCCCGTAGACGCCGCCGCCGACCTCGGTGAGGTCGAGGATGACGTGACACTGGTCGTCGTTGTTGGAAATTTCGGCGGGCGCCCGGTTGCAGTCGTCGTCCGGCACCTGCACGCGATCGAGAGTGACTCGAAGTTCGGTCATGAAAACCTCCGCTTCGAGCCAGACATGAAAGATAAAGCTTCGCCCCAGAAGCTACCGGCTTATCGTGAATTTAGCCGATAAGTTGCGCTTATAGTCTCATGGACCGTACTCGTCCACCGGAAACCGGGGCGAACCTATGGGCGGGGTCTGTCCGCCGGCCAAGAGGCTGATCAGGAGGTAGAGGCCGGCGCCGACCAAGGACCCGCCGAGGCTGGTCAGGCCGTCCCAGAGGTAGGCGTTGTGGACGGCGTCCGGCGCCACCGCCGGCCAGAGGAAATGCCCGCCCAGCGCGGCGCAGCCCAGCCCCGTGAGTCCGGACGAGGCGGTGCCCAGCCCCAGGCGCAGGTCGGCCTCGTCCCGGATCTGCGGGAGGGTCTCGCTCAAGACGATCCCGGCGACCCCGACGCCGCAGACGACGCCCTCCAGGATGGGCAACCATACGTCGGTCCCGGCCTCGCTGCTGCCGAGCCTGCCTTCGATGGAACGGATCAAACCGGCCAGCTCGCCGCGACGGCTCGGGGTCAGGGTCCAGGAGAGCTCTCGGTACTCGCCGCCGGCGAAGACGCGTTGGTCCAGGCCCTCGCCGTCCGTTCCGAAGAGCGTGCGCAGCAGCGCCAAGGCGGCAAGGATGTATTCCCGGCGCCGGACGGTCTGGGCGTCGATCAAGAGGTTGATCTCCACGGCCGCCGAGGTGACGTCGAGGGAGATCTCGGGCGCGACCCCCTCCTCTTCCGGGACGCGCACCTGGAGGTGTCGAAGCAGGATCTGTGCGACCTCGCCGATCCGGCCGCCTTCCTCGTCCCCCTGGCGGCCGAGCCATTCCACCGTCATGTTGGCGTCCCCGCTCTCCTCGGCGATGGACTCTTGCAAACGCCGCGTCCCGGACGCGGACAACAGCGAGGCCCTCAGGCTCTCCCGTACCGCGTCGACAACCGGCATGTCGATCAAACGCAGGGCCTGGTGGCACTCCTCCATGAAGACCGGCGGAACGCCGCGGTCGCCGCGCAGCTCGCGCAGGGCGTCCTCGACGCTGGTGCAGAAGTCCAAGCGGGTTCCGTCGTTCAACTCGGCGGCGTAGAGGGTCTGGTAGGCCGCATTGGCCGCCAAGAAGGCCCGGCTGAAGCGGACGGGCTGCTCCAATGCGTGGGCCACGACCATCTCGCGGCAGAAATTGGTGATCGCCTGCAGCTGCTCCTGGCGCTCCCGGGGAAGCGAATCGAAACGCGCGTATTCCTCCTCGTTGATGAAGTGCCGGCGAAAGGCGCGATAGCGCGGGCCGAAATCCATCAGGTCGACGACGCCGCGCAGGCGTTCGCGGGCCTCCGCGCCCAGCCAATCCTGGCCCCGGAGGAAACTGAGCCGCCCGACGAAGTCGGTCAGCGTCCGGTCCCCGGAATCCGTGAAGGTCTCCAGCAGGCCGTTGGCCATGGCCGCATGGTCGATCAATTCCCCGCGGCTGTTGCGGGCCTCGCCGGTGGCGATGTAGTTGGCCACGTAAAAGAAAATCTGCGTGGCGGACGCATAGACGCCCAGCTCGTTACCGCGCAGCAGGCTCTGGGTGATGCGCAGGGTCTGCAAAATTTCGGGGAGATTGGGGTGGCTCGCCACCCAGGTCAGGGTGTCCCCGGGATTCGCAGGGGAAAGGATGTACTGGTCGCCCTGCCGGTCGAAGCGCACGTGGTGCGCGGCGGCCGAGGGATCGGCGTCGTCGACCATCGGCAGCGTCACCTGGCAGGGGTCGACGCCCGAAGCCGGCGGGGCGTCGATGCAGGCGCGGGTCGTGGCGCGAATCCCGTCAAAACGGATGATCAGATCGGACATAACAGCTCCTATTTACGGCCCGTAAGGGTCGACCGGAAAGCGCGGGTTGGCGCCGCCCGGATTGCCGCCGGTCAAGAGGTTGATCAGCAAATAAGTCCCGATGCCCAAGCCGGTGCCGACGGCGGCGCTGCCCAGGTCCCAGGCGTAACGATTGTGGACGGCCCGCGGGATGGCCGCCGGCCAAACGTAGTGGCCCATCAGCCCGAAGCAGCCTCCTCCCGCGAGCCCCGAGGAGGCCGTACCCAGGCCCAATTGCAGGCCGCGGTTCCGGGCGATGGCCGGGAGGGCATGGCTGAGCACGATCCCGCCGGTGCCCAGGGCGCAGCCGGCGCCCAAGAGCGCGGGCATGCCGTTCGTAGCGAAGCTGTCGCTGCTGTGCCGGCGGCCTGCCAGGGTGGAGATCAATTCTCGAATCTGCCTTAAGGACTCGGGTGCGATTTGCCAAGCAACCTCGCGGAAGTGACCGTCGGCGAAGACGCGCAACGGCGGCGGATCCCCCTCGGTGCCGAAGAGGCGGCGCAGGAAGGCCAGGGCGGAAAGGTCGTATTCGCCGCGCTGGGTGAGGATCGTCATCAGGCGCAGGGCCTGGCGAAAACGCCCGATGTCGAAGGTGAGGCGCGCCGCCTCCCCCTCGCCGCTCAAGCCGATATTGTCGCGCAGGGCCGAGAAGACCTGGCCGAAGCTGGAACGCCTGCCGAGCCACTCCAGGCGCATGTTGGCGGCGGCGCTCTCCTCGGCGATCGCCTGCTGGAGCAAGGGCAGGCCCGAGGCTCCGACGAGGCCGAAGCGAAGGCTTTCGCGCATCGCCTCGACGGCGGGGCGGGCGCCCCATTCGATCCCGAGCCGGCACTCGTTGACGAAGTTGGCAAGCGGCACTTCGGGGCCGCCGCGTTCCTGGAGGGCGGCGTTCAGGGCGGCGCAGAAATCGGGGCGCGTGCCCGCCGCGATGTCCGCCTGGCGCAGCTCGCTGTAGGCCCGATAGGCCTCCAAGGTCGCGGCGTCGTAGCGCAGGGGCCTCCGGTTGGCCAGGGCCACCACCGCGTTGCGGACAAACGAAATCACCCGGCCGTAACGCAGGATATCCGTCCCGGAAAACCGTTCCATCCCCTGATTTTCGCCCTCGGTGACAAAGTGGCGTAGGAAGGCCTGATAAGTCGGCACCAGGTCGAGGATGCGGGTGACGCGCTCGATGCGATCCCGCGTCTCGGCCGGCAGATTCGGCTCGCGGCGCAGCAGGTTGATGTTCCCCACCAGGGGCACCAGGCCCTGGGCGCGCGATCCGGTGAACAGCTCCAGCAAGACCCCCTCGATGTCGGGCGACCGCTCCGCACTTCCGGAGACGGCGTCGAATGCCACGCGGCCCGTCAGGACGTAACGCGAGATCCACACGAAAAAACCCACCGCATAGCGGCTGGCCGTCGCGGGACGGCCGGCGCTGCGCAACAGCGCCCCGGTCAGGCGTGCGACGTCCAGTGCCAAGGGGAGATTTTGATGGGAACCGACCCAAGTCAGGTTCTCGGCGGAATTACTGGTGGAAAGGACAAATTGATCCCCCTGGCGATCGAAGGCGATCTGGCGCGGCGGCGGCGGATTGGAGACGTCCAGGGTGAGAGGCAGGGTGATCCGGCAGCCGTCCGCCGGACGAGGTCCTCGAGCCGGTACGGCGGGAGGGGCGTCCGCGCAAGCCGCGGTGGCCGGCGCCTGCAGGGTACTGTCTGAGTTATCGACGAAGACTCGGAGATTCGACATTGGGGCAACCTTTGCACGGGCGCTTCCGCCCCGCGCTTGGTGCCCCCAAGTTCAGGAAATGGCGTTTTCGATCTATGCCCTTATCGAGGGTCCGTCAACAAAGTTGCGTGCGGTCCCTGCGAATCCGCCGTCCATAAAAAGCATGGGTTTCAAGGAGATAAGGGAAGCCGCTGCGAGCCGAGGACGGCCCGCCGGGCTCAGAACCGGGCCGTCCGGATGCTGTTGAACCAAGAGTTGTAGCGGTCGTAGAGGGCCCGGAAGGCCTCCTGGTTGCCCTGCTCCCAGCGCCCATGGGTGACCGTCTTGCCGTCGGCCGTGACGTCGAAGAACTCCTCGACCGTGCTTTGGTGGGGTCCCTCGGGGTTTTTGGGCCAAGTGAAGAAACCGCTGGAGACGACGATGTCGTAGAGCTGCTTGAGCTGCTCGCCGGTGATCTTGTAGACGCGCTCGCTCTTGGTCTTGACGCCCTCCTCGCCCACGATCTCGGCGTTGCGGCTGACGGTGACCGTGTCTTTGTGGACGGTCAGGGTCTCTTGGGTGGCGCGCTCGAGGGCGCCGGCGCTGGAGCGAAACACCAGCTTGAAATCCCCGGGCACCTTTTCCGCGGCGGCCGCGAACCGGGGGAACGACACCAAGGCTAAAACCAAAAATAGGATCTTTCGCATATCGGACCTCCGACGGAGATTTTTTACCGGGAGCGGAACCATTCTACGGTCTTTTTCAAACCCTCGGCCAGGGAAAATTGGGGGCTCCAGCCGAGCTCCCGCTCGATCTTGGCGTAGGAAATGACGCTGCGCCGCTGCTCGCCGGGCTTGGCGGGGCCGTGCTGCGGTGCCGCCGCGACCCCGGCCGCCGCCGCGAGGTGCTTGTAGATCGCCACCACGTCGGTCTCCACGCCGGTGCCGACGTTGTAGACGCCCCGAACTCCGGGCCGTAGGGCCAGGAGGTTCGCGCGAACCACGTCTTCGACGAAGACGTAGTCGCGGGTCTGGAGGCCGTCGCCGTTGATGACCGGGATCTCGCCCTTCAGCAGCTTAGTGGCGAAGATGGCGACCACGCCGGCCTCGCCGTGGGGATTCTGCCGCGGGCCGTAGACGTTGGCGTAGCGCAGGGAGACCGCGTCGATGCCGTAGGTCTCCTGATAGAAATGCAGGTACTTCTCGCCGAGCAGCTTGGTGATGCCGTAGGGGCTGGCCGGTTGGGTGGGGTGCGACTCGTCGGCGGGATAGGCGATCTGCTCGCCGTAGATCGCCCCGCCCGAGGAGGCGAAAACGACCTTCTTGACGCCGTGGCGGCGGGCGGCCTCCATCAGGTTGAGGGTGCCGATGCCGTTGACCTCGCAGTCGTAGACGGGCTCGGCTACCGAGCGCCGCACGTCCATCTGGGCGGCGTGATGGGAGATCACCTCGGGACGGAACTCCTCGAGGATGCGGTCGACCGTCGCGTCGCGGATGTCGTTTTGAAAAAACCGGCTGGCGGATGCGAGGTTGGCCTGGTTCCCGGTGGCGAGGTTGTCGAGGACGGCGACCGTATGCCCCGCTTGCAGGTAAGCGTCTTGGATGTGAGAGGCGATGAAACCGGCCCCGCCGGTGATGAGGATCCGCATGGCAGGGGAATAATGGGTAATTTCCTCGCGGTCAAGCGCCCGAAGCGGCAAGCCTTTACAGAAGCGCCCAAATGGTCCTAAATATTCCCCATGGACATCCTCGAGAAAATCGCCGCCGAAAAAAGACGCCTCAACGCCGTCATCGTCTCCCACTACTACCAGGAGGACGAGATCCAGGACCTGGCGGACTTCGTGGGCGACTCCCTCGCGATGGCCCAGTACTGCGAAAAGTCCCCGGCGGACACCTTGGTGGTCTGCGGCGTGCGCTTCATGGCCGAGACGGCCAAGATCGTCAATCCCGCAAAGCGGGTCCTCCTGCCCGACCTCGAGGCGGGCTGCTCGCTGGCCGACAGCTGCCAGCCCGCGCCCTTCCAGTATTTCAAATCGAAGCTGAAGGACCCCTACGTGGTGATGTACATCAACTCGAATCCCGAGATCAAAGCCCTCTCCGACGTGATCTGCACCTCGAGCAACGCCGAGAAGATCATCGCCTCGGTGCCGAAGGACCGGGAGATCCTCTTCGGTCCCGACCGGCACCTCGGCCGCTACCTGATGAAGAAGACCGGCCGGCCGATGACGCTCTGGCAGGGCGTCTGCATCGTCCACGAGACCTTCAACGAGAAGAAGGTGATCGCCCTCAAGACCGAGCACCCCGACGCCGAGGTCATCGCCCACCCCGAGTGCGAGGAGGCGATCCTCAAGCACGCGGACTTCGTCGGCTCCACCTCCGCCCTGCTCAAGCACAGCCAGACCTCGCCGAAAAAGAAATTCATCGTCCTGACCGAGTCGGGGATCCTGCATCAGATGCGCAAGGCCTCGCCCGACAAGATCTTTCTCGAGGGACCCAACGACAGCGGCTGTCAGTGCAACGAGTGCCCCTACATGCGCCTCAACACCCTCGAAAAACTCTATCAATGCATGCGCGACGAGAAGCCCGAGATCCTCATGCCCGAGGAGCTCCGCCGGAAGGCCTACCTGCCGCTGAAGCGCATGCTGGAGCTGAGCGCGGCTTAAATTCCTCCGAAGACCTGGCCACTCGAATATCCCTCGATTTTTCCTAGCAACTAAGCCCCGTCCTCCGCGATATCTGGAGGCCGTTTAGGCACCCTCGGCACCGCCGCGGACCGGTGCTTAGCTACGGCGAAGCATCTCGGAGGCACACCCATGTTACCCGTCTTGATCCTGGCCGGCGTCGCCCTGCTTGCGACCGGCTGCGCGGCTTCGCAAAAATCGGAACCCCAAAAACCCGAGCCCAAGGATCCACCGCCCAATCCCAAGCTGGAGCCTCCCGAGGAACCCCAGGCCAAAGACCTCTTTTTCAAGCTGAAAAAGGACTACGGGGTCCGGGACGTCGAGATCAACCAAGGTTGCCATCGCCTGGATCTGGCGAATCCCGGACCCGGCGACCGCATCGTCGAAGCGGGCGGAGACCTGAAGGCCTGCGAGGTCTACGACTTCGTCCTGGACCATTATGAAAAATTCCCGGAGCTGGCCGCGAACCTCACGGGCAAGCCGATCCCCTGGACCTTGGACGATCTCAACCCGGCCACCGCCTTCGACGAGGGGCTGCGCACCCGGGTCAAGGCCGCCGTCGCGAAGCTGGAACAGATCTTGTTGAAGCAGGGGCAAAAACCGGGGAGCGAGGCCTTTCAGGAAAAGATGGCGGTGGGGCTTTTTTACTTCACTTATTTTCCGGAGAACCAGGATCATATCCAAAAAAACCGCGAGTCGCTCCTCAAGACGGTGCGGGAGTTGCGGGAAACCGGCCTGCAGGATTTCGAAACTTACCTCTTCCAGAAGGGCGGGCTCGGCGTCGCGGAGTTCCAAGGAGACGCCCCGCGCGAGGCGACCGCGCTGGAGGCCTTGAGCCTGAAGAAGGGATGGTGCACCGAGCGCTCCAAGATCCTGTTCGCCGTCTTCCGGATGGCCCAACTTCCGGCCTTCTTCCTTTACGGCCGCGGTTGGGAGATGGCGAAGCAGCTCAAGCAGGCCGGGATCGAGCTCACTCCCCAGCAGCGCGCCGTGGGGCATCATTTCGTCGGCGTTTCCCTGGGACAACGGGTGCGATCTTTCGATTTGAGCCTCTTCAGCTCCCAGGCCCAATACCCGAAATTTTACGGCCAAAGTCTGAGCCATTTCCTGTCCGCGGACTTGAACAACCGGGCGAACGGCCTGATCGACGAGGGCAAGTTGGCCGAGGCGGAAAAACCTCTGCTCCAGGCCGAGCGCCTCGCCCCGGACTACTTCGGGACCTATGCCAACCTCACCGATATTTATTACAAGCGGAGCGAATTCGAGAAAGCCCTCGCCGCGGCGAAGCGAGCGGTAGAGCTGGAGCCCAACTTCGCGGAGGGCCATTACAACCTCTTCGCCGTCCAGGAGCAGCTGGGCCAGGACGCCGCCGCGCTCGAATCGCTGCGCAAGGCCGCCGCGCTGGCCCCGGAGGTCGCGGAATTCCAATACACCCTCGGCATCCTCTTGGCCGAGGCCGGAAAAACCCAAGAGGCCCTTCCCTATCTAAAGTCGGGCCTCGCCCTGGATCCAAAGCACCCCTCGGCGCATAAGGCGCGGGATATCTTGAAAAAATAAGCTAGGGATACAGGCCCCAAGCTATCTGTTCCTAAAATATTGACACATGTCACTATTTTTGTGACACTTGGCTTATGGACCTTTCCTTTCTCATTCCCTCGAAGATGCGCCGGCAAGTGCTGGCCTATTTCGTCGCCAACCCCGAGGCCCAAGTGGGCATCCGCGAGCTGGCCCGCGAGCTGAAAGCCCCGCCCCAGGCGGTCTATCGGGAGCTGCTCAACATGGAGGGCTGGGGCTTTCTCTTCTCCTCCAAGCGCGGCAACCAGCGTGCCTTCCGGTTGAACCGACGCTTCTTCCTGCTGCCGCCCATTCAGGAGCTGTTTCGGCGGCTGGACGAAGAGAAAAACCGGAAGTTCACGATCGTAAAGACCTACGACCTGAAACAGCTGCAAAAAAAATACAAAAAGATCCCCGTTCCGCCCGAGCTCGACAAGGCGCTGAGGGCGCCGCGAAAACGTCCCCGGGCCTATGCGGAAGAAAAGAGCCTGCGTAAGTTGGGGTTGCTATGACCGCAATCGAGAAGGAGCTGCGAAAGATCCAGGAAATGCCCCCGAACATCCAGCAGATGGCCTTGGCGGCCCTGCTTGCCGAGAAATTTGAAAAATACGACGTTATCCTGACCGTCGTCGGCGGCGCGGCGGTGCAGTTCTATTCGGACGCCGAATACGTCACCGGCGATCTCGACGCCATCCTCTTCGGCGACACCAAGGAAATCATCGAGACGGTCATGGGCGAGCTGGGCTTCCGTCGAACCACGATGTACCGCCATTTCGAAAACCCGAAATTTCCCTTCGTGGTCGAGTTTCCGCCCTCCCCCATCGAGGTCGGCGGCCGCCACTTGGACAAATTCAACGTCTTGAAGCTGGATCGCCTTTCGGTGCGGGTCATCCGCGTCGAAGACCTCATCATGGACCGCATCGTGGCCGGGGTGGAGTGGCGGGACCAGCCCTCGCTGGATCAGGCGAGGCTGCTTTGGCTCAAAAACAAGGACGAAATCGACTTGAAGTACCTGACCCAATTCGCCAAGGAGGAAGGCTACGCCGCAACCCTGAAGAAAATCATCCAATGACGCCTATTCCAGCATCTTCAGAAAATCCTCTTCCGAGATTATCTCGATGTCCGCGCCTTTCTGCTTCAGGGCCTCCGCCTTGATCCACTTGTTGCCCTTCTCGCGGTTTTTGTAGCCCTCGCTGCCGATCACCAGGTAGTCCAGGTCCTTGTTGACGCCGGCGGCGATCTCGCCGCCCAGGGCCTGGACCTTCTTCTCGGCTTCGCCGCGCTCCATGGCGGCCATCTTGCCCGTAAAGAGGAAGCTCTTGCCCGAGAACTTGCCCTGCTTGGCGGCGCTCCGCTCCTCGAGGGTCACGTACTTGAGCAGCTTGTCCAGGGTCTTGGCCTTTTGCTTCAGGCCCCGAACCACCTCGCGGGCGATCACCGGACCGATGGTGTGGATGGCGCTCAGCTCTTCCTCGGTCGCGGCGCGGATCCGCTCGAGGCTGCGGAACTGCTTCACGAGGACCTCGCTGCTGTGCTTGGCTAGCTCGGGGATGCCGAGGCTGCGCAGGAACTGCGCCAAGGGAACCCGGCGTCGGGACTGGATGTTGTCGATCAGCTTGGTCGCGAGGATCTCCCCCATCCGCTCCAGATTGAGCAGGTCTTCCTTGGTCAGGCGGAAAAAGTCGGGCAGGTCCTCGACGTAGCCGTTGTCGTAGAGCTGCTCGATCGTCTTGTCGCCGAAGCCCTCGATCTCGAGGACGTCGACGAAGTGCCTCAGCTCGCCCAACCGCGTGCTGCGGCAGCCCTTCTCGTTGGTGCAGTAAAGGAAATCGTCCCGGATCTCCGTCTTCGAGCCGCAGGAGGGGCAGCGCTCCGGCGCCTCGACGAGTTTTTTCGTCTTCTGCAGGACCTCCTCGAGGTTGGGGATCACCCCGCCCCGCCGCATCACCAAAACCTTGGCACCCAGCGAAACGCCCATCTTCTTCATCAGGCCGTAGTTGTGCAACGAGACGCGCGAGACTGTCGCGCCGCTCAGCCGCACGGGGTCGATGATGCCGATCGGCGTGATCACGCCGGTGCGGGAGACGCTCCACTCCACCTCGCGCAGGACGGTGGTCCCCGAATCCCCCTGAAACTTGTAGGCGATGGCCCAGCGCGGGTGATGGGCGCTGGCCCCCAGCCGGGTCTGGTCGGCGACCTCGTTGGCCTTGTAGACGACGCCGTCCAGCTCGTAGTCGAGGGAGTCGCGCTTGGCGAGATAGTCGTCGTAGGCCTTTTGCAGGGCCTCGGGTTCCTTGGAAATGACCTGCGCGTCGATGGCGACGAAGCCCAGCTTCTTCAAGTGCCGCAGCTTCTCGATCTCGCGGTCGAAGTCGAGGCCCAGCAACTCGTAGCCGAAGAAATTGAGGTCGTAGTCGGCCGTCTTCTTGGGGTCTTTCTGCTTGAGGGCGCCGGCCGCGAGGTTGCGCGGGTTGGCGAAGCTCCCCTCGTACTTCTTGAAAACCGAGCGGCGCATGTAGACCTCGCCGCGCACCTCGAGGGGCCCGCGGGGGATCTTGCGCGGAACGTCGCCCACCTCCTGGACGTTGCGGGTGATGTCGTCGCCCTTGAGTCCGTCGCCGCGGGTCTCGGCCCTGTCCAAGCTCCCCTCGGCGTCGTAGTGTATGGCGATGGCCAGGCCGTCGATCTTCGGCGAGGCGACGACGTCGCCGTGCAGCTTGGCCGCCCAGTCCTTCAGGGCCTCCAGGGAGTAGGCCTTGTCGAGACTGAGCATCGGCGAGGAATGGACGATCTTCTTGCCGCCGCCCTCGCTTAAGTCGGAGCCGATCTCCTCGAGGACCTTCGATTGGGGCTTCAGTTCCTTGAGGCGCTCGACCATGCGGTCGAACTCGTAGTCGCTGATCTCGGGCTTGGCCTGCTTGAAATAGAGGTCGTTGTGGTGCCGGATCGCTTTTTCCAGCTCCGGGACGGTCATTTCCTTGATGGGTTTTTGCGTTGCGGTTTTTTTCATCGTTGAAAATCGGATCGTTAAAACGCGAAGCGCGTCACGAACAAGCGGTCCAAATCACCGCGCTGGTTGACGCAGACCACCCGGTCCCAGCCGAGCGGATCGCACTCGATCAGCGACACCGAGACGTTGTCGATGCGGAATTTCCAGATATTCTCGTAAGGGATCTTCAAGAACTCCATCACCGCGCACTTGATCCAGTCGGCGTGCGAGACCGCCACCACGGTCTGGTCCGGGTGCTCCCGGCGCAATTGCGCGATGAAGTCCAAGGCCCGGTCGCGGACCTGATAGAGGGTCTCCCCGCCCGGCGCCACCGGAGTCTCGAGGCGCGTGAAATAGGGCGTGTAGTCCGGCAGGGCCCGGACCTCCTCGAAGGTGCGCCCGACCCATTCGCCGTAGTGGATCTCGACCAGGCGCTCGTCGTAGCGGGGCGTCAACCCCCGGTCCTCGACCAGGATCTGGGCGGTCTCCCGGGCCCGGCACACGCTGGAGCTGTAGACGGCGTCGACGGGAAAGCGGGCCAGGGCCTCTTTCAGCGCGAGGGCCTGCTGGCGGCCGGTCTCGTTGAGGCCGATCTCCTGCCGTCCCATGATGCGCCGGTCGCGGTTCCAGTCGGTCTCGCCGTGGCGGACCAAGAGCAGTTTCAGCATGCCTCCATTTAACGTCGCGGGGCCCCGCGAAGAAAGGAAAAATTTTCTTTTCAGGCGTTCGGGAAACGTGATGAGATGGGCTCATGCTGCAAATCAACCGCCAGGTCCTGCCCAACGGCACCACCCTCCTCCTCGTCGAAAGCCACCAAGCCCCCGTCGTCTCGATCAATATTTGCGTGCGCGTGGGCTCGCGCTACGAGACCGACCAGGAGGCCGGCATTTGCCACCTCATCGAACACATGTTGTTCAAGGGCACCGAGCGCCTCGGACCCGGCGAGGTCGCCAAGCGTATCGAGGCCAGCGGCGGCGACGTCAACGCCTATACCAGCTTCGACGAGACCGTCTA
>Ga0073934_10008165_pt1 | contig 14122 bp, 12 predicted proteins | sample LarsenN4metaG_FD_76834 | JGI IMG/M metagenome (GOLD analysis project Ga0073934, IMG submission 76834) | Hot spring sediment bacterial and archeal communities from British Columbia, Canada, to study Microbial Dark Matter (Phase II) - Larsen... ...
TCAAGCAGTCGTCAATCTCCTTGTCGGCTTGGGCCGGACCGACGACGACTGCCAGCAGACCCAGGGTTGCCAGCGCGGGCAGCAGAATACGCACGTGAGGTCTCCTCGACTGGGTGGTTTCTCGGCGTTGCGGTTTGTCTCCCGAGTCAATCTATCGAAGTCAGAGTCCTGGCGTAGAAAAATCTCGGCGCCACGCTCCGGAGGTAGAGAGAATTCAGCAGTTTGCGGGGAGAAGCCCCAGGGCGCGGCGGAGCGCCTCGATGGTGGCCGGCGAGTAACCTGCGTAATGGTTGTTCACGAAAACCAGCACCGGCGCCCGCTCCCGCAAGGCGCCGATCGCTTCCGCATCCGCCTGGATCTGCTCCGTGCGGTCGATGACGACATGGTCCAGCTTGGAAGTCAGTCGATCGACCGCTGCGCGATCGCCGAGCAGGCGGATGTAGGCGAAGGGGCCGGTCAGCACGTCGAACTGCTTGACAAGCTCCAGCGGCGAGGGCATCCAGGCCTGATCGGTCAGGACCCAGACCGCGCGGTGCTTCCGCAGGCATTCGATGAACGGAGGCTTGAGCCAGTTCTTGTTGCGGATCTCCACGGCCAGGGGCACGTCGCGCGGCCAGCTGGCGAGGAAGGGATCGAGCAGGTCGAGAAACTCCTGTGCGCTGCTGAAGTGCGTTCGGTTGAAGTAGCTAAACTGCAGGACGCAACAGAGCAGCTTCGGGCCGAGCAGCCGTGCGGCCGCCAGGAAGCCATCGACCTCGGCCTGGCAATCGCGGAGGACCTTTTCATGCGTGATGCTCTGGGGGACCTTCAGCGAGAAGCCGAAGTGCTCGGGCGTCCTGGCCAGCCAGCCCTCGACCATTTTTCGGCTTGGCGTGCGGTAGAACGAACTGTCCACCTCCACGATCGGGTACTGCTGGGCATAGAGGCTGAGGTAATCCGCGGCACGGGTCCCCGCGGGGTAGAAGACTCCCTTCCAGTCGTCGTAGCTCCAGCCGCAACTGCCGATGCGAACGAGGTGGGGCATGAGATGCAACCTGCCGAATCTGCCAGTGCGCGGGGTCGCCAGGGGCCCGCGCTTGGCGCTGAAAGCCAGTGTGGAAGAGGCGTCGCCCAGTCTATCCTATCCGCTCGACGGCAACTTGAAGCGATGGACGAGGCAGAGACAGGAAGGCGCCTACGCAAGGATGCGAAAGGAGCGGGGTTTCGAGGAGCCGCGGACGCACGCTTGGAGCATTGGTTTCCTTTGGTCAAGAGTGAGGGCGCTGGGATTCGAACCCAGGACCTGCGGATTAAAAGTCCGATGCTCTACCGGCTGAGCTACGCCCTCTTCTACCCATTTCAATCTATAGTCAGCCCCGGTCGCGGCCAATGGCTGAGAGGACCCCGAACTGAGAGGGTCACTGGATGGACCCGGCCTCCGTGCAGGAGGTTCGAAGGAGGAATGCAACCGTGGGAAAGCAAACGGCAGGCTGCCTGGTTGTGGCCTGGCACAAGAGGAGATGTCCACCTTTTTCGGATGTAACGACTTTGCGGGCAAGCAGCCGGCTTGGGGGAACGGGGTGGGTCGAGACCACTAGAGACTTCGACTTGCGTTCCAGGGAAAATGCACAATCCCGGCGAACCTTGCTTGCGATGAGGATTGCAACCCATGCAACGGTTCCAGCTTGCTCTCCCTGCACTCCTTGTCCTTTGCGTCTCGGCGGAGCTGCGAGCCGAGCCCGCGCCAGCGAAGCCGCATGCTCAACCGACCTGCTTCTGCAAGGATCGCTCCGTAACCGTGCAGAGCTTCGAGTCCTTTTTCCCCTCCACCCTGCCGCACTTCCCCGCCGCGGCGATGCCGAGCTTCGCGCCGAGCGCACTGGACCACCCCGTGCCGCATCAACCAGGCCATCTGCCTGGCGTCGCGGAGACGCCAGGCCAGGGTCAAGACGAAGACCTGCCGACTCCCGTGGTGAGCATTCGGGTCGAGGCGCCCGCTGAATCGGCAGTCGGCCAGGACCTGGAGTATCGCATCTTCGTCGTCAACCGATCGCAGGCGGCGGCCCATCATGTCGTGGTCCGCGATCGGCTGCCCGCCAACGCTCGCTATGTGCGGGCCAGTCCCGAGCCCTCGGAAACACAGCCCGAACTGGCCTGGGAGCTCGGCTCGCTCGAACCTGGGGCCCGTCGGGAGATTCGCCTGATCCTCTCGCCCACGGGCGGCGGAGAGATCGATAACTGCGTTCGCGTGGCTTTCGAGCACGGCGTCCGCTTGAAGACCCAGCTTGCTCGGGCGGCCTTGCGGCTGCAGAAGATTGGTCCCGCTGAGGCCCAGCTCTACGATGCCTTGAGTTACCAGCTCATCGTAACCAACACGGGCAACGCGCCGCTGGCCAACGTGCTCATCTCCGACGAACTCCCCGATGGCCTGGAACACCGAGAAAACCGCAAGCAGCTCAGCTTCTCGGTGGACAGCCTGGCTCCAGGCCAGAGCCGCCAGTTCAGCTACGAGGTCATCGCCAAGCGCACCGGCCGGCTCGGGAATCGCGCCGTGGCCACGGCGACCGGCGGCTTGCGGGACGAGGTGCAGAGCACCGTCACAGTGAACGAAGCGGCCCTTCAGCTCAAGATGGAAGCCCCACGCGAGCAGTCCTTCGGACGCACCATCAACTATGACCTGATCGTGTCCAATACTGGGACCGCGCCGCTGGCGAACGTGGCGGTCATCAACAGGCTTCCTGCGAAGGCGGCATTTGTCAGCGCGAGCGACAACGGCCGATTGGCCGGCAGCCAGGTTGAATGGTCCTTGGGGAACCTGGCGGCGGGAGCCAGCAAGACGATCCACTTGAAGCTGAGGCCCACAGGTACGGGTGAAATCGTCAACTCCGCCGAGGCTCGGGCGGACCGCGGGCTGCGCGTGACCGCGGAAGCGAAGACCAATGTCGTGGGAGAAGCGGGGCTGCTCTTCGAGGTCGTGGATACGGAGGACCCCATCGAGGTCGGCCAGGACACGCAGTACAACATCATCATCCGTAACCAGGGCAGCGTTCCGGCCACGAACATTCGCATCACGGCCACCGTCCCGCCGCAACTGGCCGTCACCCGCGTGCAGGGGCCGTCCGACCATGCCAGGGAGGAGAGCAAGATCGTCTTTCAACCGCTAAACTTGCCTCCTGGCAAGGACACGATCTACCGCGTGTTCGTCCGCGGCATCAAGGCAGGGGACGCCCGCTTTCGAGTCGAGCTCACTTCGGACCAGTTGACGTCAGGCTCGCTGCTGGAAGAGGAAAGCACCAACATTTTCACGCCGGGGCAACAAGAGAACTAGCTTGATGCCCCGGCCCGGGACGGCCGAGCGGGACCGCCGAGACTTCTCGCCTCTTACCCTGGGTTTGCTGGACAGACTTCGTATATCTTTCCTCTTGGCAGACCCAGGTGCGAACCTCGTTGCCTCCGCGGAGCAACAGGAACGTGCAGGTCGGGCGTGAAGCATCTGCGTGGCATTGCACCGGTAGCGCATCATGGCGGCAGATTCCCCCGAGTGCATTCTCATCTTCGATTTCGGCTCACAGTACGCCCAGCTCATCGCCCGGCGAGTCCGCGATCTGAACGTCTTCTGCCAGATTGTCCGCCACGACCTTCCCGCGCAGCGCGTGGCCGAGCTGAAGCCGAGCGGGATCATTTTCTCCGGCGGGCCCAACAGCGTGTACGAGCCTGGCGCTCCGCATTGCGATCCGGCCATCTACGAGCTGGGGATACCCATCCTTGGCCTCTGCTACGGACTGCAGCTCATTGGGGAAGCCTTCGGCGGCAAGGTGAAGCCTGGCGTTAGCCGGGAGTTCGGCCGGACTCACCTGCAGGTCAGCAATCCCGACGTGCTCTTCCAGGGGGTGCCAGCGGATTCCGTGGTCTGGATGAGCCATGGCGATCTGGTGGAATCGCTGGGAAAAGACTTCGAGGTACTCGCTCGAACCGAAACCTGCCCCCTGGCCGCGGTCAAGCACCGGACGCGTCCACTCTTCGGCCTGCAGTTTCATCCAGAAGTCAGCCATACCCAGTTCGGCAAGCAGATTCTGCAGAACTTCCTCCGGGACGTCTGCCGTTGCCAGGGCAGCTGGCGAATGTCGTCGTTCATCGAGAAGACGGTTGCCGAGCTGAGGGAGCGAATCGGGCCGCATCGCGTCATCTGCGGACTGTCAGGCGGGGTCGATTCGTCGGTCACCGCGGCCTTGCTGCTGAGGGCCGTGGGGCAGCAGGTCGCTTGCATCTTCGTGGACAATGGGCTGCTGCGGCTGAACGAGACCGACGCCGTCCGCCGCACGTTCCGAGACCATTTCCACGCCGATCTGCACGTCGTGGATGCCCAGGAACGTTTCCTGGCCGCCTTGTCCGGCGTTAGCGATCCGCAGGAAAAGCGCCGCATCATCGGCCACGTCTTCATCGATGTCTTCAAGGCGGAAGCCGAGCACATCGCCGGCGCCAGGTTCCTCGCCCAGGGCACGCTTTATCCAGACGTCATCGAGAGCGGCGGGGCGCCCGATGGCCCAGCTCACAACATCAAGACGCATCACAACGTGGGCGGACTGCCCAGGGAACTGGGCTTCGAGCTGATCGAGCCGCTGAAGGACCTCTTCAAGGATGAGGTGCGCAGGCTGGGACTTGAGCTGGGCCTGCCGGAGCAGCTCGTCTGGCGTCACCCTTTCCCTGGTCCGGGGCTGGCGGTGCGCTGCCTGGGACCGGTAAGCAAGGAGAGGCTGGACATTCTCCGCCAGGCGGACGCTATCTTCCTGGCCGAGCTGAAGCGCACCGGCTGGTACCAGAAGACCGCCCAGGCCTTTGCCGTGCTGCTGCCCGTGCAGTCGGTGGGCGTGATGGGCGACGGCCGCACTTACGAGAACGTCGTCGCTCTTCGGGCGGTGCAGACGGAGGACTTCATGACAGCCGACTGGGCTCAGCTGCCCCACGACTTCCTCGCCCTGGTTTCGACTCGTCTCATCAATGAAGTCAAGGGGGTGAATCGCGTGGTCTACGACATCAGCAGCAAGCCGCCGGCGACGATCGAGTGGGAGTAGTCTGGCGTCGGACGACTGCCAGGCCGCTCGGGTCTCATGTCACTTCGAAATCGGCTGCTTTCTTGCGATGGAGTCCTGGCCGGTTCCGGGGTAGAATGAGACGTGATGGAGCTCAGCGCATCAAGTCCAGAAGGAGTGCCCATGGGTCAACTGTACACCGCCGTCGTGGACTTCCTTACCGAGGATAACTGGACCTTCCGCGTCGCGGAGGAAGATGTCGCCTTGCAGTTCGGCTTCCGCGGCAAGAGCAGCTCCTGGCAATGCCTGTGCATCGTCGATGAAGAGAAGAGCTTCGTTCGCTTCTATTCGATCCTCCCCGCTGTCGTGCCCGAAGCCCAGCGTCACGCCGTGGCCGAGTTCATCACGCGGGCCAACTACGGCTTGCCCATTGGCAACTTCGAGCTGGACTACGGCGACGGCGAGGTCCGCTACAAGACGAGCATCGACATCGAGGGCGGCGAGTTCACCCCCAAGATGGTCGAGAACTTGCTCATGAGCAATTTGACCACGACGGACCGCTACGTGCCCGGCCTCATGCGGGTGCTCTACGGCGACCGCGAGCCTGCCGACGCCATCGCGGAGATTGAGGCCAACGACGGCGATGACGATGACGAAGAGATCGATTTCGGCTCAGTGGACGAAGGCGACGAGCATCCTTGAAGCCCCTCGCGAGAACGAGCTGATTCACGGGGTCCGGGGCCTGCGACAGGCGTGAAGCTGGGAAGTCAGCAAGCCGATCCACTCATCCATGCCCTGCCCGGTCCTGGCCGAGACTCCAAGCACTTGCATGCCAGGCCGCACGGCGGCGAGGTTCCGCTCGGCCAGAGCGCGGTCAAAGCCTGCCGCCTCCGCGAGGTCGAGCTTGGTCAGCACCGTGACATCAGCCGTGTGGAAGATCGGCGGATACTTGAGCGGCTTGTCCTCGCCCTCGGTGACCGAGAGCAGCACTGCCCGCAGGCTCTCGCCAAGATCGAAACTGGCGGGACACACCAGGTTGCCGACGTTCTCAATGAAAAGCAGGTCCAACTCCCGCAGATTCCAGTCTCGAATCGCCGAGCGAATCATCTCCGCTTCCAGATGGCAAACCGTCCCCGTAGTGATTTGCTGCGTCCGGACGCCGGTGCTCGCCAGGCGCCGAGCATCGTTGTCCGTGGCCAGGTCGCCGACCAGCACCGCCATTCGGCAGTGCTCGCGCAGCCGGAGCAGGGTCTTCTGCAGGAGCGTGGTCTTGCCGGCGCCAGGACTCGAAACCAGGCTGACGGCGAGCACGCCAGCGCGGCCGAAGCCGTCGCGCAGCTCTCGCGCCACCAGGTCGTTCTCCTTGAGGACGCGCTGACGGACTTCCACAAGCCGGGGCGTGCCGCTCATTCGACCTCCAACCCGATCAAGTCCAACTCTCGACCCGTCGCCAGTTCGCCCGCAACATCGCCGCACTGGCCGCAGATCCATTCCTGCACGGAACGAACCGGCTGAGATTTCCCGCAGCGGGGGCAGAAAGCGCTCAGGGGCGCGTCCTCGATGGCGAGTTCCGCGCCGCTCAGCGGGCTGGTTGTCTGGGCGAACCTGAACGCTGTTCGCAAGGCCTGCACATCCACCCCGGCGAGCGGCCCGATCCGGACAATCACGGCGCGAACCTGCACGGCTCCCAGGCGGCGCGTCTCCGCCTCGGCGGCCTCGAGCAGGCTCATCGCGATCGAGAATTCGTGCATCGGTTCGCGTTCCCCTGCCTCAGCAAATCCGCGGCAACTGCTCGCCGGACAGCCTCGCGACGATCCGCTTCCCGCCGGCCAGCGACTCCATGACTACCGTGCCAGGGTGCTCAGCCACGACCTCGCCGATGACCGCCGACTCGCGGCCCAGCGGATGGCAGCGCATGACATCCAGCAGCCGATCCGCCTCCGCCGGCGGCACCACCGCCATCAGCTTCCCTTCGCTGGCCACGTGAAGTACGTCCAGGCCGAGCATCTCGCAGGCCGCTCGCACGGCCGGACGGACCGGCAGGGTCCGTTCTCTGATCTGAATCCCAACGTGCGATGCCAGTGCCAGCTCATTGAGGGCGCTCGCCAGGCCGCCGCGCGTCGGATCGCGCATGCAGCGGATGGTCGGGCAGGCTTCGAGCATCACGCGGGTCAAATCGTGCAAGGGCGCGCTGTCGCTGTCGAGTGCGGCTTCAAACTCCAATCCCTCACGAACGGACAGGATCGCCACGCCATGATCGCCCAGCGTTCCGGAGACCAGGAGCTTGTCGCCAGGCTGGGCCTTGTGAATCGACAGATTCAATCCATCCGGAATCAGGCCGATCCCAGACGTCGTGATATAGACCTGGTCCCCCTTGCCGCGATCGACCACCTTGGTGTCCGCGGCGACGAGCGTCACACCGCACGCAGCGCAGGCCCGCCCCATCGAGGCGACGATCCGCTGCAAGTCGGCGAGCAAAAGCCCCTCTTCGAGGATGAAGGCCGCTGACAGGTAAAGCGGCCGCGCCCCGCCGACAGCGAGGTCGTTCACCGTGCCATGCACGGCCAGTGAGCCGATGTCTCCGCCAGGAAAGAAAGGCGGGCGAACCACGTACGCGTCGGTCGAAAAAGCCAGGCGAGCAGCCCCGCTCAGCCCGCCTGGCCACGCCAGATTCGCCTGGTCTTCCTGGGCGGCGAGTAGGGGATTAGCCAGCTCGGGAAGGAACAGCCGCTCGATCAGCTCGGCCGTTAATTGCCCGCCGCTGCCGTGGCCGAGAACGATGTGCTCGTATCGAGACCACGGCAGTGGACAGCTACCGAGCAACGCGCTGAATGATCGGCCGACGGACATTGTCATGCGTTTCAAGCCCTGAATGCCTGGCCCAGCGTCGTTTGGCCCTCGCGGCGGTAAGCGTAGTACGCCGCGCAGGCGCCTTCCGAGGAGACCATCGTCGCCCCCAGCGGCGTCTCCGGCGTGCACTCCCTGCCAAACGCCGGGCACTCGCATGGCTTGCGTTGGCCCCGCAGAACGGACCCGCTGATGCACACCGCCGGCTCTGAAGACGCCATCCTTTCGACCTTGAAGCGCCGCTCGGCATCAAGTTCGGCGTAGGATTCCCGCAGGCGAAGCCCACTCCGCGGTATCGTCCCAACGCCCCGCCAGGCTCGGTCGCATGCCTCGAACACTGTTTCGACAAGCTGCCGCGCTCGGGGATTCCCCTCCCGCTGGACTGCCCGGCGGTACTGATTTTCGACCTCCGCCCGTCTCGATTCGAGCTGACGCACCAGGCACAGGAGCCCTTCGAGCAGGTCCACCGGCTCGAATCCCGTGATGACGATGGGCGTCTGGAATCGCTTCGCGATGGCCTCGTATTCCGTGTAGCCCATCACCGTGCAAACGTGGCCAGGCCCGAGAAACCCCTGCACGCGGTTGTCCGGCGACTCAAGGATCGCCGTCATCGCCGGCGGAACCAGCACATGCGAGACGAGCGCACTGAAGTTGCGGAGCCCGCCCCGCTGGGCAAGCTGGATCGCCAGGGCGCTGGTCGGGGCCGTGGTCTCGAATCCGATGGCAAAGAGCACGACCTCTCGATCGGGCTGAGCGGCAGCCAGTTTGACTGCATCGAGGGGCGAATAGATGATCCGCACGTCCGCTCCGCGGGCCTTGAGCTGGAGCAGGTCGGTCCGCGAGCCCGGCACGCGCAGCATGTCGCCGAACGAGCAGAATGTGACGTTCGGCAAGGCGGCGATGGCGTGGGCCCGGTCGAGCGTTTCCAGCGGCGTGACGCACACGGGGCAGCCAGGACCGTGGACCAGCTCGATTCCCTCGGGCAGCAGATGATCCAGTCCATAGCGGACGATGGCATGGGTCTGCCCGCCGCAGACCTCCATCACCGTCCACGACTGCGTGGCCTCCGCCCGAATCAGCTCCACGAGGCGCTCCACGAGGCTCGCCTGGCGGTACTCGGCGATGTACTTCATGGCGGCGGCGCTCCCAGCTCGTCGAGTTGATCCATCTGGCGGAGGTAGTCGAACACCCGCTGGGCCTCGGCTTCGTCCACAATGTTCAGGGCAAAGCCGACGTGAACGATCACGTACTCGCCTGCCTGGACCTGCGGCACATACTCCAGGCAGACCTTCTGCAGCACCCCGCCGAAGTCCACCTTCCCCATGAGTACGTCGTTCTCGGAATAAGTCGCCACGACCTTGCCAGGGATGCCGAGACACATGGCGAACACCTCAGGACGCTTCTTCAGCAGCGGCGGCCACCGCCAGTTGCCCGAGGCTTAGCCCCGCATCGCTGGGTGGCACGAGCCGATGCGTGAAGACGCGGAAGCCCGCGTGCTCCAGCCGGCCGCGAGCCTCCTCTACCAGCAGCCCGTTCAGGAACACGCCGCCGCTCAGCACGACGGCGTCCAGCGAGTATCGTGTGCGGAGCCGCAGGCAGACCGCGACAATGCACTCCGCGATGGCCGCATGAAAACGCCGTGCAATTACGGGGCGCGGAGTTCCCTTCTTTACGTCCTCCAGGATGGCACGAATCGCAGGCCGGGCATCGACCTCGAGCACCGGCCACGGTTCATCTTCGCAAGGCGTCTCCAGCAAGTCAAAGGGATAGGCCCCGCACGCCGAAACAGTCGCGGCGAGGGCTTCCAGTTCCTGCGCGGCCTGGCCCTCGTGGCTCACACGCTGACGTACGCCGAGGAGCGACGCCGCCGCGTCAAACAGCCGGCCCATGCTGGATGTCATCGGCGTGTTCAAGTTCCGTTCCAGCATTCGACGGACGATTCGCAAAGGCTCACTGGGGACGTGCTCCGCAAGCAAGGTCTCGGGTCCGCCGGCGTCGAGCAGGTGGGCAAGGGCCATTCGCCAGGGCTCGCGAACCGCCTGCTCGCCGCCGGGCATGCCGACGCAGCGCAGCCGCGCAACCCGCGTGTAGCCGCAGAAGCCAGCCAGCAGAAACTCGCCGCCCCAGACCGTGCCGTCCGGGCCGTAGCCCGTCCCGTCGAACGCCACCCCGAGGACCAGCTCAGCAAGTCCGTGCTCCGCCATGCACGCCGCGACGTGGGCATGGTGGTGCTGCACCGGTACGAGTTGGATGCCCGCTGCAGCGGCCTTCAGAGCATACCGCGTGGAGGCATAGTCGGGGTGCAGGTCGTGAGCCAGAACCGCTGGATGGAATGCGAACAGGCGCGCCAAGCGAGCTGTTTCTTCCGCAAAAGCGTTGAAGGTCTGCAGGTCGTCCAGGTCGCCGATGTGCTGGCTCAGGATCGCCTGGTTTCCGCGGCCCAGGGCAAAGGTGGACTTGAGCTGGCCGCCCACCGCGAGGATCGGCCTGGGGCAAGCGAAAGGCAGGTCGATGGCGCGGGGAGCGTGGCCACGCGCTCGCCGAAGGGGAAGCTCCTGCCCAGCGACGAAGCGCGTCACCGAGTCGTCGCAACGAACCTCGATGGGCCGATCGTGAGTCAGGAAGCAATCTGCGAGTCCGCCCAGGCCTCCCAGGCGGGCGACGGCCTCGTCATCGCGGTGGACCATCGGCTCGTCGAACCGATTACCGCTGGTCATGACGACCGGCGTGCCGGGAAGCTCGCGCAGGAGCAGGTGATGCAGCGGCGTGTAGGGCAACATGATGCCAAGGTTCAAACTCCCCCGGGCCACCGAGGACGCCACCCGTGAGTTTGGTCGGGCCCTGAGCAGCACGATCGGCCGGCTCGGTGATTCCAGGAGAAGGCGTTCCTGGGGGTTGATCTCGCAGAGCGCTCGGGCCGCCTCGTGGTCCGCGACCATCAGGGCGAAGGGCTTCTCGTCACGCTGCTTGCGGCGGCGCAGCTCAAGGACCACGTCCTCGCGATCGGCAGCACAGACCAGGTGGTAGCCGCCCAGCCCCTTGATCGCCCCGATCGCTCCTGCCTCGATCTGCCGGGCGAACTCGGCGACGGGGTCGGAACAGGGCCAGGGCGAGCCATCGCACCTGAGCAGGTGCAGCCGCGGGCCGCATCTCGGACAGCAGTTCCCCTGATTATGGAACCGGCGGTCGAGGGGATCCTCGTACTCGGCCTGGCACTCCGAGCACATGGGAAAGCGAGCCATCGTGGTGCGTTCGCGATCGTACGGCATGGCCGTGATGATCGTGAACCTTGGGCCGCATGCCGTGCAATTGATGAAAGGGTGGCGATGGCGTCGATCGCGCGGATCGAACAGCTCGGCCAGGCAGGCCGAACACGTCGCCAGGTCGGGAGCGATCTGGGTCTGCCCGCGGCCCTCGGTCGTGCTGGCGGCGATGGCGAAGCCGGACACGCCCAGCGGTTGCATCTTCCGGCAGGAGAGCTCGTGAATCCGCCCTGGCGTCGGGCCTTCGCGTTGCAGATCGGCGACGAATCGCTCCAGGTCTTCACTGGGGCCTTCAACCTCCACATGCACTCCGCCCGAGACGTTGGCAACCAGGCCGCTCAGCCGATGCCGCGTCGCCAGTCGATGCACGAACGGGCGAAAGCCCACGCCCTGCACCTCCCCCACAATGTCGATGGCCCAGCGCTCCACCGGCGACGTCTCGCTTCCCGTTCACCGAATCAGGTGCTATCATCCTGTTCAAACCTGTCGAGCGGAGCAAGGGCGGAGGAACGGTCCGGACCGCGCCCGCCTTCCAGCGGGGTCGCAGCCAGTGAGGTCGCCATGCAACTTTGCAAAGTCCTGTGGCATTCCGGCGAAGTGCGGGTGGGCGTCGTGGCTGAGGGGCACGTCCGGTTCCTGGACCTGGAAGACTACCCTGGCATTCGTAGCCTGAGCGACATCCTGCACGCGGAGCATCCCGCCGTGCTGGCCCACGACCTGGTGGACGACCAGGGGCACGCCTGGCCGCTTTCAGAGTTGACCCTGCTGCCGCCGCTCGACCGCCAGGAAGTCTGGGCGGCGGGCGTGACCTACAAGCGGAGCGAGGAAGCCCGCAAGCAGGAGTCCGTCGGAGCAGCCCAGTTCTACGATCTCGTTTACCGCGCGCAGCGCCCCGAGTTGTTCTTCAAGGCGACGCCGCACCGCGTCGTGGGCGACCGCGCACGCGTCCGCATCCGCTGCGATACCCGCTGGAGCGTGCCCGAGCCGGAGCTGGCCCTGGTGCTGAATCCCCACCTTCAGCTGGTGGGCTACACGATCGGCAACGACATGAGCGCCCGCGACATCGAGGGGGAGAACCCGCTCTACCTGCCTCAGGCCAAGGTCTACGACGCCTGCTGTGCCCTCGGCCCAGTGATCACCCTGGCCGAGGCCCTGCCCGAGCCGACCCGCATCCAGCTCAAGCTGACCATCGAACGCGGCGGACACAAAGCCTTCGAAGGAGCGACCAGCATCTCCCAGATGGCCCGCCCCCTCAGCGAGCTGATTTCCTGGCTAGGGCGGGACAACTCCTTCCCGCACGGCGTGATCCTGCTCACCGGCACGGGCATCGTCCCCCCTGACACGTTCTCGCTGCAGGCAGGGGACGTCATTCACATCGACGCCACGGGCATCGGCCGGCTCACGAACATCGTCGAGCAGCGGCCGCAGACCTAGGCCACAGGCTCGTCAGCGTGGCGGCTGCCGGTTTCCTTCCCACACTTTGCGGACTTCGAGCTTGGTCTCCGCGGCAGCCTGAGGATTGGCCTGGATCGCAAAGAGCGCGTCGCTGGACTTCACCGTGAGCTCGACCCCTTGAACCTGCAGAGTCCGCGGAGCAGTGCCAGAGCGAACTTGCAGCCTCCGAGAGCAGTTCGGCTCCACCCACTCCCAGGAGGTTTCCCCAGGATGAAGCAGGTGCGGGACGCCCAGGCGGTTGCCCTGCCTGGATTCCGTGTAGGTCTGCACCGTCAGGATCAGCCTGGAATCGTTGCGGAAGCCCAGCCAGCTCGCCTCGGCCGCGCTGGGCAGCAAGAGTCCCGCCAGCGACAAGGCTATCCAGTGACTGGCCAGCATCGGTTTCATGGCAACCTGGAGAAATCGGCGGCTCCTGGCAGAGAAAGCGTCCGGTTCCACGCTGAACTGCGTTGATGCATCATGGAGACGCTCGACCAGGGCCGACTTGCGCGGGCAAGCGTTGCGTGGGATGGCTAATATCCGGTATCATCGGCAAACTCCTGGACTCGCTAGGCCCTGCGAAGGGCAAAAGGAGCTGAGGCTGCATGGCCACGAATACCGATGTGCTCAACTGGGCTGGCTTGCTGCTGTCCGGCGGCCGTTACGAGGTCAAGGCCAAGCTCGGGGAAGGGGGCATGGGGTTCGTTTACCGTGCTCGCCATCGAAAGCTCGACACCGACGTCGTCATCAAGGTCCCGCGTCCCGCGCTGCTGCAGGACCCCGAGTTCGCCGCCCGCTTCACTCGCGAGATTCGCGCCCTGGTCAAGCTCGAGCATCCGCACGTCGTCAAGATCATCGACGTGGACGACCATGGCGGCGTCCCCTTTGCCGTCATGTCGTATCTCGCCGGCGGGAGCCTCGAGGACCGGCAGCCGCTCGGCCCGCAACGCCAACCCCTGCCCACGCCGCCCGAGGAGCTGGCGGACTGGCTTGGGCCGATCGCCTCGGCCCTTGATTACGTCCACAAGCGGGGATTCGTCCACCGCGACGTGAAGCCGGCCAACATCCTGTTCGACGGCCAGGGACACGTCTATCTCAGCGACTTCGGCGTGGCCAAGGCAGTGGCGGAGACCCAGAAAGGCCAGCTCGATTCCCTGACCGGCACTGGCGTGGTTCTCGGCACGCCGCAGTACATGGCCCCCGAGATGGCCCTGGGGCAGAAGTACGATGGGCGCGTTGATCAGTACGCCCTGGCCGTCACCGTCTACGAGATGCTCTCCGGCCGCGTGCCGTTCACTGGTTCGACGGCGGCGGCGATCCTCCTGAAGCAAACCACCGAGGAGCCCCGCCCGCTTCACGCTCTGTGCGACAGCGTGCCGCGGGCCGTCTCGGAAGCCGTGCACCGCGCCCTCGCCAAGGACCCGGCGAAACGCTACCCGAACTGTACCGCCATGGCGAAGGAGATCCTCGCCGCGGTGGCGGCCAGCCCGCGCCAGGGCAACGCGCTCTCGACGATCAAGCACCAGACCTCGCGCGTGCCGGTCATCAGCTGTCCGCAATGCAGCAAGA
>Ga0073934_10008167_pt1 | contig 14120 bp, 16 predicted proteins | sample LarsenN4metaG_FD_76834 | JGI IMG/M metagenome (GOLD analysis project Ga0073934, IMG submission 76834) | Hot spring sediment bacterial and archeal communities from British Columbia, Canada, to study Microbial Dark Matter (Phase II) - Larsen... ...
GGCCTTGGCCCTGGCCCTGGCCTTGGCCCTGGCCTTGTCCCTGACCCTGGCCTTGACCCTGTCCCTGTCCCTGGCCTTGGCCTTGGCCCTGGCCCTGGCCTTGGCCTTGGTCTTGACCTGCCGGCACGAAGACTGGTTTGCCGCCGGCCGGCAACGGCGTCGCCTGGGCAGCCGGGGGCGTCGGTTCCGGGGCAATCGGCGTAGGCTGGTCCGGGCTAGGCGTGCCCGCTTGGCGCAGTCCCGGAGCGTCCTTCGAGGCCGGCCGGTCACCTCCATGGACGTGGCCCCCCACCAGCGGCACCTGCTGGATGGCCTGGCTCAGCTGGTCCGCCGGCAAGGTCCGCGCCGCGAAGGCGACGCTAAGCCCCAGTCCCAGAGCTCCGGCGATGACCACGAGGGGCCGGCGAGCCCACGAGACCGTGCGTCTGGAGCGCGTATCGGAACGAATGACCTCCAGGAGGCGTCGTCTTCCCTCCAAGCGTTGAAACAAGGACGGCTCCGGCACGTCTTGCTGCAGGCGGTCGAGGAGCCCCGCATAGGGACGCAGCGCCGTTTGAGCCTCTGGGTGGGCGCGGAGGAAGGCGTCCGCGTCCTGACCGGCGTCGAGCCCTTCCAGGTAGGCGGCGAGCAGGCTCAAAGCGGCTTCGTCCTCATCCGGGATGGATGGGTAACCTGAGTTCAATCTCAATCCTCCTCGAGGCGCTGACGGAGGGCCGCGAGGGCGCGCGCCTGCAGGGAATACACCGCCGTCGGTGATTTGCCCATGATCGCCGCGGTTTCCTGCGCCGGCAGAGACATGAAGTAGCGCATGACGATCACGTCACGCTGTTCAGTGGAAAGCGAATCGAGGGCCTTGAGCAGGTCGATGCTCGCTATTTGCTCCTCGGGGCTCGAGGCCCGGGCATCTGTGCCATCGTCTTCACGCTCGGCCCGCCGGGCCTCGGCCTTCAGGCAGTCGAAGATCAGGTTGTGAGCTATGCGGTAGAGCCAGGCGAGGATAGGCCTGCCCGTATAGGTGTAGCGGCCGATCCCGCGGTACGCCTCCGCGAACACTTCCGCGACGATATCCTGGGCTTCGTTTCGCCTCCGTAGGCGGATGTACGCATAGCGGTAGAGGGGCTTGTAGTACGTGTCGTACCATTCGCCCCAGACAGCCGGGTCCCCCGCCTTTGCACGTTCAACACGCTGGCGTTCAGCCTCCGACCCCAGGTTGGGCTCCGCCTGCGACTCTTGGTCCGGCGAAGTTACGGAGCCGAGAGCGTCGAAAGCCAGCGCGGATTCGATGAAGCCCTTGTCCACCTACTAACCCTAACTCCAAACCGCTGCTATATCCAATAACTCACACGGAATTCATCGGTAACACCACGCTCGGATTGGCGCTCCCGATCCTGTCCCGTGGGTCACGGCGCCGCCGTAGGCAGGATCAACGCCACGCTGGCGGTGAAGCCGTGGAGGAAGTTCTTGCCGTCCACCGGCCCGATCTCGCCGTTGCAGAAGAAGCCCGCTACCGGGACCGGGCCGATCAGGTCGTCCAGCACCTTCGCGTCGTGGTCCGGCACGCCGAAGAGGCCGGCCCCGCGGCCGTTGCACGAGCAGAGGAGCGCCCCAACCGGCGCCTGCCCGCCGAGCTCCGACTTCGTCCGCGCGAGCAGCTGCCTCAAGTCCTCGTCCGCCGCGTCCGGGTCGCGCACCTGAAACTGCAGCGTCTGGCCGACGCGCGGCAGCGCGCCCACGGCAATCGCCCCGCTCTGCTGGTCGATGCCCAGGAGGTTGCGAACGAGGAAATCGCCGCGGCGGAACTCGTCCCGGTACTCGTTCATGGCCAGGCCCACGAGCAAGTTGCGGCGGGCCCGCTCTTGCATTTCCGCGGGCAACGCCTTGAACGTCTCGATGAGGACGTCCAGCGCCGGCCGCATGCCGATGGTCTCGATGACGTTGCCGTGCGCGCCGGTTATCGTCCAGGTCTCACCGATGGGCTCGCAGCCCTGGGAGACGACGGTGCGCACGGCGTAGGCGCCGCCGAGGCCCAGGCCTACGGCGCCGTCCGTAAAGACGTCATCGTTCAGGAAAAGGTAAGTGCGCTGGCGGTTGGCGCTGCCGGAAGCAAGGCCTCCCACCAGCGGGACGCCCTCCAGACAGTCCGAGAGGTCGCGCAGCAGGCGCTCGCCATCGACGGAGTAGGGGTCGACGAACGTGAGGAAGGCGTTGACGTCTTCCCGCACGCCGGCGAGGTCCTGCTGCCAGCCGCTTCCCGACTGGAGGCCGGCCGGGCTCAGCCGCACCGGCCTCAGCGCCGCGCCCGGCAGGGAGAAGACCTGCAGGGCAATCGCCGCGCGGTCCTCGACTTCGCGGGCGGGGCCGATGACTCCCTGGCCCGAGCAGCCGATGAGCACGGCGCCGCCGCTTGCCTCCCGGACTGCCTTGACCAGATCGGCCAGGCCGTCTCCGAAGGCATCGCTGGCGAAGAGGAGCGCCAGGTCAACGGCGGCGCCTTCGGCCAGCATCGGCATCCGTGCCCGCGCTTCGTCGAGGGCCTCCTTCCAGGTCTCGCCGATCCCGATCGCCGCTTCTGCTCTCATTTCGGACCTCCCGGAAACAGGATACAGGCCTGCCGGCGGGGCCGCCTTGACTAGAAACGCCGAACCGGCAACATTGCCTGCATCCCGGACTCCGCAGCAGGGCCGGGTCTCGTTTGGAGGCGGATTGAGCGGCGCCCTCGAAGGCATCAAGGTCCTGGACTTCACGGAATACGTCGCGGGCCCCTTCGCCGGCCAGATGCTGGCGGACATGGGAGCGGCGGTGACGAAGGTCGAACCTCCCCAGGGCGACTTCTGGCGCCTGACGAACATGGTGGCGGCGGACGAGAGCCGGGGCTTCATCAGCGTCAACCGCGGCAAGCGCAGCGTCTCCATCGACCTCAAGACAGGGGAAGGCCGCGAAATCGTCCACCGCGCGGCGCGGGAGGCAGACGTGGTCCTCTCCAGCTACCGGCCCGGCGTGGCGAAACGGCTGGCCGTGGACTACGAGACGCTGTCTGCCCTCAACCCACGGCTCGTCTACGGCCAGAACACCGCCTTCGGCCCCGAGGGCCCCTACGCCGGCAAGGCCGGATTCGACCTCGTCTCGCAGGCGATGACCGGCATCATCGCCTTCGAGAGCCAGAGCACGCCCGGGCCGCCGCGCAGCATCACAAGCGCGGCGATCACGGACCTGCTGTCCGGCATGTTCCTCGCCTACGGCGTCGTTTGCGCCCTCCAGCAGAGGCATCGCACCGGCCGCGGCCAGAAGGTGGATACGAGCCTCTTCGCCTCCGGCCTGGCGATGCAGTACCGGCCGCTGCTGTCGATCGAGCAGTTCGACGCCGCCCCGCGGGAGGAGCTCCTCGCCCTCGTCGCCGAGGCGCGCCGCCAGGGGCGCAGCGTCGACGAGGCCGTCGCGGGACGCATGGCCTCCGGCTACGAACGCCCCGGCGCGCCGGCGGTGGCGACCAACCCCTACTACAACGTCTATGCCACCCGCGACGGCCACATGGTCATCGCCTGCCTCAACAACCGCCTGCGACGGGCGGCGGCCGCCGTCCTCGGCGTGGAGGACCGGCGGCTGGAGATGAACGAATGGGACTCGGCGCTGCTCGGGCCGGACGAGGCCGCCGCCCTCAACCGCCGCATCGAGGCGGCATTCGCCTCCAGGACCACGGCGGAATGGCTGACGCGGTTCGAAGCGGCGGGCGTCCCCTGCGGGCCGGTCCGCCTCACCGAAGAGCTCTTCGACGACCCCCAGGTGCAGGCCCTGGGCATGATGCCGGAGTTCGAGCACCCGCTGCTGGGCAAGCTGCGGCAGGTGGCGTTACCCATCCGCATGAGCGACGCGCGCACGACCGCGCCCACGCCCTCGCCGCTGCTGGGCCAGCACAGCCGCGAGTTCCTGCGCGAGCTGGGCTACGGCGACGCCGAGGCCCAGTCGCTCATCGAACGCAAGATCGTGCGCGCCAGCGAATAGGGGAGTAACGATGGCCGAGGCTTACGTCGACATGCGTTACGAGGTGCGGGACCGCGTGGCCCTGATCACGCTCGACCGGCCGGAGAAGCTCAACGCCCTCAGCCAGGCCATGACCGAAGGCCTGGCGCGCGCCCTGGACGCCGCCCAGAAGGACGAAGGCGTCCGCGTCGTCGTGATCACGGGCGCGGGCCGCGGCTTCTGCTCCGGCCAGGACCTCTCGGCGCGCACTCTCGCCGAGGGTCGCGGCCTGCCCGAGGGCCAGGCGCCGGCGATCGCCGACCGCCGCTACAACGTCCGGCCCGTCCAGGCTGTCGCCCGGGCGGCGGCGATGCTGGACAAGCCCTACATCGCCGCCGTCAACGGGCCGGCGGCCGGGGCGGGTATGGACCTGGCCAGCATGGCCGACATCCGCTTCGCGGCCCGCGAGGCCAGGTTCACGACCGCGTTCGCGCGCAACGGCATCGTCTCCGGAGACGGGGGCTGCTACTACCTGCCGCGCATCGTCGGCATGGCAAAGGCGCTGGAGCTCTTGTGGACGAGCCGCCTGTTCGACGCCGAGGAGGCCCTTGCCATGGGCTACGTCAGCCGCGTCCTGGAAAGCGAGCGCCTCCTGGACGAGACGATGGCCTTCGCCGGCGAGCTGGCCGGGTGCGCGCCTATCGCCGTGCAGTACATCAAACAGCTGGCCTACGCTTCCTGGGGCCTCGACCTCGATACCTCGCTGCGCATGGCGCAGTACATGCAGACCATCGCCTCGGCGACGGAGGACGCGCTGGAAGGCCCCCGGGCCTTCAGGGAGAGACGCCCGCCGCGGTTTCAGGGGCGCTGAGAAGGCAGGGAGCGATGAAGCTGGACGAGGTCCGCAAGATCGGCATCGTGGGCGGCGGGGTCATGGGCGGCGGCATCGGCCAGGTGATGGCCATCGCCGGTTACCAGGTCCTGATCCGCGACCTCACGCCCGAGATATTGGCCCGGACGCGCGAGACGATCCTCGAGACGCGCTTCGGCCTCAAGCGCGCCGTCGAGATCGGCAAGCTGCCTGCCGGGCAGCTCGAGCCGGTGGTGGCCAACCTCTTCTTCACCACGGACCTCCGCGACCTCCGGGACTGTGACTTCATCATCGAAGCCGTGCCGGAACGCCTCGAACTCAAGCAGGCGGTCTTCGCGGAGCTGGACGGCATCGTCAAGCCGGAGGCGGTCTTCACGTCCAACACCTCGGGCTTCGTCATCCAGGATGTGGCCCGCGACGTCTCGGAGGCGCGCAAGGCGCTGTTCGCCGGCATGCACTTCGCCAGCCCGGCGCCTGTGATGAAGATGTGCGAGGTGGTCTACACGCCCCAGACCTCGCCGGAGACGGTGGAGACCGTGCGGGGACTGGCGGAACGGGCCGGCAAGGTCGTCTCCATGGTGCGGGACACGCCCGGGACGTACGGCTTCATCCTCAACCGCGTCTTCGCCGCCGCCCGCCGCGAGGCGCAGAAGATCGTCGAGGACGGCATCGCTACGCCGGAGGATGTCGACAAGGCGATGATGAACGGCCGCAACTGGCCGTCCGCCTTCTTCAACGACCGCGCCCGCAGCGGCTGGCTCTGAGCGGCCGGCTCCAAGCCGGGCGCACCCCGGCGCGGCCGAAAGCCGACGCCCGGGTCCCGAAGCGGCCGGGTTGTAGCGACACGCCCGGAGGCTCAGCCGGTCCGGCCTAGCGGAACTCGGGCGCGGACTCGATGAACTGCTTCACCTCGTTCGTGAGGCCGTTCCACAGGAACATGCTGGCGACGGCGCCGGTGAGCAGCCGGGCCCAGAACTTCGGCGTAAACCCGGAGTAGATGAACTTCGTCTCGTTGGCTCCCTGCTCCAGCTTCACCGTGACGGCAACGAAGGCGCTCTTGACGATGACGAAATCGCGAAGGTTCTTGGGGATGCCGCTCCAGTCCGTTATCTGGTAGGCGCCCCCGAAGTGGCGCGCGAAGATCGCCCGCGCCTCCTCCTTGGTGAGCTCCGGCTTGTGCGCGATTTGGGTGACCGCCATTCTCGGTGCCTCCTCAGACTCCCCCTGACTTGGAACGGGCCCGGCCGGCGCGGACGCCTGGGCGCCGCAAGTCTACACCCCGGAGCGCGCGGTGGGGCGCGGATTTCGCGGCCGGGATGGGCCGGAGCCTCGGGCAGGGCGCGCCGCCTCCGCTTTGGCGCCGGCGGCCGCGGCAAGGCGTTGGCCCTCCGGGCAAGCATCGAGCAGAGGGCACGCGGCGCAGCGCGGAGACCTGGCCGTGCAGAGGTGACGGCCGTGGCGGATGAGGAGGATATGAAACGCGAAGTGGTCAGCCGGCGGGACGAGCGACTCCAGGTGCGCCTGCGCCTTCTCCGGGCCGAGCTTCGCGTCGATCAGGCCCAGGCGAGAGGCGACGCGGAAGACGTGGGTATCGACCGGCAGGCCGGGCTTGCCGAGGCCGAAGAGGAGGACGCAGGCCGCGGTCTTGGGGCCGACGGCTGGGAGCGTACGCAGCCATTGCCGCGCCTCGTCATCGGGCATGTCCTCGAGGAATGAGAGGTCGAAGCCCCCCGTCCGCGCCTTCACCTCCGCCAGCATCGCCTGCAGCCGCGGCGCCTTCGTGGGCGCCAGGCCGCCGGGCCGGATCGCGTCCTCGACCTCGCTCACCGGCGCTTCGATTACCGATTGCCAGTCTGGGAATCGCTGCAGAAGGCGCGAGAACGCCCGCCCTGAGTTGGTATCGGACGTGTTCTGGGAAAGGAGCGTGAGCACCAGCTCCGCCGTCGCGTCGCCGTGCGGACGGTGCTCAGGTTGGCCGTAAAGGCCGCGCAGGCGGCGGACGATCTCGTCGGGCGTCAGGGGGCCGGCGTTGGCGCGCGGGGGTGAGGCCTCGGGCTGGGCGGGAGCGGGACGGGCCATGCGTGAGCTAGCGCCTGCCCTCGTAGCTTTCGAAGCGAGGGATGAAGTCGCGGCGCGGGGAGACGGGTTCGATGCGCTTTCGGGCGGCCGCGAGCACCAGGCCGGACGCGACGCAGGCCCATACGAAACCGGTCTCGGGCATGGCCGGACGGCCGTCGCGGACCCAAGCACGGTTGATGCCGGGCCCCGGCGGCGCGCCGTCGATCCGGGACGCGTCGTTGGCGGTCTCGCTGACGGCGGCTTCCATCCTCGCTCCTCTGATTCGTCGCGCGCCGGGCCTGTGGCGGCGTAACGGCCGCCCGATGGCCCGGATGCCGCCCCCTGGGCGCGTAGAAATACTACACGGCCCGTCGCTTACGGCGTCCGATGCGCGATGTTGGGACGCGATCGGAGTCCCTCCGAGGCGTGAGATCGAAACAAGTCGGGGAGCGTCGCCGGATCGCACCGGCAAGCTTCGAAGAGTAGAATTGCGCCTACGATGAACGGTGACGCCGCGTCAACGCCGCCCGTGCGTTACACGGAGACGGCTGATGGCATGCGGATCGCTTATGTGGTTGCCGGCCAAGGGCATCCGGTCGTAGTGCTCCCCTTTCATCAGAATCACATCGAACGGCGGTGGATAGCGAGAGGCCTGACAAGCCGTCTCGCCGCGCACTTTCGCGTGACAACGTACGACAGCCGCGGCCAGGGCCTCTCCTCACGCAGCCTCAATCGCGTAACACCGGCGGACTACCGCGCGGACTTGGAAGCCGTGCTGCAGGCCGCGGGACTGGACAGCGCCGTGATTGTCGCCTATGGCGGGTTCGCCCACGTCGCCCTGCGTTACGCCGCCGACAACCCGGGACGGGTCGAGGCGTTGGTGCTGATTTGCACATGCGAATCGTTCTCCGCCTGGCCGCTTGGCGGCATGGTCACGCTGGCAGAGGAGAACTGGGAACTGTTCCTGGAGTTGCTGGTGGCGAAGACCGCCCCTGAGCGCAAAGAAGCTATCAAGGCCGCTGTGAGGAAGTCGACAACCGCCGCCGACTACGTGCTCCTCGTAAAGGCGTTCGCCAGCTCCAGCGTGGCCGACCTGCTTTCGCAAGTGCGGCACCCGGTCCTCGTCCTCCACTCCCTCGATCAGCACTGGCTTAGTGTCGAGGAGGGAACGAGCTTCGCCGCCAAAATCCCGGGCGCCCGCCTTGTCTTCCTCAACGGCGACATCGAGCCGAGCGAGGTCGAAGGCACGCGCGCCGTGCGCTCCTTCCTGGCCGAGTTGGGCATCCAGCCCGTCGAAGCCGACAGTCCGCAGGCCCGATTTACCGCGACCGACTATCACCTCACCGAACGGCAAACGCAGGTGCTGCGTCTTATTGCCCAGGGGAAGACTAATCGCGAAATCGCCGGGACGCTCGTCCTCAGCGAGCGCACCGTCGAGCGGCACATCGCGGACGCTTATGCCAAAGTGGGGGCCAGGAACCGCGTCGAGGCCGCCGCCGTCGTCCGGCGCCTGTTGAAATAGCCTTCCTTCGCGCACTGTCGGGAAGCACCCAGCCGAGGCGTCCCTTAGTTTGGGTAGTTACCTCGTATCGGCCGCCCCTTTCGCCCAGCTAGCCTCTTGGCGCGGCCGCCTGGAAGTCCTATCGCTTCCCGGCGCCGTGACGAAGCCGGTCCGCTGCCTTTTGCGGGCAGCTGACCGGCACGTCCGGGCAAAGTCCGTCTCGCCGCAGAGATCGACCCCGGCCGCGCAGCCGCCATCAGGCGAAAGGAGAAAGCAATGCAAGGTCTTCTCATGAGGAACGCCCGCCGCCTCAGCGCGGCAGCAGCCATGGCCGTACTGCTTGCGGCCGCAGCCGCCCCAGGCGTATGGGCCCATAGCCAGACTGTCACGCCGCGGGGTCAGGATGAAGCGGTCGTCTCCGGGCCGATCTCCAAGCCATACGCGCAGGCGCACTGCAATTCGAATGCGCCCGCGATAGTGGCCGAGGCATCGAAGGGGGTCGTCGTCTTCTCGCCGCCGGAGCCCTTGGCATGCCCCGGCATCGAAAACCCGGGCGGACAGGTCCACCCGTAAAGGAGAAGCCTCGACGTGCGGGTGGCGCGGCATGGCCGTGCCACCCCGCGCCTGTCTTGGTCTCGACCGTTACATCGCCCGCAGCAGCCGGATCCGCTCCTCGATGGGCGGATGGGTGGAGAAGAGGCTGTTGAGGGCGCTGGGGTGGTCGGTGAGCGGGTTGACGAAGTAGAGGTGCTCCGTCGCCTTGGTCGCCGAGTCCAGCGGGTCGGTGTCTTCGCTGATCTTTTCGAGGGCGCGGGCGAGGCCCTCCGGGTAGCGGGTCAGGAGCGCCCCCGAGGCGTCGGCGAGGTACTCGCGCTGGCGCGAGACGGCCATGGCGATAATCCGGCCGATAATCGGCGAGAGGATGAGGAAGACCAGGGCGACGGCCACCAGGATGCCCGCGCCCTTGCTGTTCTTGTCCCGGTAGCTGCCGCGCGAGCCGGCTCCGTACCAGGTGGCGCGCAACGCGAGGTCCGCCAGAAGGGCGAGCATGCCCACCAGGACGACGACGACGCCCATGAGCAGCGTGTCGCGGTTGCCGATGTGCGAGAGCTCGTGGGCCAGGACGCCCTCGAGCTCCACGCGTTCGAGCTTGTTCATGAGGCCGCGGGTAACGGCCACGGAGGCGTGCTGCGGGTCGCGACCGGTAGCAAAGGCGTTCATGGAGCCGTCCTCGATCACGTAGACCTTGGGCATCGGCAGGCCGGAGCCGATGCAAAGGTTCTCGACGAGGCGGTAGAGCTCCTTCTCTTCGCTCTCGCCCACCTCACGCGCCCCCGCGACGGCCAGGGCCACGCGGTCGGAGCCGAAATAGCTGAAGGCGGTGAACAGGATCACGAAGACGATGACGATCGGCGCCAGGCCGGGGGGCAACCCCAGCCAGATGCCGAGCGCCGTCGCCGCTCCCGCGACCAGCACGAAGAAGACCGCCATCAGGAGGAATGTCTTGCGCCGGTTGGAGGCGATGCGGTCGTAGATCAGGACCTGCTGCTGGGACACGGCCGAGGCTCACATCACCTTCGGGCCAGGCCCCGGGGACACGCATTCGCCCGCCCGCAGGGCATGGGGAAGCGGCCGGCCGGCGCGAGGCTCGGGCATCGCGGTCAGCTGCCCGGCGAAGGGGGGTCCTGAGGCGCGGCCTGGCCCGCCGGCGGCGGCGCGCCGGCCGGCGGCGAAGGCGCAGGCGGCGGCGCGGCGGCCGCCGGAGGGGTGGGAGAGAAGCTCACCGTCACGTCCTCGCGCGCCTCTTCTTCGGCCTCGAAGAACTCCTCCGGCCGGAAATTGAACATGTTTGCAATGAACATGGAGGGGAAGGTGCTCACCCGCTCGTTGTAGTCCATGACGTTGCGGTTGTAGAACTGCCGCGCGTAGGCGATCTTGTCCTCCGTGTCCGTCAGCTCGTTCTGGAGGTCCTGGAAGTTCTGGTTAGCCTTGAGGTCCGGGTACGCCTCCGCCACCGCAAACAGCGAACGCAGGGCCTGGGTAAGCATGTTGTTCGCCTGCGCCGCTTCGTGCGCCGTCCCGGCGCTCTGGAGCATCGACCTGGCACGCGTCACGTTTTCCAGCGTCTCGCGTTCGTGCGAGGCGTAGCCCCGCACCGTCTCGACGAGGTTGGGGATCAGGCTCGCCCGCCGCTTCAGCTGGATATCGATGCCGGACCAGGCCTCCCGGATGCGGATCCTGGCCCGCGCCAGCCCGTTGTAGATGCCGATGAGGATGATCCCGAAGACCACCAGCAGGGCGATGATGACGACGAGGATGATGACTGCCGCCATGCTCCACCTCCATTTCGCGCGACCACGCCATCTTAGAGTACGCCATTTGCCGTCCCCAGGCCGCCGCGTTCACGCCCGCGCTCCGGGGCCTTCACCAAGCTTCTCGAATGCGACCAGGGCCGCGCCCATCGCCGGAGCTTCGTCGCCCAGCTCCGCCTCGACGATGCGGACGTCCGCCAGGTGCTGCGGGAAGGCCTCCCGCTCCACGACCTCGAGGGCCGTCCGGTAATAGACCTCGCTCTTCCGCAGGCTGCCGCCGACGACGACCAGCTCCGGGTTGAGGAGGTGGATGAGGTTCGTCAGGCCGTCCCCGAAGAAACGTCCCGCCTTGCGCAATGCGGCATCGGCCTCCGGGTCGCCGGCGGCGGCGGCGAGGTCCAGGATACGGCCGTCGGGCTCCACGCCTTCACGGCGGGCGAAGCTTGCGACGAGGCCCTCGGGCGAAGCCTGGGCGATCTCGCGCGCGCTCAGGTCCAGCGCCCAGCCGGAGGCGAGCGCCTCCAGGCAGCCGCGGCGGCCGCAGCTGCACTGCCGGCCCTCGAGGTCGAGCTGCATGTGGCCGATTTCGCCGGCGCCGCCGGAGGCGCCGTGGTAGAGCTTGCCGTCCAGGATCAGCCCCCCGCCGATGCCGGTGCCCGCGGCCACCAGCACCATGTGCCGCGTCCCTCTTCCAGCGCCGATGCGGTGCTCGGCGAGCGCCCCGGCGTTGGCGTCGTTCTCGATCCAGACAGGGAGGGCCAGGCGCTCGGCCAGCATGTCGCGCAGGCGCACGTTTCGCCAGCCGGGCATGTTCGGCGACGTGTGGACGGTCCCGGTCGTCGGGTTAGTCGTCCCCGCCGTGGAGACGCCGACAGCCGCTATCGGGCGGCCCCCGGCGGCGGCCCTCGCCGATTCGGCCATGCGGCCGAGCACGCCGTCCACGCCTTCCCCGGCGTCCGTCGGCCGGTAGTCCCGGCTGACGACGTTCAAGTCCGGGTCCAGGCAGAGGCTGAGGATCTTCGTTCCGCCGAGGTCAACGCCGAGGACGAAGCGGTCGCTCACAACCATGATTCCAGGCAATACAAAGGAGGATGCCCTGGCAGCGCGGGCGTCCTCCTGCCGGCGTGCTGCATCAGCCTAGGGCGGCGGGCCACGCTAAGCCCATGTCAGAACCAGCGCACCAGACCCGAGAGCCAGAGGGTCTCGGGCGGCGCGCAAGGTTTCCTCTCCAGGTCAACGATGTCTCTCAGCGAAAGCGATTCTCGCCCTTAGCTGCACTTCTTCTGGAAGTACTGCTCGATCCTGTCCGAGGCCTGCTGGACCTTGACGTCGTCGGTAAGCTTCTCGCTCGCCTTCTGCAGCTCCTGCAGCTTGGCCGCGTCCAGCTTGGTGAAGCTGGCGGGGTCATTGAGGTTGACGCCCAGCTTTTCCACCGTGTCCAGGAAGCTGATGACGGCCCCAACGACGACCTGCATGTCGCTGCGGATCTCCTGCGGCGACTTCTTTGCCAGATCGTTGAGGGCGTTCTTGTCTATCTTCACGCCGCCGGAACTGGTGGTTCCGAAGGCGCCCGTGAAAGACGCGGCCAGCGAAGCGTACTCCTTGCAGTTCTCGAGGGAGAAGCTGTCATCGCCGCTGGCCGACGAGGAGCTGCCGCTGCTCCCTGAAGACGCCGCGGGCCGGTCGTTGGAGCTGCTGCCGGACGAACCGGAATCGTCCTTGTCGCCGCCCCCACAGGCGACAAGCAGCAATAGGAGCGGGGCAAGGAGCAGAGCGAAACGCGCGGGTGTCTTGAACAAGATGGCTTCCTCCTGGGATTGCCGGGCCGCCGGCCTTCTGGTACGCGGCCGAAACAAGAATAGCGTTTCCAATGCCCTCGCGTCGTTAGGGAAAAAGGGGCCGTATGACCCATTTCTGTAATTTCGGCGTGCCCCTGCTGAGTCTTCTGCAAGCGCGCCCCCGTAGTCTGCCTCTCTATACGGAGGTGCCATCCCATGTCGAACGAAGCCCGTTCCACCGTCGACGAGATGAGGGCGCGCACCGGAGGCATGCACCCGCAGGAGGGGATGCAGACCCGGGCCACCGGCGCCATGCAGCTGGCGGAGAAGACGCCGGACACGGCCTACCTGGGCTTCGTCTTCGGGTCGATCCTCCTGTCCGCCCTCCTGTTCCTGGCCAAGAAACGCGACCTGGCCCTGTTCGTCGGCCTTTGGCCGCCGACGCTCCTGAACCTGGTCATCCTCCTGAAGGAGCGCCGGCCTTCGCATGAGCTGTCCGCGGCGCCCCGCCATCCCCTGGAGGCCTGACGCGCGAGCGGCGCAATGCCGCCGTCCCTCCCCGGAGAGCCCCGGCCGTGCGTCCGCGCGGTTGGCCGAGGGCGGCTATCCACGGTTTGCGGCGCCCGGCCGCGGACGGATAACAAAAGAGGCCGCCCGCGGCGGGCGGCCTCTTCGCGAGTCGAGCGTGCCTATGCTTGGTCGCCCTCGGCCTGGCGGGGCCAGAGGGTAAGGCAGTGCTCGCCCTTCAGCAGGGCGAACGTCGCTTGCCTGTCCAGGTTGAGGAGCTGGCGGATCGCCAAGTCGCATTGGACGGCGACGTCCGGGTCGCTGTCGGCCCCGACGCGGCCGCGGATCCGGTCCCAAATCCCGGACTGGACCATGAAGCCGGGTGAGTGAGGCCAGGCGAAGAAGCTGAATGCCTGCGGCGTCCCGAGGGACGGCCTTCGCCGGCCCAACCAGACCAGACGCTCGCGGGCGCCCCGCGCCGGCTCGACTACCTGGACGAGCGGCACCTCCCGGTCGTTCGACCGCGTGTCGACGATCAAGCGCTCCGGGAAGCTTGCGAACCCGACGGTGAAGACGTCAGCGTTGGCGATGAGCGTGTCGACCTCATCGAGATCAACCAGAACACCGTTCTCGCTGTACATCCCTTCCTCCTCAGGAGGCCGGCGAATTGCTCCCTAGTAAGACGGAGTGCTCGCCTTCTCCTTGTCAGGAATATCGGTCACCAGGCAGTTGGTGGTTAGCACCATGCCGGCGATGCTGACCGCGTTCTCCAGCGCGGACCGCGTGACCTTCAACGGGTCGATGATGCCGCGGCTGAGCATGTCGCCGAACTCGTCGCGGGCGGCGTCGTAGCCCTGGCCCTGCGGCAGGTTGCGCACCTCCTGGACGATTACCGACCCGTCCTGGCCGGCGTTGATGGCGATGCGGCGCAGCGGCTCCTCCAGGGCGCGGCGGAGGATGTGCACGCCGGTGCGCTCGTCGCCTTCGAGGTCGAGGCTGTCCAGCGCCGACATCGCGTTGATCAGCGCCACGCCGCCGCCGGGGACGATGCCCTCTTCGATCGCGGCGCGGGTCGCGCTGAGCGCGTCCTCGACGCGGTGCTTGCGCTCCTTCAGCTCGACTTCGGTGGCGGCGCC
>Ga0073934_10008168_pt1 | contig 14120 bp, 14 predicted proteins | sample LarsenN4metaG_FD_76834 | JGI IMG/M metagenome (GOLD analysis project Ga0073934, IMG submission 76834) | Hot spring sediment bacterial and archeal communities from British Columbia, Canada, to study Microbial Dark Matter (Phase II) - Larsen... ...
AACGCCCGCAAATTGGGGATCGAGGCGACGAGCGCACGGCGCAACTCGCCCGACGGTCGCCCTTTGCGCTTGGCCGCCGGCTCACTCAATTGCGCCTCTCCTGTCGCTCCAGCTCTTCGAGCAATTTCACGAACCTGTCGGGCGGCGGCTCGAGCAATGCCCCATACATGATGCCAATCATCCGCCCGAGGTGATTTTCGATGTGAGGGGCGAGCCGAAGCAAACTGGGAGCCGGCTCATCCGATCCGTTCTTTTGGCTTTTCGGCGTCATGCTCATGAGTGCGTGCATGCCGCTTGTTCCTCTCTTTGCGCCAGACCAACACATGTTTGCGGCAGACAAACGCATGTTTGCGGCAGACCAACGCGCACCAGAAAACGCCCAGCTCGAGGCAAGGTTCCCTGAACGCAAACGCGCATTGACGCTCTCCCGCGCAAGGGAACCAACGCCACCGGCGGGACGTTGGCAGGCCATGCCGTCACTGGAACGGCCCTTCCGCAATCGTGAGGTTCGAGATGAGGAAACTTCTGACGATTTCAGTCGCGAGCATGCTCGCTGTTGCTCCGGCGCTGGCCCAGCAGACCGGCCCGGGCTCACAGCCGAGCTCTCCGCCATCGAGCATGCCGGACAAGAGCTCGCCTCCGTCCAGCATGGACAAGTCCGAACCGGTGCCGGGTAAGACACCCGGCGCGGCAGCTCAGGCCCCCGACGCCAAGACCGCCATGGGCGATTACCGCGCCAGCAATCTTCTCAACGCGAGCCTGAAGAATGCCGCTGGCGAGAGCGTCGGCAGCATCAACGACCTGCTGCTCGATGGCAGCGGGAAGATCACCCACGTCATCGTCGGCGTCGGTGGCTTCCTCGGCATCGGCGAGCGTGACGTCGCGTTGAAGTTTGAGCAGGTGCAGCTGTCGCGGGATTCGAACAACCGCCTGTCCGCGACCGCAAGCGTGACCAAGGAGAGCCTGAAGACGGCGCCGGAGTGGAAGGATCCCAGCGCGAATACCTCGCAGACCTCCTCGCCGTCCCCGACTCCGTCGAAGCCGAGCAGATAAACATCCAAAGCGGTGCGGGATACACAATGGCCTGATATGGCCATCGCCGCACCTTGGACCCGGCCGCCGCGCGCGGCCGGGTTCATTCCTATGATTTCCTTGCCCTGCGCCGCATCTCCGGAGGGGAACCATCCTTCAGCCGTTGCGTTCCGGCAAAATGCCGGCCGTCGACCCCAGTGATGCACAAAAGATCGTGGTCCTCGTCGTCGAGGATGAACCGATAGTGCGCTTGCTGATGGTCGAGGTGCTGAGGGAGGCTGGCTTCGACGTGGTCGAAGCCAAGACGGCTGACGAAGGCATGGAGCTGCTTGACCGCGAAAGCGCCATCCGAGCCGTCGTCAGCGATATCGAGACGCCGGGTCGACACGACGGTTTTGCCTTGGCCTGGCATGCCCGCCTGAGGCCCTCCGCCAAACCGGTCGTCCTCGTTTCCGGCCAGCTCGTGCCGACCGCCGACGAGCTTCCCTCGGGAACGCGCTTCATCCAGAAGCCGGTGGACCCGCCAGTCCTCGTCCGCGAGGTTCGCGAAGCGATGCTTTCTCAGCGCGCGGCGTGAGAAGCGATGCTTTCTCAGCGCGCGGCGTGAATTGTCGGAACGAAGCGCCGCATCGCGACGTTGATCAGTGGGTAAGAGACACAAGAAGGACGGTTCACCGATGCGTGGCGTGCTCCTTTGGCTTATTGGCATTCCGTTGCCGATCATCCTGCTGCTGTACCTGTTCGGCTATCTCTGAGAAGTCCCTTCGGCCGATCGCCGCGCAAGAAGGACGATGGAACAATGGGTAATCTGCTTCATTATGCGATCGTTTTTCTGATCGTGGCATTGATCGCGGCAGCCGTCGGCTTTGGCGGCGTGGCCGGCGTGGCCATGGAGGGCGCGCGCCTGCTGTTCTGGATCTTCATCGTTCTTTTCGCCGTCTCGCTGGTCGCGGGCGTCCTGCGCCGCGGCTAGCCCACTCAGTCTGCGCCCAGCCTCCGATCACCGGGAAGAAGCTCACCCGCGCCGTGGAGACGAAGGCCGGGTGATCGCTTCGGGCCGGGCTGCACGCTTCATCGGCGCGTCGCTGCCGAAACCGATCTACCCGACCGGCCGGATGGAGCGGCGTCAGCAGCAGCCCGGGCGCAACGGCATTGACGCGAGTGCCGCAATCGACGAGGTGAGCCGCAAGCGGCCGTTCTCTTACCCGCGCGTGCGCTTGGGCACCTTCTTGCCCTTGCGCCGCGCCTCCGACAGACCGATCGCGATCGCCTGCTTGCGGCTTTTCACCTTTCGCCCGCTGCCGCTTCTGAGAGTGCCGCTTTTGCGCTTGCGCATGGCGCGTTCTACGTGCTTCGACGCACTTTTCGAGTATTTCCGGGCCATCCTGTGTCCTTTCCTTACCGGGGCCGGCCGGGACCCAAAGCCCCGACCGGCTCTCCTCAACACGCGCTATCTGCCGCTGCGGCGCTCCGCGTTGCGTCCGCCGCGGTCTCCCCTGGGCTCTGCGCGAAAGGCACGCGCGCCTGCCGCTGGCTCGCGCCGCTCGGCCCTGAACTGCGCGCGGCCCCCGTCGCCCCGCGGCTCGGCGCGGAATGCGCGACGTTCCCCACCCTCTCTCCGCTCGGCGCGATCCGCCCGCCGCTCCTGCCGCCGCTCGATGAGGCCCTCGCGCCGGTTCTCGCGCCGCTCCGTGCGCTCCTCACGCCGCTCTATCCGGCGAGCCTCTCGCCGGTCCTGGCGCCGGTCGGCGCGTTCCTCGCGACGCTCTTCGCGCCGGTCGACCCGACGATCTTCGCGGCGTTCGTCGCGCCAGTACCGGTACCACCTCACCCGTTCGCGATACCAAGGCCTGTGCCGGTAGTGACGATCCCAGTAGGTCTCCACCGAGAACGTGACGACCGGCAGCCCGACCGTCGCACCGTACTCGACGATCGGCACATAGGTGCCGTCGCTCGGATGTTCCAAATAGCTCGCGCTCACCCAGCCGCGCGCATCACGCCACACGACATCGCACCAGTCGTAATCACGCACGCACCCGAATACGGTCACCCGTGAACTGTCGGGAATGACCTCGACCACCGGGAAGCTGGTCGATGGCCCAGCGCGCATATTGAGGTCGGTCGTCACGATGGCCGTCTCCTGGGCCGCCGCGACGCCGGGAAGCGCCGCAAGCGACAGAGCTGCGGCGGCCAGCGGCAATAGGTGTGGTCGCATATCTGATTTCTCCGTCATCCTGCTGTGTTTGGATCTCGTCGTGTGGGACTAGGCGGTCTCTGGCGAGCTCGCCGTCTCAGCCCGTCGCAGGAGAAACCGCAGCGGCACCCGATGGTTCCCGTATCGCCGTCTACTGACGGCCGCATTCGGTCGCGGCACTTTGGCGCGCACCGATGCGAGAAGCAGACTGATTTGGGTGGGGATCGCGGCCAGCTAATCTGTGATCGCTCTGAGCTGGCTCGTAAACTCATAGCGGACACCGTCCGGATCGAACTCGATCCTAGATGGCGCCTCCGAGTAGGTGGCCTTTACGTGCTCGAGCACGGCGCTGCCGAACCCCTTGCCCGTTGGTCGTTTGACCGGTGGACCGCCCCGCTCCTGCCAGCGGAAGGCGAGAGTACGATTCTGCTCGGATCCGTCGATCGACCAGGTGATGTGCACCTGCCCGGTCGAATTGGACAATGCCCCGTACTTGGCGGCGTTGGTTGCGAGCTCATGCAGCGCCAATGCAAAGTCCTGGGCGGCTCGGGCGCTGAGCAGCAGGCTCGGCCCTTTGACATTGGTACGGCCCGGATAGGGGCTGAGCTCGGCGCGTACGACATCGGCGAGATCGGCGCCCTGCCACTCAGTCTCAACGAGAAGCGCGTGGGTTTGCGCGAGCGAGCGCAGCCGCGTGAGCACGCTCTCCTGAGCCTCCTCAACCGTCCGCTTGCCAGCAAAGCTCCGCGCGACCACCGCCTGTACCACAGAGTAGATGTTTTTCGTGCGGTGCTGTATTTCCCGCGTGAGCAGCTCCTGGCGCGCCTGGGCCCGCTTGCGCTCGCTGATGTCGCGAGCGATCTTGGAGGCGCCGATGATGTTGCCGATTGCGTCCCGAATAGGCGAGACGCTGAGCGAGACGTCGATTGGGCTGCCGTCCTTTGCTACCCTTACCGTTTCGTAGTGAGGCACCCGTTCGCCGCGCCGGATGCGATCCAGTATTTCGGGCTCCTCGTTGTGCCGGTCGGCAGGGATCAGCAACGTGCCGGGCTTGCCGATTGCTTCCCGTGCGCTGTAGCCGAACAGCCGCTCCGCCCCACGGTTCCAGCTGGTGATGATGCCGGACAGGTCCTTGCTGATGATGGCATCCTCCGATTCCTCCACGATCGCGGTCAGGAGCTTGACCTCCGCCTCGGCGCGGGCGCGACCCTCCTCCGCTGCGATCCGCTGCAGGCCGAAGCCCAGCTGGCGGGCTATGGTGAGGGCAAGCTCGATCTCCGCGGATGAAAAGCGGCGCGGAGCCCCATAGTACATCATGAACTTACCGACTAGCTTGGCGTGGGCGACAAGCGGTATGAACGCCAGCGCGCCGATGCCTTCCGCCTCGAGCACTTGCTTCAGCTCCGGCGCAAGTCCGCGGCCTGTGCATCTTCAATCACAACCGGTTGCGGGTTCGTTGCCTCTGGCGTCCACGGCGAGTGGCCCTCTGCCGCGCGGCGATAGCGCTTGGAGAGCCCGCGCGAGGCTGCGAACCGCATGACGCCTCTACCGTCCAAGAGCAGAACCGAGGCGCGATCGCAGCTGAGTGCATCGATGATCGCATCAAGAGCGGCTTCGAAGGTCTCCCGCCGGGATGCCGCGCGATAGAGCCGGTCAGTGAACCGGTAGAGAGCGGCCTGCTCTTGTACGCGCCGGGCGAGCCAGGCTTCCCAGCGTTTGTGCTCCGACAAGTCGACCAGCATGTTGACGGCGCCGACAAACCCACCCGTGTCATCGAACAACGGGGTCGGATAAGGGAGAAACGGCACTCTCGTGCCGTCGGGGCGCTCCGCCACCGCCTCTATGCCGTACACCGGACGCCGCTCGCGCAGGGCAATGGCCATCGGACACAGCTCGTGCGGCATCAGCGTACCGTCCGGGTGGTAGAGCTGCCACGACCCGCAGAATTGGCTCTTGCCGAGTTCGGGGCGGCAGCCCCAGAGCTTGGCTGCCGCCGCGTTATAGTAGGTGATGCGGCCACCGGGGTCGGTCGTGTAAATGGCGGCCGGCAGCAGATCCATCAGTGATTCAGCCGCGGGAAAGGCCGGCATCGCAAGCGCGGCGCCCGTTGCGCCCTTATCGTCGGTCAGCGAAGGGTGGTGCGGTTCGCTGGCGCCCGACTCGGCCGTATTCTCTGCTGCCGCTGAACTCCCCAACGCATTGCCCACGGGCGATCTCCAGCGATGGCGCGCGGCGAGAGGTGCGCCGAGATGGACTGAGTCGTTCACCCTAGTCCCCGCACGACACATGGGCAACCCCCAGCGCCAGTAAAAATTGACCCGATATCAATGGGGTCTTTCTGGTGTATGCAGGATCCTCTTAAGCCCGTCTGCTTCCCATCGAAGGGAACCGGGCAGTGCATTGCGCCGTTTGTGAGGGGGAATACGCCAATCTATCGAGCGCACCGGTGGCGCACAAAGCAGGCGAGAATACTCAATGTCGCAGCGCGCACCGCTGCAGCGCGATCCATCGGTCGAACCCAACCGGATTGCCGTGGTCGTGCCGAGCGATCTCTTGGCGCGATCGAGCCAGGTGGGGATTGTTGGGCTGTTTCTGATCGCCACGCTTTGGTGCGCCCACGTCGCGCAGCCCGTCCTCGTTCCGGTCCTTCTCGCCTGGGTGATTGCCACCATTGCCGGTCCGCCCATCGATTTCCTGCAGGATCGCGGGGTCCCGCGCGTCATTTCCGCCATCCTCGTTACCTGCTCGCTCGTGGTGGTGATGCTCATATTGCTGCTGCTGCTGTCGGCGCCTTTGACCTATTGGATTGGTCGGGCGGCCGAGCTCGGGATGCTGATCAAGCAGAAATTACAGGTGATGAACGAGCCCTTGGCCTTTCTCGACGAGATACGCAAATCGTTGAGCGCGCTGGCCGGCGCCGAGCCCGGCGCGATTAAAGTCGAGCAGCCTACTGGCAACGTGTTTTCCACGCTCTTGGCCATCCTAACCCCAGCGGTAGGACAGACCATCCTCTTCGTCGGCGCGTTACTGTTTCAGTTGATCTACTGGGACCGAATCCAGAAGACGGCGGTCCTGCTGCTCCGCGATCGGAAGGCTCGGCTTGCCGCCTTGCGGACGCTGAGGGAGATCAACGGCAGCATGTCAACGTATTTCAGCACGTTGACAATCGTGAACGTTTGTCTCGCTGCGGTGACCATGCTGCTGACCTGGCTCGTCGGCCTGCCCAATCCGCTGCTTTGGGGCGTCTTCGCGGGTGTGATGAACTACATCCCCTATCTTGGCCCCGCGATCGTCGTCGGAACGCTCTCGGTGGTCGGCCTGGTTGCGTTTCCCACGCTGGGCGAGGCCGCCGTCGCCCCGCTCATCTACGTCGCTATCGCAACCCTGGAAGGTTACTTCATCACGCCGGCCATCATGGGCAGACGCCTGGAGCTCAACCCCTTCGGTGTGTTCCTGGCGATCGCCTTCTGCGCGTGGCTGTGGGGGCCGATCGGCGCCTTTCTGGCCGTCCCACTGCTGATCGCCGTTACCGTCGCATCTGATCACGTCTTCCTCGACGATGCGCCCGACCTTCCTGAATGAGCGCCGAACTGCCGCGGGAACCTCGCGCCGTGCTCCATGGTTTCGCTTTGCAGGACGGATTGCCGAGCATGAGAAATCGCCATGCCGGCCAGTCTGCCAGTCTGATCCCAAGCCGTAGCGGACGTTGAGCAGTGCCATGTCACCGCTTGCACCGAGGACACTCGCAACGGACTTCTGGAGCGACACCTATCGAGGGACGCGCATCTCGATCTTTCGGCGGCACGGCGCATGGCATGTGTATCTCGACGACATGCTACAGCACGACGTCGTGTTCGACTCGGCCGGTTCAGCAGTGTTCTGGCTCATCAACCGGGTCGATCCGCGAAAAGTCCCCCCGCTTCCCTACCGGAAAACGAGCCCCTAGACCGCAGCCGCCCGGCGGTTCGCCGAGGACTCTGCGATCTGTGTCAGGAGCCTGTCGGCATTCTTCTCCTGCTCAAGATTCCGTTCGAGCGGCGTCACTACGCTCTGGTGGCCGAGTTCGCGCGCCCAGGCGATGAGCGTACCGTAACGGCTGATCTCGTAGTGCTCGACGGCTTGCGCAGAGCCGATGATGCCGGCGTCCAGTACGCCGTCGTCAGCGATCTCCTTCATGTGCGTCTTAGCCTCACCGATTATACCTTCGACCGCCTCGCACTTCTTGCCGCGAGCCGGCATCTTGAGCATCTTGAACACCTGCTCGAGCCGCTCGACCTGACCCTCTGTCTCCTGGCGGTGGTTCTCGAGCGCCTCCTTCAGCTCGCGGGATTTGGCCTTATTCACCATCGTCGGTAGTGCCTTCAGGATTTGCTTCTCGGCGTAGTAGATGTCCTTGAGGGCCTCAACGAACAGATCGTCCATCGACTTGACGGTCATGGCTCTGGTCTCCGTGTCACTGGGTTCAACCGGCGCACAACGCGACAGCAAAAGACCGGTTCCGGAGTCGACGGCAACGGGCGGCCGGCCCGAACAAAACGGATTGTGAGCGCGTTTCCTGGCCGGACTGACCGCCTGTTCGAACCTCATCGTCCCCGAGGCAATCGCATGTTCATGCCATCCACAGACGTCGGCGAACTCATCGCCCGCGTGCTGATTGTCTATGCCTTTCTCCTCATTCTGCTCAGATTCATCGGCAAGAAGCACGTCGGAGAGCTAGCTCCGTTCGACCTCGTCGTGCTGCTCATCCTCAGCGAATGCGTGCAAGGCTCGCTTACGGCGGGCGACAATTCGCTGACCGGCGGACTGAGCGCGGTCGCTACGCTGTTCGCTGCCAACCAGCTCGTCGACTATGTGGCGTGGCGCAGCAAGCGGGCGGAACGCACGCTCGAGGGGACTCCGCGCATTCTCGTACGCAACGGGCGCGTGTACCGGGCAGTCATGGCTCGGGAGCGGATCACGAACTCAGAGCTGCTCGAGGCCGTGCGCAAGGCGGGTTGCACGTCGATCAGCAAGGTGCGCTATGCCGTGCTCGAGAACGACGGCAACATCACGGTCGGCCTGCGTGGTGAGTCCTCCTGACGGCGCCCCTCCATTGGCCCGGAACCCTGCACCGCTCACGGAGGTTGAATCCATGGGCGCCTGTGAGGTCGCATGCAACCGATATTCGAGCTCGCACCGATAGTGGCCGACATCATATCTGCTCATCGGCCGGCAGCGCGTGAGGAGTTTATGCGCGCCTGCCTGCGCGGCAGTTGGAGGAGGGCGGCCGGCCTCGTCGAAGACGCGCTGAAGGCGCCCTCCAGCCTCTACGGCTACCAGGAGAAGCGCCTTCGCGAGTTCCTCGACCTCATTAGGTCCGGCACCCAGGCCTCGCGCTCGCAGCGGACGTAAGGCGCGGGCAATCGGACCTCGACGGCACTTGCAACTTCATCGGCGGGGATCCGGGTCAGGACGGCTCGCCCTCCGTACCAGGATAGATATGTGGCAAAGGCTTGCAGGCCCGGCGCCGACGGACGCTTGCGGCGGCCTGCCGGATTGCCTGCCCGACCGATTGCGGCCCGGTCGGTGAACTCGAAAGAGGCCTGCCCGCGGTCAAAACCATGGTTTCATTCCGCTCGCAACCGACATGGGGCTAACGAGCGGATGCGCATATCGTTCCCAATCGCTCGCTGCTCAGCAGCGCGCCTCCTGCGCCGCACCTTCCTGGACAGCGCGGCTGCGCTCGGCAACAAGCCGCTCGATGGTCTGTCGAATTACATCCATGGCATAGGGTTTGTTGAGCCGCGGCACGTGGCGCAGGTGTTCCGGCAGTATGGTGGAATCGGTGTAGCCGGTGGCGAATACGAAGGGAATTTGCCGCGCAAGCAGAATTTCCGCGATCGAAGCGCTGGTCTCGCTGCCGAGGCGCACATCGACCAAGGCCGCGTCGATCCGCTCGTTCCTGGCAAGGGCGGTGCCTTCCTGCAGCGTGCGGCCCGGTCCCACAACGTGGTAGCCGTTCTCCTCGAGGTCCATTTGTAGTTGCAGAGCAACCAGACCCTCGTCCTCGACCAGCAGAACGCGTGGGGCTCCGGCCGGCCCAGAGCCCGCCTCGGGCTCGGTCGCGACCAACGGCGATGAATTGCTCGCCGCGGCCGTCGGAGCACTCGCCTCGAATGTACCTTCGAGACGGTAGATGAAGCCGTCCTCGGCAAACCGGCACTCAGGAACAGCGCCGATCTCGCGGGCCGCCGTTCTCAGCACGCTGAGGCCGAAGCCGCTCGTCGACGGCTGGCTGACCGGCGGCCCACCGCTCTCTTTCCAAAGAAATCTGTTCTTCAGCTCGGAGCCCGAACCCTTCGACCAAGAGACACTGACGCGCCCAGTCGGCACCGACAACGCCCCGTGCTTTAGGGCGTTAGTGGCGAGCTCGTGCAGGATGAGCGTCAGTGACTGGGTGAGTTCGGGCCTGACCACGAGGGGAGGGCCGTCGATGCTGATGCTGCATTCACCGTGTACCCTGAACGCAGCCAGGCACTCGGTAACGAGATCGGAGAGGCTGGTGCCACTCCATGCACTGCGCCGCAACAGCCCATGGGCCTTCGACATGGCGTGGATGCGGCCTTCGAGGGTCTTCACGAATTCTTGCACCGAGGTGGCGCGCTGGCTCGACAGGCGGGCAATGGCGTTGACGTTCTCGAGAATGTTTTTCACGCGGTGGTCGAGCTCTTCCATCAGCAGCTTCTGCCGCTCCTCGGTGCGCTTGCGCGCGGTGATGTCGAGGATGGTCCCCATCAGCCGGCATCCTCCCGCACTGCCGGATGCGGTCTGCACGACCTGTCCGCGATCGAGCCACCAGCGGGTCTTGCCGTCGCGGCGGATCACCTTGAACTCGAGTTCGCGGCGGCCTTCCCCTTCGACGGCGATGCCCAGCATGTGTTCTCGCACGCGATCACGGTGGTCGGGATGCACGAACTCGAGCGCCCGCTCAAGAGTGAGAGGCTCGTCCTCGCCCATGCCGACCATGCGTCTCAAGTGCCCCGACCAGTAAAACTGCCCGGCTGCGGCATGGTAGTCATAGGTACCGAATCCCGCCGCCTCGCTGGCGAGTCGCAACCGTTCCATCGAGGTCTCGAGCGCGGCGGTGCGCTCCAAGACGCGCCGCTCCAGCTCGTCGTTGAGCTGCTCGAGCTGATGCGTCTTGCGGTAGAGTTCGACGAAGATCTTGACCTTGGCGCGCAGGATTTCGGGGATGACCGGAACCGGCACGTAGTCGACCGCTCCCGATTCGTAGCCACGCACCCGGTCCAAATCCGACAAATGAATGGCCGATATGAAAATGATCGCCGTCTTCTGGTAGCGCGGATGCTCCCGCAGCATTTTTGCGAACTCGAAGCCATCGAGATCGGGCATGCACACGTCGACCAGAACCAAGGCCACCTCGGTCTTGAGCAGCAGCTCGAGCGCCTCGCGCGCGGAGCCGGCCTTTATCAGATTCTCGCCGAGCTCCTTGAGGATGACTTCGTAGCTCAGAAGCTTCGACGGCTGGTCATCCACCAGCAGAATGTTGACGGGGACGTTCGTCGTCATGGCCCAAGGTATCCGCTAGCGATGCAGCCACATCCGCAGTGCAGCGAGCAGCTGCTCGGTGTTGACCGGCTTGGCGAGGTAGTCGGAGGCTCCGGCCGCGATGCACTTCTCCCTGTCACCCTTCATCGCCTTGGCTGTGAGCGCAATGATGGGCAGCCTGCGCAAGTCCCTGTCCTTGCGGATCTCGTGCATGGTCTGATAGCCGTCCATATCGGGCATCATGATGTCCATCAGCACCAGTGCCACCTCCGGCGTCGACTTCATGATGTCGATCGCCTCCTTGCCCGTGGTAGCGATGAGCACCCGCATCCCACGCCGTTCAAGCACGCTGCTCAGCGCGAAGATATTACGCGCATCGTCGTCGACGAGCAGCACGGTGCGCCCCGCCAGATCGTCGTCTGAAGTGTGGAGTCGCTCCAGCATGCGCCGCTTCTCCGGAGGGAGATCGGAGACGAGCCGGTGCAGAAAGAGGGCCGTTTCGTCGAGCAGCCGGTCGGGGGATTCGACACCCTTGACGACCACGCTTCTGGCCATGCTGTGCAGGTGCGCATCTTCCTCGGGCGTCAACTCGCGCCCGGTGAACACCACCACCGGTATGTTGCCGAGCTCCCGGTCGTCACGAATTCTCTCCAGCACGTCGAAACCAATCATGTCCGGTAACTTGAGGTCGAGCACGACGCAGTCTACCGCCTGCTCGCGCATCTTCTCGAGAGCAGATGCTCCGCTGTCGGCGGTGAGGATGTCGATGTCGTCGTGACCGAGCAGTTGGGTGACGCTCAGGCGCTCGGCCGGGTCGTCTTCCACCACCAGCAGCCGCTTGCGCCGTGGCTCGGTGAAGTCCTTGAGGCGAGCGAGCGCCTGTTGCAGGTCTGCCGGGCTGGCCGGCTTGGTGAGGTAGGCGAAGGCGCCGCGCGACAGGCCGTGCTGGCGATCCTCCTCGAGCGTCACGATCTGGACCGGGATGTGGCGCGTTGCCGGGTTCTGCTTGAGCTGACTAAGCACCGTCCAACCCAGCATGTCGGGGAGGAAGACGTCGAGCGAGATGGCCGTCGGGTGATAGTCGTTGGCGAGCGCCAGACCCTCCTCGCCGGTGCCGGCCACCAGCACCTTGAAGTTGCAGTCGCGCGCCAGATCCGCCAGCACGCGGGCGTAGTGGAGATCGTCCTCGATGATGAGTAACACCATGTCGCCCGGTTTGAGGTTCTGTCGGTCGTCCGCGACGCTGCCTGCCGGGCGCTCGTGCAGGAGCCGGTAGCCGGTGGCCTCCGCCAGAGCGGGCTGTTGCGACAGTTGTGCCGCAGCGGCGGCCGATGAACCCGCATAGCGCAAGGGTATGTAGAGCGTGAAGGTACTGCCTTTCCCAGGTGCGCTGCTCAGTTGAATCTCGCCGCCGAGCAGGTTCGCCAGTTCGCGGCTGATGGCAAGGCCGAGGCCGGTCCCGCCGTACTTTCGGCTCGTGCCGGCGTCGGCCTGCTGGAAAGCCTCGAAGATGATCTTCTGTTTGTCGGCCGAGATGCCGATGCCCGTATCGGTGACCTCGAAGGCGATCACCGCCGGTGACCGTGACAAGGTTGGGTGGGCGGCGCTCCAGCCACCGTCCGCCTTTGCCACGCGCATGCGCACGCCGCCGTGCTCGGTGAATTTGAAGGCGTTGGAGAGGAGGTTCTTTAGGACTTGCTGCAGGCGCTTGGAGTCTGTCGTCATGCTGAGCGGAAGGCCCGAGTCGAACTCCACGTTGAACGAGAGGCGCCGCCGCTCGGCCTCGTAGCGGAACGGGCGCGCCACCGCCTCGATGAGGTTCGTGACGTAGATCTCCTCAGCGACCACCGACACCGTTCCCGACTCGATCTTCGACAAATCGAGGATGTCGCTGATCAGGTTCATGAGGTCCGTGCCCGCGCCGTAGATGGTGCGCGCGAATTCCACCTGCTTGTCCGTGAGGTTCCCGTCTGGATTTTCGCTCAGCTGCTGGCCGAGGATGAGGATGCTGTTCAGCGGCGTGCGCAGCTCGTGCGACATGTTGGCGAGGAACTCCGACTTGTATTTGGAGGTCAACGCCAGCTCGGACGCCTTCTCTTCCAGCGCCCGCCGCGCCTGCTCGATCTCCTGGTTCTTGGCTTCGACCTCGCGATTGCGCTCGGCGAGCTGCTGGGCCTTCTCGAGCTCATCGTTGGTCTGTTGCAGCTCCCGCTGTTGGGCCTGCAGCTCGGCGGCCAATTGCTGCGACTGCTTGAGCAAGGCCTCCGTCTGCATGGTGGCCTCGATGCTGTTGAGAACGATGCCGATGCTGTCGGTCAGCTGCTCAAGGAAGGTGAGGTGCGCCGGGTCGAACTCGTGCAGGGAGGAGAGCGCGATGACCGCCTTCGTCCGATCCTCCAACAGGACCGGCAGCACCAAGATGCTCTTGGGCAGCGCATCGAGCAGACCCGACCCGATGGGGACCGTGTCCTGCGGGATGTCGGTGACGTGGATGCGACGCTTCTCGATCGCACATTGGCCGACCAACCCTTCGCCGAGCATGAGGCTGCTCGGGAAGCCGTTCGGGTGGTCAGCGTATCTGGCGAGCAGTTTGAGATGCGAGCCCTCGGGCTCCGCAACCATCTGGTAGATCAACCCTTGGTGCGCGCCGACCAGCGGCACCAGTTCCGACAGCAGCTTGGCGCCGACTGTCGAAAGATCGCGCTGGCCCTGCAGCATGCTGGTCACCCGGGCCAGGTTGGTCTTCAGCCAGTCCTGCTCGGTGTTGCGCTCGGTAGTGAGCCTGAGGTTGCCGATCATGGTGTTGATGTGATCCTTGAGCTCGGCCACCTCGCCGCGAGCGTCGACCTGGATGGTGCGCGTCAGATCGCCTTCGGTCACCGCGGTCGCCACCTCGGCGATGGCGCGGACCTGGTTGGTGAGATTGGCCGCCAGCAGGTTGACGTTGCCGGTGAGGTCCTTCCAGGTGCCAGAGGCGCCCGGCACATTGGCCTGCCCGCCGAGCCTGCCTTCCACGCCCACCTCGCGTGCGACCGTGGTGACCTGCTCGGCGAAGATAGCGAGCGTCTCAATCATGTTGTTGATGGTCTCGGCCAGTGCCGCCACCTCGCCCTTCGACTTGACGGTCAGCTTCTGCTTGAGGTCGCCATTGGCGACGGCGGTGACGACCTTGACGATGCCGCGCACTTGTTCCGTCAGGTTGGCGGCCATGACGTTGACGGTGTCGGTCAAATCCTTCCAGGTGCCGGCCACCCCCGGCACCACGGCTTGGCCGCCGAGCCGCCCTTCGGTGCCCACCTCGCGCGCCACGCGGGTCACCTCCGAGGCAAAGGCGTTGAGCTGATCG
>Ga0073934_10008169_pt1 | contig 14119 bp, 11 predicted proteins | sample LarsenN4metaG_FD_76834 | JGI IMG/M metagenome (GOLD analysis project Ga0073934, IMG submission 76834) | Hot spring sediment bacterial and archeal communities from British Columbia, Canada, to study Microbial Dark Matter (Phase II) - Larsen... ...
AGCACCAGATCGGGATGTTCATGGCGCACACTGAACAGGGCATCTTTCCCATTTCCGGCGACCACTACTGTGTAACCGGCATCTTCGAGATAAGCCCGCACTGTGCGGCGCAGTTGGGCATCGTCATCCGCAATCAAGATCGTTCGGGACATCCCTTACTCCAGCAAACAAATAGGCACTTCTGTATTATGCCCTTGACTGACACCCACTGCATCAAGCTGCACCGCGCCATCACAGGTGAATACTTCTGATTCTGCCCAAAGATCGTGTGGAACTGGTGAAGACATTGTGGGGATCATGTGTGGAATATTCAGCTCGATCAATTGAACTGCCGCAATCCCAATGATGAGCGCAGCGATCCCCCGCCCAATATCAATCCATCCTTTTTGGCCTTTCTGCGGTCAGTGCAGCTTTTCGACATGATCCACACTATCGCCCCGGATATAAGCCAGCACCGCATCGTCGATAGCCAGAATATCGGTCACAATGGGCTTGATATTGGCTGCCTGCAATGATCGATAGGCTCCTTGCCCCATGCCGCGGCGAGCAACGCTTCACAATCCATAATGGATGCGATCATTGGATTGTGTTTGTTGTCCGCCTCTTCGCCATGCTCATGGCGATCATCCCCATGATGATCGTGTTCATGATCATGAGCGGTGTGATGGTGATGGCTGATCTTTTCCCGCAACTCCCGGTTTACGATTTGTCCCTCTTCAACAGTACAGACGAGGTACTGTTGTGCGCGGCCAAAATGCAGACTGATAGTCTTGCCATCGTCAGTTACTACGGCGATTTTCATTGCTCCCATACCTTTTGTTGATAAATATTTCCTCAAAGTCCCAATGATAGAAATACTGGATTCGAGAGAACTTTGCTTTCAAGAGAAAAACAACGATATTGTACCATTAAAGTGTACAATAATCAATTATTCTGGTAAAATCTTGTGCATTGTTCATCGAGGAGGTTAAGCAGGACATTATGGCCGATCAATCGGAACTGAATGTCGGGCTGCGGATTCGTAAGCTGCGAGAACAGCACGGTTTTTCCCTGCGGACATTAGCGGAGCGGAGCGGTTTGTCGATCAACGCCATCAGTCTGATCGAGCGCGGCGAAAACTCTCCTACAGTGTCTTCGCTGCATGTTCTGGCGTCGGCTCTCGGTGTCAAAATCACCGATTTTTTTGAAGATGCGAACGAGCAGGCGGTTGTTTATGTCAAGCGAAACCGGCGGCTCGTATCCCAGGCAAACGGCGTTGTGATGGAGAGCTTAGGGATCGGGCTGCGTAATCAACAGATGGAACCATTTCTGGCAACCATTGACCCTCCTATGGTCAGCGCCAATGAGTTGATTGCCCATCCGGGACAGGAATTTGTTTACTGTGTGGCTGGGGAAATTGAGTATCAAATAGGCAGTCAGTCATATCTCCTGATGCCCGGTGACAGCCTGTTATTTGAAGCTGCCCAGCCACACTGCTTTCGTGGCCTGGGAGAACTTCCGGCAACTATCTTACTTGTCTTCCAGGTGACCGAGGGCAGCCATCTGGCCCGGCAGTATCATTTGGATACCTGAACGCAGCTCTGAGCAACGCTCAGGTGTTTGACGCTGATGATGCTCTTTCAGTAGTAATGCAGTTGAACAATGTTTCAAAGGGTTCGCTCACATGCCTGGCCTGAGCGGGGCTTTATGCTCTTGCCGCGTCGCTGGGTGGTCGAACGTAGCTTTGGCTGGGCGGCGCGTTTTCTGGCCTTCGCTATGCTGATGGCTTATCGTTTCGTCCAGCTTGTTGCCTATGCCCTGTAAAGTGCATATAACAGGCTCTAGTCATGTTCACCTGATATGAACTATGCCATCGTTGGATTCCAGTCTAATCAGTTCTTCCCCTAATTTAGCATCCAACAATACTTGTTCCAGGGTGTTTACCAGGCTTTCTCTGGCAAACCGTTCTCGCGCCAGTCTCTTGGCTACTTGCCCGGCTTGTACCAGCCAATCAGAATCATGTAGAGCCTCGACCAACTGAGTAGCCGCCTTTGCAGGTTCTTCTGCATTCATTACCAAACCTGCACCTGTTTCACGGAGAATGTCGGCCTGCCATCCCTGGTAATTGATCGCCACTGGTTTCCCTGCCGCCAATGCATCAAAGAATTTATTTGCTGAATTCGACCACATCACAGGAGTATTAAGGAAGATTGATGTGGCGATGGTTACTGCTGAGAGAACAGATGGCATTTGGTGTTTGGGCATTGAAGGCAGTATCCACAAGTTTTGGTTCAATATGCCTAGATCGGTAGCAAGTTGGCGAAGTTTTTCAGCTTCTGCTCCATCTCCGATCATTAAAAAACCAATGTCAGGATCCAGCCGATAGGTATAGTGAGCTAAGTGAATAAAATAGGATAAATTGTTTACGAACCCAAAGGCGCCAGCATATAAAACGAGTGGGCGGGTCATAAACTGGGGATGATCCGCGCGAAATTGCCGTCCGGCTTTATGCGGTACGTCAAATAGCTCATTATCGCATGAGCTGGGGATCACAGTAACTTTGTTCGCTACAGATGCCCGTTGCAGGATACCTTCTTTCATCCCTGGCGATAAGGCAATAATATGTCTGGCACAGTGATAGGTGATGTATTCCAGGGTGCGTGCCAGGAAAATCAAGACGCGATTGCGCAAAATACCCAGACCGATAGGCACCTCAGGCCAGAGGTCCCGTACTTCGAAGATAAATGGCTTCCGGGTTATCAATGAGGTCCATATCGCTGGCACTGCAATCGTTAAGGGTGTGGAGGCTGCCAGAATCACATCTACCTGTTGTTGTCGTGGAGCAATCCAGCAAGCTAACACCATAAACCAGATAAATGAGAGCATTCGTCGGCCATAATTCATGTTTTGGTTGTAGGATACATTGAGCGACAGCACTCGTATCCCATCGATATTGTACTCGTCTACTAATTTGCCAGATTGGGAGGGTAATCCCGATCTGTTGGAACGTCCACACAAGACTGTCACCCGATGACCTCGGTCTTGAAGGAGGCGCGAAAACTCATACGACCGGGTTGTAAACGATCCCTCCCGCGATGCAAAGTGCTGGTTCAGGTGAAGGATATGCATCAGATTACTTCCTTAGCCATAGACTGCATGTATCTCGCGCCAGCATGTGAGAAGCCGGTGGGCGTTTTGGTGTCGGTCAAACTGTGCAAGTACCAGTTGCCGTCCCTGCTGGCCCATCTGCCTGGCTTCCTCAGGGTGCTGGATCATCCACAAAATAGCGTTTGCCAACTGCTGTATGTCGCCAGGAGGGACACATAATCCTGTGATACCATCCTGGATAATTTCAGGAATTCCGGTCACTTGGGTTGAGACAGTGGGTAACTCGTTAGCCAGGGCTTCGATCAACACCGTAGGAAGCCCGTCCGCATCGCCCCAAGGCAGTGGTACAGATGCCAATGCAAAAATGTCTGCGCACTGAAACTCCCTGACCAGGACTTCCTGTAAAACTGCGCCATGTAGTGTGATGTAATGACTGGCTCCTAACTTCACGATCAACCCCTCGAGCTGTCGTCGTCGATCTCCATCACCGTAGATATCCAGGCGTATATTCACCCCTTGATGATGTATCTGAGCGACAGCCTGAATTAAATATTCACAACCTTTTATCGGGACCAGACGTGAGACAGACAGTACCCGCCAGGGGTCACCATGGGGGGAGTGGTGATGACCGTTGGCCTTGAACATTTCAGTGTCAATGCCATTGTATAAAACTTCCAGTCGTGCTTTTTTCATTTCGGGCCAGTGGGCGCGGATGTAATGACTGTTAAAGTGAGAGACTGTGATACCCAGGGCTGCATGACGAGTTTTAACTCGAATTGAACCACTCACATTCCAGGGGTGATGGGACGTAATATCGTGGGCGTGAGCAGTATATGAATAGGGAATACCACTGACTTTTGAGGCTATCAGAGCTACTGTGGTGGGACTAGAAAGGAAGTGAGCGTGAAGATGGTCAATTTCATGTTCAACGCACCATTCGCCAAGATAAAGACCGCGTGGAATGGCAGCCAATAATTTTAGCGGTAAATAATAGGATTTGAGATGACCAGGAATCAATTGCAGGATCAGCAGCAGTACCCTGGGTCGGCGGAGCAATCCCTTAAGCAGCTTGAGCCAAGTTTCTGTTTGAAGCCACCGGGGACAAACGATCTTCGTTAAAAATGGCTTCTCAAGTTCCTGGGGGAGATGATGAGCAGGTGTTTTCCAGACTGGGGCGACGAAAACCTCGACACCTTCTGACGCGATTGCCGTCATTTCGTTGGCAATAAAAGTGGTGCTGAGCCACGGAAAACGTGACACCACATAGACCACACGTCGCGGCGGCGAAAGCTCGACCATGTTCGTCCCTTTTGCTAATTACCTTGCTTTGTTGAGCAGGATAAGATATCGCCCGAATGCTAAATAATTTGAGCAAAACTCAACTCGCAGCTTAATTTTAGTATAAGTATTTTAGATTACAACGTCATAAATTAAAACCGTGGCAACCTTACATATTCCTAAAATTATTTCACTCGTCAAGATATTTGATATCAGGTGCTCTCTTTTTCTATCTGAGGGTTTCTGGTTCGAACACCGAAAGGAATGAGGGCATGTTTAAAGGAGCCGACTATAGCTTCCAAGCCTGCTTGATGTCTGGGGTGAGTAGGAAAGTGGTCCTGTTTTGGGTGCTTATTTAGATATGACAAAAGCTCCAAGCATTGCGTTAAATAGAAAGTAACTCTACAATGAATGATCAAGAAGGATTTATCCTTGAGAGCGGGCGGAGAATTGGGAGAGTATCGATACCCTTTGATCACCTTCATACTCTTCAGATTAATCTAGAACAATGTGAACGGCGATGCAGTTTTGCAGTCCATGCTTTGGGCATTATCAAGGAGCGTATCATGAAGAGGATCCTTTATTTTCTAGCTGTTTTCCTTATGATATTTCCCCTGTTCGGCATGGCGGTTCCCGCCCAGGCGGATTGCTCGCCGGAGGGGACGTCAGGCGCGGATACCATAAATTGCGATGGCACTCCCGCACCGGACCCGAATGGCGTGAACGGACTGGCCGGGAATGACTCCATTTCAGTGTCTTCGGACACAACCGTAACTGGAACCATCAACGGCGGTGATGACGACGACACCATCACTACCCAAACCGGTTCGACGGTGACCGGCTCTCTCTATGGGGCCGCAGGGAATGATACGATCATCAATGGTGGCACTGCCGACACGCTCAATGGGGTGCAGGGCAACGACCAGATTACGAATAACGGGACCGTGACAACCTGGATGCAAGGTGATGTGGGTGATGACACCCTCACCAATAATGGCAGCGTTGGCACGAACATTCGTGGTGGCGCGGGTGATGATACCATTACCCTGGGGCCAGGAGCGCAGGTAGGCGCTGGTCCGTTGGGTGGCTCGGTCATCGGCGGGGCTGACGATGACACCATTAATGGCAACAACACAAACACCACCATCTATGGAGATCAGGCCGGGGAACTCGTCACCGATGGCAACGACATTATTAACGGTGGCAGTGGCAGTGAAACCATCTATGGCGGTGGTGGTGTCGATCAGGTCAACGGCAACGCAGGCAACGATACCATCAGCGGCGGGAGTGGGGGCGATACCATTGAGGGCGGTGATGGGAATGATGTCCTCTATGGAGATGGCACTACCGAGCAGGCGTCGGACGGTAATGATGTGATCAACGGTGGCAGCGGTAATGACACGATCAATGGTGGGGGCGGATCCGATACAATTGAAGCTGGTGGTGGTACAGATACGATTGCAGCGGGAAGCGGTAACGATACGATTAACATCATCGGTGGGCAAGAAGGCGACATGGCTGGCGGTGGAACCGGTACCAACACTTTCGTGTTTGGGAGTAATGCTGGCGGCACATTGTCTATTTCGGGCAGTGAAAACGATACCCTCGACTTCAGCGCCTTCGCTGGGGCTATAACGCTGAACCTATCAACGCTCAATACCCAGCAGAACGTTGGGAATGGTCTATTTCTGACGCTGCTCTCCCTGTTCAAAAACGTTGTTGGGACTTCCTATAATGACAATATCACGGGGAACTCCCTCGACAATGTGATTGACGGCGGCGGCGGCAATGATACGCTCAATGGTGGTCTCGGAGCCGATACACTCAATGGTGGCGATGATGATGACACCCTTGTGGGCGGCGGCGGCAATGACACGGTTAACGGTGGAGCCGGGCAGGATACTTACGACGTGAGCTATGCTACCACCGATTGGACTGTTGATCTGAGTGCCGGCAGTCCTACCGCAGTCAGTGGGACAGAGACCGACTCGCTGACAGGCATTGAAAATGTTACCACTGGCAGTGGCGCGGACGCCATCACAGGCGATGCTAATAATAACATCCTGAATGGCGGCGCAGGCGCTGATACCATCAATGGTGGCGCAGGCGCTGATACCATCAATGGCAGTGATGGCAATGATAATCTCAATGGCGGTACAGGTGATGATACGGTTATTGGTGGCAACGGTGGAGATACCCTCAATGGTGGCGGTGGAACAGATACCGTCGATGGCGGAGCCGATAACGATACCATCAATATTGGTGTAAACCAGGGTGGAACGGCGACTGGCGGAACTGGGAATAACACTTTCGTCTTCACATCTGACAGCGCTAATATCAACGCAACATTGACGTCTGACGGAACAGACAGTCTGAACTTTAGCGCTCTCACGGCAGGTGCAACAATAAATCTCAATAACACGGGAATCTCACAATCGGTTAACGGCACTTTGAATGTTGCTGTCACGTTGATAAACCCATTCGAGAATCTGACGGGCACAAACTTTGTTGACAATCTCACTGGAAACGCGCAGGCGAATGTTATCTACGGACTTGGTGGTGATGACACGATTAACAGCGGACAGGGAGATGACACAGTTTACGGTGGTTCTGGCAATGATCGGATCACTGATTCTGGTGGTGAGAATTTACTCTATGGTGATGATGGCAGCGATAATGTGACTGGTGGTAGTGGCATTGATACTATTTATGGGGGGGCAGGTAACGACCTGCTGAATGGCGGCGCCAATGATGATACCCTTTGGGGCGAAGGCGACAACGATACCATGTTCGGGGGAACCGGTTCAGACTACCTCTATGGTGGTGACGGCAATGAAGTCCGGTTAGACGGTGGCTATGACACCGAGATGGACTTTGTCTTCGGTGAAGAGGGTGATGATACTTTCATTGGTCGCACCGATGACTACCTGGACGGCTTCAGCAGTGTGCCTGACAACGATACGATTTCTGGTACTGGTATCCCTGCCGTCTGCATTGACATCGAAAACGATCCAGGCAATCTGTGCGGCGGTGGAGCCTTTGCTGCCAGCAGCGCACTTTCGGTCAGCGGGTACTCAATGAGCGAACTCTCTTATGTATCGAACGATGTACCCACGAGCGACTCCGGCTCATCGACCGACGAAGCTGCCAGCCCCGCAGGTGATTCAGGTGTGAGCGAGACTTCCTCCGGCACGAATACTGTCGAAACGTCCGAGGCTGTTTCTCTTATACAGGGTGCAATCGAATCGCTGGTCACCGAACTGTTGGCTGCGGTGTAGTTCTCTGGTTATTCAGCCGAGCGAATTTTCAGGGGGAGCTTACATGCTCCCCTCATTATTTTTTCCGATGAAGTATACAGGCTGTGTAGATGAGTGACATTGTTATCCGAGCAGAGGGCCTCGGCAAACAGTATTGTATCGGGGGCAGGCAGGCCCGTTATAGAACTCTCCGAGATTCGATCAGTAACGCCATCAGGGCAACCTTTCTCTCCACACACAACTTGTTGCAGATCAATACTGCACGCTCTAATGAAACTATCTGGGCGCTCAAAGATATCTCTTTCGAAGTCAAACAGGGTGAGGTCGTAGGCATTATTGGTCCTAACGGAGCGGGAAAAAGCACGCTGCTGAAAATCCTCTCTCGCATTACCGAACCCACCGAAGGATATGCCGACATTTTTGGGCGAGTAGGGTCTTTGCTGGAAGTCGGAACGGGTTTTCATCCAGAACTGACCGGACGCGAAAATATCTTTTTAAATGGGGCGATCCTCGGCATGAAGCGCCAGGAGATTCAGCGCCAATTCGATGAGATCGTGGCCTTTGCCGAAGTCGAAAAATTTATAGACACCCCGGTGAAACACTATTCTAGCGGCATGTATCTGCGGCTGGCATTTGCAGTGGCGGCACATTTGGAGCCGGAAATATTGTTGGTTGACGAGGTGTTAGCAGTAGGCGATATGGCGTTCCAAAAAAAATGTCTCGGTAAAATGGAGGCCGTAGCGCGGGGAGGGCGCACAGTATTGTTTGTCAGTCACCATATGGCCGCTGTGTCCTCATTGTGTTCCAGAGGCATTCTGTTGTCGCAGGGATGTATCGTGGCGATAGGGGATACTGGTACAGTCGTCCAGAGATATCAGTCCGAGATGGATGAGGTTTTGAACTTGACCCCTTTGGCTGATCGCCAGGACAGAAATGGCAGTGGTCGTTTACGGTTTACAACAGTGCGATTCGCAGCACCGGCGGGAAGGTGTCCAACCAGCGGCGAGGAGCTGTCCATTGTCCTGGAATGCTGTTCAACAGATGGTGTATTAAACAATGTGGATGTCGAAATTCAATTCCTGGACATGAATAACACCATGTTGTTTACTTGCGCGAAGCGTTTTACAGGCCCCTGCTTTGATAACCTGTCCGCCGTCAGTGAAATCGTCTGCACTATTCCTGCGCTGCCCCTGGCCGCTGGAGTTTATAGAATCCACTTATGGAGCGCTGTAGGCAAGGAAAGGGCTGACTACATCGAAAACGCGGCACAGTTGGTTGTGATGGAGGGTGACTTTTTTGGCAGCGGACGGCTCCCGGTGTCCCGTAAACATGGTTCCTTTCTGGTTCATCATTCCTGGTCGAGTCGCAGCATGGCGTAATTAACTATGACCTCGATACCTTCATTCAAAAAGGTGGCTTTTTCGGTTCTGAAAACAACTGGATTGTTAGGCTTCAGAACGAAGAGGAGCCTGATCAGCGTTCCTATCGCTCAAATTCGCTGCCAGGAAACCCCCTTTTCTGCCTTACAGGGATTTTCGGGCAAGCCTATAGAATATTTTCCTCCCTCCCATTTTTTTGAATTGTCCCTGACAGAGCCACAGCACGCTTTCGATGCCTTCGCTGATTGGCTCCGCATATGCCTGCGGGATCTGCAAGCCTGGAAAGTACCTCGTTCACAAGGCGGATGGGCAAACGGCACATTGGTCACAACTATTTTTGAGGTTCACCGGGAGCATGGCATCCCTCTCACCGATTTTGAGCAGGCTGATCCAATCCTGATTAATGAGGCTATCGTCAGGCGAACCCAGTATTATTTTGGGATTCTTGATTCTATCCGACAAAAAGGCTTCAATACTTCTTTATTCCCTCCCATTTACTGCCGGCCAAGGAATGATTTCTATGTGATCGCCGACGGTCATCACCGGGTCTCGGCATTATGGGTTCTGGGCTATTCAGAAGCAAACGTCTGTTTGATTCCCTGAGGTCGAGCATGTCGGCGCGATATAATAGGTTCAGATTTATCAGGGTTTAAAGCACCTGTGGACCTCGTTAGTGTCATTATCCCTTGTTACAACCGCGCCGCTTACCTTCGCGAGTGCCTTCTGTCAGTTGCCTCTCAGTCTTATCCGGCAATTGAAGTTATTGTAGTGGATGATGCCTCCCACGAGGATATTCAGGCGGTTATGCGAGGCATAACATGGCCGCACAGCATTTCCCCCCACTATATCCGCTGCGATCAAAACAAAGGGCCAGGGGCCGCGCGCGAAACCGGGCGGCTGGCTGCTCGCGGGGAGTTTATCTGCTATCTGGATGCGGACGATCTCTGGCACGAAGATAAAGTCGCAGTCCAGGTTGAGGCTTTACAAGAGAATCCTCATGCGGGCATGTGCTATTGCATTGTGAAGGAATTTCAAACGCTGCCGCTCACAGGTGAAGGACCGGTGCGCTGCTTAAGTGATCAGGTATTTACCGACTTTTTGCCCCACCTCTTGCAAGCGAAACGGCAGCGCCCCTGGGGAACAGGAGCCTGTATGTGGACGCGCAGTGCAACTGATCAGATCGGTCCCTGGTTTCCAGGTCGGCACTGGGAAGATTTAGAATATGACTGCCGGGCAGGATGTCATAGGATCAAAATAACCTATGTCCCCAGAGCACTTTGTTTCTATCGCAAAGGGACAGGCAAGGGACGACTCAATGAAGAGCGATGGCAGGTCCGAGTCGTGGACCAGACGCCTGCTGTCCTGGAAATAGCGCGTGATTTACACCGCTTTGGACAGCTAAAAAATGCCGAAATACTGGACAGCCTGATCTGGTTTCTATTCGATCACAGCACCCTGCTGCTCAAGGCGAATGAAAAAACGTTAGCACTGCAATGCCTGCAACAAATAGCCAGCCTCCAACCCTCATGGATCAATACCTACTCCAGGCTGGTTGCTTTCCTGCCATCCCAGGCGGCATGGGCATCCAACCGTGTTTTGAGAAAATATTTTGCGGGGTAGTTGAATGCGAATTGCTTACCTGATCGCGTCTTTTCCCGCATTATCCGAAACCTTTATCTCTCGTGAGATTGTCAATCTGCGCAGCCTGGGCCTCGACATCCATGTATTCGCATTTTCACAGCCTGATACAAACGGCAATGATGATCTCCAGGTTCTATCTGAAAAGGTTCACTATATTGGTAGAACTGAAGCGTCTATCGCTCTGCTGCGTTATGTGATAAGGCCACCATCTGAGGTTGCCTTCCTCAATCATCAGCTGCAGAAGCAGAGTACACGGCCTGCGAATCCCTATTTACGCCTGGGCCGAGCCTATGCAGTAGCCAAAAAAGCGCAGCAGTTTGGTATAGATCACATTCATGCCCACTGGCCTTATGCATCGATAGTTGCCGCGCTTGTGAACAAGATCATCGGCATCCCGTACAGTATCAGCATTCATGCCCATGAAGTGGCTCATGAAAATGGGCATTTCCCGCTTATCTTCGAATCGCTGAAATTTGCTGTCTTCTGCAATCGGGCCGCAATGGAATATTTACTAAGAGAGTTGCCTCAGCTGTGCCGCGCGAAATCAAACCTGGTTTATCATGGGGTTGATACAAAAACCTTTGCTCCCACTCCACTACCAGCACCTTTTTCCCCACTGCAAATCATTTCTGCCGGACGGCTGACTCACACTAAAGGTTTTGAGCGCTTAATTGCGGGATGTATAAAGGCTCAGCACATGGGCATAGAGGTAGAGCTAACCATCCTGGGTTCAGGTGGGCGGTATGACTCTCTCAAACATGAAGCGCGTGGGCTTCGCCTGAAAATTCCTGGCTGGGTTCCCCACTCACAAGTCCGTGATTATCTGGCGCAGGCGCATCTCTTTGCGCTGCTTGCCGATGACACCTATCATGATGGTTTGCCGAATGTTGTTTTGGAAGCAATGGCGTGTGGTCGTCCTGTCATTCTGTCGCCTATTCCCGCTGCTCCAGAAATCGTCGAGGACGGCAGGGAAGGATTTATTCTTGGAGCGCCGGATGATATTGATGGTTTTGTAGACCTTCTGCGTTTGTGCGCTGAACGTCCCGACAGGTTAGTAGCGATGGGCCAGGCAGCACGAGAGCGAGTAGTTGCTGAACACAGCGAAGTCGATCATATCCAGCGGTTGGCCGCTTTGTTTGGGCAGAGATAAACATGGTGGATGAAGTGACCTCTGCAAACAGAGTAACCTTAGGTGTCGTGGCGATCAGCCGGAACGAAGAGAAGGATATGAGGGCTTTCTTGGCTCATCTACTGCCCTGGGTAGATGAAATCATCGTTGTTGACGATCAATCCACTGATTCCACGACAGACATAATCCGTGCTGCTGGCCCTAAAGTGAAACTGCTTCAACACCGCATGAGCGAGGAGCAGGGTTTTGCGGGACAACGTAATGCAGGGATAGAGGCAGCAACGGCTGATTGGCTGCTGCATATGGATATAGATGAGCGTGTTACTCCGGCTCTGGCCTATGAAATGCTAAGAGCGATCCAGGATGAAACCAAAAACGCCTATCGATACCACCTGCATAATTTTTTCTTGCACCGTCCTATGCGGGGCGGCAGTTGGCAATCCTGGAACAAACCCTGGTTGGTTCGCCGAGGAAAACATCATTTTAGAAATCGAGTTCACGAAGAATGCATCGTAGATGGTGCGTCGGAAACCATAGGCCAGCTAACCGCCAAAATGTGGCATCTGAATGATGAAAACTATCGTGAACGTATGCGCAAGAGTATGCAGTATTGCGAACTTGAAGCCGATAGAATCCTCGAAAGAGGATGTCCGGTTCAGTGGTATGATTTTGTGGTTCGCCCTGGGGCGATGTTGTTGAGGAGATACATTCTACAGCAGGGATTTCGCGACGGTGTACTCGGCTTAATTTCTGCTATTCATTCTGCCGATGCTGTTTTTCGGGCTTATGTGCTTGCCTGGGACAAACAGCACGACATTCCGAGGTCGCAACTGGAACAGGAAATTCTGGAGCAGTGGTCTACATTTGACCCTGATCGATGAACAGCAAACGCCCTTTTTCCACGCGGCTTATCGCTCATTTGCCGCAAACCATCTGGCTGCGATCAGGAGTGCGCATTCAACTCCGAAATGCGCGCGACAACAGCGAATTCTGGCACATCTTTACTTCCCCTGAATATTTGGCTCTCGTTCCAGCATTCATGAAGCTCAACCTTCCGTCAGTCTCAGTGATTGATTGTGGTGGTGGCATTGGTCTGTTTTCACTGCTCATTGAGCACCTGAGCAAGATTAGAATTCTGCCTTGGGATTATATTTCCTATACTCTGATCGAACCTTTGCCCTCCAACTTCAAGCAGATGCAGCAGAATATCAGCAGAAACCTCCCCGACAGCCGATACCAGCTTATCAACGGCCTTGTCGGTTATAAGGAGGGATATGCAACGCTATATGCTGGCAAAGGTCGACCCTGGGGAGCCAGTATCATTAAGCGCCACAAATTAGATAAAGAATTCTCCCACATCCCATTTGTTGATTTGACTCGCACCCTACAATCCCACCCCTGCTTTATCAAGATCGATATCGAAGGCGCTGAGTACATTTTCCTCGAAACTTATCAAGACGTCCTCACTAATGTGGAAGGCATAGTGATCGAGTGGCACACCGAGATGGGTGATGTTGCCACAGCCGATGCTTGCTTGCAGCAGGCTGGTCTTCACAAAGTACAACGCTCTTGGGATAATCAAAACCGTTGTGTGGATTTTTATGCACGTTGACGAGAAACAAAAACTAACTGCTCGAGCTTTGCATCTTCTGTTTCATCGAGACACACGCTGGCTGTCCGATGTGCGATGCAGCACCAATATTCTTGCGCAGATGTTTTTGCAAGCGGGCTGTCATGTCTCTTACATGCAGGGCATCGCGCATCTGGGACGGATTCTTGTCCATAGAAAATATCGGGGTTCATGGATACAAGGACCCCGATATGATAGGGACGCATGGGTGTTTACACCCCTGAGTCTGGTTCCATTCATGCGTCGTGGCATTTTCGCTCATCCCTGGGCAGCCGAAGCCTGCTATCATTTTTGTCTTCCTTCGATCCGCACACTCGTCCGCCGCTCTGGTTTTGATGATCCAGATGTCATCTGGACGGCCAAACCGGGCAGCAGCGGACTTGGTAGACTGTTCAAAAAGGCCTTGTTGATTCATCAGGTTGTCGATTACTACCCCGCCTTCGGCGGAACCTATACCCAGGAGATCGAAAGGCGTGACTATGAACGAGCCGATCACATTTTCTCGACTGGTCATGCGTTGGCTGCTTATCTGGTGGATGAGTTAGGAATTCCGCCAACCAAGATCACCACCTTGGGGCAGGGGGTGTTCACAGAACGTTATCAGCAAGAATTTCCAGAACCAGCAGAATTGCATGGCTTACCACATCCGCGAGCTATATGGGTTGGAGTGCTGAGCAAAGGCGATGCCGCTCTGTTTTCAGCGGCCGCGGCATATCTA
>Ga0073934_10008171_pt1 | contig 14118 bp, 8 predicted proteins | sample LarsenN4metaG_FD_76834 | JGI IMG/M metagenome (GOLD analysis project Ga0073934, IMG submission 76834) | Hot spring sediment bacterial and archeal communities from British Columbia, Canada, to study Microbial Dark Matter (Phase II) - Larsen... ...
GATCGCTTTTTGAGATCAAGCTCACCGTCGGGACAAGCACCGCCGCGCGGCGGATCAGCAGCAGTGAGTTTTTTAAAACTCTTGATCTTTCCGCTCCTTCATATTTAGTTCGGGCCTTTGAGCCGGATTTTTTCTTCGGCGTCCATAATCTCGGCCAGAACCAGTTTATTCTCATCTTCAAAACTACTTCTTACCAAAACACTTTTTCCGGAATGCTTGATTTTGAGGAGGCAATGCTTAACGAGCTCGTTCCGCTGTTTTTGCGCCCGCAAACGATCGAGGGCGCCGCCGCCCAATCTCCAAGCAAACCTGTTTTTGAAGACGCCTTCATAAAAAACAAGGATACACGGGTCGTCCGCGACCATCGGGGAGAAATTGCGTTCCTCTACTCACTCACGGACAACAAAACCCTCGTGATAACCGGCGGTGAAAAATCCTTCACAGAAGCTCTGGAAAGGCTTAGAACGGCGCGGGCAATTCGCTAAGCCAGCTTTGTCACCTCACCCGTCCTTAATTTAAGTTTCCTTAATTTAAGTTAAACTTAAATTGCCTGCGCGGGTTCTGGTTAACACCTGCTACCACTAAATCAGCTTTTTATCACCTCAAGGTGCCAACTGTAAAGGTTGTTGCCGCCAGCAAACGTCTGCTATCATTAGTCCATGATCAACACCCGGGAATTTGAGGAGGTGCTTAAGAAGGAGCTCGAAACTCTGGAGGCTGAACTGCGGCGCATCGGCCGAATTAATCCTAAAAATCCGGCCGACTGGGAGGCTAGACCGGAAGAAATGGACGTCCTTCCCTCCGACCCCAACGAGGTGGCCGACAGTATTGAGGCCTTTGAAGAAAATACTGCCGCTCTGAAACAGCTGGAGATACGCTACAACGAGGTAAAAGAGGCTTTGGAACGCATTAAGGGCGGCGTCTACGGCCGCTGCGAGATCGGCGGCGAGGAAATTGAGCTTGAACGCCTGCGGGCCAACCCGGCGGCCAAAACGTGCGTGGCTCACATGAAGTAACACGCAAACCCGCGAACGGGCGCGCCGGCTGGCCAGCGGTTGGGTAGAAACGTCAGGAATAAAATTCAGAGAATCTTAACACTTGCGTGATCCGGCCCAACCATTAAACTTGTCTGCCTTATGTCCTTCGCCAAAGTCTTCAGCGCCGAGACATTTCTGCTCACCGCTCATCTGGTATCGGTTGAGGTGGACATCTCGCGGGGGCTACATGCCTTCTCTGTCGTGGGACTGCCGGATAAGGCGGTGGAGGAAGCAAAGGACCGGGTCTCGGCGGCGATTAAAAACTCCGGTTTCACCTCACCGAAGCAGAAAAATCAAAAAGTGACGATATCCCTCGCGCCGGCCGACCTCAAAAAAGAGGGGCCAGCTTTTGATCTGCCAATGGCCCTTGCCTATCTCCTCGCCGAAAAAGAAGTCCGTTTTAATCCCGAAGGAAAGCTTTTTCTCGGTGAGCTGTCTCTGCGCGGCGAGCTGCGGCCGGTGCGCGGCGTTCTGCCGCTCGTTTCCGAGGGAGTGAGGCGGGAGCTTAAAGAAATCTTTGTCCCTGCCGGCAACGCCCGCGAGGCGGCGCTCGTTGATAACGCGACCGTCTACGCGGTAAACACCCTAAAGGAGATAACGGAACATCTGGATGAGAGACGCGGGAACGGTCAACGGAGATGTCTGGCGGCGGAACCAAAAACCCCGATAAGCGCCGCCCTCACCGAACCGGTTTTTGACTTAAGCGACATTAAGGGTCAGGAAGCGGGGAAGCGGGGTTTGGAGATAGCGGCGGCCGGCGGCCACAACATCGCCCTGTTTGGGCCGCCGGGCACCGGCAAAACGATGCTCGCCCGCTCGCTTCCCGGCATCCTCCCGCCCCTTTCAGACGAAGAGGTCCTGGAGGTTACGGCTATCCACTCGGTGGCCGGAGCGCTGAAAGGCGAATACGTCAGGGAGCGGCCGTTCCGCGCTCCTCATCACACCGCTTCTTACGTCTCGCTTGTCGGCGGCGGCACTTTTCCCAAGCCCGGCGAGGTGACGCTGGCCCACCGGGGAGTTTTGTTTATGGACGAGTTCCCGGAGTTTGACCGGAGAGTAATTGAGTCCCTTCGCGGACCTCTTGAGGATAAAGTGGTTTCGGTGGCTAGAGCCAGAGGAAGCGCCTCCTTCCCGGCCGACTTTATTCTCATCGCCGCCTTAAATCCCTGCCCCTGCGGCAAATTCGGATCGGGGGAAAGGTGTGTCTGCCTGCCCTCTGTTCTCGCCCGCTACCGGCGGAAAGTTTCCGGCCCGATTGCCGACCGGATTGATATGTGGATTGAGGTGCCGGCCCTTTCCTCCGCCGTCCTTTCTGGCAAGGGAAAAACGGAGCGAGAAAGCGAGGAAGTGAGAAAGAAAATCACGGCGGCGAGAGCCCGCCAGAAGGAGCGGTTTGAAAAGGCCGGCCTCCGGATTCTGACCAACAGCGAGATGAGCGGCCGCCATCTTGATCGCCTGGTGCCGCTTGACGATAAGACACAATCGGCTTTAAACCTCGCCGCCGACCGAATGCGCCTGTCGGCAAGGAGCTACCACCGAATCATAAAACTTGCCCGAACAATTGCCGATCTTGAGGGCGACGAGACTGTTACCGAAGATCACATCCACGAAGCCCTCCAGTACCGGCCGAAACAATTGGATAATTTATAGTCCTCCGGAATAAAATCAAAACGGGTTGCGGGCGCCGCGGATCTCAAAATGGAGATGGGGGCCGGTGACCCGGCCGCTTGATCCGATAAAACCGATTACCTGACCGCGGCTGACCACCTGACCTTCGTACACAATATTCTGGCTGTTGTGAGCGTAGAGAGTTTGGGTGCCATTGTCGTGCTGAATCACAATATAGCGGCCGTAACCGCCGTTCCAGCCGCTGTCGCGGTTGATGATAACAGTACCCGCCGCCGCGGCGAAGATCGGCGCCCCGTAAGCATTGGCGAGATCAACGGCATTGTAGCCGTGGAGCCCTTGGGTGCGATAACCGCCAAGAAGAGGCTGCATATAGTAGCCAGCGTAGTCCGGTCCGCCGCCGCGCAGAGGCGCGGCTGGTAAATAATAACGGGGGGCGCCAACCTCGCCGTCGGGGATAATAATAACCTGCCCGACCGTAAGCGGATCGTTTTCCGAAAGGTTATTAAACTTTAGAACCTCTCTCAAGTCCCCCTTGTAGCGGGCAACGACACTTCTTAGGGTGTCGCCCTGCTTTACGGTGTGCTGAACGCCGGTGATGGGAAGAATAATAAGTTTTTCGCCTTCGCGGATAAGACCTCCCTGAATATCATTGTTCCAAATTATGGTGTTGATTGAGACACCAAACATCTGGGCGATGCCGGAAATGGTGTCGCCACGCCGCACCACGTAGGTGCTGATGGCGTCGCTACCCCCGCCTTCAGAAGCAATGTCGGCAAGAGTGCCGTCTGGACCGTACTCCGGCAAAAGGGCGGTGCCGCCGACAACGGTAATATCGCCGCCGCCCTTGGCAGGACTGGGGTCGGGGTTGAGCGCCGCCTCAAGAAGCGCCATATTCTGGGAATTTGGAGAAACAACAGCGGCGGACTCGCCGCCGGCGCGGCCGAAAAGTTCGGAAATAAAAGAAAAAATAGCCGCCTCCGACCAAAGCGGCACCCCGAACACAAGAAAGAAAGCGAAGAGCCACGCCGTCAAAAGCGCACCGAGGCGTTTTTTGTCTGCCTGTTTTCCCTCACATTTATCGGCTGGAAAAGCAGGGCATTGTTCTTTAAGTAAAATAGTCCGATTGCTAATCTTCTAATCAGCTGCGGCTAAAGCAAAACATGGCCGAATAAAGCCACGCCGGTCCTCCATTCTGCCGTTCAGGGACCTAGCTAATATATTACCGGCGAGGTAAAAGTCAATGGCTGGCCGGCAGCCATGTGGACATCAAAAACGGTAAAATAACTCTTGACTGAAAACAAAATACTGATCTGTAATTTTCCCCTAGGCGGAACGGCTGCTTTAAAGCCGTTGAGGGGATGACTTGGGCGAGCAGCGGAACGCCGTGTTATAGTGTGCCGGCAATGAAGTTTTTGGAAGATTTCAATGAACGCCAGCGTCAAGCGGTTCTCCACGGGAACGGGCCCTTGCTCATCATTGCCGGAGCGGGGGCGGGAAAGACAAAAACTCTCACCGGCCGAATCATCAAACTCATCCTTGACGGCGCGGCGCCGGAGTCCATTCTTGCCATCACCTTCACCAACAAAGCCGCCGAGGAGATGCGCAGGCGAATAAATACCGCTCTGGAAAATCCGGAAGTAAACCGTCCCGTCTTCTCGCCGGCCGCGCCGTTCATCTCCACCTTTCACGCCCTTAGCGCTTTCATCCTGCGGGGGAACGCCGCTAAGCTCTCCCTGCCCAAAAACTTCGTCATTTTTGACCGGTCGGACAGCCGGCAGGCGATTAAGGAAGCTCTGGAATCATCCGGTCTGGATCCGAAAAGTTTTGAGCCGGGGCGTCTCCTGTCCGCGATCTCGCGCCTGAAAAGTGACGGGGTGAACCGCGCCGCGTTTGCGCCGGCCGACGGGAGCTTCTTTGAAAAAACACTGGCGGCGATTTGGCGCCGCTACGAGGAGATACTGCGGCGGGAGAACGCCCTGGATTTTGACGATCTGCTTTTAAAGACAGCCGAACTCCTGCGGACGGACAGGGAAGCGCGGGAGCGCTGCCGACGCTCCTGGCGCCACATCCTCGTGGATGAGTATCAGGACACCAACGCCGTTCAATACGAATTCCTGCGCCTCCTGGCCGGCGAGGAAAAAAACATCTGCGTCGTCGGCGATCTGGACCAGACCATTTACAGCTGGCGGGGAGCGACTATCAGAAATCTCCTCAATTTTGAAAAAGACTACCCGGGGACAAAGATGGTCATCCTTGAACAAAACTACCGTTCCACAAAGAACATTTTGGCCGCCGCGGAGGAAATTATCTCCAAAAACCGGCTGCGCGTTCCCAAAACCCTATTCACGGAAAACGGCGCGGGCGAGCGCATCGGGCTCTACGCCGCCAACGATGAAGCCGACGAGGCGTCCTTCGTCGCCGGAAAAGCCGCCGCCCTGATCCGCGACGGACTGAAACCGGAAGAAATAGCGGTGCTCTACCGGGCGAACTTTCAATCAAGGGCGCTGGAGGAGGCGTTCCTTGGCGAGCAGATTCCCTACCAAGTAATCGGCACGCGTTTCTTTGAACGCCGGGAGGTTAAAGACGTTCTCGCCTACCTTAGGCTCGGTTGGGGCGGCCGGGCACCCGCCGACCTAAAACGCGTTGCCGCCGCGCCGCCTAAAGGCATCGGCAAAGTTACTCTTCTTAAAATCATCTCCGGAAAGACGGCGGCGCTTGCCGGCGCCGGCAAGCGCCGCGTTGACGAACTTGAAAGTTTCATTAAAGCGGCGGGGCGGGAGGCGCGCAAAAATGGGCCGGCGGCGGCGGTGAAGTTCATCGCCGAGAAAAGCGGAATGAGAGAATGGCTGGAGGGTTTTGGAGAGGAAGGAATAGAGAGACTTGAAAACATAAAAGAGCTGGCAGCGTTCGCCGGCCGCTATGATCATTTACCGCCGGAAGAAGGGGTTCAGAAATTTCTCACCGAGGCCGCCCTTGCCTCGGACCAAGACGAACTCCGGGGGGGGAAAATGGGAGTGAAAATGATGACCGTTCACACCTCAAAAGGTCTGGAATTTGACTGCGTCTTCATCACCGGCCTTGAAGACGGCCTTTTCCCCCACGCCCGCGCCGGCGAGGGCGGTGAGGAGGAGGCCGAGGAGGAACGGCGCCTGTTTTACGTCGCCCTCACGCGGGCGCGCCGAAAGGTCTTTTTGTCCTTCGCCGAGAATCGCGCGATCTTTGGCGCGAGGCAGACAACCGCTCCGTCGGAGTTTCTGTCGGACATTCCCGAAACGCTCCTTGAGGCGGAAACCGGCGCGGTCGGGTTAAAAACAAACTACCTCCAAATTTGACGGGGCCGGACCTTTTCGCTTTTCACTTTTAACTTTGTGTTCACTATGAGGGCCAGAAAATCGCTGGGGCAGCACTTCCTAAGATCGGAGGCGGCGGCGGATAAAATGGTTGAGGTGGTTGAGGCGGGGTGGCGCGACATTGTCGTTGAGGCCGGCCCGGGCAAGGGAGCGCTGACGAAAAATCTCCTGGCGGCGTCGCGGGAGGTTATCGCGGTGGAGAAAGACGAACGGCTGGTTTTATACCTTCAACTGAAGTTTAGAAAAGAGATCGCCGCCGGGAAGCTGAACCTGATCGGCGGGGACATTTTGGAGTTCCAGCCATCTGCCCTCCGCCTCAAGACCGGCGGCTACAAAGTTGCGGCCAACATTCCCTACTACATCACCGGCAAGTTCCTGCGGCATTTCCTGTCCGAGGTGGAACAGCCGTCAATGATGGCGCTGATGCTTCAGAAAGAGGTGGCTGACCGGATTATGGCGACAGACGGGAAGGAAAGCCTCCTGTCGCTTTCGGTCAAAGCCTACGGCAAACCGTTTATCGCCGCCAGGGTCCCGGCCGGCGCGTTCTCGCCGAGTCCCAAAGTTGACTCCGCGGTTGTCCTAATCAGGAACATAAGCCGCGACCGCTTCAAAGACGCCGAGATGGAGGGACGGTTTTTTAAGATCATTCACGCCGGTTTCCGAAGCAAGCGGAAAAAACTGTCTGGCAATCTGAAAACGCTTTTCGGCGAAACCGTCAAGGCGGCTCTGGCCGCCAGCGGTGTAGATGAAAATGCCCGGGCCGAGGATGTGCCGATTGAAAAGTGGCTGCGTTTGGCCAGTTTTATCAACAAAAACCCGTAGGAAGTCCGGCTTCCCCCCGGGCCGGCCGGCGATCGGGCTTTGGCTGGTGGTTCCGGCCGGTCAGATCTTCGGGCGGCGTTCAGGATGACGCCCCCCACGGGAGGATAGGAACATCCCCCGTTATCGTGAAGCAGGTTATACCGGCATAGATACTGCAGATTCCGCCGGGGGAGGTGAAACCAATCCACTGTCCGGGGGCCACGGTTGTTCCGCTAAGCGGAGTAAAGCCGGGAGGGAAGTAAAAAAAACCTCCGCCGCCGGTGATGCTTGTGTATATGCTCAAGTGACCGCCGCCGCAGGTGCAGTACATAACCGGCTGGCTTTTGAAGCCGCCGCCGGGGCGCGCGGCCGCGGCTTCCGGCATAACAGCGCGCAGCAATCGGGACACTCCCGTCAAAAGCGGATCGCGCAGTGAAACGGCGCTCTCAAAGGAAAGCTTTCTCATCCCGTAAAGAAGGGCTGTTCCGGACATCGCTTCTCCCTTGGTATTCTGAACAGTGATGTAGTAGAGGTCGTAAAGATCATCTATTGAGCGGCCGTTTTTTTCGAGAAACGAGGCCAGCTCTTCTTTGTTGCGCAGTCCTTTGTAGGGTTTGAGAATGTCCCCAAGCGTCGCGCCGGCCTGGCGCGCCGGCCCTTCAAGCTGGCTTACCAGCGACGGCGGCAAGGCTCTGATTTCCGCCTCCGACATCGTTTTCAACTCCGGCGGCTGATACACGAAAGAAATGCTTTTACCGTCGGGCGAGGGGAGATTTTCAAAACGTTTCTCAATCAGCCCGTAGTGCAAAGTAACGCTGTTGCCAACCGGAGTAAAACCTTCGCCAAAAATCTTGACGGTGTCGCCCGCCCAAACCCGGCTCGGCGACACCGACAAAATCTTAACTGCCTGCTCTGGAGAGGGGGTAGTAGGAAGGGAAGAGGAGCCTGTCGGCGGCGCCGGAGGCCTTCCGGCGACGGGGGGCTTGGGCTCCGCCGAGCCTCTTGCCAAGAGGCTGTTCAGCTTGGCGCGGGTAAGGGGTCCGACAAAGCCGGTAGCGGCGGGGAGGCGGGCCGGCGAAAGAACCTCGTCTTTGTACTTTTCCTGAAAGCGAATAACCGCCCGTTTGGTGGCCAAACCAAAGTACGCCGTCTCTTTCCCCGGGGAACCGGGACCGGCCGGCGCTACGACTGTGTCCGGGTCGGCATTCAGGAACCGCTGGAGCCGGAATACGTCCGCCCCCCGATCGCCAAACGACAAGTTTCTGAAAAAACCCTCCGTCTCCCCGGCCGAGAGCGGCCGGACGGCAAGACTGCCCAAAGTCAGGGCCAAAACGGCGGCAAACAGGAAAACAAACCTTGTCTTCATTGTCTTGCGATTCTCAACCTTTCTCTTAATTTTAACATTATAACACGCCGCCGACCGGCGGTTTGCCTTATCCACACGGCCGCTGGTGCCGGCGGCAAAAGCGGCGAATAAATTTGCTATAATTGGGAATGAAGAGAACTCTCCCCGGGGGAGGAGTTTGCAACGTATGTCTTTATTCAGCAGAAGGAGGGTTTTGATTGTCGCGATTTTTATCCTCGGAGTTTCCGCTCTGTTGTTCGTCCTTGAGAAAAGAAATAAACCACAGATTTTGTCAAGAGAAACGTTGTTCCTGACTGGCGCCCATCTCTTCGGAAAAACCGCCGGCGCGGACCAGGACAATGACGGCCTTAAAGACTGGGAAGAAACGCTCTGGAAAACGGACTCCCGGAACGCCGACTCGGACGGCGACGGCACGCTGGACGGCGAGGAGGTCAATCAAAACCGCAATCCGGCGGTCAAAGGGCCAAATGATACTCTGAACTCCCAAAAAAATCAGGCGGGGGAAACGGAGGAAAACTGGAGAAACGATCCAACCTTAAGCGAAACCGACCGACTGGCCAGAGAGTTTTTCGCCCGTTACTGGACGCTCAAACAAACCACCGGGGTCATCAGTGACGAAGATCGCGCCGCGCTGATCCGGGAATTCCTGGACAGCGGCTTCGGAGGAAACGCTGAAAAACCGCCGTCTTTGCTCTCATTAAGCGATCTGCCCGTCGCCGCGGACGGGAGCGGCGCTGCCCTTAAAAAATTCGGCAACGAGATGGGCAGTCTCATTCTAAAAAACTCGCCGAAAGAAAAAGGAGGAGAATTGGTCATTTTCCAGCGCGCCGTCAGCTCTGGAAATATAGAGATTCTCAAGGAGCTTGATCCGGTCATCGCGGGCTACCGGGCGGTGGTCAGCGGGGCAAAGGATATCGCGGTGCCGGAAACGGCCCGGGAATCAACTCTAGCCATCCTAAACAGCATGAGTCGGATTACCGGAGCTCTGCAAAGCGTCAAACTGGCTTTCAGCGACCCTCTCCGGGCGCTGATCGGTCTAAGCGAGTATCAGAAAGCCTTAAATTCAATGAGTCAGCCTCTGATGGAACTCAAAAGTCTATTTTTAAAAAACGCCGTTTCTTTCACAACCGATGAACCGGGTTATATTTTTATTTACGCCGGAAGATAAACATTTATGGCGGATCAAACCTGCAGATCCAGAGTCAAAAATAGGGCGGCGCGGAGGGCGGTGGTCTGGATGACCGCGCTCGTTCTTTCCGCCTCCGTCCTCGCCTCGCCGCTCACCGCCTCCGCCATAATGGTACCGGTGATAGACACCACCTCCATCAGCATTCAAACAGGAATCGCCGCCTCAAGCGCCCTCATCGCCCAAGCGGTAGTCTCGCAGGAAATCAAGGAAAGTATTCTGGACGGCATCGCCTTTATGGTGCTCAACGCCTTTATCTCAATGCTGACCGACAGCATCGTTCAGTGGATAAACAGCGGCTTTGAGGGGTCGCCGGGCTTCGTGGAGGATCCGGCCGCCTTCTTCGCCGATTTCGGCAACGAGGTGGCCGGTCAATTTATTAACAGCGCTGATTTGAACTTCCTTTGCGACCCTTTGCAACTCCCTTTCATCCGAGGAGCTCTCGAGTTTAACTACCGCCAGCTGTTCCGTCAGCGGGCACGCTGTACTCCTCTGGAGATCGCGCACAATCTTCAGACATTCACCAATGGAAAGTTCAACGACGGCGGCGGCTGGGGAGCTTGGTTTCAGACCTTCACCAGCACCGGCAATCGTTATGGAGCTTATCTCACCGCCTCGATTGAGATGGACTCCCGGCTGACCAGAGCCATCGGGCTCAAACAGGACGAAGTTTCCTGGGGGCGGGGTTTTCTCCCTCAGCGCGACCAGCAGTCTAAAAAGATTAAGACACCGGGCTCGGTGGTGGAACAACAGCTCAACAACGCTCTGGACAGCGGCAAACGGCGCATTGAGGTGGCCGACGAAATCAACGAGATTGTCGGCGCTTTAATCAACGCCCTCTTCAAGACGGTCAATGGAGGACTAAGCGGCGCATCCTCTGCCACCTCATACAATTACAATCAGACTGACAGAAACTCCGTCATCAACTCCGTTGCCAAGCCCACAGAACCGCATGCAGGACAGAACATATTTCCGGTGGATCAATTTCTGCTACAGTCCTGCAGTCAACCGCCCTGCCGCCAGAGCGACCCGAGAACGCTTCTGGAGACACCGGTTCTTCCGCCGACAATCTCCAAAGCAACCGCGGCTGAAAGACGTCGGGTCTCTCTAATCAATGCCGTAGCCACCCAAGGATGCACTGTCACAGACCAATACAATATCAACGGACCGCCGGGGCTAGCTATTGACGGATCTCAATCCACTATGGCTTTGTCAAGAAAACTAAGGCTGCAATCGGACACCACCGGGCTGTGCTACAATGCAGCTTGGTGGAAGATAACTCTCCCTGAACCGGAGGATTTGGACGGAATTACCATATACACCGAAAGTGTGGATTATCCTCTGAAAGATGCGAGGCTTGTTGTGGAACACTTAGATGGTAATAAGACGTTTCTACAACTTGGGGAAGGGCAGGTAAAGGATAATTTCACTCAAATCTTTGATCAAACATTGAGAAATGTCACCAGTCTGACGATAGAAAACCACTACACAGCAAACGAAACGATAAATCAGAATTATACTCAATATATAAATTATATAAATAATAACTATTTCTACCTTAGACTAAGAGAGGTTGAACTGTACCGCCATCTGCGGCCGACAATTGACACCGGTTCGGCGCCGAAACGGATAACGGCTGATGAGCCGTTTAACCCTCTCTCGGGAGTAACGGGGCAGTTCTACGACCGCTACGGCAATGTGAAGGGCACTATCCCGACCAACGCGTACCAGATCACAGTTAAAGACTATTATAACCCCGCCGTCGTGGTAAATCCAATCCAGTCAGGCAGTGACGCCGGCAAGAAGTATCAACTGCCGGCCGGGAATTACCTAGTCGAGTACCAGGCGACTGTGGAGGATTTCCAAAGCGATAAAGTTCAAATAATCGTTTCCGCGGTCGCGCGGTAAATCGGCACAAAATAATGAGTGAAAAAAAGCAAAAGTTCATAAGGAAAGCGGCCGCGCCCGCAATCGCCTTCGTCGCGGTAATCGTGATAATCGGCTTCTTTGGCATTGCTCCTCTTGAAGCCCAGATCGCACCCAACATCGCATCAGTAAACATAGACACAAAAATCAGCGGTCAAACGGGAATCGCCGCGTGGATCTTTAATGCTGTGCTGAATGCCATCAACACGCTGGTTTACAGCATTCTTGAACTGCTCGGGGTTCTCCTCGGTTTCGTCGGCATCATCCTCAACTTCGTGGTAAACAACCTTGTTGTAAACATGGCCGAGACGGTTACATCCATTAAGGCCATTGAGGTTGGTTGGAAGGTGTTTCGCGACCTTGCCAATATGCTCTTTACCTTCATTCTCCTCTACATCGCCATCGCCACCATTCTGCAAGTGGAAGGCTACCAAGCCAAAAAACTGCTCGCCAAGGTAATCGTAACGGCCATACTCTTGAACTTCAGTCTGTTCTTCACGAAATTAATCATTGACGGATCAAATATTGTTACCGCGGAGTTTTACAGCCGTCTGGTCCCCGCCGGCGCGAACGGCTCCGCCCTTAGCGGCATCTCAAATGTCTTTATGGAACCGATTAGACTGCAGACCATTGCCAGCATCGCTAACGATGTTGGCCAAGGCCAAGGCGCCGTCAAAAACCTGACAGCCATAATCGGTTCGGCCATTTTTTTGGCGATCGCGATGCTCGTGTTTCTGGCTCTCGCTTTAATGCTGATCAGTCGGTTCGTGGTTCTGGTGTTCCTGATGATTCTCTCGCCGCTCGCCTTCGCCGCCTCGGTACTGCCCGGCACTGCCACCTACGCCCAAAAATGGTGGAAACAGCTTTTTGATCAAGCCCTCTTCGCTCCGGCGGTAATGATTATGCTTTGGATAACGGCAATGATCCTGAATGGCGTTGCCGGCGGCAATGGCCTGGCCACTGCGCTCCAACTCGATCAAGGCGAAGGAGGTTTTGCCGCCGCGCTCAACTTAACCGTTGACGCCGTTAATCAGGCGAATAATTTCCAAAATCCGGGCGTGTTTGGAACGGTGATCAACTTCGTTGTGACTATCGGTTTCCTCCTTGCCTCCATGATTGTCGCCAAAGAGTTTGGGGCGCGGGGCGGCAGCGGTCTTGTAAACGCGGCGAACAAAATACCCGCCTCCTTCGGAAGAATGGGGACAAGAGCGGGCGGAACAGTCGCTCGGGCGACAGTCGGCAGGCTGGCGAGGCATCTTGATGAAAAGTGGAAAGAGACCAAGATAGGCGGCACCAAAACCCGCACGGGAAGGGCCATCGCCTATCTTTCGGACAAAATAAGGGAGGGAACGGTTGGAAGAGTGGCCACGGAGGTTAAATTCGGCACAAAGAAGACGGCCGAGGGGGCCTATCAGGAAGCGAAGGGACGCCGGGCGATAATGGAGCAGATGGAGTACCGCGACATCGCCCTAAAGGCGAGCCGGAAAATTGACAGTTTAAACGAGCAGATCAAAACGGTGCAGGACCCACATAGGAAAGCCCAGCTGGAGAAGCAAAGAAAGGAGGCGGAAAACGAGATGGAGACCGCCCTGCTTCGCATGTTCCCGAGCTTCATTGCGAAAATCTTCCCCAAGGATGAACTGAAAAACAACAAAACACTGATGTCCGCCCTCACCTTCTCCCAGTTTTCCGAGGGAGTAATGAAGTCAGGTCTCACCGATGAAGAAAAACGCCAGTCACTGGGCGCCCGGTTCGGGGAGATCGTTGATCTGCTGGAAAGATGGAGCAGGGCGGAAGCGGCTTACCAAGCGCAATTAGAGGCGTACCACCGCGCCGAGGACGAAAATCAGACACCGTTGGCGGACAGAAAGGAGCCGCCCAGAAGCCCGGAGCTTGAAGCGCTGGGAAAGGCGGTTAAAGAAAAGCAAAAAACGATGGATGGGATGTCCGTTGATGAGCTTGCTCTTCTCAACCAATACAATCCAAAGGTCTTCTCCGCCGACTACATGCCGTCAAGACTGAAGCAATGGCAGGTTGACGCCATAAGGAAAGATTCCCGGTTCACCAAGGACCAGCGCGAGTTTGTCATCCGCTACGGCAAGAACCGGGCGGCGGCCGATGCCGTTGATATCGCCGAAGGAATTGATCTTCAGTTGCCGTTTGCGGACAGGTCCGAGGCGAGAGGCAAGAAGGTGGGAGATCAGCTGGAGGGAGTGGTGTCAACACCCTCCGTCAGCCAAGTCGTAAGCGATCCGCGGCTCCAGAGAGCGGCCGTAAGGATGATGAGGGTTTTTGACGGCAAGAGCATTGATGAACCGGGTAAGATGCCCGGCCAGGTAAGGAACCATTATCTGACGATGATGCTTTTGGACTCCGGCACCTTCCGGGCCGGCTGGGGCAACAGCGACAATGTGGACAAGAAACCGGTGATTGATTACATCCTCCGCTCGCTTAAGAAGGGCGAACTAACCACCCAGAACAAAAACCTCCTGTCCTGGCTTCTGACCGTCAAGGAAGGGCGGGAAATTTACGCCGAAGATGTTTCAAGCGACAACCAAGCCCTCTGGGACTCCCTCCGGGAAAAGATAAATATTGGAGAAAAGAGTAAATTTGAAAAGCTGCTCGCGGGCAATCTGCAGGAGACGGGAATAAACCAAGTGAGAATTATTTCAGTCAACAATGAGATAAAGAAAACTGCAAGAGTCCAACCGCCATCACCGCCGCCATCACTAAAGAAAACTGCAAGAGTCCAACCGCCATCACCGCCGCCATCACTAAAGAAAACTGCAAGAGTCCAACCGCCATCACCGCCGCCATCACTAA
>Ga0073934_10008172_pt1 | contig 14117 bp, 7 predicted proteins | sample LarsenN4metaG_FD_76834 | JGI IMG/M metagenome (GOLD analysis project Ga0073934, IMG submission 76834) | Hot spring sediment bacterial and archeal communities from British Columbia, Canada, to study Microbial Dark Matter (Phase II) - Larsen... ...
CGCGGTCACAGTGAGCGCGGGCGGGAGGAGGCGGCGCAGGCTGGGCAGGTCGAGGTGGTCGAGGTGGGCGTGGGAGAGGAGGAGCAGGTCCACCCGGGGCAGGTCGCGCGCGGTCAGGGCCGGAGCGATGAAGCGTTTGGGGCCGAGGGTGCCCAGGCCCAGGGACAGGCCGATGCGGGTGGAAAAGACGGGGTCGGTGAGGATGATGAGGCCGTGGAAGTTGATGAGGACGGTGGCGTGGCCGATCCAGGCCAGGGTGATTCGGTTGTCCTCCCAGCGGTGGACGAGGGGGCGAGTGGGCGGCGGGGCCACGGGGCGCCGCGCTTCGCGCAGGCGCTCGCGGAGGAAGCGGGCGGCCCAGGCCTGCGAGCGGGCCAGCCAGAGGCCGCCGCCGGCGGCCGCCCCGCCGGCGAGGAGGCCGGTGATCAGGAATTTGCGTCGGCTCGAAGCCACGCCGCAATGTGCCCGCAATCCGGGCAGCGTCAAGCGCGGTGATTGGCGCTTGCCAACGGGGGCGATTTCGAGTGTAACCGACGCTTATGCCTGAGTGGCTGGCCATTGTGTTGCTGGGGCTGATTGAGGGAATCACCGAGTTCCTGCCGGTCTCCTCGACCGGACACCTCCTGATTGCCGAGCATTGGTTGCCGCGGCAGAGCGACCTGTTCAACATCGTCATTCAATCGGCGGCGGTGCTGGCGGTGATTCCCTTGTTTCCCGAGCGGCTCCGGCAGCTTCTGCGGTGCCACACCGATCCGGCGGCGCGGGATTTCCTGCTGAAAGCGGGTGCGGCGTTTTTCATCACCGGCGTGGGGGGTGTGCTCCTGGACAAAGGGGGATTTGAGCTGCCCGAGCATCCCTTGCCGGTGGCCCTGACCCTGGTGGCGGGCGGCGTGTTGTTTCTGATGGCGGAACGCTGGCTGAAGGGAAGGACTGTGACGGAGGAGGTGACCTGGAGGGTGGCGGCGCTGGTGGGGCTGGGCCAGTTGCTGGCGGCGGTGTTTCCCGGGGCCTCACGGTCCGGGGCCACGATTTTGCTCATGTTGTTCCTGGGGATGAGCCGGACGGCGGCCACGGAGTTCTCGTTTCTGGTGGGGATTCCGACGATGCTGGCGGCGGGAGGGCTGAAGATTTTCAAGGCGCTGCATCAGCCAGTGCCGGGCACGCCTGCCGAGAATTGGGGTTTGCTGCTGCTGGGGGTGGTGGTGTCGGGGGTGGTCTCGTTCATGGTGGTGAAGTGGCTGCTGCACTTTGTTCGCTCGCACACCTTTGTGGGTTTCGGATGGTATCGGATCGCCCTGGGCGCGGTGTTGCTGCTGTGGTTTTTGAGATAGGAGGTTAGGCGCGGCGGGGCGGCGCGCCAGAGGCCGGGCGGCCGGCGCCAGCACCCCGGCCGAATGGAACTTGCACCCTACGCCCCTTTGGTGGATGGTAGGCCATCCACAGCGGGCTAAAGCCCGCCGTCTTTTTATGGGCACATTGAAACGGACACCATTGTACGAAGCGCATGTCGGGCTGGGCGCCCGCCTGGTCGAGTTCGGTGGCTGGGAAATGCCCGTGCAATACTCGAGCATCGTGGACGAGCACCGGGCGGTGCGCACTGCCGCGGGCCTGTTTGACGTTTCGCACATGGGCAAGGTCTTTGTCAGCGGCTCGGGGGCGTTGAGTTTTCTGAATCAGACCCTGACCAACGATGTGCGCAAGCTCGCCCCCGGGGCGGGCCAATACACCCTGATGTGCTATGAGCACGTCGGGACCGTGGACGATCTTTACCTCTACCGCCTGGCCGAGGAGGAATACCTGCTCATCATCAACGCCTCGCGGGCGGAGGCGGACTGGGACTGGCTGCAGCAGAGCTACGACCGGGCGGCCATCGAGGGGGCGGTGCTGCTGCGCGACGCCTCGCCCGATTACGGCATTCTGGCCCTCCAGGGGCCGCGCGCCGCCGAATGCCTCCGCGAGGTCCTGCCCGGGGGAGCCATCCAGGGCACGATGGTGGACGACGCCACCGGCCTGAAAAAGAACCAGGTGGGCGTGTTCCTGTTTGACGGCGCGCCGGTGATTACGGCCCGGACGGGCTACACCGGCGAAGACGGTTTCGAGATGGTGGCGCCGGCGGACGTGCTGGTGGCGTTATGGCAGCGGTGCCTGGTCGGGGGCCAGCGGGTGAAACTCCAGCCAGCGGGTTTGGGCGCGCGCGACACGCTGCGCACCGAGGCCTGCTATCCCCTTTACGGGCATGAGCTGGACGAGAAGACCAGCCCGATCGCGGCCGGACTGGGCTTTTTCGTTTGCTTCGACAAGGAATTCACCGGGCGCGCCGCTTTGTTGAAGGAGAAGACCGAAGGTCCCGCCCGGCGGTGCGTGGCCTTCAAGATGACCGGGCGGTCCGCACCGCCCCGGCCGCACTACGGCATTTTTGCCGGCGGGGCCCGCGTGGGCGAGGTGACCAGCGGCACGCAAAGCCCGACGCTCGGGGTGGGCATTGGCCTGGGGTATGTGGCGCCGTCGGCGGCCGCTCCGGGCACGGCCCTCGAGATCGAAGTGCGCGGCCAGCGCTGGCCGGCGGTGGTGGCTGCCAGGCCGCTCTATCGCCGCCCGGCATAGAAGCAACGGGGCGGGACTTGCGCCCGGCCCGGTCAGTCGTCACCGGCCCCCCTGGGTTTCGCCGGGCCGCGTGGCCTGCTTAAGAGTTCTGTTTGCAGTACCAGGCAATGGCCAGGTTCACCAGACCAATGAGCGGGTAAAGGATGAAGTGGGTCAGGCCCCAGAACCCGGCAATGATCCAGCTCACGCCGGCAATGGCAAAGACGATGCTCAGGAGTTTGTACATCTTCTTTTGCTTGGCCGGGTCTTGCATAGTTCAGGCGGGCGGCGGGGTTGGCCGGGCGTTGACCGCGCCGGCATTTCGCCGCCAGCCGCAGGCAGTGTAGGAGGCGGGGGCGGCGCTGTCCAGCCGGCGGTGGGGCGATTCGCCAGGCCGGGGCGGAGCCTTTGGGGCGGCGGTTTTGCGCGTTGCGCGGGGCGCGGGGGTTTTTTATGGTCGCGGGCATGTGGCTGAAGCTGGCCAGTGTGTGCGGGTTGCTGGTGTTTCTGGGTCTGGCGTGGGCGCTCTCGGAGAAGCGCCGGCTGTTTCCGTGGCGCACGGTGGTGTGGGGTCTGGCGCTGCAGGTGGCTTTTGCCCTGCTCATCCTGCGCACGGGGGCGGGGCGGGCGGTGTTTGATTTTACGGGGGCGGCCATCAACCGCCTGGTGCGGTTCTCGGATGCCGGGTGCAAATTCGTCTTCGGTCCGCTGGGGGACGGCGCGGTGCTCGGGCGCGTCTTTGGCGCGGAGAACGCCTTCGTGTTTGCCGTGACCATCAGCGGCACGATCATTCTGGTGGGGGCGCTGTCGTCGCTGTTTTATCATTGGGGGTTGTTGCAGAAGGTGGTGCACGGCATGGCGTGGGTGATGCGCCAGGTGATGGGGACGAGCGGGAGCGAGACGCTCTCGGCGGCGGCCAATGTGTTCATGGGGCAGACGGAGGCGCCGCTGCTGATCCGGCCCTACATTCCGCGGCTGACGCGGAGCGAGATGCTGGCCATGATGACCGGGGGGATGGCGACGATCGGGGGCGGGGTGGCGGCGGTGTATGTGCAAATGGCCACGGCGGCCGGGCACCCGGATTTCGCCGGGCATCTGTTGACGGCTTCGGTGTTGAACGCGCCGGCGGGTTTGCTGATGGCCAAGATCATGATTCCCGAGACCGAGGCGAGCGAGACGGCGGCCAGCGCGCCGGCGGCGGTGCCGCGCACGACGGCCAACGCGATTGACGCGCTGTGCCGGGGGGCGGGGGACGGCCTGCAACTGGCGTTGAACGTGATCGGGATGTTGATCGCGTTTGTGGCGGTGGTGGAGCTGGCGAATTTCCTGTTCACCTGGGCGCAGGCGGTGGCGGGGGTGGCGCACCCGGCCACGTTGCAGGCGGTGCTGGGGTGGGCGAACGCGCCGTTCGCGTGGCTGATGGGGGTGCCGTGGCAGGACTGCCGGGCGGTGGGCCAGGTGTTGGGCGAGCGGATTGTGCTCAACGAGTTCTTTGGCTACGTGAGCCTGAACAAGGCCACGCTGGACCCGCGCAGTTACACCATCGCCACCTACGCTCTGTGCGGCTTCGCCAATTTTGCCAGCATCGCCATTCAGGTGGGCGGCATCGGCAGCCTGGCCCCGGAGCGGCGGGGTTTGATGGCCACGCTGGGGGTGCGGGCGATGGTGGCCGGCCTGCTGGCCTGTTATGTCTCGGCCTGCGTGGCGGGGATTCTGCTGTGAGATTGGTCTTCCGCGAGGGGCGGGTTCAGGGTAGAGTGCGTTGCGACCCGTGAATCGAACGGTCAAGACCATTGCGTATCTGGTGCTGATCACTGCCGCCTGCCTGCTGGGGGTGAGGACGCTGGCGGTGTATCGCTCGCTGATGCGCCCGGCCTCCCAGGAGGAGACCGAACCGATCGAGCGGCACGAGGAGGCCGAGGGGCGCGCCGGGGCCGGAGCGACCAACGCGCCCGCGCGCACCAACCTTCTTTCGGCCACCAACATCGCTGCTCTCACCACGGTCACTCAGGCCGCGCTGGCCCCGACCAACCTGCCGCCGGTCCCGACGGGCAGTGTCGGCTCGGCCTCCGCCTCCACGGGAGCGGTCGAGACGGCTGCTGCGGACGCGAAGGCCCCCCAACGCCCGTCGTTTGGCAGCCTGCTGGCCCACGCAGCCGGGCTGTTCGGAGTGTGCGTGTGCCTGAGCTTGTTGCTGGCCAATGATCTCTCCCAGTTTGTGGCGCACCGGTTTGTCACCCTTCTTTTCAACGACGAGGGCGAAGAGAGCAAACCGCCTGAATACGAAAAGGCCGAGCAGGCGGCCATGGACGGCCAGCCCCTGGAGGCGGTGCGGATGATGCGGGATTACTTCAAGAAGCATCCGCGCAAGGTGTACGTGGCCATGCGCATCGCGGAGATTTACGAAAAAGACCTGGGCAACTACCTGGCCGCGGCTCTCGAGTACGAGGAAATCCTCAAGTACCGTCTGCGGCCCGAGCAATGGGGGCAGACGGCCATCCACCTGGCCAACCTTTATTCGGGCAAGCTCGGCAAGCCGGAAAAAGCCGTCGAGCTGCTGCGCAAGATCGCGGCCGATTACGGGGAGACGGCCGCCGCGGCCAAGGCGCGCTCGCGCCTGGCACAACTGGATGGCCAGTCGGTCGAGGTCGTCGAGGCCCCGGCCCCCGAGCCGCTGCCGGCGCCCCGCGAGGAGCCGCCCTCGAACCTGCCCAAGGGCTTCCGGCCCAAGTGAGAGACTTCCCGGCGTTGGCCGCCTTGCGGACGACGCCCCTTTTCCGCCCAACGCATTCTCAGGTTCGGGCCGGCCCGCGCGCCGGGCGGTCCGCGAAGCGCTGCGGACCTTTCCCGGCACGTGGCCAGAGCCGGCGCGGCCGCGCTTACGGGTACACCGAGGGCACGTGGATGCGGTAGAACCGGTGGCCGCCGCCGTTGTTGGTATGGTTGAACTGGTTGGCCGGTCCGATGATGATCGGGCTGATGGCCTGCCACTGGAGGCCCGAGCCACTGTTGGTTCCCAGGTCGGGGGCGCTCAGGACCTCGTAGTGCGTGTTGGTCTCGGCGTTCCAACGCAGGGTGACCACCTGGTTGGACGGCGTGGCGTTGGTGACCCCGATCCAGCCCACGACCGTGTTGGTGGCGGGCCGCCGCTGGTGGATGAGCACCTGGTAGTCCTCGACTTCGCCGTCCGGAGCGGGACCGTCGGGCGGCAGGCCGCCAACGCTGCTCAGGCGGAACCGGGCGTTGTTGGTGCCCAGCGCGCTCTGCACGGGCACCTGGAAGCAGAGGCCCGCATTGAGCCCAGGGTTGAGGACCTGGGCGTTGAAAATGCGCTCGGCGGGCTCCCAGGTTCCGTTCTTGTTGAAGTCAATCCAGCCATCGAGCTTGCCGCCCACGGGGCCGGTCAGGAACACGTCCACGCAGGCCTGGCGATTGACGAGGAGCGGGGTGGTGAACCGGACGCCGTCTTCGTCGGCCTGGTTGTCGCGGTCATCGCCGAGGGCCAGCGGGTCGGGCAAGCCGTTGATCTCGAAGTCCAGGTACAGTCCCAGCATGAAGCCGGGAACAAGGACGTGCCGGGCGCCGTTGTTGGCCATGAGTGTCGGATAGGGCGTTGGCGCGTCGCCGAAGTCAAAGGCCAGCGGGTTCTCGTATTCCCTCAGGTAATAATCCTCGGTTTCGCCGAACTGGTAGCCGAGCGGCGGGCCGTCGCCGCCCGCGCCGCCAAAGCCCTGCGGACCCGGCACGGGCATCTCCGAGAGGGTGATGCGGATCCAGATGGGTTCCTGCGCGGTGGAGGGATGCCAGGCCCGTGTAATGGGAATGGCCATGGTGGGCGTGCCGGGAAGCACTCCGATGTTGCGGCCGGCCCATTCGGGCGCCGGGTTGCCATCCGGGCAGGTGATGGTGTCATTCCAATCGCCATCGCGGTTCCAGTCGCACCACACGTTGATCAGCATCGCCGGGGGAAGAACCGGTCCGGGCGGCCAGGACAGGCTGACCTGGAGGTGGCCCGGGGCACAGTGCGGCAGAACGGTGCCCGGGAGCAGGCCGTCGTCGCCTTCATCCCCGTCGGGCTTGTCTATGGCCGTCAGAAGGTTGTTGATCAGGTCCTCATCGGCGAAGCGGTCGGCCTCCATTTCGCCTGAGCTGGCCGGGCCGAGGAAGACCGCGCGCGCGTTGACATGCATCGGCCCGGGCGGCGCGCCGACGCCGAAGACGGTGGGGTAGTTGGCGATGACGCCGGGCGGGCCGCCGCGCGGATAGGCGGTCATGGGCAGGCCGCTGAAGTTGCTGCTGTCGGGCGCGTCGCCCAGATCGGAATTGGGCAGGGGGTGGATATAGACCAGGGCATCCTCGACTTCGCCGTCGGAGGCTGCTCCGGTGAAGGTGAGGTCGCGCTGGGTGCTGAAGCGGAAGCGGGCGAAGGTGCCCGCGCCCCATTTGGCGGTGCCGGGCACGTTGAAGAACAAGGTATGGGTGCCGGTGGTCAGCGACACGTTGGTGAAGATCTGATCGCCCGGATCAGCCCAACTGCCGTCGGCGCCGAAATCCACCCAGGCGCTGAGCAGGCCGTTGCCGGTCACGGTGACGGTGGCTGAGTCGGTCTGGCCGGGCACGAGCACGGGCAGGATGACGCCGTCTTCGTCGTCCGGGCCGGCGGGCGGATTGTCGTCGTCGCCGGTGGCGCCGGCGTTGGGCTGGCCGTTGGCCTCGACGTCCACCGTCCGGCCCAGCATGAGCCCGGGCACCACGTTGTGGCGGGCGCCATTACTGGCCAGGAGTGTGGGATAGGTGGGGTCGGGGGCGTCGCCGAAGTCCACCACGGCGCCCGGCTCACCCGAGATCGCAAAGGCCAGGTGGAGGGTATTGTCGGGCATTTCAGCCCAGGGATGGCCGTCGCCATAGGACAGCGGCATCCAGGCCGGCGGCTGGGTCTGGTCGTCGAGCCAGCAAGCGGCGTCATTCCAGGGCTCGTAGGTCGTCTTCCACCCGAAATCGAACCGGTCTTCCGGGTCGGCCAGGTACTTCACGCCCAGCCAATAGACCGTGCCTTCGACCTGGCGGAAGGCTTCCTCGGGTCTGACGTAGAAGTCGAACTGGTAAATCTCGGTGTCCGCGGCCCGCTGCCACTGGCGCGTCAGCGGGTCATACCACCATTCGCCTTCTCGCTGGGTGAAGACGCGGGCGGCGCGGTATTCGCCCGGATTAAAGACTCTCGACCAGAGCAGGGTGCCCGGGTGGCTGTGGGCTTTGTCCGGGCGGGCGGGCACGTCGCTGTAAAGGTAAAGGGCGATGCGCAGGCTGCCCGGCCCGTTGGGCGGCAGGCGGTCGCCATAGAACGACCCCCAGAGGTGGAAGTCGGTGATCGGCCCGCTCTGCTGGCACAGGAAGTCGTCGGCCAGTTGCACTTTGCGGTTGGCCACGTCCACGCCCTCGACGCCCAGCTCGGGCTTCTGGAGCCATTTGAGAGACTCGACCTCGACCATGTAGTCCTCAACCTCGCCGTCGGGGGCCAGGCCGTCGTAGCTCAGGCCGGTCTGCCCGCTGAGGCGGAAGCGCATGAAGGTGCGCGTGCCGGGCAGGGTGAGGGTGGGGACGAGGAACTCGACCTGGTTGACGCCCGGGAGGAGCAGGTGGTCGGCGATGACGTATTCGCTGCGCTCGGCCCAGTCACCGTCGCCGTTGGCGTCAATCCACGCCTGGAGATAGCCGCCGATGCTGGTGATGACGGTGACCATATTGGGCACGCGGCTGATCAGGGCGGTGTGGAAGACCACGCCGTCCTCGTCATCCAAGCCGATCGGAGGATTGAGGTCGTCGCCGTCGGCGGCCGGGCTGGGCTGGCCGTCCAGTTCAGCATCCACCCGGGCGCCGAGGAACATCGGGCCGACGACATGGCGTGCGCCGTTGTTGGCCAGGAGGGTGGGGTAGCGGGGATCGGGGGCGTCGCCGAAGTCCAGCCGTTCGATGCGCGCTTCGTAGTCTTCGACTTCGCCGTCGGGGGCGGGCCCGCTGAAGCTGAGGTTGACGGCGGTGCTGACGCGGAAGCGGGCGAAGCTGTTGGTGGGGACGGCGTTGGGGGGCACGCGGAAGCTCAAGTTGTTGGCTCCCGGCACCAGGGCCTGGTTGGTGAAGATCTGGTCGCCGGCCTGGGCCCAGCTTCCGTCGGCGCCGAAGTCGTACCAGGCGTTGAGGATGAGGTTCGAGGTCGCGGCGTGCACGACGACGGTGGCCGCCTGACCGGCAAAGAAGGGCTGGTTCAAGACCACGCCGTCCTCGTCGTCCGGGCCGCCGGGCGGGTTGCTGTCGTCAGCCAGCGCACTGGGGTCGGGCTGGCCGTCGGCCTCGCTGTCCACCCGCGCTCCGAGGAACAGCCCGGGCACGATGGTGTGCACGGCGCCGTTGGCCGCGGCCAGGGTCGGGTAGGGCGTTGGCGCGTCGCCCCAGTCTTTGGCAGGCGGCGGTGGGCCGGCGCTGAGCTCGAAGGCCATGTCCCACGATTGTCCCGCCGGGAACTCGATGGGTTCGCCGTCCCGGAAGGTGCTGCCGGGGACCGGGTCGGTGGGCCGGAGGATGCGCACGGCGTCATCGGGCGCGGGCGACATCGGATCGCGCGGCCGGGTCTTCCAGCCCCAGGGATAGGAAACAACCGCCTGGGGCGGGTAAATGGCAGCGATGCTCACCCAATAGAGATTCGTCGGCGACTCACCCTGCTGGTAAAACCACTCTTCGGGCCGGAGGTCCACGTGGAATTTGAAGCAGGCCTCCGGGCCCGCCTCGGGGTGGCGCGGATCCCAATCCCAGCCGTCGAAACGGATGGCGTAATTGGTCGCGATGACCTGCCACAAAGCCGTGCCCGGATGACTCCAGGGCAGCCCCGCGGCGCTCGGGGGAACATCCGTCCAGATCGTGATCTGGAAGGCGGAGGGCAGGGCCTGAACCGCCTCGGGGGTCTCCGGCTGTTGCCAGCCGAGGAAGGAGCCCCACCAGTGGATGTCGCTGATCGGGCGCAGGTCGGTGCACACCCAGTCATCGGCCACGATCTGCACCCCTTCGGCGATCGAAAGCTCGTTCCAGCCGTGGTAATTGTTCACGCCGCCGTGAAAGACTTGCGGGGGCTGGGACCACTTGACTTCCTGGACCATCTGGGGGCCGGTGTTGATGCGGAAGGCCAGGTCGAGGGGCCGTTCACGCATCCAGATCAGGGGTTGCCAGATTTCCGTGATCGGCTCCGCGCCCATGAACCAGACCGCGGTGTCGTTCCAGTTGGTCACGCAGGTCTTCCAGCCGAATTGCGCCTGCTCGTAGCCGGGAATGGGCAGCACGGTGGCCTGGCAATCGAGCCAGTAAACGACCGGCTTGTCGGGCAAGCCTTCCTGGAAAAAGGCGTCGGGCAGGGGGATGGGGAAGTCGTATTGGTAACAGATATGATCGCCGTCGGGGCTAAAACCCTCGGGCGGCTCGAACCACCCCTCGCGCAGGTTCGAGGCCAGAATGGAGACGTTGAAGGCGCCCGGTGGGAAGTCCCACAAGCGCAGCGGCCTTCCGGGCATGCTGTAGCCAGTGGGGCTTTGGTTGGCCGGAATGTCCTCGTGCAGGCTGATGCGGAAGTGAACGCTGGCGCCGCCGCCGGGGGCCAGGTCCCGGAGCCAGGAGCCCCAGATGGTGATGTTGGTGATCGGGCCGGTTGTGGTGCAGAGGAAATCGTCGGCCAGCACCAGGGGCGGCGGTGGGACGCCGCAGGCCTTCACGTCCATGCCTGCCGGGCTGAGATCAGGCCACTGCTCCCATTTGGAGCCGGTGGTCTGAACTTCGGAAATCAGTTCGAAGGCGAGGTCCCAGGGGTCCCGGCGTTCCGGCCAGTAGATGGGCTCGGCGGCCTCGCATTGGACGCCGGGGACAATCACCCAAGGCGGCGGGGCATGGATGCGCACGGCGGCGTCGGGGGCCAGCGATTCGCGATCGCGCGGGCGGGTTTTCCAGCCCCAGGGCCACGGTCCGAGGGTTCCCTGCCAGTACTCGGCCGCGATGCTGAGCCAATAGATGCTTTTCCCGGAGGGGCCCGGGTCCTGGTAGAACCAGTCGTGCGGTTCGAGTTCGTACTCGAAGAGGAAACAAGATTCATAGCGGCCGGTGCGCGGATCATAGTCGTAGCCCGCGAAGCGCGCGGTGTAGTCGCGGCCATGGATCTGCCAGATGGCGGTCATGGGCTGGCTGAAACTCTCCGGGTCGGTCGGGTTGGCGGGCTTGTCGGTCCAGATGGTGATCTGGAAGGCGTTGGGGAGGTAGGGGGGCGGGGTGTTGGAGAGCCAGTTGGCGAACGACCCCCACCAGCGAATCTTCGTCACTGGATTCGTGCTCAGGCAAACCCAATCGTCGGCGGCAATCGGCGGGTGGTTGGTCACGGAAAGTTCGTTCCAGCCGTGGAAGACGTTGGGCACCTCGGTCAGGGCCGGCGGCTGCACCCATTTAAAATCTGTTCCGAGCGCCGCGGCGCCAAGGATGGCCACGTCGTCGTTCGGGAGGGTCGTGCTTTCATCGCGCACCTCGATCACGTGGTTGGTCACGGGCAGGTCGCGCACCAGAACCAGGGCGGTCTGGGGGGCCGGCGCCTGGTAGTTCATCGCCAGGCGGGCGACCAGAGCGCCATCCACGTAGACCCCGGCAATGCCGTCGTTGGCATCGCCCAGCAAATGAATCGAGATCAGGTCCGCGGGCACAGTGGTGGTCGTGCGGGCCACGTGGCCGTTGGAACGCAGCCAGATCTCGTTGATGTTGCCGTCCACGCCCGCGCTCGCGGTCCAGTTGTCGTAACCGGGTGGGTTGCCCGGGATGTAATCGGCGTCGCGCCATTCGAGCACGGGATGGCCGAGGACGCGCTCCCCGCCGGCGAGGGGATTTTCGAACTCGAGGCTGTCGAACGGCAGGCCCACATGGACGCTGACATTGGGGGCGCGCCAAAGCGCGTAGGCGCCGCCGGCCCGGGGCACCGCCGGCCAGAGGAGGACGAGGAACGCCGCGCACCAGGTCAGCAGCGCGCAGGCGCTCGGGAGCGGCGAAATGAGGGAACGATGGTTCGCAGGATGTGAGGGTTTCATAGGGGGAAGTCCTTTCCGGTCAGGGCGCGCAACACCCCCTTCCGCATGGGGGCAGCAAACTGCTCTCGCGGCGTGCGGCACTCCACTGGACCCAACCTCGTTTGCACAAGGCGCTGACGACGGGCTGATGATTTACCGCATGTGCGCCGACCTAACCGGCTAATAATACCATTATACCCTATTTAGACAAAATTCAAGCATCTTCATTATTTAATGTCATGTGTGCTGCATTCTTTCCAAGGCCGTGCCCTGGAGCCGGCGGCAGCCGGATGCGGCCTGAACCCCGGCCTGCGGCCGGCGCTCGACACCCCCCGTGTCGCGTGGCACAATGCTCGCAGATGACACCCGCCACGCAGAAGCCCCGGGCCCCGCGTGAACACGCGTCCGGCGGCCTCGCGCATCGGTCGGGGCCGCGGCCCGGGCCGTGGTCTTGCGGGCGCTGTTTGGCTGTCCTTGCCGGCCTGACGCTCGGTCTGGCTGTGTTCGGTGCGCCGGCTGCCACCATGCATTTCCCCGGCCGCGAATGGTCGGTCGTCCAGCCCGAGGCCGAGGCGCTGGACGCGGCGAAACTGGGGGAGGCGGTGGATTTCCTTAAGGCCCGCGCGGGGCGGGACGGGGTGCGCGAACTGCTCATCGTCCGCAATGGGCGCATCGTCTGGCAGGGCGAGGCGGTCACCAACGTGCACGGGGTCTGGTCCGTGACCAAGTCATTCACCAGCACCTGCCTGGGATTGCTGGTGGACGATGGGCGTTGCGCGCTCGAGACCCCCGCCGCCTCGCTGGTGCCGGCGCTGGCCGCGCACTATTCTGGGGTGACCCTGCGGCATTTGGCCACGATGACCTCGGGCTATCGGGCGCAGGGTGACGACCCACGGGCCGAGGGCTACACCCACGGGCCAAGCCCCACGCCCTTCACGCCCGGTCGGGAACCGCTCTTCCCTCCGGGCGCGGCCTACGCCTATTGGGATTCGGCCATGAACCTGTTCGGGCTGGCATTGACGCGCGCCGCCGGGGAGCCGCTCGACGCGCTTTTCCGCCGGCGCATTGCCGACCCGATCCAAATGGACCCCGCCGGCTGGCGCTGGGGCGATTTCGGGAGCATCGGCGGCCTGCGCGTCAACGGTGGCGCGGGCAATCACAACCGCCACGTCTTCATCAACGCCCGCGAGTTGGCCCGGCTGGGCCACCTCTTCCTCAACGAGGGTCGCTGGAACGGACGACCGTTGCTCAGCTCGAATTGGGTGCGGGCCGCCACCGCCATCCAGGTGCCGGCCACGCTCACCAACGCCTGGCCCCGCAGCGGCATCGCCGGCCCGGGCGTGTATGGTTTCAACTGGTGGCGCAATGGCGTCCGGCCCGATGGACGGCGGCTTTGGCCTGGCGCGCCAGCCGAGACCTTCGCCGCGCTCGGCCATAACAACAACAAGCTCATTGTTATCCCGCCCTGGCGCATGGTCGTGGTGCGGTTGGGCCTGGACCAGGCTGACCGGGTGATGGGCGACGACACGCTGGATGGGTTTCTGCGCCGCCTGGGCGAGGCACGACAGGACGCGCCGGAGCTGAGCATTGCCGAGGGCGAGCACGAGGGCCGGCCCCAGCTCGTTGTTCATGCGCCGTCCGCCACCTGGCATCTGGACCGCGCGGGGGGCGGCTTTTCGCGGTTGCTGGACCGCGACGGCCGGGACTGGATTTCCTTCCGCAAGGAACCCCTGGCGCAGTTTCCCGAGAGCGCCGGGGCCGGCTATCGCGGTCTGCCCAACCTGGTCTTTGGGGCGAACCAGCCCGACGCCGGGGCCGGCCATCCAGGTTTCGACCGGTGCGCCTCCGCGCTGGCCGCTTCGAATGTCATCCGCGTGACCACCCTCTCCGGGCGCTGGGCCTGGACCTGGACGTTCCGTGGGGACACGGCGCGTTTTCGCATGGAGAAAGCCGCGTCCCCGCAACCCTGGTGGTTTCTCTACGAAGGCACGGTCGGCGGGCGCTGGTCGCCCGCCACCCATTATTGGGGCACCGACGAGGGCGGCCCGCGGCGCGATACGCCCGACCTTAAGCAGCCGCGCTTCGGTCAGTGGCGCTGGGCGTATTTTGGCGACGACGCCAGCCCGCGCGTACTCTTCATCGCCCAGGCGCAACCGGATGCGCTGCCCGACACGCTCTATTACCTTGGTGCGCAAGACGGCGGCGCCGTCGCCTCTACCGACGGCATGATCGTCTTTGGCTTCGGCCGCGGACCCAATACCACACCGCAATTGCGCGGGGCCGGGCAGGAATTCATCATCGGTTTCCGGGAAATGCGGGCCACAAACGCGGCCTCGCATCAGGCGATTGCCGCGGCCATCCAGGCCCTCCTTGAACCATGAAACCCCGGTCCCCTGTCCCGCCAGTCGCCGGTGCGCGCTCCTGATCATGAATCAAACACGCATGCCACACCCG
>Ga0073934_10008173_pt1 | contig 14117 bp, 13 predicted proteins | sample LarsenN4metaG_FD_76834 | JGI IMG/M metagenome (GOLD analysis project Ga0073934, IMG submission 76834) | Hot spring sediment bacterial and archeal communities from British Columbia, Canada, to study Microbial Dark Matter (Phase II) - Larsen... ...
CGCCTCCGGCGTGCAGGAGACAAGGAGTCCGCCGCTCGTCTGCGGGTCGCAGAGGATGTCGCGCTCGGCATCCGTTAAATCCGCTGGCGGATCAATGAGCGCGCCAAGGCTTGTCCAGTTGCGCGCGGAAGCCCCGGTTCTGACGCCGTCCCCGACGAGGCGCGCAGCGCCCGGAAAGATCGGAACGGCGCGCCGGTCGACGACGGCCGACGCCGCCGAGCCGCGGCAGATCTCGGCGAGGTGGCCCAAGAGCCCAAAGCCGGTCACATCGGTGACGGCGTGAACCCCGGCAATTGCGCCGAGCTCCGCCCCCGGCCGATTGAGAAGCGTCGTCGCGGCGATCATCGCCGCATAATCGTCGGGCGAAAGCGCGCCTTTCTTCAGCGCAGCGCTGAAAATCCCGACCCCCAGCGGCTTGCCGAGAATGAGGACGTCGCCGGGCCTTGCGTCCGCGTTCCGCAGGATGCGCGCCGGGTCGACGAGCCCCAACGCGACAAGGCCGTAGATCGGCTCGACCGAATCGATCGAATGGCCGCCGGCGACCGGCGCGCCCGCCGCTTCCGCCACGCTCCGCCCGCCGTCGAGTATCTTAGCGATCGTCCCGGTGCTGATCTTGCCGATCGGCATGCCGACAAGCGCGAGCGTGAAGATCGGACGCGCGCCCATCGCGTAGACGTCGGAGAGCGCATTGGTCGCGGCGATGCGCCCGAAGTCAAAAGGATCGTCGACAATCGGCATGAAGAAGTCCGTCGTCGCGACGACGGCGGTCGTGTCGTCGATGCGCCAGACCGCCGCATCATCGCTCGTCGCCGCGTCGACGAGGAGATTCTTCGGAACGAAGCTCGGCGCCGCCCCGCCAAGGATTTCCGACAGCACGTTCGGCGCAAGCTTGCAGCCGCAGCCGCCGCCATGGGCGAGGGACGTAAGGCGCGGTTCTTCGGTCATGCGCCGTGCTATGCCTCAGCGGGCGGCGGGGCGCAATCTTGCGGGTCGGGCGGCAAGCCCCTTAGATCGCGCCATGATCGAAGAGGTCGCCGATCTTTCGCCGCAAGCGCTCGCGCGCTTTGACGCGATCATCGACGTGCGCTCTCCTGCGGAGTTCGCCGAGGACCGCATTCCGGGCGCGATCAACCTGCCGGTCCTCAGCAATGAAGAGCGCGCCGAAGTCGGAACGATCTATCTCCGAAAGTCGCGCTTCCTCGCGCGCCGGATCGGCGCCGCCTTTGTCGCACGCAACGTCGCGGCGCATCTCGAGACGGCGCTCGCCGATCGCGAGGCGAAATTTCGCCCGCTCCTTTACTGTTGGCGCGGCGGCATGCGCTCGAACGCCATGGCGACGATCCTTGCGCAGATCGGCTGGCGCGTCGGCGTTCTCAAGGGAGGATACAGGACCTGGCGGCGCGCCGTCGTCGCCGCGCTCGCGGACGATCCCGTGCCGCTGAGCCTCATCCTCATCGACGGCGAGACCGGAACGGCGAAGACGGAGATCCTGCGCCGGCTTTCCGCGCTTGGCGTCCAGACGATCGATCTTGAAGGCCTTGCGGCGCACAAGGGGTCCGTCTTCGGCGCCGAGCTCTCGCGCGCGCAGCCGACGCAAAAGCTCTTTGAGTCGGCGCTCTTCGACCGGCTGCGCACGCTTGACCCGGCGCGTCCGATCGCCGTCGAAGCGGAATCGAGCCGCATCGGACGTCTCGTCTTGCCGAAACGGATCCTTACCGCGATGCGCGCCGCGCCCCGCATCATCATCGAGGCGCCGGCTGCGGCGAGAGCCGACTACCTGACGCGCGCCTACCGCGATCTCATCGAAACGCCGGGCGCGGTCGAAAGGGCGATCGATCGATTAAGACCGTTCCATTCGAAGGAGACGATCGGCGGTTGGCTGACGCTAGCGACGGACGGGCGCCACCACGACCTCGCCGCCGCGCTTATGAGGGATCATTATGATCCGCTCTACGCCCGCAGCCGGAAACGCGCTGAAAGCGCGCCGGCCGCGACGCTCAAGGCGCGCGATCTGTCAGACGAGGGCCTCGACGCTGCGGCGCGCGCGGCCGCCGAGACGATCACGCGCCTGTCGAGGCGATCGTCGCCCTGACGAGAGCCTTTGCTTCTTCAGACGTCCAGTCCGCCTCGCCGACAAGGCGTCCGACCTCGCGCCCCTCGGCGTCGTAAAGGATTGAGACCGGGAGAACCGCCGAGCCGCCGGTCGCGATCGCGAGGGCGAGTTTCGGGTCGGCGTAGAGTTTGAGGCGCTTCAGATTGAGTTTTTCAAGAAACGCCGCCGCGGCGTCCGGCCCCTTCGGGTCCGACGCGACGGCGACAACGGCGAAGTCGGCGCCGCCAAGCTCGGCTTCAAGCGCGTCGAGCGAAGGAAGCTCCTTGAGGCAGGGCGCGCACCATGTCGCCCAGAAATTGACGAGGATCGCGCGGCCGCGAAATTCCGCAAGCGTCATGGCGCGGCCGTCGTGAAGAAACGCCTCCGTCGGCGCTGTTCTCGGGCTTGCGGCGAAGACGAAGTCCGCCATCTCGCCGACGAGCAGCGACTGGTCGTGGAGGACGGCGGAGGCGGGCGCACCCGAATTCTTTTGCGGGCCGCTTAACGCCGCCGAAAGGATCACGTAGAGGAGGCCCGCCGCGCCGAGGCCGAGCCAGACCACGAGCCACAGGCGGGGATTTGTCAATGCGCGCAAGAGCAGCCTCAAATGACCAAGACGAAAGCGACTGATAAATCGCGCGCCCGGAAAAGCCAAATGTGGGGCGGGCGGTTCGAGCGCGGGCCGGCGGCGATCATGGAGGAAATCAACGCCTCGATCGACGTCGACCGCCGGCTCTGGCGCGAGGACATTGAAGGCTCGAAGGCGCACGCCGCCATGCTGGCGGCCGCGAAGATCATTTCTGACGCCGACGCGCGCGCCATCGCCAAAGGCCTTGAGGCGATCGCCGCCGAAATCGATTCCGGCGCCTTCGCATTCTCGAAAAGCCATGAAGACATCCACATGAATGTCGAGGCGCGCCTTAAGGAGCTCGTCGGCGAACCGGCCTCGCGTCTTCACACCGCGCGCTCGCGGAACGATCAGGTCGCAACCGATTTCCGCCTCTATATGCGCAGGTCTTGCGACGAAATCGCGGCGTCGATCAGGAACCTTCAGCGCGCGCTTGTCGAGAAGGCGGCGAAGCACGCCGCGACCGTGATGCCGGGATACACGCATCTGCAGATCGCCCAGCCGATCACCTTCGGCCATCACTGCCTCGCCTATGTCGAGATGCTCGAGCGCGATCGCGGACGGTTCCGCGACGCGCGCAAAAGGATGAACGAGTGCCCGCTCGGCGCTGCGGCGCTAGCCGGCGTTCCCTATCCGATCGACCGCGAGCGGACGGCGAAGGCGCTGAAGTTCGACAGGCCGACGGCGAATTCGATCGACAGCGTCTCGGCGCGCGACTTCGCGCTTGAAACGCTCGCGGCGGCCGCAATCGCGGCGAGCCATCTCTCGCGCCTCGCCGAGGAGATCGTTCTCTGGACGTCGCCGCATTTCGGCTTCGCGGCGCTGACGGACGCCTTCTCGACCGGCTCCTCGATCATGCCGCAGAAGAGAAATCCCGACGCGGCGGAGCTCTGCCGCGCCAAGGTCGGCCGCATCGCCGGCGCCTTCCATGCGCTCATCATTGTTATGAAGGGACTTCCGCTCGCCTATTCGAAGGACATGCAGGAGGACAAGGCCGCGACCTTCGCGGCGATCGACGACATGGCGCTCGCGCTTGCGGCAATGACCGGCATGATCGGCGACCTTGTCGTCAACGAGACGGCGATGCGCGAGGCGGCGATGCGCGGCTATTCGACCGCGACCGACCTTGCCGATTATCTCGTCCGTGAGCTCGGCCTTGGGTTCCGGGACGCGCATCACGCGACGGGCGCGATCGTCGCGCTCGCCGAGAAGAAGAAGAAACGGCTTGACCAGCTGACGCTTGCGGATCTGCGCCGGATCGAACCCAGAATCGGCGCGGACGCGTTCCAGCGCCTGACGGTTGACGCCTCCGTCGCGGCGCGCGCATCCTACGGCGGAACGGCGCCAGCGAACGTCGCGCGAGAGGTCAAACGCTGGCAGGAGAAGCTGAAATGAAGATCATGATGGCCGCCCTCGCCGCGCTATTCTTTCTTTCCGCCTGCGGCAAGAAGGCGCCCTTGCGAACGCCGTCCTCGGAGCCGACCGAAGAACCGGGCGCATGAGCGCGCGCGAGCCGTCGTACGGCTGCGGGCGCATCCGCCCTCGCTGTTCCGGCGCGCCGGTCAGAATCTCCGTCTGTCACTGCCTTGAATGCCGGAAGCGCGCCCGCAGCGCCTTCGGCGCGCAAGCGCGCTTTCTAAAGGCGAATGTGGAGACGTGGGGAGAGCCCTCCGCCTTTGCGCGGCGTGGCGGCGACGGATCGATCGCGACCTTCCGCTTCTGCGCCAATTGCGGTTCGACGGTCTGGCGGAAGGCCGATTCGGACGAAGAGCGGATCGCCGTCGCGATCGGCGCGTTTGCGAACCCCGCTTTTCCGCAGCCGCGCTTTTCCGTCTCTGACGGGCGCAAGCGCGCGCGGGTCGCCTTCGATGAGCGGCTGCCGATCGAACACGAACGGTAGAACGCGTCATGCATCATTTCGAACGCCGCGACAGCGTTCTCCACGCCGAGGACGTGAACGTCGAAACGCTCGCCGAGCGCGTCGGGACGCCGTTTTACTGCTATTCTGACGCGACCTTGCGCCGCCACATCCGCGTCTTCCATGACGCGTTCCGGGACGCAAGGCCGCTCATCGCCTATTCGGTCAAGGCGAACTCAAATCTCTCGGTGCTGAACATCCTGCGCGAGGAAGGCGCGGGCGCCGATGTCGTTTCCGGCGGCGAGCTGCAGCGCGCGCTCGAAGCCGGGATCGCCCCGGACAGGATTGTCTTTTCAGGCGTCGGCAAGACGAGACGCGAAATGGCGGCGGCGCTGAGATCCCGCATCCATCAGTTCAACGTCGAATCGGAAGGAGAACTCGCCGCCCTCAGCGAGATCGCGGCGTCTTTGGGCGTCCGCGCGCCAGTCGCCTTCCGCGTCAATCCCGACGTCGCCGCCGGCGGACACGAGAAGATCTCGACCGGCAAGGCGGAGGACAAGTTTGGCGTGCCCTGGCGCGAGGCGCGCGCGCTTTACCGGAAGGCCGGAAGCCTGCCGGGGATCGCCATTGTCGGCGTCGACGTTCATATCGGATCGCAGATTTCCGAGCTTGCGCCGTTCGAGCGCGCCTTTGAACGCGTCGCTGCGCTTGTCCGAGAGCTGCGCGGCGACGGACATGCGATCGAACGCCTCGATCTCGGCGGCGGGCTCGGCATTCCCTATGGCGATGCGGCGACGCCGCCGCATCCTGTCGAATACGCCGCGCTGATCGAGCGGATCGCAAAGCCTCTCGGCGTCGATCTCATTTTCGAACCTGGCCGCATGATCGTCGGCAATGCGGGCATCCTCGTGTCGCGCGTCCTCTACGTGAAAGAAGGCGCCTCGAGCCGCTTCCTCATTGTCGACGCCGGCATGAACGATCTTATCCGTCCGGCGCTCTATGACGCCTATCATGCGATCGAACCGGTCCGGCCCCGCGACGGCGCGCCGCTCCTTTACGAGATTGTCGGCCCGGTATGCGAGACCGGCGACCGCTTCGCGCGCGGCCGGCGATTGCCGCTGATGCAAGAGGGCGACCTCGTCGCCTTCATGTCGGCGGGCGCTTACGGCGCCGTCCAGGCGTCCGAATACAATTCAAGGCCGCTCATTCCCGAGGTCCTCGTCAGCGGACGGCGTTTCGCGGTCATCCGCAGGAGACCCGACTTCGATTCGATGGTAGAGCGTGAACGCAGTCCGATCTGGAGCGAGGCGAAGGCATGACCGCGATTGGCGTCGATCCGAAAACCCGCGTCCTGCTTGACATGATCGCCGCGCTCGGAGCGCCGCCTTTGAGCGAAACGACGCCGCAGCAATTCCGGGAAATGCGCGCGCGAAGCCGCGATCTCCTCAACGCGCCCACGGCGCCGGTCGCAATCGTGCGCGACGAGACCGTTGAAGGCGGCGCGGGGCCGATCAAGGCGCGGCTTTATGATATCGAGGAAGGCGCGACGCGACCGACGCTTGTCTATTATCACGGCGGCGGCTTCGTCTTCGGCGATCTTGATTCGCATGATGCGCTCTGCCGGCGCCTCGCGCTCGCCGGCGGGATTCGCGTCATCGCGGTCGATTACCGGCTCGCGCCGGAAGATCCGTTTCCGGCGGCGCCGGACGACGCCTGGGCCGCCTTCAACGACATTGCCGCACGGTTTCAGCGTTTCGGCGTCGACCCCCGGCGGATGGCGCTTGGCGGCGATTCCGCCGGCGCCAATCTCGCGACCGTCACGGCGCGACGCGCGGCTCAAGCCGGCGCGCCGCCGGTCAGGTTCCAGCTCCTATTTTATCCGGTCACGCAGTCGCTCGGCTCGACGCCGTCGCGCGAGCGTCACGCGGACGGGTATTTCCTGACCAAGGAGTCGATCGACTGGTTCGACAGTCATTACCTTCCGATGGGAGTCGACCGGCATGATGAACGGATTTCGCCCCTGCTGACGCCGCCGCCTAAGAACCTTGCTCCGGCGCTTGTCGTCACCGCCGGCTTTGATCCGCTGAAGGACGAAGGACGGGCGTACGCCGAAGCGCTCGAAGCGGCGGGCGTTCCGGTTCGCCATGTCGATTATCCGGACCAGATCCACGGCTTTGCGTCTTTTACCGCGTTTTCGAGCGTCGCCGACCAGGCGATCGCCGACGCTGCGAGAGCCGTCGCCGAGGCTCTCGGCTAAACGCCGAGCGCGATGCGGAAATTGTTGAGGACGATGAATCCGTTAGTCCAGACCGCGAGCGCGAAAATCATCAGAACAATGCGGTGCGGGAACCACAGAACCATCGCCGAAATGACGAGCTGCAGCGCGAGTTTCGCGGCGATCCAGCCAACGCCGTGATTGTCCATCACATAGCGCATCAGGGGATTGGCCTCCTCGGCGACGCCAAGCTCAATCGCCGCGATCGTCGAAATGATGTCGAAAACGCCGACGAAATTGTAGACGGCGACGAGGGCGAACGCGATCGCGAGATTGCGCCGGCCGGCGCGCGCCACAGCGGCGTCGTCGATCAGCGACGACCGACGCGATTTCGACAGGATGAACCAGACCAAGGCGGCTGCCCCTCGAATTAACCTTTATGTGAACCGCCCTGGCGACGGATGCGGGCGATTTGACGCCGAACCGCTCCTCCGATTGATCGACGGCGGCGGCGCCGGCCGCTAATCTGCAAGAAGCATGACGGTCAAAATGACGCAAGGAGAGGCGGAGGGCGAAGGCGGCCGGCGGGAGCCGCCGGGACCGCGCACGGCGCTCTTGGCGCGCGCCGCGCTCTTCATCGAACGCCTGGCGCCGATCGCGACCCTCGTTGCGGCCCCGATCGCGCTGATCGTCGTCGCCAGTCTCTTTGACGTTTGGATTTCGACGCCGCGATGGGCGCATGCCGCCGCCCTCCTCGCCGCCATCGGGCTTTCCTTTGCGATCGCATGGCGAGGGCGACGCGCCGATCTCTGGCCGACGCGCCGCGAAGCGCTCGCCCGATTGGAGGAGGACGGCGGCGTCAGACACGACGCGCTTCTCGCGCTTGAGGACCGGCCCGCCGCCGGGGCCGGCCCGCTATGGGACGCGCATCTCGCCGCGATGCGCGAAAAAGCGCTCGCGGCGCGCCTTCGGCCGCCGCGCATGACGGCGAACGCCGTCGACCGCTACGGTCTGCGCTACGCCGCATTCGCCGCGCTCGCCGTCGGCTGGATCGCCGCCGGAAGCGACGCCGGCTCGCGCCTCATCGCCGGCTTCATCCCGAGCGATCCCGCCGCCGCCGCCGCCGGCTACGCCGATCTCTGGATCGAGCCGCCCGTCTACACCGGCAAGGCGCCGATTTACCTTCTGCATGCGAATGATTCGCTTCCGGGCGCGCGAAAGGAGATCGAGGCGCCCGAAGGCTCCGTCGTCAAGGCGCAAGTCAACGCGCGCGCGCGCTTTCGGCTGGCGCTGAAATCGGGGCGTGAGACGCTCGTCGGCGCGCGCGAGGGCGGCGAGCGATCGGGGCGGGTCAGCCTCGTTCTGTCGACGAGCGGAACGTTGACGCTGGGAGCCGGCGGGCGCGAGGGGCGCTGGCCGGTTCGCGTCATCGACGACCGCGCGCCGGCGGTCGAATTCGTCGAGGCGCCGAAGGCGGATGCGAACGGACGCCTCATCTTCTCGGCGAGGATCGAAGATGACTACGGAGCCGTCAAAGGCTCATTGCGCCTTCGGCTCGACGCCTCCCAGGAGCGCCCCCTCGACGCGCCCGCCTTCAGCAAGGACGCGATCGAAGAAGAAAGGCTTGCGCCGGTCGACGGCCTCGCCGGGCCTTCCGGCGCGCGCTCGGTCGCGGTCGATCTCCACTCCGACCCGTGGGCGGGCTTGAAAGTCGTCGCAACGCTCGTCGTCGTCGACGCCGCCGGCCAGTCCGGCGAGAGCGCGCCGACAAGCGTCGCGCTTCCGACGCGGGAGTTCTTCAATCCGCTGGCGCGCGCCGTCATCGAACAGCGCCAGTCGCTGGCGGTCGCCGCGAATGAGTGGCGCCGCGCCGAATGGGCGTTCAACGGCATGACGCTCGGGCCTGAGTATTTCTTCGACCGGCCGACGGACTATCTTCTCCTCAGGACCGCCATGTGGCGCATCAATAAGGAGGCGGGCGGCGACTACAAGGAGACGGTCGCCGATTTCTGGCCGCTCGCCCTGCAGCTTGAAGACGAGGCCTTGGAGCTCGCGCGCCGGCGGCTCGAAGCGGCGAAGGAGGCGCTGAAGAACGCGCTTGAAAGCGGCGCGCCCGATTCCGAGATCGAGCGGCTCACGGAGGAAATGCGTGCGGCGCTTCAGCAGTATCTCCAGGCGCTCGCGCAGTCTGGCGAAGCGCCGGGCGACAGTCCGCCCCCGGACGAAGTGGTCACGTCGGCGGACCTTGACGAGATGCTAGACGGCGTCCGCGACCTAGCAAAGGCCGGCGCCGGCGAGGCGGCACGCCAGGCGCTTTCCGATCTCGAAGCCCTGCTCAACAATCTGAGGCCGCCAAGCCGGACGGCGCGCGGCGGCGGCGGCCAAGACCGGCGGAGCGGCGGACCGGCCGGCGAAGCGGGCGATCTGATCGGCCGCCAGCGCGAGCTCTCCGACAGATCGTTCGAGCGCGGACAAACGCGCGGCGCTGTCGGCGACGATCTCGGCGAGGAGCAGAGCGGCATCGCCGGCGACCTCTCCGAGTTCATGAAGGCGCTCGAAGGCGGGAAGGCCGATCCAAGCGGGGCCGCGACGCGCGCGCTCCAGCGGGCGCTCGGCGACATGCGCCGGTCGGAGGAGGCGCTGAAGGGCGAGGATTTCGATGCGGCGAACGACGCCATGGAGCGCGCGATCGCCAGCCTCCGCGAGGGGGCGGGCGAACTCGCGCGCGCCGAGGGCGCTGAGGCGCGGGGCGAAGCTGCGCGAAGCGGCGACGGGCGACGGCCGATGCGCGACCCGCTCGGCCGACCGATCGGCGAGGCCACAGGCCAGGACGTCGACGTTCCCGACCAGTCCGACGCGCAAAAGGCGCGCGAACTCCTTGAAGAACTGCGGCGGCGCCTCTCTGACGGCGAGCGCACGCAAGATGAAATCGACTATCTAGAGCGCCTGCTCGAACGGTTCTGACGCGAAACAAGCTGAGGCTCCGATAGAACCGGAGCGATTTTCCCGCCTGTTCTCTTTCCGCTGAATTCCGTTAAGGTCGCCGCGCCTGCCTCGACGGAATCCGACATGGCGAAGCGCCTTTTTCAGATAATCCTGATCGCGATGGTCCTCGGCGTCGCCGTCGGGGCCGTTCTTCACCGCACGGCGTCGCCGGAAGAAGCCGCGACGATCGCCGGCTATCTGAAGATCGTCACCGACATCTTCCTGCGCCTTATCAAGATGGTGATCGCGCCGCTCGTTCTGACGACCTTGATCGTCGGCATCGCGCATATGGGCGATTCGAAATCGCTCGGCCGCATCGGCCTTCGCACACTCCTCTGGTTCATCGGCGCCTCGCTCGTCTCGCTGGCGCTCGGGCTATTGATGGTGAATCTCATCAAGCCGGGCGTCGGCTTCGAGGCGACGCTCCCGGCGGCCGCGTCCGGCGTCGATGCGACGAAATTCACGCTCGCCGAATTCATCACGCACCTCGTGCCGCGTTCGATCGTCGAGGCGATGGCGACCAACGAGATCTTGCAGATCGTCGTCTTCTCGGTCTTCGCCGGCGTCGCCCTCGCCAAGCTCGGCGAGAAGACGAAGATGGTCGTCGAGCTAACCGAACAGCTCGCCTATGTGATGCTCAAAGTGACGGAATACGTAATGCTGCTCGCGCCGTTCGCGGTGTTCGCCGCGCTCGCCGGCATCATCGCGACGAAAGGGCTCGGCGTCATCCTCACCTACGGGAAGTTCGTCGGCGGCTTTTACCTTTCGCTCTTCATTCTTTGGGCGCTGCTTGCGCTTGCTGGCCGCGTCGTCATCGGCGCAAGAACCGGCCAGCTCATTTCGATGATCCGTGAGCCGATCGCGATCGCCTTCTCGACAGCGAGCTCCGAGGCCGCTTACCCGAAGCTCCTTGAAAAGCTCGAGCGGTTCGGCGTCGCCAATCGAATCGCAAGCTTCGTTCTGCCGCTCGGCTATTCGTTCAATCTCGACGGCTCGATGATGTACTGCACCTTCGCGGCGCTGTTCATCGCGCAGTCTTACGGCATCGACATGTCGGTCGCGCAGCAGATCACCATGCTCTTGTTCCTGATGATCACGTCGAAAGGCATGGCGGGCGTGCCGCGGGCCTCGCTCGTCGTCATCGCCGCGACCTTGTCCGCCTTCGGTATTCCCGAGGAAGGATTGCTCCTCCTGCTCGCGGTCGACCAGTTTCTCGACATGGGGCGGAGCGCGACGAACGTCGTCGGCAATTCGGTGGCGACGGCGGCGGTCGCAAAATGGGAAGGACTCCTTCGCGACCCGGCGCTCGCCCCGCCGCTCGCCGAGCGCGCGCGCGACGACGCCGAAGCGATCATCGTCGCTTCGCGGCGCGGCTGACGCGCAGGCGACGATCGGCGCCGGTTGCGTCGTTGCGCGCTGCGGCGCGCCGGACTAGGCTTTTGCGGCATGTGCTTTTCGGCAACGGCGAGTTTTGCGGCGGCCGGCGGCCTTGCGCTGATCGGCGCGGCGACGCTGCGCGAGCGGCCGCGGCCGCGCATGGCCGCGCTTGCCGCGACGCCGCTGATTTTCGCCGCGCATCAGGGGATTGAGGGAGCGATCTGGCTCCAGCTTGCGGCCGGCGGTCCCTCGCCGGCGCTGGTCAGGATCTGGCTCCTTATCGCCGAGTCGTTCTGGCCGATCTTCGTCCCGACGGCGGTCCTTTTGATGACGCGCGGGCGACGGCGCCGGCAAGGACTCGTCGCGCTCGTCTTCACCGGCCTTGTCGTGTCGGCGCATTTTCTGATGATCCTTATAAGGAGCGACTTCACAGTCGCCGCGGTCAACGGCAATTTGCGCTATGAGGCGGCGGCGCCGCCCAGCGATCGGCTCGCCGGCCTTTATCTTCTTGCGACAGTCGCGCCGCTTCTCATCGCGCGCGAGCGCTTTGTCTTCGCTTTCGGTCTCGCGGTTCTCGGCGGCGCAATCGTCACCGAACTTTATTTCCGGCATGCCGGCCCGTCGGTCTGGTGCTTCTTCGCGGCGATCGCAAGCCTTTGCGCCTTCCTTGCGGTTCGCGACGAGAACGCATCGCGCCGGACGTTCGACCCGCCGCGGCCGGGCCTTTAAAGCGGCGTGCGCAAAAGTGTGCGGGGTCCACTGCACGCCGCTCTCGTATTTGATCGTCGCGGCGTTCACGCGCTGAGCCGCGCGCGCTTCAGCGCACGCCGCTCTAGACGCCGCGCAGAATTTCGAGCGCCGCCTCGTGAAGCTCGGGGCTCGCCGCGGCGAGAACGCGGCCGCGCTTGTCCTCGCCCAGGGGCTCCCCTTTCCAGCCGGTGATGACGCCGCCGGCGCCTTCAACGACCGGCGCGAGCGCCGAATAATCGTGGCGCTTAAGGCTCGATTCGACGACGAGGTCGATCTCGCCGAGCGCCAATAGTCCGTAGGCGTAAGCGTCGAGCGAAAAGCGCGCGACCTGCGTTCTCGCCGCGATCGCGGCGAAGGCTTCGGCTTCGTCGCCGGTGAAATAGGCCTCGCGCCTGGGATCGGTCGTCGAAAGCCGGGCGCGCTTCAAATCCTTGACGCCGCTCGTCCGGCACGCGCTTTCGACGCCGCGGCGGCGATAGTTCGCGCGCCCGCCATGCCCGAGCCATCGCTCGTCGCTGAAGGGCTGGTCGATGAGGCCGATCACCGGCCGCCCGCGGCTTTCGAGCGCGATCAGCGTCGCCCATGTCGCGACGCCACAGACATAGGCTCTCGTTCCGTCGACGGGATCGATGATCCAGCGAAATTCCGCGTCCTCGCGTTCGGCGCCGAATTCCTCGCCAATGACGCCGTGCCGCGGGTAGACGGCGTTCACCATGCGCCGGACCGCGCGTTCGGCTTCGCGGTCGGCGTCGGTCACGGGATCAAACCAGATGCCGGCCTTGTTCGAGACTTCCTGCCCGGCGCGAAAGCGCGGCATCGTCTCGGCGCGCGCCGCATCCGCAAGGCGGCCGGCGAAAACCGCATATTCCGTGAGAAGTTCAAAGCCGGCCGTCATGGCCCTTTGACCATGACCGCGCCGGCTTTGAAATTCAACTGGAGGCTTGGCGCGGCGGCCTATTCGTCGCCCGACATCGCCTTTGCAAGGTCAAGCAGCCGGCGGCGCGGCTCGTCGTTCATCGTGTAAAAGGCGCGGACGAGCGCGATCGTGTCCTTGTTCTGGAACGGATCATCGATGGCCTTGGCCGCATGATCGCCGTTTTTGGCGGCGTAGGCCTCGCCTTCGAGCCCTTCGAAGAAGTAGGAAACCGGAACGTCGAGCGCTTTCGCGAGCGTCCAAAGACGCGAGGCCGAAATGCGGTTGGCGCCGCTTTCGTATTTCTGGATCTGCTGGAAGCGGATCGAAACCGCGTCAGCCAGTCTTTGCTGCGTCATGCCCAGCAGCCGGCGGCGTTGGCGCACGCGGTTGCCCACGTGCAGGTCAATCGGATGGGCCATCAGCCTTTCTCCCGTTAAATGCGCGCAAGGCCCACGCCCTCGCGCCCCTGATGCGGGAGAAGTCGCAATGTCCGTGCCAGCGGGTTGTCGCCGCCAAAGCGGCCGCCCGCGCGCGCCGAAGCGCCGATATGTTCCGTTTCAGGACGGAACGGCGCCGTTGAGGGTCAGTCGATCATCTTCGCCGAGCGAAGCCAGAAGTCTTCGTCAAAGCCCGGCATTTCAAGATTGGCGATGAACTGCCGCGAGGCGGCGTCCCATGAGAATCTCTCCGCCCAGGCGCGGCAGGCGGCGGGATCGCGCTTTCGCCAGGCGTCAAGGCAGGCTTGGCGCAGATCCTCGTTCATCGCGCCGCACCCCTCCGGCGCCCCGTCGAGGATCTCGAGCGGCCCGCGCACCGGATATGCCGCGACCGGAACGCCGCAGGCGAGCGCCTCGACGTTGACGAGGCCGAACGTGTCGGTCCGGGACGGAAAGACGAAAACGTCAGAGCCCTGATAATACCTCGTCAGCTCCTCGCCGAATTTCGGACCGACGAAGACGGCGTCCTTGAAGCGGTCTTGAAGCTCCGCTTTCTGGGGCCCGTCGCCGACAATGAGCTTCGTGCCGGGAAGTTCGATCTTCAGGAAATCCTCGATGCTCTTTTCAACCGCGAGACGCCCCACATAAAGAAAAATCGGCCGCGAATAGTGATCGAGAAAGGAGCGGTCGCCGGGGACGAACTGCTTCAGATCGACGCCGCGCGCCCAAAGCTTCATGTCGACGAAACCGCGCTCCCTTAACTCTTCCATGAGGCCGGGCGTCGCGACCATCATCGTCTCGCCGTCCTTGTGGAAGTCTTTCAAGACGGCGTAACCCCACGAGATCGGCACTGCCCAGC
>Ga0073934_10008174_pt1 | contig 14116 bp, 9 predicted proteins | sample LarsenN4metaG_FD_76834 | JGI IMG/M metagenome (GOLD analysis project Ga0073934, IMG submission 76834) | Hot spring sediment bacterial and archeal communities from British Columbia, Canada, to study Microbial Dark Matter (Phase II) - Larsen... ...
AATTCCTTTTTGCTCATGGCGGTTCTGGTATGGCTGCAGGTAGGCTACTCGATGGTCGTCATATCGGCTGCGATCAAGGCTGTTCCTGAAGAGACGATCGAAGCCGCTCAATTGGACGGAGCAAATGCCTGGCAGGTTTTCGCCGGTGTGATTTTGCCGCAGGTATGGGGAACGGTGATGTCTGTATTCGTCACAACCCTGATCCTGGTCATGAAGATCTTTGATATCGTGCTCGCCATGACTCGCGGCAATTTTTCCACAAGCGTGCTGGCGTTTGAATGGTACAAGCAGTTCTTCGAGAACTCCAACATTGGTCCTGCATCAGCGGTCGTGACGGTCCTGGTGCTGCTGATCGCACCGTTGATGTGGCTGCAGATCAGCACTGTACGGCAACAGGAGGTGCTGCGATGATGAACAAAATTACGCACTTGCTCAGACGCTTCAACGTCGGCAGTACCATTCTGCTGATCATCCTGGTCGCGATCTGGTCAACACCCACTGTAGGACTGTTGATCACTTCACTGCGTCCGAGTTCACTTGCCGAAGTATCACCGTGGTGGGAGGCGCTCTTCAACCCGGTCGGTACCGTATGGACGATTGATGCCTATCAGGCATCACTTCAAGGCGGCATGCTGAGCTCTCTGATCAACACCATCGCAGTGACTGTGCCGGCCACCGTTCTGCCGCTCATGATCGCGGCAAACGCCGCCTATGCCTTTACCTTCCTGAACTTCAAAGGCAAGGAACTGTACTTCTCCATTCTTGTGGCCTTGATGGTGATCCCTTTGCAGTCTTCACTGATCCCGGTTCTGCGAGGCATGGTCTGGTTCCAGCGCACTTTTGATATTCAACTCACTGGCACATATGTGAGTGCCTGGCTGGTACACAGCGCATTTGCCATGCCGCTTGCGATCTACACGCTGCGCAATTTCATGATGACATTGCCAGTCTCTCTGATCGAAGCCGCCAAAGTGGACGGAGCCAGTTACTATCAGATCTTCTGGCGCCTGGTACTGCCCATGTCTGCCCCCGCGATCGCCTCGTTTGCGATCTTTCAGTTCCTGTGGGTCTGGAACGACTACCTGATCGCGTTCATCTTCGTTGGCGAGCAAAAAGCTGTGATGACATATCGGCTCTTAAGGCTTCTGGGACAGTATGGACAAGGCTGGCGTGATGTCGCTGCCGGGTCATTCATCTCCCTGATCATTCCGCTCATCGTATTCTTTAGCCTGCAACGGTTCATCGTTCGTGGATTGCTGGCAGGCTCAGTCAAAGGTTAACTCTCCGAAGGGACAAGTGGACTGGGCACCCAGTCCACTTTTTATAAAAGGACAATCGTGATGCGCAAATCCTGGTGGAAGGAAAGTGTTGTTTACCAGATCTATCCGCGGAGTTTTAAGGATAGTGATGGCGACGGCATTGGAGATTTGCGTGGCATCATCCAAAAGCTGGACTATCTTAAGGAATTGGGCATCGATGTGGTCTGGCTTTGCCCGGTCTATAAATCGCCGAATGATGATAACGGGTACGACATCAGCAATTATCGCGACATCATGGATGAATTCGGCACGCTGGCAGACTGGCAGGAATTGCTCGATGGTCTGCACCAGCGCGGCATCAAGTTGATCATGGACCTGGTGGTCAATCACTCGTCCGATGAACATCCCTGGTTCGTGGAAGCGCGCAAATCCAAGGACAACCCTTATCGCGAATATTACATCTGGCACCCCGGCAGAGATGGAAAGGAACCGAACAATTGGGCTTCACATTTCGGCGGCTCGGCATGGCAATACGACGAAACCACCGGCGAGTATTACTTGCACCTTTTCACCAGGAAACAGCCGGATCTCAATTGGGAAAATCCAAAGCTCCGCGCCGAAGTGTATGACCTGATGCGCTGGTGGCTGGATAAAGGTATCGACGGCTTCCGCATGGATGTGATCAATATGATCTCCAAAGTACCGGGCTTCCCCGATGTACCCGTCCGCAGCCCCGACCGCTACCAGATGGACAATCGTTATTTCATCAATGGTCCACGCCTGCTGGAGTTCCTCAACGAAATGAAGCGCGAAGTCCTTTCGAAGTACGACATCCTGACTGTTGGAGAGACTCCGTCGGTCACGCCGCAAATTGCGATGGATTTCACCAACGAAGAGACCGGCGCGTTGAGCATGGTCTTCCAGTTCGAACACATGGATATTGATGCAGACTTCACAACAGGAACTTCACGCTCCACAGTCAAGCCTTGGAGCCTTTTGGAACTAAAACAGATCACGACCCGCTGGCAGAAGGAGATGGAGAACAAAGGCTGGAACAGTATTTACCTGATGAATCATGACCAGCCGCGAGCCGTTTCGCGTTTTGGCAACGACAAGGAATTCCGCATCGAATCGGCGAAAATGCTGGCGACCTTCTCGTTGATGCTGCAAGGCACACCGTATATCTATCAAGGCGAAGAGATCGGCATGACCAATGTCGCTTTTGAAACGATCAGCGACTATCGCGATGTGGAAACGCTCAACCTGTACCGTGAACTTGTGGAGAAAAAAGGCGTTGAGGCTCAAAAGTTGTTAAGAACCATTCACGCCAAAAGCCGGGACAATGCCCGAACCCCGTTTCAATGGGATGAAAGCGAACATGCTGGTTTCTCCAGCGTCACGCCGTGGATCAAGGTTAACCCAAATTACAAGAGCATTAACGCTCGATCTGCTTTATCAGACCCCAACTCCATTTTCTATTACTACAAAAAACTGATCGAGCTCCGCAAGCAAAATCCTGTTGCAATTTATGGCAGTTATGATCTGCTTCTTGAAAACAATGAAACGGTCTACGCCTTCACGCGCACACTTGACGATGACCGTTTGCTGGTGGTCTTGAACTTCAAAAGCCATCCTGCGGATTTTCAAATGCCTGAAACACTCTCGTATTCCAAAGCGGAACTGTTGATCGGAAACTACGCAACCGCTCCTGCCGAAAACTTCCGTGCATGTACCTTGCGCCCATTCGAAGCGCTGGTGTATCGCCTGCTTCCATAATATGATGAACAATACTCTCTGGTACAAAAACGCAGTCTTTTATCAAATCTCTGTCCGCGCTTTTAAAGATAGCGATGGTGACGGTCATGGTGATCTGCAAGGTCTGACCGAAAAACTCGATTACCTGAAAGACCTTGGCGTGGACTGTATCTGGATCATGCCGATCTACCCGTCGCCGTTGCGCGACGATGGCTATGATATCGCCGATTATTACAACGTGGATCAAACCTACGGGTCGCTGGATGATCTCAAGGTCCTGATCGAGTCGGCGCACCGACGCAATATCCGCATCATTACGGACCTTGTGCTGAATCACACATCCGATCAGCATCCCTGGTTCCAGTCTGCCCGCTCTGACAGGAACTCTCCTTATCGCGAGTATTACGTGTGGAATGACGACGATAAAAAGTATGCCGGTGTGCGCATCATCTTTCAGGATGTGGAACGATCGAACTGGACCTGGGACGAAAAAGCCGGGCAATATTTCTGGCATCGATTTTATTCGACCCAGCCCGACCTAAACTTTGACAACCCCAAAGTGCAGGAAGAAATGCTAAACGTGGTGCGCTTTTGGCTCAGCATGGGCATCGATGGCTTCCGCGTGGATGCGCCGACATATCTCTTCGAACGCGAAGGGACAAACTGCGAAAGTTTGCCGGAGACGCACGCTTACTTGAAGCGCATCCGGCGCATGATGGATAACGAGTTCCCCGGTGCGATCATGCTGGCAGAGAGCAACCAGTGGCCGCGCGAATTGATCCAGTATTTCGATCAAGGCAACGAGTTCCACATGGCGTTTCACTTTCCGCTCATGCCACGCATATACCTGGCACTTGCCCAGGGAAATGCAAATACGATTGCCAGCATCCTCGAGGATACTCCCCCCATTCCAGATACATGCCAGTGGACCATTTTCCTTCGCAACCATGATGAACTGACGCTGGAGATGGTGACAGATGAAGAACGCAAACTCATGTGGCAGGAATACGCGCCCGAGCCAAAGATGATCCTCAACCTGGGAATACGCCGCAGGCTTGCGCCGCTGCTGCGAAATGACCGGCGGAAGATCGAGCTGGTCAACTCCCTGCTTTTTTCGCTGCCCGGTTCACCCATCCTCTACTATGGTGATGAGATCGGCATGGGTGATAACCTGGATCTGCCAGACCGTCACGGGGTTCGTACGCCCATGCAATGGGACGCCTCACCCAACGGCGGATTCACTTCAGGTAATGCGTTCAGCGAACTGGTGCAGGGACAGTACAGCTACCAACATGTGAACGTCGCAGATCAGCTGAAATCATCGCATTCCCTGCTGCGAACCATTCAAAAGATGATCGCCCTTCGCAAGCAGCATGCCGCCTTTGGCGGGAAGATGCAGTGGATCGGCACGGGTAACTCGGTCGTTGCGGTCTATGTACGCGAACATGAAGCGGAGCGAATCCTTGTGCTCAACAACCTGGGCGATACGGAACAATCGGTGCAGATCCCGAAAGCCTATCAAAAAGCGGGACGCGATCTTTTCTCGAACCAGTCAATTTCCCTGGAAGAACGGCTGAACCTGCAGCCATATTCCTACGTTTGGATCCAGCTGTAGAGATTTGCAATGAGCGAGCAGCACCGTCCCGCGTTCCACTTTACACCGCCTGCCAATTGGATGAATGACCCGAACGGACTGGTCTTTCAGGATGGCGTCTACCATCTCTTCTACCAGCATCATCCCGGCAGCACGATCTGGGGTCCCATGCATTGGGGGCATGCCATCAGCCATGACCTGGTCAACTGGCAGCACTGCCCCATCGCACTATATCCCGATGAGCATGGCATGATCTTCTCTGGCAGCGCAGTGGTGGATCACAACAATTCCGCCGGGTTCGGGACAAACGCGCTCATTGCGATTTTCACATATCACAACGATCATAGAGAATCGCAGAATCTGGCATACAGTCTTGACGGCGGAAGGACGTGGGTCAAGTATCCAGGCAATCCCGTCATTCCCGTGCCCGATGAGACTCCTGATTTCCGTGACCCAAAAGTGTTTTGGTACCAAGACCACTGGGTAATGTGTTTGGCTGCCGGAAAGAAGGTCCTCTTTTTCGTTTCGAGCGACCTACTACACTGGGAAGAAAGCGGCTCATTTGGTGACGGGTATGGGGCAAGAGAAGGAGTTTGGGAGACTCCAGATCTATTCGAGCTGCAGGTTGAAAACACTGACGAGTCGCGCTGGGTGCTAACCCATGGCGTAGGGAGCGGCGCAGCGGCTGGCGGATCAGGCACGCAATATTTCATCGGACATTTCGACGGGCGAACTTTCAAGTCTGAGAATTCTCGCGAGTCCATTCTATGGATGGATCATGGTGCAGATTTTTATGCGCCGCAATCCTGGAACAACGAACCGAGCGGTCGCCGACTGGTGCTTGGTTGGATGACAAACTGGCAATATGCCGCGCTGGTACCTACATCATCGTGGCGTGGAGCCTTCAGTATCATCCGTGAGATCTCCTTGAAGAAGATCGGCAGCAGCATCCAGCTTGTGCAACGCCCTCTGCCAGAGTTGCAGATGCTACGTACGGAACACCTTCATCTGCAGGAACAAATCATCGAGCCCAGTACGAACCTCCTGGCAAGTGTGCGCGGTACATGCCTGGAAATCATCGCCGGGTTCAAGCTGACGCACAATGCCGGTCGATTTGGCTTTCACGTCTGCGCTGGCGAACATGAACGAACCACGATCTGTTATGAAATCGAAAAGCAGACTCTCAGCGTCGATCGCACACGATCAGGGCAGGTTGATTTTTTTAATGGCTTTGCAGGTGTTCATTCCGCAGTCTTGATTCCACAGGATGACGTGATCCGGCTGCATATTTTTATTGACTCATCATCGGTTGAAGTATTTGCGAACGATGGAATTGTCACATTGACTGACTGCATTTTCCCTGCCGAAGCAAGTCAGGAGCTTGAACTTTTTATCGATCGCGGGAGCATCCGTCTGCTCTATCTCGATGTATTCCAACTCAAACCTGCCCAATTTCAGACCACAGAGAATTGATTATGCAAACCATAAACATCGAACGCGAATCAAAACGCACACTGCAACGGCTTCTTGCGCATGTAGAGATGGACCTATCCGTTCACATCGCCACAGATGCGCAGGGCTGGCAGTTATTTGTAGCGCGCCTGCAAAAATATTTTCCGTCATTATTCGATCTTTACTTGGAACTCTATGGCACGCGTTACGATTTTTTCTTTCACCTGGAGGACCTGTTGATCAGCCTGGCACGCTCATGGTTTGATCGTCCTCAGGATCTGCGCGAATTGGACAAAAGCCGGGAACAGAATCCGCGCTGGTTTCAATCGAACCAAATGCTGGGCGGCGTGTGCTACGTCAATCTTTTTGCCGGCAACCTGGAAGGCATACGCTCCAAAATTCCCTACTTCAAGGAACTCGGGCTGACCTATCTGCATCTCATGCCACTGTTCAAAGCGCCAGGCGGTGAGAACGACGGCGGCTACGCGGTCAGCAGTTATCGTGAAGTACATCCTCCGCTCGGAACGATGGAACAACTCGCAACTCTGGCGCGCGATTTTCGCGCCGCGGGGATCAGTCTCGTGGTTGACCTGGTATTCAATCACACGTCGGATGAGCACCTTTGGGCGGAGCACGCCAAATCGGGCGATGAGGAATACCTGGACTTCTATCGCATCTTTCCCAGCCGTGAACTACCCGACGCCTACGAACGGAATCTCAGGGAGATCTTTCCTGATGAACATGCCGGCGCGTTCACATTTTTCTCCAATCTGTTCGAGAACGGGGGTTGGGTATGGACGACCTTCCACTCCTATCAGTGGGATTTGAATTATTCCAACCCTGCTGTGTTCAATCGCATGGCGGAAGAAATGTTATTTCTCGCCAACCAGGGCGTGGAAGTGATCCGGCTGGATGCTGTTGATTTTATCTGGAAGGAACTCGGTACAAACTGCGAAAATCTTCCCGGCGCGCATAAACTGATCCGTGCGTTCAATGCGGTGGCACGCATTGCATCACCAGCGCTGCTGTTTAAATCCGAAGCGATCGTACATCCGGATGATGTCGCAAAATACATCGACCCTGCCGAGTGTCAGCTTTCATACAACCCCCTATTGATGGCGCTGCTCTGGAATTCACTTGCCACACGCAAGGTTCGTCTGCTCTCCAAGGCACTGGCCACCCGCTTCAAGATCCATCCCGGAACTGCCTGGGTCAATTATGTTCGCGTTCATGACGACATCGGCTGGACCTTCTCCGATGAAGACGCCACTGAACTCGGCATGAATGGACACGACCATCGCCGCTTCTTAAACGAGTTCTACCGCGGACGTTTCCCGGGCAGCTTCGCACGCGGGCTTCCTTTTCAGGAGAATCCAAAAACCGGCGATTGCAGGATCAGCGGAACAGGCGCTTCGCTTGCAGGTCTGGAAAAAGCGCTAAAAGAGGAAGGTCCGCAGGAAGTGGAATTTGCGATACGGCGAATTTTGTTGATCCATGGTGTGATCCTGACCGCTGGCGGGATTCCATTGATCTATCTCGGCGATGAAATTGGAACGCTGAACGATTACACATATCGAGACGATCCCGATCACGAACGTGATAGCCGCTGGGTTCACCGCCCACGTGCAGATCGGGAAAAATATGCCAGGCGAAATGATCCCAACACCATCGAAGGACGCGTCTATCAGGGACTCCAACGGTTGATCAGCCTACGAAAAGAGAACGATGTATTTTCCGGCGGCATGCTGGAATTGATCCCCACAGAAAACGAACATGTGCTTGGCTTCATGCGCATGCATGCCGGCAAACGTGCGGTCATTCTTGCGAATTTTTCGGAGCAGCCTCAGGTCATTGCAGAGCGAATACTGGACCAATACTCCATTCGCAGCAAGAAGGTTCTGCATGGAATGAGTGAAGAAGCATCCAATGGCATATGGACGATTGCGCCGCTGGATTTTGTGGTACTTGGATAGGGACCGTTAAAACGTGATCGTTAATCCGCCATCAACCGTGATCACCTGCCCGGTGATGTAGGACGAATCGGGTCCGGCAAGAAAGAAGATCACACCGGCAATCTCCTCTGGTCGTCCGGCACGCCGCAGTGGAAGATGATGCCCATCCACGTAGTGGGCCCGAAACCATTCCCCTTCCAATTCATTGACACCATCTACAACACTCATGGGTGTATCGACAAATCCCGGGGCGATGGCATTCACCAGGATCTTCCGGGGGGCAAGTTCCAGCGCCAGTGCTCGCGCGTACTGATTAATGGCAGCCTTTGCCATGGCATACGCACCGGCTCGATTTTCGACCCGCTCTCCATGTATCGAGGTCACATGGATGATACGGCCTCCATCGGGCATCAAGGAGGCGGCCATGCGTGTCATATAAATTGCGCCGTTAAGCATGATATCGAACGGTCTGCGCCATTCATCCAGCGGGGATTGTAAGATATCGGCCGCCATGAAAACCCCGGCATTGTTCGCCAGCACATCAACACGCCCCCACTCTGCAAGCAGCATCTGATGCATCTTTTCCTGCGTGCGAGGATCGTCATAGGATCCCGCGCAGACAAGATGCCGGCCCGATGGCAGATCTCGAACAATCTCTTTCAACAATTCGCCACGACGCGCCACAAGACAGACATCCCATCCTTCATTTGCGAACCGAACGGCCGCAGCTTTACCGATCCCTGAGGATGCCCCGGTAATAATGATCTTCTTTCTCTCCATAGTTTCCTTTCCAGGCGGTAATCCCTATTCCAGCGACTACACTCCTGCGTTCATAGACACTCCAGCAAGCATCAGACTGCTCGCGAATGATCAATTAGTTCTTCAAGCAGATCCACGATTTCAAACCATGATTTACTTCAAGCACACACTGCGATACGATCTCAGTATCGAGACCACTTTTGGGGGAAAGCATACTATTAAAAGAATCCACCACCGGGTTGACAAAGCCTTTCTACTTCACTATACTAAAACAAATGTCATTTGTCGTATGCCAAAGGACAAGTAATGCCTAAAGATCAAATCAGCGCCGAAAAAGTCTCAAAAGCCTTATTAAATCGGATCAGCAGCGGGCAGTTCCAGCCAGGCGATCGCCTGCCCCCAGTGCGTAAGATGGCGCTGGAGATCGGCAGCAACCGCAATACGGTCAACAAAGCCTATCAGATGCTGCTTGACATGGGTGTAATCGAATACAGCGATAATAGACGCAAAGGCTTTACCGTGTCAAACACCGACCAGTCAGGTCCCAGGAACCGGGATGAATTATTGAACTATTTTCATCGCCGTTCGGTCGACCTGATCTGGCAGAGCATGGCGGCTGGCATGACATCTGATGAAATTCTCGACCAACTCAAAAATGCTGTCAATGAAGTGTTTTCCAATCAAGCGGTCAGGATCATATTTTTTGAGTGCAACGATTATGATACCAACGAAATGGGACGCAGCCTGAATCAGATCTTGAAGATCCCGGTGGAATACAAGAACCTTTCTGATTTCTATCAAAATCCGGGCAAGGTAATCGAGAATTACGATATCTTAATTACTACCTACCATCATCTGGCAGAGATCACGACCAGCCTCAATCAAAATGGTTTTCCCGCCGGGCACGTGATCGGCATCGAGACACGCCCGACACCCGACTCCATGTTGAAGATCGCACGCTTCACAAAACCACGGATCGGGGTGATCTGCACGAATCAGAACACGTCCCACATGTTGAAGCACATTCTGTATGGCTACCATCCCGACTGGACGGTGGAAGCCACCGAGATCGAACAAACAGAAAAAGTCAGGGAGCTGGTCAACACCTGCGACCACATCATCGTTACACATACCTGCAAGCAGCAGGTCACTGAACTGACAGGCAAGATTCCCGACGTGACCGCCTTCTTCCAGATCGATGAACAATCGATCGCCTTCCTGCAGCAGCGCATCCACCAGCTCCGTGTGGAAAAAGTTAAGCAGGACATTGAACTGGTTGAGTAGATCGTTCGTCATCAAATTCCCGCTCATCTCATGCCTTCTCAAATAACATCCAACAGACAAATGAATTTCAAAACAAAAAAGCAGAACGATCAACTGCTCCTGAGCGAGCTTTCATTTGCAGGTCATTCCTGGCTGCATCCCGAGGTTGCGTCTGAGCTGTTTTCAATCGACATGAACGAACAGCGACTCAATGCGACAAATCTGAGTTTCAAAGGATCGCGCGAGCTCGATGAACAGGGCGTACAAAGATCCGTTTTCATATTTGAGGGAGCAGGTGTCCGAATTGACTATCACCTGCTGCAGTATGCCGACACTTCTCTACTGGAATGCTGGCCAGTCATCACGAACCTCTCGCGCGCGGTAATCCATCTCAATCGAGTCGATTCGATCTGCATCAATATCCCGGCCGATCGGGCTGAAGTATTTTCCTTCACCGGAAATTGGGGAAGCGAATTCGAACCACACCGGACCATGCTCGATCAAACTGTGATACTGCAATCCCGGTCAGGACGTTCTTCCAAAGGGAACCACCCCTGGTTCGCACTGACCAGCAGAGATGGACAGATCCTGTCTGCATCTGTAGCCTGGTCGGCAAACTGGATCTTTCGCTTCGAGCCGCTCACCGACGGTGGATTCCGCTTAAGCGGCGGCATCAACGATTGGGAGTTCTGGAAAGACCTTGACCCTGGTGAATCCATGCAAGGAGCTCCTGTGGTGATCGCCCTGGGCGACAGCCTGAATACAGTATCCCAGCAATACGCGCGAGTCGGACGCAGATACTGGTACCCGAAAAATGATTTCGCATCCACACTGCCTGTGGAATGGAATCACTGGTGGCCTTATGAAGACGTAGAGATCAATGAAGCAGTCTTTATGAAAAATGTGGAGCGCGCGGCTGAAATGGGTTTTGAAGTCTGCGTGCTTGATGCAGGCTGGTTTGGTCCAAGTGACCCGGGTACGTTCTGGGAGCACTATCGCGGCGACTGGCACCTGGTGAACGATAAACGCTTCCCCGGCGGAATACGAAAACTCTCCGACCACGTCCACGCCCTTGGAATGAAGTTTGGCATATGGTGCGAGTTCGAAGGGTTGGGTCCACATGCTGCGCTGGCTCGCGAACATCCTGACTACGTGGCATTGCGCGATGGCAATTCCATTGGGCAGGTCTGTTTTGGAAATCAGCAGGTTCAGCAGTGGGCATACGAAACCCTGCGGCGCCTGATCGTTGAATACAACGCCGATTGGATCAAAGTAGATTACAACCTGGATGCAGGCGCAGGCTGCAACCGCAGCGATCACGGTCACAGCGCGGGCGATGGACTCTATGCTCATGTCCATGGTTATTATCGCGTCATGGAACGAATCCGCAATGAGTTCCCGAATGTTGTACTGGAGAACTGTTCCTCTGGTGGCCTGCGCATCGATCTGGGCACACTGCGTCAAACTCACATGACCTATCTCTCAGACCCGGATTATCCCGAACATGATCTGCAGATCTTTTGGGGTGCAAGCACGATGCTGGCACCCAATGTTTTGCTACACTGGACGTTCAGTCACTGGCGCAACATCAATCCACCTCCCTATCAAACTTTTAATCCGCACGACCCAAACCTGACGCATGAAAAATGGGATTATCTTGCGCGCATCTCGATGCTGGGATGTTTTGGGCTTTCACAAAAACTTCCCGACCTGCCCGACTGGTTATCCCAGCGAATAGTGGAAAACATCCGCGTCTACAAGGCGCATGTACGCCGCTTTGTAAAGCAGGCAGACCTCTACCGCCTGACCGAACAACCACGCCGCAACGGCGATGGCGACCGTTGGGCTGCCTTCCAATACAGCATGCCTGACAGGAGCGAACATCTGCTGTTCGTGTTCCGTATGCCAGGTGCAGAGAGACAGCGCCATATCCGTTTGCATGACCTGGAGTCAGAACGCGCCTACAAGATCGAGGGGCTGGAAGGCGAATTGCGGCTCGAGATGAGCGGAAAAGACTTAATGGAAAACGGACTGCTTTTTACCGATCTCGGCGAACCGGGATCGGCCTTGTTGAAACTATCCTGAGCAAGATCATTATTCACACTCATAGGAGAATCAAGTCATGTCGAGCCAGAAATTCCAGATTAAGAATGTCATCGACGAGGTCACCGAGACAGAAACCTACAAGCTTCCCAGCAATGCAGATTGCAACAGCCCCATCTGGTGGTCGCACGATGGGATGCATATTCTGACCTCCACAGGACATCCGATGCACTCGTTCGGACCGGATCTCTATGGATTGGTCCGCGACAAGGAGATCACCTACACCGCCTGGCGCGATGGCGGGCGATGGATCGAGTCGATCCACCAGGAGGAGAATGGAGTTTTACTCGGTTGGTATCACAATGAACCAGCGCACTTCATTCCCGATGAATACCAGGTAGGACGTCAGTTCCCGATGACATCGCCATTCATCGGTGCGGTCATCTCCTACGATAACGGGCAAAATTGGGATGACCTTGGGCTGGTCATTACTGGCGGACCGGAAACACTGAACCTTTCAGAACGGAACTTTTGGTTCGCAGGAGGCAATGGCGACTTCTCTGTCATTCTGGATCGTCAGAAGAAGTTCTTCTACTTCCTGTTCGGCAGCTACTACCGCGATGTGGAACAGCAGGGCATTTCGATCGCACGCTTGCGTTACGAAGACCGGTTTTCCCCGGTTGGCAAGGTGCAGAAATGGCATCAGGGCGAATGGAAGGAAAATGGATTGAACGGCAAAGTAACACCCCTGTTGCCAGTGGCTTCCAGTTGGTACAGTCCCAAGCCAGACACATTCTGGGGTCCGTCTGTACACTGGAACACACATCTCGGGCAGTATGTCATCCTGATGAATCGTGCCATTGACCCGCGCTGGAAACAGGACGGCATTTACATGAGCATCACTTCTGACATCTCTGACCCCAACAGTTGGAGCTTCCCGCAAAAGATCCTCGAGACGACAGGTTGGTATCCACAGGTGATGCCGATTGACCCGTCACGCCGCGAGACGGAGCGTGAATGCGGTGCAGAGGCGCGTTTATCTGTGCATGGGATCTCGAATCATTTCATCCGCTTTTCGCGGAGTGACGGATAACGATCCTGAAATTTTGAGAACAAAAAAAACGTCCCGATGCCAAAATGGCATCGGGACGTTTTTGGCTAGCAGGATGATGTTCTGCTATTCTTTTACGGCGCCCAACATGATGCCGCGAATAAAATAGCGCTGCAGGAATGGATAAACCACCAGGATCGGCAGCATCGCAATGAACAGCTTGGCTGCGTTCAAGGTATTGTTCGAGAGCCGAGAAAGCAGCTGCGCCTGTCCGCCATTCAGCACGGAACGTTCGGCGATGACCAGCTGCTGGATGTAGGTCTGCAACGGATAATTATCCGGATTGTTCATCAGGATCAAGCCATCGAAGAACGAGTTCCAGTGACCGACGATACTGAACAACGTGATCGTTGCCAGCGCGGGGAGCGATGTCGGCAGGTAGATATACCACAGCACCTGCCACGGGTTTGCCCCGTCGATGCGAGCCGCTTCATCCAACTCCTTGGGGATGTTGCGGAAGTAATTCATCAAGATGATCACATTCCAGATGGGAACCGCGGTCGGTAGAACCAACGCCCAGATCGAGTCGATCAAACCATAGTTATTGATCGTCAGAAACCACGGCACGAGCCCGACGTTCAAGACCATGCCGATCACAAACAACCACATCAGCACATTACGAAGCGGGAAGTCACGGGTGTTACGTGAAAGAGGAAAGGCTGTCAGAATCGCCAGGATAAAATTCAAGCCGCCTCCCAAAACGACTCGTTCGATCGAAACCATGAAGGCACGCCAGAACTTGGCATCCTGAATAATGTAGTTATAAGAGTTCAGGTTGAAACCGACCGGCCACAGATTGACCATTCCGCCGCTGACAGCCGCCTTATTGCTTAGAGAGATGGCCAGTGTGTTGATCAGAGGCAGAAACGTAGTGAAACCAAGCAGCAGCAGGATGATCGTGATGACCCAGTCGATGATCTTATCGGAG
>Ga0073934_10008175_pt1 | contig 14114 bp, 10 predicted proteins | sample LarsenN4metaG_FD_76834 | JGI IMG/M metagenome (GOLD analysis project Ga0073934, IMG submission 76834) | Hot spring sediment bacterial and archeal communities from British Columbia, Canada, to study Microbial Dark Matter (Phase II) - Larsen... ...
CGCCTCGATCAGGCTCGGGAAGACGAGCAGCAGGCCGGCCAGCGTCAGCAGCCCGCGTTCTGTGGGCGTGGTGCGGCGGAGGGCCCAGCCCTGCGCCGCGGCCGCGAGCGCCGCCAGTCCGGCCGCGGCCTTGAGCGTGATCAGAACGATATCCACCCAGGAGCCGCCGCCGGGAATCTTGAGCAGCAGGCCGACCCCCTGCGGATCGAGCACGAACACGAACGGAACCAGGAAGGCCGGCAGCGTGTATTTCCACGCCTGTAGCGTGGTCTTGTAGGGATCGCCGCCGGTGATCGCAGCCGCGGCAAACGGCGACAGCGCGGTCGGCGGCGAGACCTCCGACAGCACCGAATAGTAGAAGATGAACATGTGGGCGGCGACATCGGGCACGCCGAGCTTGATCATCGCCGGCGCCGCGATCACCGCGCAGATGATGTAGGAGGCGGTGACCGGAACCGCGAGGCCGACGATCCAGACGATCAGCGCGGTGTAGATCGCGGTGAGCAGAAGGCTGCCGCCGGCGTAGTCGATGACGATCGAGGAGAACTTCAGGCCGAGACCGGTCAGCGTCACGACGCCGACGATGATGCCGGCGGTGGCGCAGGTCGTGGCGGCGGTCAGCACGCTGTTCGAGCCGTCGGCGAGCGCGCGCACGAGCTTCTTCGGCTTGAGCGCCGTGTCGCGGGCAAGAAAGCTCAGGCCGTAGGTCAGCACCGTCGCCCAGAACACCGACAGCGTCGGCGAATAGCCCCAGAGCATGAAGATCACGACCGATACCAGCGACGCGAAATGAAAACCGTAGCGGCGGGTCATCTGCCACAGCGACAGCTCCAGCGCCGCCGGCACGGCATGCGCGCCGAAGCGCTTGGCGTCGAGTTCGACCATGAACAGAAGCGACACGTAGTAGAGGCAGGTCGGGATCGCCGCCATCCAGATTACGTCGAGGTAGCTGATCTTGAGAAACTCGGCGATCAGGAAGGCGGCTGCCCCGAGCACCGGCGGCGAGATGATGGCGCCGAGGCCGCCCGCGGCAAGCAGGCCGCCGGCCGCATTCTTCTCGAAGCCCGACCTCTCCATCATCGGATAGGCCACGGCGCCGACCGTCACCGTGGTGGCGACGCCCGAACCGGACGGCCCGCCGAGCAGGAACGACGACAGCACGACCGTGCGGCCGGCGCTGTTGGCCTTGTTGCCCATCAGCGCCATGGAGAAGTCGATGAAGAATTTGCCGGCGCCGGAATGCTGCAGGAAGGCGCCGAAGATCGTGAACAGGATGATCAGCGACGACGACACGTCCACCGGCACCCCGAAGATGCCTTCGAGCGTGATGAAGAGGTGGCCGATGAGCTGGCCGAAGTCATAGCCGCGGTGGTTCCAGGGCGCCGGCAGATAGGGCCCGAAGAGCGCGTAGGCGATGAACAGGAGCGCGACCGCCGGCACGATCCAGCCGGTGGCGCGCCGCGTCGCCTCCAAGAGCAGCACGATGAACACGACGCCGAGCGCGACATCGAGCCTGGTCGGCAGCGTCGCGCGGTCGGTGAAGTCCTCGCCGCCTTCGATCGCATAGAGCAGGATGGCGGCGCCGACGAGGCCTGCGACCACGTCCCACCAGCGGATGCTGTTGCGAAAGCGCGGCGCGAGCGGAAACAGGAGAAAGCTAAGAATGAGAACGAAGGCCACGTGCGCGTAGCGCAGCGGCTGGGTGGGAATGATGGGGAAGTCGCTGAACGGCCAGGCCCCGGCGACCGCGGCGTAGAGGTGAAACAGCGACATGACCACCGCCACCGTGGTTGCCGCAATTCCGGCAATGCCGGACAGCCTGTTGAGCGCCCCCTCCTCCGCTTCGATGTAAACCTCGGCCTTGCGCAGCGCCGCCGAAATCTCCGGCTGCGGCGTCTGCGCGGCCGAGCCATTGTCTCCTGTCGTCATGCTCCGAGAACCGTCCCGACACCGCCCTCTTGCGGCGGCCCGCCGCAAATCCCCCGCGGCAAACTAGCATGCGGTGCGACGGCGCGATACCCGACGAAGGTCTTGGCATTGCGCATCAATTTCGCGGCGGAACCGGGCCGGCCGGCAGCCATTATCCATGGCACGGTCTGCGGTCCGAGGGGAACCGAAGGCTGCCTGATGCTCGAAGAGGAGGTCCCCATGACGGGTTCCAGCAAGTGCCCGCTGCCGATTGCGGTGGCCTGCCTTGTCGCACTTCCCCTCGGCGCGGCCGTCGCCGAGACCCCGTCGATGCCGAACCGGCCAGACCAGGAAGCGCCGCAGCATCGAACCGAGCCGCAGCAATTGGCCGCCTGCGCATCACGGCAGGAGCTTGTGCGGCTGCTGCGAGACAATTTCGGCGAATATCCGATCGCGCGCGGGCTCGCCAATAGCGGCGTCGTGGCGGAGGTGTTCTCGAGCCCGCAAGGCACATGGACGCTGGTGGCAACCGCGCCCAACGGCGTGAGCTGCATGATCGGCGCAGGCGAGTCCTGGAACACGACGCCGATCCGCGACGACAGCATTTAGCCACGCCGCTGCAGCGCCGAATCGATAACGAAATCGTCCGCGGCGCGATCCGTCTCTCGCTGCGGCGACTGGCAGGCGCCGATCAAGCGGCCGCGGGGCGCCTCGAAGGGGGCTGAATGGCGGTGCGACGGAGTGCCTATGCCTCGCCCGCCGCCGTCTTGCCGAGCGCAGCCTGTGCCGCAGCCAAGCGGGCGATTGGCACGCGGAACGGAGAACACGACACGTAGTCGAGGCCAGCCTCGTGGCAGAAGGCCACCGAAGCCGGGTCGCCGCCGTGCTCGCCGCAGATCCCCACCTTCAGATTCGGGCGGGTCGTGCGACCGCGCTCGACGCCGATCCTGACCAGCGCGCCGACGCCCTCGCGATCGATCGACACGAACGGGTCGCCCGGCAGGATGCCGCGCGCGGTGTAGATGCCCAAGAAGCTTGCGGCATCGTCGCGGCTGATGCCGAGCGTGGTCTGCGTCAGGTCGTTGGTGCCGAAGGAGAAGAACTGGGCGGTGCGCGCGATGTCGTCGGCGACCAGGGCTGCGCGCGGCAGTTCGATCATGGTGCCGACTTGATAGGCGAGCTTCGTGCCCGTTTCCGCCGCCACCCGTTCGGCGGTCGCATCGATGCGCTCCTTGACGATGTCGAGCTCGGCCTTGGTTGCGACCAGCGGCACCATGATTTCCAGCGTCACCGGCTTGCCCGTGCGCTTGCCCACGTCCACCGCCGCCTCGAAGATGGCGCGCGCCTGCATTTCGGCGATCTCCGGATAGGCGATGGCGATGCGGCAGCCGCGGAAGCCGAGCATCGGATTGAATTCGGCAAGCTCGCGCGCCCGATGCGCGAGCCGGTGCGGATCGGCACCCATCGCCTTCGCCACCTCGGCGATATCGTCGTCGCCATGCGGCAGGAATTCGTGCAGCGGCGGATCGAGCAGCCGGATCGTCACCGGCAGGCCCTGCATGATCTCGAACAGTTCGATGAAGTCGCCGCGCTGCATCGGCAGGAGCTTGGCGATCGCCGTCCGCCGCGCTCGTTCGTCGTCGGCAAGGATCATCTCGCGCACCGCCTGGATGCGGCCCTCATCGAAGAACATGTGCTCGGTGCGGCACAGGCCGATGCCCTGCGCGCCGAACTTCACCGCAAGCCGTGCGTCGGCAGGGGTATCGGCATTGGCGCGCACGCCGAGCCTGCGGATCCGATCGGCCCAGCCCATCAGCGTGGCGAATTCGCCCGACAGTTCCGGTTCGATCATCGGCACGCGGCCGGCCAGAACCTGGCCGGTGGAGCCGTCGATGGTGATCAGATCGCCGCGCTTGAGCGTGATGCCCGCGGCCTGCACGGTCTGCGCGGCATAGTCGACCCGCAGCGAGCCTGCGCCGGAAACGCAAGGCTTGCCCATGCCGCGCGCCACCACCGCCGCATGCGAGGTCATGCCGCCGCGGGTGGTGAGGATGCCTTCGGCGGCGTGCATGCCGTGAATGTCCTCGGGGCTGGTCTCGACCCGCACCAGGATGACCTTGTGGCCGTCGGCCTTGAGCTTGGTGGCCTCGTCGGCGGAAAATACGATTTCGCCGCAGGCGGCACCCGGCGAGGCCGGCAGGCCGGTGGCGAGTACCTTGCGCTCGGCCTGCGGATCGATGGTCGGATGCAGGAGCTGGTCGAGCGAGGCCGGATCGATGCGCGCCACCGCCTCCTCGCGCGAGATCAGCTTCTCTTGTGCAAGCTCGACGGCGATCCGCAGCGCGGCCTTGGCCGTGCGCTTGCCGGCCCGGGTCTGCAGCATCCACAGCTTGCCCTGCTCGACCGTGAATTCGAGGTCCTGCATGTCGCGGTAGTGCTTTTCCAGCACGCCGTAGATGCGGGTCAGTTCCTTGAACGCCTCCGGCATGGCGCGCTCCATCGACGGCTTGTCGGAGCCCGCCTCCAGGCGCGCCGCTTCCGTGATCTCCTGCGGCGTGCGAATCCCGGCGACCACGTCCTCGCCCTGGGCGTTGATCAGGAACTCGCCGTATAGGCGCTTCTCGCCGGTCGAGGGGTTGCGCGTGAAGGCGACGCCGGTGGCCGAGGTCTCGCCCATGTTGCCGAACACCATGGCCTGCACGTTGACCGCGGTGCCCCAGTCCTCGGGAATGTTGTGCAGGCGCCGATAGGTGATGGCGCGCGCGTTCATCCAGGAGCCGAACACGGCGCCGATCGCGTCCCAGAGCTGCTCGTGCGGGTCCTGCGGGAAGGGCGCGCCCTGTTCCTCCAGCACGCGCTCCTTGTAGTGGGCCACAACATCGATCCAGTCGTCGGCCGACAGCTCGGTGTCGAGCGTCATGCCCGCGCGCGCCTTGTGCTCCTCGAGGATGTCCTCGAAATTGTGGTGGTCGATGCCGAGCACGACGTTGGAATACATCTGGATGAAGCGGCGGTAGGAATCGTAGGCGAAGCGGCGATCGCCGGAGCGCTTTGCCAAGGCCTCCACCGTCGCATCGTTGAGGCCGAGGTTGAGCACGGTGTCCATCATGCCGGGCATCGAGGCGCGGGCCCCCGAGCGCACCGATACGAGCAGCGGATTGTCGCGGTCGCCGAAGCGCTTGCCGGTGATGCGGGCAATGTGGGCGAGCCCCGCCTCGACCTGGCGTTCAAGGCCCTTCGGATAGGTCTTGCCGTGTGCGTAGTAGTGCGTGCATACGGCGGTGGTGATGGTGAAGCCCGGCGGAACCGGCAGGCCAAGATTGGCCATTTCCGCAAGCCCCGCCCCCTTGCCGCCAAGCAGGTCGCGCATGGCGGCCCGCCCCTCCGCCCTGCCGCCGCCGAAGGTGTAGACCCATTTGCCGGGCCTTGCGGGGTTCTTCGCCCCGGCGCCCTTGCGGCGGCGCCCTGGTGCGGTGGTCTTGACGGCTGCGGCCTTCGATCGCTTCAGGGAGGGACGGCGTGCCATGCAAAGTCTCGTGGTCTCGCTTGCGGCTGGTTGTCGGCCCTTCCCTGGCGTTTCCTCGTGCGCCCTTATAACGCCAATTGCGGGCGCATGGTCCCGAAGTTTTCGACGGTGATGCGCGACCAGGGCCGGCCTTCGTTTCGCGCCATATCAGCCCTCGATTTTGGCGAAGTCGGCGACGGCCCGCGTCGCCTCGCGGATTTCGTTGAGCAGCCGGAGCCGGTTGGCGCGCAGGGCCAGGTCGTCGACGTTGACCGTGACCTTGTCGAAGAAGGCATCCACATGCGGCCTGAGCTTTGCGACCGCCGCCATGGCCGAGGCGAAGTCCTCGCGCACGATGGCAAGGTCGGCTTCGAGCTTGGCGCCGGCGATGGCGCGCGCCAGTGCCCGCTCCTCGTCCTGGCGGTAGAGGCTTGAGTCCGGCGGGCCGGCGTATTCGACCTTGTCCTTCTTCTCCTCGATGCGCAGGATGCTGGTGGCGCGCTTGTAACCGGCAAGCAGGTTGCGGCCGTCGTCGCTGTCGAGGAAGGTCCCGAGCGCTTCGACCCGGCGCACGATCAGCACGAGGTCGTCCTGGCCGTCGAGCGAGAACACGGCATCGACCAGATCGTGGCGCGCCCCCTGCTCGCGCAATTGCACCTTGAGCCGGTCGGCGATGAACACCATCAGGTCGGCGGCGATGGCGGGAATGCGCGCCTTGTCGCGTTCGAGGTGGCCTTGCAGGCGCGACAGGCGCTCGGCACCGCCGGCCTCCTCCCCCGCGCCGCGCCCCCGCGGGCTGTAGGCGCGGAGCTCCTGCTGCACCTTGCGCAGCGCCGTTGCCGGCAAAGCGTGCTCGAAGATCGCGCGCAGCCGCAGCCGCAGCGCATTGTCGAGCACGATCCGGATCAAACCCAGCGCCGCCCGCCGCAGGGCATAGGGATCCTTGCTACCGGTCGGCTTTTCATCGATCGCCCAGAAGCCCGTCAGCATGTCGATCTTGTCGGCGAGCGCGACCGCGACCGACACCGGATCGGCGGGCACGAGATCGTCGGGGCCCTTCGGGCGGTAGTGGTCCTCGATCGCGTGCGCGACCGCCTCGTCCTCGCCCTGCGCCTCGGCGTAGTAGCGGCCCATGGTACCCTGCAGCTCGGGGAATTCGCCCACCATCTCGGTCAACAGGTCGGCCTTGCAGAGCTGGGCGGCGCGCTCGGCCTTGACCGGGTCGGCGCCGACCATCGGCGCAAGATGTCCGGCGAGGGCGACGATGCGGGCGACGCGCTCGGCCTGGGTGCCGAGCTGTTCGTGGAACACGATCTCGGAGAACTTGGGCAGCCGATCCTCCAGCCGCCGCTTGAGATCACTGTCGTAGAAGAACTTGGCGTCGGACAGCCTCGCCCGGATCACGCGCTCGCAACCCGCCACGATCGCCTTGCCGCCGTCGGAGGCCTCGATATTGGCGACCAGCGTGAAGCGGTTGACGAGCTTCGCCGACATCGGGTCGCGCAGCACGAAGCACTTCTGGTTGACGCGGATGGTGGTGCGGATCACCTCCTCGGGCATGGCGAGGAAGGCTTCGTCGAACGAGCCCATCAGCACCACCGGCCATTCGACCAGCCCCGCCACCTCGGCGAGCAGCGCCGCGTCCTCGACCAGTTCGAAGCCGCGGGCGAAGGCGAGGGTCTTCGCGTCGGTGAGGATCATCTGCGCGCGGCGGGCCGGGTCGACCACGACCTTGGCGGCCTCGAGCTTTTTCACGTAGTCGTCGAGCCGGCGCACCCGGATCGGTTCGGGCGCCATGAAGCGGTGGCCGCGCGTCGTGTCGCCTGCGGCAATGCCGTCGAGCGAGAACGGGACGACGGCGGGCTCCTCGGTCTCCGGGCCGAAGGTGGCGACGATCGAATGCAGCGGCCGCACCCAGGACAGCGCGCCAGGCTGCGCCGAGATCGCTCCCCAGCGCATCGCCTTCGGCCAGGGGAATGCGCGCGCAACTTCGGGCACGATCTCGGCGATCACCTCGATCGCCGCACGGCCGGGCCTCTCGATGACGGCCAGGTAGAAATCGCCCCTCTTGTCGGGCTGCACCTTCGCCTGGTCGATGGAAGAAAGGCCCGCGGCCTTGAGGAAGCCGGCAATCGCGCTCTGCGGCGCGCCGACGCGGGGCCCCTTGCGCTCCTCCTTCGCATCCGGCTGGCGCACCGGGATGCCCGCAACGGCGAGCACCAGCCGGCGCGGGGTGGCGAACGCCTTGGCGCCCTCGTAGCTGAGCCCCGCCGCGACCAGCCGCTCGGTGACGAGCCGCTTGAGGTCCTCCGCCGCGCGGGCCTGCATGCGGGCGGGAATTTCCTCGGAGAAGAACTCAAGCAGGAGGTCGGGCATGGGACCGTTCATGGGCCGCGGGCGCGGTGCTCGCTCTCCCCTGGCCCGATGCGCAATGCGGGTGGTCGGAAGAGATCCAAGAAACAGGAAAGCGCGCCGCGCGCCATCTAAGCTCCGAGCGTCTTATGGCTTCCGTCGCACAAGGGCTTCTTGTTGCTGCGCTTGCAGGCGCAGAACCAGGCTTCCTCGGCCTGCGCCGGCTTGTATTCGATTGGCGAAAATCCCGTGCCCTTGTGCGAGCCGTCGCAGAACGGCTGCGACTTGGAGCGCCCGCAGGCACACCACCAGTAGCTCTTGCCGGCCTCCACACGAACCGGAATGGGCCGCCGCCCGCCGATCTCTGGCATCGCGCTCATGATGCACCACCTCCCTCGGTCGCAAGCCACGCCTCCCCGCAGGCCTTGGCCAGTTCGCGCACCCGCAGGATGAAGCTCTGCCGCTCGGTCACGGAAATCACTCCGCGCGCGTCGAGCAGATTGAACACGTGGCTCGCCTTGATGCACTGATCATAGGCCGGCAGCGCCAAGAGGTGGCGCGCCCTGCCGCCGTCGGTGGCTTGCGTCCAGCCGGCATCGAGGTACTTGCGGCAGGCCGCCTCCGCCATCCGGAATTGCTCGAACAGCATGTCGGTATCGGCGACCTCGAAATTGTGCCGGGAATACTCCTGCTCAGCCTGCAGGAACACATCGCCGTAGGTGACCTTCTCGGCCCCTTCGCGGCCGTTGAAGTTGAGATCGAACACGCGGTCGACACCCTGCACGTACATGGCGAGGCGCTCGAGCCCGTAGGTCAGTTCGCCCGACACCGGCGCGCATTCGAAGCCGGCGACCTGCTGGAAGTAGGTGAACTGCGAGACCTCCATGCCGTCGCACCAGCATTCCCAGCCGAGCCCCCAGGCGCCGAGCGTGGGGCTCTCCCAATCATCCTCGACGAACCGGATGTCGTGCAGCCGGGAATCGATGCCGATCGCGGCAAGCGATTGCAGATAGAGGTCCTGGATGTCCGGCGGCGACGGCTTGAGGATCACCTGGAACTGATAGTAGTGCTGCAGGCGGTTGGGGTTCTCGCCGTAGCGGCCGTCCTTGGGCCGGCGCGAGGGCTGCACATAGGCCGCGTTCCAGGGCTTGGGTCCGAGCGCGCGCAGCGTGGTTGCGGGGTGAAAGGTGCCCGCTCCGACCTCCATGTCGTAGGGCTGCAGGATGACGCAGCCCTGCTCCGCCCAGAACTGCTGGAGCGTAAGGATCAGGCCCTGAAATGACCGTTCGGGGCGCATGTGGGCGGCGATTGCAGCCATGGGCGGTGTCTATCGGCGGCCCCCAGGGGCGTCAAGCCGAGGCGCAAGCGTCAGAAACGCAGCAGGATCAGCGCTGCAGCCGGTAGACGCCGGTCGCCGGATCGCGCCGCAGTGTCGGGACTTCGGCACGCTCGGCCTCGCCCGGGGGCGCGGCGCGAACGCGGTCGAGTTCGTCGTTCACCCGCCGCCATTCCCGCACCAGCAGACGTGCGAGGACGGCGCCGGCCACGCCGCCAAGCGCAACGGCAACCACAGGCGGCAACACCGGCATCGTCGAGCTCCTACAGTCCATAACGCGCCCAGAGCGCGCGCGCCTCCAACGCGGTGAGCAGGTCTTCGGCCAGGCTCGGGAGTTCCAACATTTCCCGAATCTCGCCGCGGCCGACACCCGGCGCACGCCGGCCGAAGAAGCCGCGGTCGGAGACGAGCGGCGTGCGCACCTCCGCGCCGTAGCGCTCGCGCAGAACCGAGTAGAGATCGCCGATGCGATCGACCAGGCCGAGCTCGCGGGCGCGGATGCCGGTCCAGAATTCGCCGCTGAACAAGGCGGATTCGCGGCTGTCCAGCTTGTCGCCGCGACGCGCCCTGACCAGCGCGATGAAGGTTTCGTGAATGTCGCGCTGGATTGCCTTCAGGCGCTCGACGTCCTCGGGCTTTTCCGGCAGGAACGGATCGAGCATCGCCTTGCGCTCGCCCGCGGTGTAGAGCCTGCGCTCGATGCCGAGCCTCTCGATCAGGCGGTGAAAGCCGAACGAGCCGCCGATCACGCCGATCGAGCCCACGATCGAGGACGGGTCGCAGACGATCTCGTCGGCGGCGGTGGCGATCATGTAACCGCCGGAGGCGGCGGCATCCTCGACGAAGGCGATGACCGGGAGCTTGCTCTCCTCGGCAAGCGCGCGGATGCGGAGGTGGATCAGGTGCGATTGCACCGCCGAGCCGCCCGGAGAGTTGACGGCAAGGGCGACCGCCTTGGCGCCTCTCATCTGAAAGGCCCGCTCCAGCGAGCGCGCCACGCCGGCGAGCGTCAGGCCCGGCCGCAGCGGCGAGGAAAGGCCGATCACGCCGGCCAGCCGCACCACCGGCACGAGCGCAAGCTCGCGGCGCAAGCGCGACGGCAGCAGCGGACGCAGCCGTGACAGGGTCCGTTCGAAAAGCGAGGGTTCGGCCATGGGGTGAGCACCTGAGTCCGACGATATTGGCGACAAGCCCGGCACATATAGCCGGCCGCTGCCGGCTGGCGCATCACGGCTCCGTCATCGACAGCGCCGCGCCGCCGCGCAGCACCACCTCGGCCTCGCGCGTGGGTCGCCCCTCCTCGTCGTTCAACACCAACGCCGGCAGGAGCGACAGGGGGGCGCGGCTGCCCTTGCTGGCGCGGCAGAGAACGCGAATCGCGGGCTTGCCCGCGCGTCCATGCACCGGCTTGACGGAAACGCCGCCGAACTGCGGTTGGAGCGCCGCCAGCACGGTCGCGAGCCCGTCGGCACGCCAGATCAACGTCAGTGTGCCGGCGGAGTGCAGCAGGCGCGCCGCAGCATCGACCCATTGCTCGAGCGTTCCGGCCGGCGCGGCATATGCCGCACGCCGCATTGGATCGGCCGGTAGGTTCTGTCGGGCTGGATCGTTGAACGGCGGGTTCATCAGCACCCGGTCGGCCGCACCGGGGGCGAGGCCCGCCGCTGCAAGCGCGGCCGGATCGGTCGCGTCCGCCCTGACCACGCGCACGCGCCGGTCGAGCCCGTTGCGGGCGACGTTCTCAGCAGCGAGTGCCGCCATTTCGGGATCGATCTCGACCAGCGTCACCGACACGCCCGGAACGCGAGAGGCGAGCGCGAGCCCGGCCGCGCCGACGCCGGCGCCGAGATCAACGGCGTGATCGCCGGCATAGGCATCGGTTGCCGCGGCCAGCAGGATCGCATCGTGTCCCACGCGATGGCCGCGGCGCGGCTGCGCAAGCTCAAGCCGGCCGCCAAGCACGGCATCGACGCTGAGCGCGGTTTCGATCGGTTCCATAGCGGGCCGCAGTTCATGCGCGAGCCCCGCCTCCGTCAGCAGCCGGCGCGCCGCCTGCTGGTGCTCGTCCTCGACCAGGATGCGCCGCGGCAGAATGCCGAGCGAACCTTCGAGCACGCTCATGTGCTGGTCGAGCACGAGGTGAGGGATGCCCGCGCCCCTGAGCAGGGCTTCGATCGCACTGATCAGGACTGCGTTGTTGGTGCGGACGAGTTCGCGCATGGTTTTCGCAGCATACATGCAAATGAAGGCGCAAGCGGCAACGCATCGGTTTCGCTGGCAGCGTGGCGGCGGCCCAATCGCGCGCCGCGCCCCGGCGCACCGCTTCGGAATGCCTAGCGCCGCCGACGCTCCTCCGCCGGCGCGCGTTGTGCGAGATAGGCGAGCCGTTTGAGTTCGCGCCGGCCGCGCGTGACCGTATCGAGGATCAGGCCGCAGGCGATCGAGAGGAATGCCAGCAGCATCAATCCGGTGGACAGCACCGCGGTTGGCAACCGCGGCACCACGCCGTCCTGCACATAGGTGACGACGATCGGGACGGCGAGGCCGATCGAGACGATGGCGAGCGCTGCGCCGATGCCGGTGAACAGCGGCAGCGGGCGCTCCGCGCGATAGAGCCGCAACACCGTGCGCAGGATGCGCAAGCCGTCGCGCCAGGTGTTGAGCTTGGAGCGCGAGCCCTCCGGCCGCGAATAATAGGGCGTCGGCAGTTCGCCGACCGGAAGTTCGAGTTCGAGCGCATGCACCGACAGTTCCGTCTCGATCTCGAAGCCGCCCGAGAGCGCCGGAAACGACTTGACGAACCTTCGGGTGAAGACCCGATAGCCCGACAACATGTCGGTGAAGGCCTGCCCGAACACGTGTGCGACAAAACCGGTCAACAGCCTGTTGCCGGTGCGATGGCCGCGCCGATAGGCGGCCTCTTCGTGGTCCTGGCGCACGGCGCAGACCATGTCGAGGCGCTCGCCGACGAGTTTCTCGATCATGGCGCGGGCGCTGGGCGCATCATAGGTGGCATCGCCGTCCACCAGCACGTAGATGTCGGCGTCGATGTCCGTGAACATGCGGCGCACGACACGGCCCTTGCCCTGGTTGCGCTCGCGCCGCACGACGGCGCCGGCCGCCAGGGCGCGCTCTACGGTCCGATCGGACGAATTGTTGTCGTAGACATAGATGTCGGCCTCGGGCAGCGCGGCGCGAAAGTCGGCGACCACCTTGCCGATGGTCGCCTCCTCGTTGTAGCAAGGGATCAGGACCGCGATCCGGCTGCGGCCGATGATCTCGGCCGCGGCTTGCTCGCTCTCCTCGGTCATCACCATGAAACCGCTCCCACCGGCCGCACGCATGCCGGCAACCGCCATCTTGCATTCGCCGGGCATACTTGCCCGCCTATCTTAGCGTTTCTATCTTTCCGCGTATCGCGCGCAGCACTCCGGAGACCGCCTTGGCCGTCGTCATTCCCTTCAGTCCTGCCGATGCCAGCATCGACCGCCTGGTGGATCTCGTGAATTCCGACATGGAGCGCGTCAACGCCGCCATCCTGGCGCGGACCGGCTCCGAAGTGGCGATGATCCCGGAGGTGGCCAATCACCTGATCTCCTCCGGCGGCAAACGGTTGCGGCCAATGCTGACGCTGGCGATGGCCGCGCTCGCCGGCTATTCGGGCGAAGGACACATCAAGCTTGCCGCCGCCGTCGAGTTCATGCACACGGCCACCCTGCTGCACGACGACGTGGTCGACGAAAGCGAAATGCGGCGCGGGCGGCTTGCCGCGCGCATGCTCTGGGGCAACGAGGCGAGCGTGCTGGTCGGTGATTTCCTGCTCGGCCAGGCGTTCAAGATGATGGTCGAGGTCGGCTCGATGCGGGCGCTGGAGATTCTCTCCTCGGCGGCGGCCACGATTGCCGAAGGCGAGGTGATGCAGCTTGGCGCGGCCAAGAACACGGCGACCACCGAGGACGAATACCTCGCTGTCATCCGCGCCAAGACGGCGGAACTGTTCGCCGCCGCCTGCGAGGTGGGCCCGGTGCTCACCAGCCGCCCAAAGGCCGAGCAGGCCGCCTGCCGCTCGTTCGGCATGAATCTGGGCATCGCCTTCCAGCTCGTCGACGACGCCCTCGACTACGGCGGCAAGGCGGCCAAGCTCGGCAAGAACGTCGGCGACGATTTCCGCGAGGGCAAAATCACGTTGCCGGTTGTGCTGTCGTTCCGCCGCGGCTCGGAGACCGAACGCGGATTCTGGACCCGCACGCTCGAGCGCGGCGAAGTCAACGACAACGACCTCGAGACCGCCGTCAGCCTGATGCTCAAGCACCGCGCGCTCGAGGACACGATCAAGCGCGCGCAGCACTATGGCGCAATCGCCCGCGATGCGCTGGCGCTGTTTCCGGACTCGGAAATGAAGCGCGCCCTGGAAGAAGCGGTCGAATTCTGCACCGCGCGGACGCATTGAGCGCCGCCGGCGGCTTGCGTTGCGGCTACATTGGCGCGGACCGCAAGGCCGCGCCAATCCGCGACCGCTCCCTCACCTGAGGTCTCGGCGCCTGCCCGCTGCACCGTGCCTATCCCAGCACGGTCGCCTTCACCCACCAGCGCGGATGCTTGCGCGCGATGCGGCGTGCGGCGGCGGTCGCGCTGCGGGCGCTGCGAAACAGCGCAAAGCAGGTCGCGCCGGAGCCCGACATGCGGGCGAGCAAACAACCGCGCTCGCCGCGCAAGGCGGAAAGCACGTCGGCGATCGCGGGTGCGATGGACATGGCGGGCGCTTCCAGATCGTTGCGTCCTGCGGCAACGACGCGGATGACCGCGTCGCGCGTTCGCGGCAGCGGGCGCGCCGCGGATGCGCGCTGCGTCGCGCCGATCGGCAGGCCGAGCTTTGCAAACACGTCCCTTGTTGCGACCGCAATCCCTGGATTGACCAGCACGGCGGGAAGCTTCGGCAGCGCCAGCGGCGCCGAGAGCCTCTCACCGATGCCGCGCATGCGGCGCGGCTTCGGATCGAGACAGACCGGCACG
>Ga0073934_10008181_pt1 | contig 14099 bp, 9 predicted proteins | sample LarsenN4metaG_FD_76834 | JGI IMG/M metagenome (GOLD analysis project Ga0073934, IMG submission 76834) | Hot spring sediment bacterial and archeal communities from British Columbia, Canada, to study Microbial Dark Matter (Phase II) - Larsen... ...
TGAGGATCGGCAACCCGGCGATCGGCTGATCGGCATCGCGGACCACCGCTTCGAGCAATGTCTGATAATGCCCCGCCATCCGCTCGATTCTCTCGCCATCGAATAGGTCCGTGCTGTACTCGAGAAATCCGGCGAGTTTCTCGTCGTGTTCCGCGAGCGCAAGCGTCAGATCGAATTTCGCAGTACCGTTGTCGATCTCGATCGTCTCGGCCGAGAGAGCTTGGGGTGCTGTCATGGAATCGTCCCTGAATTGAAACACGAACATCGATTGAATCATCGGGCTGCGACTCGCATGCCGGGGCGGCCGCAACTCTTCGATCAGCTTCTCGAAGGGCAAGTCCTGACGGCCATAAGCGGCTAAACAGGCATCCCAAACGTTGCAAAGGAGTTCCTTAAAACTCGGCTTGCCCGAGAACTCGGTGCGCAGGACCAGCGTGTTGACGAAGAATCCGATCAGTCCGGCCGTCTCGGCCGAGCCGCGGTTGGCGATCGGAAAACCGGTCAGCAAGGCGTCCTGTTTCGCGTAGCGGTGAAGCAGCGTCTGAAAAGCTGTCATCAGCGTGACGAAGAGCGTGACTCGCTCGCGCCGAGCCAGGCCTTTGAGCGCAGCCGTTAGCGCGCCCGGCAAGGCGATCGGTTGTCTGGCGCCGCGGAAGGTTTGCCGCGGCGGCCTGCGGCGATCGCTAGGCAAGTTGAGAACCTGCCCGGTTTCGCCCAGCTGTTTTTTCCAATACGCGATCTGTGCATCCATCAAGGGACCGTCGAGACGGCGTCTTTGCCAGAGCGCAAAATCCGCGTACTGCCATGCCAGCGCCGGAAGCGAAGCCGGAGTGTTTTCAGAAAAAGCCTGGTAAAAGGTCCAGAACTCCCGGTAAAACACCTGCATGGACCAGCCGTCACAGACGATCTGGTGCACCGTCAACACGAACAGGTGCTCGTCATCGGCCAAACGGATCAATTTGGCTTTCAGCATCGGGTGCTGAGACAAATCAAACGGCTGGCGCGCTTCTGCATTGGCCAACCGCAAAGCCTCCGCCTTGCGGTCGGTTTCGGGGAGCGAGCTCAGATCGACCAACGGCAGGGAAAGCTTGAGATCGGCGATCGTTTGTCTCGGCTCTCCACTGACGACCGGGAAGCATGTCCGTAAGACCTCGTGGCGCTCGATGAGCGCGTTAAGACTCTGTTCCATTCTGCCGATGTTCAACCGCCCTCTCAGACGGTGCGCGCGGCAGATGTTATAAGCCGGACTGTCGGGGTCCCACTGATGCAAGAACCACAATCTTTGCTGGGCAAACGAAAGAGGCAGGACTTCCCCTCGTCTGGGCGGCGGGAATAGCGAGTCCTCGTTCGCGGCAACGGTGCCGCCGGCAGCTGAGATAATCCGGCTCAAGTTGTCTATGGTCGGCGTTTCGAAGAATTGCTGCAGCGCCAGACGGACGCCAAACTGTTTCTCGGCGCCTGAAATAACCTGCATGGCGGTCAGGGAATTGCCGCCCAGGTCGAAGTGGTTGTCATGGACGCCGATCGCAGAGATGCCGAGAACCTCGCGCGACAGCCGAGCGAGGAATCGTTCGGCCGGATTTCGCGGAGCGACGTAAGAAACATTGACCGCGGGGCGCCCGCTGCTGGGTTGCGGCAGCGCCTGGTGATCGATTTTACCGTTCGGGGTTAGCGGAAACGACGGCACGATCACGAATGCGGACGGCATCATGTATTGCGGTATCTTTTCACTCAAGAAACTTCGCAGCTCGCTGACGTTGGGACGCTGCTCCCGGCGCAGAATGAGATAAGCGATCAGGCACCGGTCGCCGCGCGGATCCTCCCGGCAAACGACGAGAGCTTGGTCGATCTCCGGATGGCGCAGCAGCGCAAGTTCAGTTTCGTAAGTCTCGACTCGATAACCGCGGATTTTCACTTGAGCGTCCCGGCGGCCGAGATGCTCGACACAGCCGTCCGGAGACTTCCGACCCCACTCGCCGGTTCGGAATACGGGTCTCTCCGGGCAGGTCGGGTGCGCGACAAAGGCAGCGCCGGTCAGCTCTGGCTTGCGCCAGTAGCCGGGGGTGAGGAATCGACTGCTTACGGCGATTTCGCCGACTTGCCCCGGAGCGAGCTCCGCGCCGAATTCATCGAGAATCAAAATGGTTGTATCGGCTACGGCATAGCCGACGGGCACGAGCTCGGTCACCTGAGTTGCCTGGTTCACGACATACTGACAGATCGTCTTGGTCTCTGAACTCGAGAGCGCGTTGACGAAAAGACATTGCTCGGAGAAATGCCGTTTGTAAGCCTCCACGTCCTTCCAGGAAACGTGTTCGCTTCCCAATCTCAGAATCCGAAGATCGGGAAAACTTTGACCTCCGTTCAGGGTTCGAACGAGGTGGCGAAAGACCGTAGCAGCCGAATGGTAGACGGTAATCTTTTGCTCGATCAGCCACTTCGCCAGCTCGCCCAGGCCGTCTCGTTTCAATGCCCACGGATAGAGCGTTGCGCCGTTGAGGAGCGCGGAATAGAGGTCTTGGAGACCCTGTCCGGTGCTGTACGAGCCGAGCAGAGTCATGCGGTCGTCTGCGCTCAAGCCAAGACTGTTGGTGTGGTGCAGCACATTGTGGAGTTCGTTTCGATGAGTGTGCATCACCCCCTTGGGCTGGCCCGTCGTGCCAGAGGTGTACAAAATGCAGCTCAGAGTTGCGGGTGAAACGGGAATTTCCAAGTTGCTTGACTCTAAAGAGTCATCGATCTCATCCAGGTCGATGACGCGGGAACCGTCGAGCAATTGCTCTGCGAGGGCCAAGCGGCGCTGATCGGTCACCACCACCTCGGCCATCGAGTCGTCCAACATGTATTTGAGCCTTGGGATGGGAAGCGAGGGATCGAGGGGCACGAAGGCTCGGCCGGCCTTTAACACGGCAAAGATCGACACGACGGCGGCAAGATCGTGATCGAGCAGCAGCGCCACTGCTCGATCGCTTGAGGATTGTTGTCTAATCAGCCGGGCAATACGGTTGGCGGATCGATTGAATTCCCAGTAGGTGATCTTTTGAAATCGTGTTTTGACGGCGATCTGAGCCGGGTAAAGCGCCGCCTGTCGTTCGAAACGGTCCGCCAGGGAGCTTTCGACGTCGTTTTCTGGAAATTGGATGAATCGGCGTCGATCTTGCACAATGACCCCGAGCAGTCGACTCGGCGCCGCAGCAGCTACTCATCGAATCTCGCCAGCGCGCCTTTGGCTTTCGCCAACCAATAGGGCATCGACATCGTATCATACAAATGTGCCGCGGTGCCGAGCTCGGAGCGCGCCTGAGAAAGATCTTTTACTTGAGCATACAGGTTACCCATTCCCAAGTGGCAGTGCGCTTCCAAGGGGCGCATTTTCAGTTCGCGAGCCAACGCCAGCGCCGCGCGGTAATCGGCTTCCACCTGCGCCGGGTTAAAAGGCCGGCGGCGAGCCGATAGATCTGCGAGGATCGCCAGCAGCCAAGCTTCGCTTCCTTTATCCTTGCTCTCGGCGGTGAGCTCAAGACCGCGCCTGGCGAGGGCATCGGCTTCATCCGTCCGGCCGGCGAGCATGTAAGCGCCGCTCAACCAGGCCACGCGCATCGCCTGACCCGCGAGCCTTCTCATCGATGCGGTGTGCTCCACGGAGTCTTCCAAGAGGCGGTGCGCCTCTTGGAAGCGGCCGACAAATGCCAGAGCTGCGCCTAAGCAGGAAGCTACGAGCGGCCGCTGGACCACAATCTCGGCCGCATCGCAGACCGCCAGGCCGCGTTGGAGCAAGCTGATGGCGTGGTCAAAGTCACCCTTGAGAAAAAAGAGTATCCCGGCCGCATAATATGCGTAGGCGATGCTGTAAGGGTGATTGCTTTCTTCAGCCGCGCTCAGCGCGGCATCGGCATGCGGCACGGCTTCGGCAAATTTGCCCAGCTGCGCAAGGCCGCGGGCCAGCCAGGCCCTTGCGATTACGTAGACACTGCCCGTCGTGCCGAACAATTCCGATTTGCGATTGCCGATGAGAGGCAGCGCCCGCCCGAGCACCGCGACGGCGTCCTCGTATTGGCCGAGATTATGGTGCGCCACGCCGAGAAAGTAGTGGGCGACAATATTCAGGTCGATATGCGCTGGGGCGCGGGTGTGGTTCAACGCCTCTTGGGCGGAAGCGATGGCTCGTTCCGAGTTGCCGGCAAGATTCCAATGCGCGGTCATCAAATTATAGATCGTGCCCAATCGCGCTTCGTCCTTGAGAGCGACGGCGGCTTCTCGGGCTTCCTCCAGATGCTGGATCCCTTTTGAAAAATCGCCGAGAACAAAGAGCGCATTGCGGATGTTGACGCGGATATCGACGGCATCTCTCAGCGTGTTCAATCCGGCCGGCAGATGCCCCAGAGCGTCCAACGCCTGTTCGTACCACAGCACGGCATGGCGAAATGACGAGCGCGAGGCCGCTTTAGCTCCGGCTGCCTTGAGATACAAGACCGCTTTCTCCCACAACTCGCCGTAAAAGGCGTGGTGCGCCAGGGTTTCGACTTTATCGCGCAGATGATCCGCCGCAGTCTGCTCGATCGCGCTGACAATTTTTGCATGAAGCTGAGTCTTGCGGTCGTGCAGCATTTCTCCGTACGCCACTTCGCCCGTGATGGCGTGCTTGAACGAGTATTCGAGCTCCGGAAACAGGTTTGTTTCGTAGACAAACTCGGCCGTCTGCAGATGGGACAAATGCCGGCGCAGGTTTTCGGGCTCGACCTCGGCCACGGCCTCGAGCAGACTGAGCGGAATGATCGGGCCGATGACGGCCGCGGTTTGGAGCACCCGCTTTTCCTCCGGCGGGAGCCGGTCGATGCGGTCCGCGACGACATTCTGGACCGTGCTCGGCAGTTGGATTTTATCGATTCTCAAACCGGGCCGGTACGCCCCCTTGTCGCCCACCAGGACTCCGGTTTCGACCAGAGAACGCACGCTTTCTTCGGCAAAAAAAGGATTTCCCTCGGTGCGCTGTATCAGGAGCTGCGTCAGCGGGCCGAGATCTCTGTGGCGGCCGAGCAGGTGCTGCAAGAGTTCTTCGGTGCTGGTCGGATTCAAAGGGTCGACCCGAATTTGTGTGTAATAGGTTTTGTCGGCCCAGCCATGGCCGTACTCGGGCCGGTAATCAACCAACAAGAGAATTCGGGTCGTCGGCAGGCTTTCGATGATGCTGTCGAGGCAGGCCTGAGTTTCGCTGTCGATCCAGTGCAGGTCTTCAAAAACGATCAGCAACGGCTGGCGTTGGCTCTCGCGGACAAGCAGCCGTTTGAGCGAATCGAGGGTATGACGGCGCCGCTGTTGAGGGTCCATCGCGAGGTAGCGTTGGACGGCATCGCCGAGCTCCTTCAAGGGCGCCGGCGCCGGGTGGACTTTGGCAGGCAGCGCGCCGAGCAGCGATAGAATCGCCGGGCTGGTATCTTTGAGCACGGCGTCCAGTTCCGAGATGTGCTGCACCACTTGCTGTTGGATTTGCTCGATGCCGTAGCGCTCGCTGACTTGGAAGTAGCGGCGCAACATTTCGATCAACGGAAAATAGGGCGTAGCCCTGCCGTACGAGACCGAGGCGCCCTCCAGCACGAGCCAGCCCGCCGGCAATTGATGGCGACTGAATTCGTGGACAAGGCGCGATTTGCCCATGCCGGGCTCGCCGACCAGCGCCAAAATCTGGCCGCGGCGCGAAGCGGTGTGCTCGACCATGCGCGTAAAAATCTCGATCTCACTCTGGCGTCCTACTAGCGGCGTGAGTCCGCGTATGGCGCCGGCCTGTACGCGGGTGCGCGCGGTGGTCGCGGCGGTCAGTTCGTACGCGTCAACCGGCCGTGACACGCCCTTGACCTGCAGGGAGCCGAGCGAGTTAACTTGGACAAATCCTTCGACTTCACGCAAAGTCGCCGCCGTCATGAGCGTTGTGCCGCCGCCCGAACGCTCCTGCATCCGGGCGGCCAGATGCGTGGTGTGGCCGAGAGCGGAATAGTCGAGATTGAGATCGTTATCGATGGAACGAACGACCACCTCTCCCGTATTCATGCCGATGCCGATCTGCAGCCCAGCGGCTTCGGACTGCCCGGTCCTTTCCCGGTATCGACGCATCTCTTCCTGCATGGCCAAAGCCGCATAGCACGCGCGCAGCGCGTGATCTTCGTGCGCCAACGGCGCGCCGAAAATCGCCATGATGCCGTCGCCCAGTACCTGATTGACGGTGCCTTCGTAGCGGTGCACCGCGTCCATCATCACGCGCAGGACCGGATCGATGATCATCTGGGCTTTCTCAGGATCGAGTCCTTCGAGCAATTTGGTGGAACCGCGGATGTCGGCGAACAACACCGTGACCTGCTTGCGCGCGCCTTCGAGTTTGTGCTGTGAGGCGCGAATCTTCTCGGCCAGATGTTGGGGAACGTAAGGGGCTAACGCGGAACCGCTCGAGTCAGCGGCAGGAGATGGACCGGGACTAAATGTCTGACCGCAGTGGCGGCAAAATTTGGCTGTGCGCCGGTTGGGTTCGCCGCAACCGGGGCAGGGCAACTCCAGCCGGACGCCGCATTCGTCGCAGAACGCCGCGCTCGGCGGATTCTCGGACTGACAACCGGGGCATTTCATGGGAAGCCGTTATTCGGTCCCGATATAGTTCGGTTAGGTTCCCAATGCAAGGATGCGATCGCCGCCGGCCGAGTGATCCGAACCCGATCGCGCCAGTTGGCTGGCGATATGGATCGCAGGCTTGACAGATCTTGCTTAAATGTAGTGGAGTCCCATACGCTAACGCCGGGTTGCGGGAAATTGAGTGCGTTTGTTGAGCGATACAGGGAGAATTACGGCCCGATAACTGCGCCGCGAGACGCGGCATTGGTGCAATGCGCAGGCGCCAGGCTCTCTGCCTCTGGTCTCGCATGGGTTCATGTGGATTGGGTTGACTGTTCAAAATGGGTATGAAGCCGGAGACTTCCAGTCAGACGCGCAAACTGACTATCCTATTGGAGGTAGCGAGGGCGCTCTCCCAGCGCGTGCGACTTGACCACCTCTTGAGCACGATCATATGCAAGACTGCCGAGGTTCTCGACGCTGAACGGGCCACGCTATTTCTTTACGATCGATCCCGCGACGAGCTGTGGAGCAAAACGGCCGACCAGCTCGAGATCGAAGAAATCCGTTTTGCGGTGGGGATGGGAATTGCCGGAGATGTGGCGAAGACGCGGGTCGTCGCAAACATAGCGGATGCTTACGCCGACGCGCGTTTTAACCCGGACTTTGATAGAAAGACCGGTTTTCGGACTCGCTCCGTGTTGTGCATGCCCCTGATCGGCAGCCATGACGAACTTGTCGGCGTGATTCAGGTTTTGAACAAAAAAAGTCGCGCCCGATTCGATCAGGAAGACGAATCTCTGCTCGAAGCCCTCAACGCGCATATCTCGGTTGCTCTTGAGCGGGCGCAGCTTATCGAAGCCTACATCGAGAAGGATCGAGTTCTGGAAAGTCAAAACCATGCGAAAAGCAAAATGATCGATCACCTTTCGCACGAGTTGAAAACGCCCCTGGCGGTTATATCCGGATCATGCGGATTATTGCAAAAATTGGCCGCCAAGCAGGACCGGCAACGAAGCCAGATCATCGGCGCGCGAATTGAGCGGGCGATCGGGAGATTGCTGGAACTGCAGCTCGAAGCCTGTGATATTGCCGCGCAAAGACAATGCGCCGAACAGGCGGTGCTAACGGATTGGCTGCAGCGCTGCCGCGATCTTCTCGAGAGCATCGTCGACGAGCAGGACGCGCCGGCTTGCTTGCAGGGGCGGCTGGCCGAGCGGATCGCTGAAATCTACGCTCAAGACGCCGGTCAGAAGCCGGAGACTTTGCTGATGGATCGCTGGATCGCCAAAACCGTCGAATCCCTGCGCAGCGATTTCAAGCACCGAGACATTGCTCTGGAGCTGGCTCTGGAAGCGGTGCCGGCCGTATATCTTCCCGAGTCGTTGCTGTTCAAATCCTTTCGCGGCCTATTGCGAAACGCCATCGAGGCCACGCCCGACGGGGGAAGCGTTACGGTGAGGTTGCGTGAAGCGAGCGGCAACGTGAAACTCGACATTTGCGACACCGGCGTCGGCATAGACAGTGAGCTGCAAGAGCAACTATTCCATGGTTTTGTTCATGCGGGCAGCACCGAGCGTTATTCTTCCGGCCGGCCCTATGACTTCGGCGCCGGCGGCAAGGGGCTCGACCTCCAACGCATCAAGATATTTTCGGAGCGTTACGGCTTTCTGCTTTCTTTCGCCAGTAAAGTCGGCACGGGCAGCGTATTTTCGCTCGAATTTCCGCCAACCTTGTTGAGGCCGCGCGACCATTGGGAAAACGCCAAGGAGCAGTCATGACAGCAAAACCAGCATCGGCCGGCGGCGGTTCCGACGATTTCTTTCGCGCGCTCGACATACAGCTCTTGGTCCACGAGCTAAAAGGGCCGCTTGCATTGATCGAGGCGGCCGCGCGCACTTTGATCGAGCCGAAGGGACGCATGGGACCGCTCAGCGAGCGTCAAGAGAAGACGGTGAAACGCATTCTTCGCGGCACCCTGCGAGGCAGGAGATTGGTGAATCAACTGCTGGAGGTCGGACGCGCCGAAGCAGCAGAGTTTTCATGGGCCTCTTTTGCTGTCGGCGAGACGCTGGTGGAAGTATTGATCGATTCCGTCGAAAGCAGCGATGCCCAGCTTGCCGCTCGTCTGAGCGAAACAAGCGCACGCGCGGCCCAGCAGGCAGTGCTTGCGCAGGCTGGGATCACTATAAAAATGATCCCCGAGATCGATCAGCTGAGAATTTTTCAGGATCGCGCCAAGTTCGCTTTGATCGTCGGCAATCTAATCCAGAACGCATTGCGTTTTCGCCGGCGCTTGCTAGAGATTGGCGTCGAACGACAAGGCGGTGACCTGATAATTTCGGTTCGGGATGACGGTCCCGGTATTGCACCCGAGCACCATCGGGCTGTTTTCGAGCGCTACAAACAGCTTCCCGTCCATGACGATTTGGAACGAAAAGGGCATGGTCTCGGATTGGCGGGGGCTCTGATTTTAGCGCGCCGGCTCGGCGGCGATATTTCGCTTGACAGCGTACCCGGCCAAGGCGCGACTTTTCGACTTAGAATTCCCTATGAACAGCGCAAGCCGTAACGGAACCCTTGTGCGGAAGTGTTGGGTTTTCACTCGGCGGAGCCCGCTACCGCAGGGCTAACGAGCTGGAGGCGGGGCCGACGATAACGCGCCACCTCATTGATGTTGCAAGCCGCGATGAAAAGAATTAAACCAGGGCTCGCTGACTAGAGCCGGCGACGATCGCGATCGATGCGGACGGGTGCTGTACGGTTGACTCATCGTCGCTCGAATTCTCACTTAAGGAGCAAAGCCGATGGCGGAAAACACTGCCAACTCACGCATCCAGGGACTAAGGGTCTTGGCCGTGGATGACGAGCCGGACATTCTGGAGACGATCGTCGATGTGCTCGACGGCGCCACGGTCGATTGCGCGAAAAGCTACCAAGAAGCCGTGGAACGGTTAAGTCCGGGCGAATCGAGGTCGGCGGCAAACCTTAAGTACGATCTGGCGATCCTCGATATCATGGGCGTCGATGGGATGGGTTTGTTGAGCCAGACGGTAAATCAGCACATTCCGACGGTGATGCTGACGGCCCATGCCATGAATCCACAAACTTTGAAAGCATCCATTCTCAACGGCGCGTTGTCGTATCTGCCCAAAGAAGAACTGGCCAATCTCGCCGAGCACATCGAGGATGTGTTAGAAGCGGTGGAAAAGGGACAATCAACCTGGAAGCGGCTGTTCACACGGCTGGGAAAATTCTTTGAAAAGGGTTTCGGACCTGCCTGGACCTCGGACGATCCCGATTTCTGGAAATATTACTACGGACCGATTATCTAAAAATCACATCTCGCTCGTCGTAGCACGCCAAGCACGCAAGCAGGAAAATTGTTTGGTACATCCCGGCTGTCGATGATCTTTGCGCAGACGCCATCTATGCGGGCGCTCGCTGTCGCCTGCACCGCTATTATATTTTGCTTGTCTACCGCGAACGGCGCGGCCGGACTGAAGGTCGAAATTCTGTCGCCTAAAAACAAGCACGTCACACAACGACAGAACTCGATACTGGTCACGGGCAAGGTTGTCAGCGAGGCGGCTCGCTCGGAAAACGTCGACATTATGTTTGTGATCGACATTTCCGGCAGCACGGTTAAGTACGCCGGAATGGATTTGCAAAAGTATCAGCTGCAAGGCGATGCGCCGGCGGGAGAGTCCGATGCCGGATACTCGCCGATGGGCGATCTAAGGAATTCTGTTCTCGAAGCTGAAATCGGAGCAGCGCGGCGGGTTTTGGAACAGCTCGACGCCAAAACGACCAGGGTGGGCATTGTCACATTCAGTGCCGGTGCCGTCGTCGTCCAACCGTTGACGCAAGATTTTGACGCCGTGCGCCACGGCCTCGATTCGGTCATGGCAGCAGGCCCTCATGGCGGGACCAATATGGTCGAAGGCATTCGAACCGGGATCGTAGAATTGATGGGGTTAGGAGCGAGCGCCAAGAGACCGGATGCCGTGAAGTCGCAAATTCTCTTGACCGATGGATTTCCCACGCTGCCCATCGAGAGCGGCGGACGGGCGGCTCCCGAAAATACCGATCTGGCGATCAACACTGCGCGGCTGGCCGGCAAAGCAGGCATCAAGGTGCACGTCTTTGCGCTCGGCAAGGAGGCGTTGTCCTATACTCGCGCGGCGGAAGGGATCGCCCGTGAAAGCGGCGGCACTTACACGCCGGTTTCGCGGGCGGCTGACGTGCTCGCTTTGATCGACAATGTTTCAGTCGTGGGTGTCGACCACGTGCAAATCGTCAATGAGACCACCCGGCAAAAAGCAGCGCAGACCCGCTTGGCGTCCGACGGGTTCTTTTCTGCCGCGGTGCCGGTCGCAGAAGGGAGCAATCAAATCACGGTGATTGCCCGTGGCAGCGACGGCTCTGTGGGACGGCAGTCGATCACGGTGGAGTACCGATCGGGCAATCAGAAATCGCTTGAGTTGGAAGTGTTCTTAGAAAGGGAAAGAAAGCTGCAATCGCAGGTTGATCGTCTCGGCAAAGACTAAGAGAGAAGAAGCCAAAAGGGCCGGACTTATTCTGGACTATTTGCCTTTCATAGGGACCACGCACTTCGGGCAAGTTATCGTGGCCCATGGCACGCAATTGACATCAGAGTCGATGGCCGAGTATGTTCGGTCGAGGTAAATTCATATTATTTCAATTCATCAGGAGGAGTGACATGGACGAGAAGCAGGTCAGGGATTCTTTCAAGATTTACAAATACGACTCGTCGAAGGACTGGTCGGAACGAGACACCAACGCGGCAAGCAGAACCTGCACCTCGGGAGCTGCGGCGCACTGAATGTCGGTGTCCAAGTGGTCATCAAGGGCGGTGAGACCAATCTTCATGCTCACCCGGGCTTCGATTCTTCCTGGTACGTGCTCTCGGGACGCGTCAAGTTCTACGGTGCGGGTGATACGCTCGTCGCGGATCTCGGTAAGGGCGAAGGGCTTTTTATCCCGCGCGGCGTCCCATACTGGTTCGAGTCGGGAAGCGACGAGAAGCTGGAAATCCTGCACATTACCAGCGGGGAGAGGGGGCGGGTCAACTTTGAGCCGATCAAGGCGCACCAGGAGCGCCAGTTGCAGCAACGGAAAAATGCCCGGCACGCCACGCCGGAAGAGATGGAGGCGGGGCACGTTTTGCAATCGAACTAGCGCGGCCTTTGCAGCCGGACCTTCAAACCGGCCGCTGGCGCTGCGGCAATTCGGTTGAATTTTATTCTTTGTCCTATCTGCGCGGTGGAAGAGGATCCATTCCCGCGATGGTTTTAAAAATTTTAATCACCTCGTTGTCCCGCGGCAGCGCCGCAACAAGCTTCTGCTGTTCCTCCGGCATCAGCGGCGTCGGATAAAGTCCAAGAACTTTTTTGTATTGTTCGTGAAACTGGCGATCTTTGAAAGTATCGCGAACCGCTTGCCGGAGGATCTCGACGAGTTTCTCCGGCGTGCTCGGCGGCAGATATTTGAGCGTGCCGACGCCCCAAAAAATTCGCGCCATGCCCATGAGCCGGCTCTCCAGACCGGAGCGCACAAAGGATTCAATTTCAGGCAAATGGGCAAATTGAGGAGGGCGATGCCCTTTGGGAATCTCCAGGATGGCATGGAAATCGACGAGATTTTTGTCGGCCTCCGATAGCACCCGCGTGTCCAGCGCCGCCGCTCGCGCATCGACTTCCCCTCGTTCCAAAGCTATGTCCAGCTCGGGTCCCGCGTAGCCGACGACAAATCGGGGATCTTTGACATCCAGAAGCCACGCGAACAGCCGTCCCCGAATGTACTGCACGTGGCCCACCGATTGAGCGCCGATCCTAAGCCCCGAAGCGGCGCGCAGTTTTTCCAGGCTGTTGATGCCGAGGGTTTTTCGGGTGGCGAACATATTGTTGTTTTCGCTGAAAGGCGACCCGAGGTAGATGAACTTGTAAGGATCGTAATCGACCCCGGTCTCGCCCAGTATGGCGCTCGAGAGCACGCCGGGCGAGCTGGCGCCGATCGTCAGTCCGTCCGGGGCTGCGCGATAGACCTGATTGGCTGCCTGTCGCCCCCCTCCTCCCGGCGCGTATTGGGTAATGATCGTTGGATTTCCGGGAATGTACTTTTGTAAAAACGACACGATAGTTTTAGTCCTTAGGTCGGCGACACCTCCTGGACTGTTTCCTTCGATGACGGTAATGGTTTTCCCCGCGTAATAAGGGGCCTGCGCGCGGCCGACGCCGGGGCAAAGAACAAGCCCGGAAAAAACGCATGCGAGCCAACGGCTAAGGTGTCTCATTTCTACCTCCACCGACTGCGAGAAGAAAAAAAATCTGATTTTGTTGCTCACTCCGATTGGCGCTAGTCCGCCTCTCCACGCGGGCTTCATTACCACGTTTCCGGAATTCTGGAAATCACGAAGTGGCTCACAGAAATCGTGCCAATCCGGCTGCTGGCTTACTCACATGGTCCTGTGGCCGAAACAAAACGGCGAGATGCCCAGTGTCTTTGCCGGCTCACCCTCACGCACAGCCAACGCCTCCATGCCCACCGCCATACCACCGGCTACGGGCATTAAGGCGATTCAAAGGTTTTTCCGATGGAGCAGGATCAAGCGGCACTCAATGTGATTCGTTGTGTGGAACGCAACGCTTTGCGAGCCAACGTCGTCGACAAATCCAGGTGATGAACTGTTGAAAATGCCTACGGAACTATAATGACGTAACCAGGTAATAGCGGCATCGTGGTTTCTTAGAAGCTCTTTTTTGCGCTCAAAAACTGCCCTCTAAGCTCTTCAAAATGCTTTTAATTGTACGTTCGATCGTTAAATCAGTACCTTGCGACGGTCCGGCCCGGGACAAAGCCCGGCCATCGACAAAAACACCGGCCTTCAGTGCGATCAGATCGTTGTGCTCAACAATCCGGTTCCCAAGCGCGGCTATCCCGAGCGGCTGCGCCGGGTGCGCTACTACGATGCGATGAGCGAAAAACGTTTTGTGTTTCTCACCAACAATTTTCTCTTGCCGGCTTTGACCATCACCGAGCTGTATCGGTGTCGATGGAAAGTGGAGCTGTTCTTTCGCTGGATCAAGCAGCACCTGCGCATCAAAGCTTTCTATGGCACTTCGCAGAACGCAGTCAGGACGCAAATCTGGACTGGATCGCCGTCTATGTGCTGGTGGCCATCGTCAAGAAACGTTTGAATCTGGAGAAAAGTCTGCATTCGATTCTACAGATTTTGAGCGTTTCGCTTTTCGAAAAAATGCCGATTTACCAGGCGCTTTTACAACCGGTTTGCGAAACTATGGACCCCCAGGCTCATAACCAATTAATTTTGTTCAACTAACATTGGGACACCATTGATATCGCATCTTGCAAAAAGACGCCAACGGTCTCGCGATCAGTAAACTACCGGTAGAGAGCCTAAAGCCGCAAAGTAAAGACACCGGCGAGGCGAATACGCGAGGCACAAAACAAGCGAACCA
>Ga0073934_10008182_pt1 | contig 14099 bp, 17 predicted proteins | sample LarsenN4metaG_FD_76834 | JGI IMG/M metagenome (GOLD analysis project Ga0073934, IMG submission 76834) | Hot spring sediment bacterial and archeal communities from British Columbia, Canada, to study Microbial Dark Matter (Phase II) - Larsen... ...
AGGGGGACTTCATCGCCGCGCGCAAGGTGCGGGCGCTGGTGGACGTGGCGCGCGGGCTGAAGGCGTAACGCACCGGGCGTTGACGCCCGCGCGCGCGAGGGCCGACAGTCGCCCTCCACACCCCTGACGCGGGAGAGAACCATGACCGACGCGATCAAGCCGCTGTTCACTGCCAGCGCCACCTGCCAGGGCGGGCGGAACGGGCGCACGGCCGCCGACGACGGCAGCGTGGCCGTGGACCTGTCGGTGCCCAAGGCGATGGGCGGGCCGGGCAGGCCCGGCACCGCGACGCCCGAGCACCTGTTCGCCGCGGGCTATGCCGCGTGCTTCGGCGGCGCGCTGGACTACATCGCCAAGCAGGCCAAGAAGGACGCAAGCAAGGCGAAGGTGACGTGCGCGGTCTCGATCGGGCCGCGCGAGAAGGGCGGGTTCGGCCTGGCGGTGAAGCTGCGCATCGAGGACCGCAGCCTTGCGCAGGCCGAGCTGGCGACGCTGGTGAACGAGGCGCACGAGACGATCTGCCCCTATTCGCACGCCACGCGGAACAACGTGGACGTGCAGGTCGAGACGGTGGGCGGATAGAGCGGTGGCGGCTAGGGCCATGCGCGTCGTGGCGGTCGGCGACTGCGGGATCGACCGGTACGTCGACCTCGGGGCCGACCGCCCCGGCGGCATCTCGCTGAACTTTGCGGCCAATGCGCTGGACTGCTTCGAGAAGGGCGACCGCATCGGCGTGCTGACCGCGCTGGGCAGCGACCGCGAGGCGGGCGTGGTGCAGAGAGCCATCGACGGCCTCGGGCTGGAGGGCGCCGTCGCCCGCCTGCCCGGCGTCACGCCGGTGCAGTACATCGACCACGACGCGGGCGGCGACCGGCTGTTCGTGCGCTACGACGCGGGCGTGCTGGCCGCGCACCGCATCGGGCCGGCGGAGCGGGCGGTGCTGGCCGGGGCGGACGTGACGATCGCCACGGTCTTCACCAAGATCCTGGACTTCTTCGAGACGGTGGCGGCGGCGCCGGCGGGCGGCCTGCGGGCCCTGGACTACTGCAACCTGGGCGTGGCGGAGGATCCCTTGCGCTACGTCCGGCGCTTCACGCGGGACTTCGACGTGGGCTTCGCCGGCATCGACGCGGGCGACGGGGCGCTGATCGACGCGCTGGAGGGGATCGCGCGGGCAGAGGGGCGGCTGATCGTGGCGACGCTGGGGCCGGCGGGCAGCGTGGCGCTGGGCGGGCGCACGCGCATCCATTGCCCGGCCGTGCCGGTGGCCAGGGTGGTGGACACGACGGGCGCGGGCGACACCTTCGCCGCGGGGTTCCTGTCGGCGTACGCGCGGGGGCGCGACACGGCGGCGGCGCTGGCCCGGGGATCGCAGGCGGCGGCGCGCACGCTCAGCCAGACGGGCGCCTTCCCGGCGGCGCTGGTTCCCTGGCCGGCCGACGCGCCCGCCGCGTGGGCAGCGCTCCGGCGCGGCTAGTTCCGCCGGAACGGGCCCGGTGCGGGGACGTTCACCTTCCGTCAGGCCGATCGAGCGGCAGCGAGGATGGCAAGGAGCGCATCGCCGGCATCCGGGGCATGGGCGCGATGCAGCCCGCCCGCAGGCCGGCACGCATCGGCGGCGCGGCGGCGGCGTGGGGCGCCCGGCGCGGGCCTGGCGCCGAGGGTCCAGACGAAAGGGCGTGCGGCCGCGAGGCCAGGCGCCCTTTCCGCTGGGGGCCTAGAGCGGCGGGCGCAGGGGCCAGGGGCGGGCGGCCTCGAAGGCGGCGCTGGCCTGAAGGACCGTCAGGTCGGCGAAGCGGCGGCCGACGATCTGCAGGCCGACGGGAAGGCCCTCGGCGGTCATGCCGCAGGGAATGGAGGCGGCGGGATTGCCGCTGAAGTTGAAGGGGTAGGAGAACTCGGCCCACTGGATCCAGTCCCAGGGGTGCTGCGGCCAGTGCGCGGGCTGCAGGCGCTCGGCCGGGAAGGCGGCGACCGAGACGGCGGGCGTCAGCAGCAGGTCCCAGTCCAGGAACAGGCGGTGGACCTGCTCGACGTAGGCGAGCTTGCGCTGGCGGGCCAGCAGGTAGTCCTCCTGCGTGCGGCCCTGGCCCTCGCGGATGCAGGCGACCAGGCCCGCGTCCATGCGCGCCTCGAAGGCCGGCAGGTGGTGCGCCAGGCGGTGCAGGTGGGCGGGCCACAGGTGGCGGATGATCGAAGGGCCGTCGGGGCCGAAGGCGGTCTTCACCTCCTCGACGTGGCAGCCCAGCCCCTGGAACGCCTCGGCGGCCTTGCGCACGAGGGCCGCGACCTCGGGATCGACGCGGGCGTGGCCGAGGTCGGGGCTGAAGGCCACCCTGAGCCCGCGCACGCCGGCGCCCAGCAGGGCGGGATAGTCGGCCGGGGGGGATTCCAGGCTGGTGTGGTCGAGCGGGTGCGGGCCGGCGGCGATCTTCAGCAGCAGGGCGGCGTCGGCCACCGTGCGCGTCATGGGGCCGATGTGCGAGGCCTGGTCGTTGTTGGGCACCGGCAGGTTGGGGATGCGGCCGTAGGTGGGCTTGAGCCCGTAGACGCCGACGAAGTGCGACGGCATGCGGATCGAGCCCGCGCCGTCGGAGCCCTGGTGCAGCGGGCCATAGCCCGCCGCGGCGGCCACGCCCGCCCCGGCCGAGGAGGCCCCCGCGTTGTAGCCGTGCCGCCACGGGTTGTGGGTGATGCCGGTGAGCGGGCTGCGGCTGACGCCGGTCCAGCCGTACTCGGAGGTGGTGGTCTTGCCGAGGATCACGGCCCCGGCGGCCCTGAGCCGGGCGGCGGTGGGGCAATCCGCCTTGGCGACGAAGCCCTTGAGCGTGTGGGAGCCGCGCTCGGTGGGCAGGCCCGCCACGTCGGTCAGGTCCTTGATGGTGGCGGGCACGCCCAGCAGCGGCGGCAGCTCGCCGCCCTGCATGAGGCGGGCGTCGGCCGCCCTGGCCTGCCTGCGCGCGCCCTCGGCATCGAGCGTGGCGAAGGCGTTGAGGCGGGGCTCCTGCGCCGCGATGCGGCGGAGCGTCGCCTCCAGCAGCTCGCTGGGGGCGATCCTCCTGGTGCGGACGAGGGCCGCCAGCTCGGCGGCCGTGGCGTAACCGAGATCGGTGTCGTTCAAGAGGGGGTCCCCCGCTGGCCGATCCGCCACGATGGGGGCAGCACCCCCCGCGCTGTCAACGGGGGCAGTCGAGCGCCCCGGGCGCGAAGAAGCCCGGCGGGATCTGGATGCCCTCGGTGACGATGGCGTTCCAGCCGGCGTCGTAGACGTTCTCGTAGGTCCAGACGCGGCGCCCGGCGGGATCGGCCTCGAAGACGCGGCCGTTCTCGGCGTCCACGACCAGGGTGTTGCCGTTGGCCAGGCCCTGATGCTTGCCGCGGCGCCAGTTGTAGAAGGGCTCGGCCTCGGTGCCCTGGAGCGCGACGGCGAAGCGGCCCGTGGCGGGGAAGACCTTGATAATGCGCGAGGCGCCGAAGCCCATGTCGTTGTCGTAGACGGCGATCGAGCCGTCGGGCTGGAAATCGGGATCGTGCTGCTTGTGCCAGGGCCCGTGGCTCCACCACTTGAGGTCGAGCGAGGCGGGATCGAGCACGGCCACCAGGTTCAGCTCGCGCAGGCTGACCAGGAGGTCGCCCGGGGCGAACATGGGGAAGGCGGCGGCGAGCGCGGCGGGCAGCGGCTCGACGTCGTTGATGTGGAAGGGGTCGCCGACCCAGGCGGGGGCGTCCTGGCGCTCGTCGGTGCGGATGGCGAAGACGCCCTGCAGGCGCTTGCCGTCGACCAGGTCCTTGCGGATGTCGATGACGCGCAGCACGGCTCCGGTGGCGGCGTCGACCTGGGCGATGGCGTCGTCCAGCAGCGTCCAGAGGGTGCCGTCGTCGGCCAGCGTGACGGCGTGGTGGAAGCCGCCGCGCGTGGCCCAGCGCGTGGCGCCGCAGGCCTCGATGCGGGCCAGCACGTCGCCCGCGTCGAAGGCCACGACGAGGGAGCCGTCGGGCATCGGCTGAAGGCCGTGCAGCAGGACGTTCTGCGGCTTGAGATGGCCCGGCGCCAGGGCCGCGTAGTCGACCGGCCAGGCATGCAGCTCGCGCCCGTCGGGGGCCAGCAGCAGGGCGGCGAAGAGGGTGGAGCGGCTGGGCATGAGGCCGGCCACCAGCCGGTCGCCCGGCGCCAGCGCGGCCGCATCCGCGACGCGGACCGCCGCGCGCCCCGGCGGGGCGGCGACCAGGTGGCGCGTGGGCACCAGCCCGAGGTCGTTCTGCCAGTAGTTCGCCATGTCGCGCAGGGTGCCGTAGGCGTGGTTGACCAGGTTGGCGGGGAAGAGCTGCCACATGCCCAGGACCAGGCCGAGCGCGAAGGCGAGGAAGGCGCCGGACAAGGCGAAGACGGCCCTGCCCAGGCGGTCGGAGCGCGGCTGATTCATGACGTTTCCTGCAGGCTGCGGGCGCGGAGCATGGCGTGGAGGGCCGCCGCGGCGGGCGGCGGCGCATCGGCGGCGGCGTGGCCGGTGGGGGCGCGGAAGCGCTCGGCCCGGGCCAGCAGCGGGCCCGCGTCGGGCACGCCGAGGAAGGCGGCCAGGGCGGCCAGGGCGGCGCGCGGCGCGGCGCACAGCCGGTCGTAGTCGACCAGGGCCACCTGCGGCGAGGCGGCGGCCAGCACGGCGCGGTAGGTGGCTTCCCACCGGGCGTACCAGAAGGCGGCCTCGCCGGGATCGCCGCCCACGGGCACGGCCGGGAAGGCGATGGGCTTGAGCGCCCGGCCGAACTCGAGGTGGCCGAGCCAGGTCATGTAGCGCAGGGCGAAGGGATCCCGGTCGTGGATCGCCAGGAACCGCGCGTGCTGGCGGCGCAGCGAGGCGACGTGCTGGGCAGGATCGCGGAAGGGCACGACGAAGCGGGCCCCGGGAAAGATCGCGGCCAGCAGGGCGAGGCGCGCCACGTTGGCGTTGTTCTTGGAGAGGTAGCGGGCGCCGGGGACGGCGCGGCCCTGTCCGACGCGCAGCGCCACGATCTTGCGCATGTGGTCGCGCAGGAAGCCCTCGAACTCGGCGTCGCGGTCGGCGGCGGCCCAGGGCGCGATGGAGGCGCGGCCGTACTTCGCCGGCCAGAAGGCGCGCCAGGCGACCTCCTCGAAGGCCTCGGGGCTGTCGTAGTCCATCAGCATGCCGTCGCCGTGGGCGCGCGGGGCCGCCCGGGCGGGCTTGCGCCAGGAACGCGCGATGCCGTCCCACAGCAGCGGGCACAGCACGAAGGGCATGTCGCGGTAGGTGTGCGTGGCGAAGCCCGGCAGCGCGGCCAGCGCCTCGAGCAGCAGGGTTGTCCCGGCGCGGGGCAGCGCGGTGACGAAGACGGGGCGGTCGGCCGCGATGCCGTGGAGGCGCGCGGCGTGCAGGCGCCCTTCCAGGTCGGCCAGCGCCTTCTGCAGGCCGAGGCCGGCGAAGGCCAGCCGGTGCAGCAGGCGGTCGGCGGGGCCGTAGGCGGCGGCCGGGTTCATCGCCACCGGACGAAGGCCGCAACCGTGGCCGCGCCGGTCACGACCAGGAAGACGGGATCGAGCGAGGCGGCCAGGGCCTCGTCCGCGCCGTAGAGGCGCAAGGCCGCACCCAGCGCCGCGACGCCCAGCGCCGCGGCCAGGGCGGCGCCGGCGCGCAGCAGCAGCGAGAGGCCGAGGCCCATCATGGCGAGCGAGGCGCGCTGGATGCGCGCCTCCTTCTCCAGGTCGGTCAGGGCCGTCGAGCGCATCGTGGCGACGCTGTCCCGCGCGGCGGCGACGATGCGGCCGGCGCAGGCGATGGCACCCGTAAAGCGCAGCAGGACGACGAAGACGGCGATGGAGAGGAGGAGGACGCCGTAGAGGACCAGGCTAGGGCCGCTCATCGCCCGCCGGGCCGGACGCCCCGTCGGCACCGGGCGCCGCCACGGGGGCGGCCGCCTTGCGCCGCATCATGCGCTTGATCGGGTACCAGACGAAGCCGACCAGGGCGAGGAGGATCGCGCCGATGACGGCGACGACGGTGCCGATGGCGGTGAGCCCGGCGCCCGGCCCGACATAGGCGTGGGCGGGCGCGGCGGCGGCCAGGAGAACGGCGGCCAGCGCCGCCGCACCCAGGGAAGGCGCGAAGGAGGGCCTGGAGGACCGGACGGTCTGGGACATGGAGATTCCTCGACGGCGGGGTGCCCCGAAGGCCCGCAATCCGGGGCCGCGCGGCGGGTTCGACCGGGGCCGCGGCGGGACGCGCCCTCACTAGGCAACGGGTCCCCGCCTGTCAACAACGGCGACGGATGGCGCCGGGTTCCCCGAGGCCCCGCGAGCGCGCGGCCACGGCCATGCGATGATGCCCCGTCACACCCGGGAGGACGGGCATGTTCAAGGGCACCTGGCGCACCGCCGACGGCGGGAGCGTGACGATCGAGCCGGTGGGCGACGCCTGGCACCTGGCGTGGAAGGGCGGGGCCGGCGACGGGCGCGAGGGATGCGGCGTTGCGGTGGGATCGTGGCTGTACGCGGTGCGCAGCCCGGCCGACGCGGTGGCCGGCGCCAAGAGCGGCACGGCGGCCGAGTACGACCCGCGCACCGGCATCATCTTCTACGAGGTGACGGACCGGGGCGAATGGCCGGCCACGTTCTATCACCCGCGCGACGGGGGGAAGCTGACCGAAGCGGTGTCGGGCCGGGCGCCCAAGCAGGGCCTGGAGGGCCGCTTCCTGGTGGGCTACGAGTCGCAGACCGGCGAGAAGCACGACGCCATCACGAAGGTGATCCGGCGCGACGGCGACCGCTTTCGCTTCGGCTGGGAGAAGGAGGGCGTGACCCTGTACGAGGGCGTGGGCCTGCCGCTGGGCCCGCGCTTTGCCGCCGCCTGGGGCCTGCCCCGGTACGACCACGAGCTGATCGTGGCGGAGGCGAAGGACGGCGCGCTGGCCTGGACAGCCGTGTCGATGAAGGGGCCGGTGACGACGGGGACGTGGAGGAAGGGGTAGAGCGAGGCCTCGACCACGCCAACGTCATGGCCGGGCTTGTCCCGGCCATCCACGGATCTGCCTTCCACCGCCAAGACGTGGATGCCCCGGTCAAGCCGGGGCATGACGGCTCGAGAGCGTTGCGGGGAAGGTGAACGGGCGGGCGGCGTCACGGGTCCCCGGTTCCGGCCTGCGGCCGGCCCGGGGACGACAGGCGGGCGAAGGTCGCTACCAGCGCAGCGCGGCGGTGTGGACGGGGGCGTCCCAGAGGCGGGCGATCTCGTCGTCGAGCAGGGTGACGGTGACGGAGCAGCCGGCCATCTCGAGCGACGTGCAGTAGTTGCCCACCAGGCTGCGCGCGACCGGCAGCCCCTTGTCGGCGAGGCGGCGGCGGGCGGCGTCGTACATCAGGTAGAGCTCCATCGCGGGCGTGCCGCCGAAGCCGTTGACCATGAGCAGCACCTCGGACCCGCGCCGGGCGCCGAGATCGCCCGCGATGGCGTCGACCATCTCGCCCGCGATGGCGTCGGCCGCCATCAGCTTGACGCGGCGCCGGCCCGGCTCGCCGTGGATGCCGACGCCCATCTCCATCTCGTCGTCGGCCAGGGTGAAGGTGGGCGTGCCGGCGGCGGGCACGGTGCAGGAGGTGAGCGCCACCCCCATCGAGCGCGTGCGGCCGTTGACCCGGTCGCCCAGCGCCTTCAGCGCCTCGAGCCGCCCGCCCGCCTCGGCGGCGGCGCCGACGATCTTCTCGACCACGACGGTGCCGGCCACGCCGCGGCGGCCGGTGGAGTACGTGCTGGCCTCCACCGCCACGTCGTCGTTGGTGAGCACGGTGGCGTGCGGCGATTCCAGCATCTCGCCCGCCATCTCGAAGTTCATGGCGTCGCCCTCGTAGTTCTTCACGATGAAGAGGATGCCGGCGCCGCCGTCCACCGCCCGGGCGGCGGCCAGCATCTGATCGGGCGTGGGCGAGGTGAAGACCTGCCCGGGACAGGCGGCATCGAGCATGCCGACGCCGACGAGCCCGGCGTGCATGGGCTCGTGCCCCGACCCGCCGCCCGAGAGCAGCGCCACCTTGCCCCTGGGCGTGGGGGCGGCGCGGGTGACGAAGGCGGGGCTGGCGTGGACCTTGACGATGTCGGCGTGGGCCGCGCCGAAGCCCCTAAGCGCCTCGTCGAGGACGTCGTCCACGCGGTTGACGAGCTTCTTCATCGGATGGTCCTCCCTCCTTGCGCGCTCCCTCGGCGCGCAGCGCCAGGCGGATGACGCGCTGGGCGAAATCGAGAATGGCGGCCTCCACGTCGCGCGCGGTCGCCTCGGACCGGAAGCCGGGCAGCCCGATGCGCAGCTCGTGCGCGGCGTTGGGCGGGCGGGGCGTGCGCGGCGCGCGCTCGGGGTGGGCCTCGCGGTAGATCGCCAGGAAGCCCTCGCGCTCGGGCGGCGAGAGGTGGCAGATCTCGAAGATGATGGGCAGGTCGGCCGCCGGGATCGGCACGCTGTAGGCCGGATTGGTGATCTGCGAGACGAAGCTCTTGTGCTTGCCGAGCGCGAGCGCCAGGCGCCCGCGCAGGCCCGAGGGGCGGCGGTCGATGTAGCCCTGCAGCAGCCGCTTGTACGCGACGATGCGCTGGGCGCGGTCGGCGGGCTCGGGCAGCGACACGGCCTAGGCCCCGGACACGGCCAGCTTGACGCGGCCCAGCGCCGCGGGCGCGACCGAGAGGCGGCGCAGGCCCAGCCCGAGCAGGACCGGCACCGCGGCGGGATCGGAGGCCATGTCGCCGCACAGCGAGACCGGGCGGCCCGTCCTGGCGCCGTGGCGCACCACGCCCTCGATCAGGCGCAGCACGGCGGGCGACAGCGGATCGAGCAGGCGGCCCACGCGCCCGCCCGCCTCGCGCGAGGCGGCCATGACGTACTGCGTGAGGTCGTTGCTGCCGATCGAGAAGAAGGCGGCGTCGATGGTGTCGACGGCGATGGCGGCGGCGGGGGTTTCCACCATGATGCCGAGGGCCGGCATGGCGGCGGCGACGCGGTCGCGGACGAGCGCGTCGAGCTCGGTGGCGAAGACGGCGCGGGCCTCCTCGACCTCGGCGGCGGTGGCGACCATCGGCAGCATCACGGAGAGCGGCCCCAGCGGCGCGGCGCGCAGGAGCGCCCGCACCTGGGGGCGGAAGAGGTCGGGGTTCTCGAGGCACAGGCGGATGCCGCGCAGGCCCAGGAAGGGATCGCGCTCGGCAGGCATCGTGACGCCGGGAAGCTGCTTGTCGCCGCCCACGTCGAGGGTGCGCACGACGAGGGGCCGGCCGCCCAGGCGCGCGAGCAGGCCGGCATAGGCGGCGAGCTGCTCGTCCTCGCCGGGCAGGCGCTGGCGGCCGATGAACAGGAACTCGGTGCGCATCAGGCCGACGCCGTCGGCGTGCGCGAGCGCGGCGGCATCGACACCGGCGGGATCGTCGACGTTGACCATGACATGGACGCGCTCGCCGGCGCGCGTGGCGGCGGGCCTGGCGACCGCGGCGGCGGCGCGGGCGCGCAGGGCGGCCTGCGCCTTGAGCCGCGCCCGGAAGGCGCGCAGCGTGGCCGCGTCGGCGCCGGTGACGAGCTCGCCGGCATCGGCGTCCAGGATCGCCTCGCCCTCGCTGCCGTCGATGCCGCCGCCGAGCCCGGTGACCAGCGGCACGCCGCGGGCGCGGGCCAGCATGGCGACGTGCGAGGAGGCGCTGCCGCCGGCCAGGGCGGCGCCGCCCAGCCGGGCGTGGTCGAGCGCCAGGAAGCGCGAGGGCGTGAGGTCGCGGGCGCAGAGGATGGCGCCGCGGGGCAGGTCGACCGCGCCGGCGCCCTCGCCCGCCAGCGCCAGCAGCACGCGCTCCCGCAGGTCGCCGAGATCGGCGGCGCGGGCGCGGAAGTAGGGATCGTCCTCGGACTCGTAGGCGGCGACGAGGCCGCCGATGGCGGCGTCCCAGCCCGCGGCGGCGGGCTCGCCGCCCGCGATCACCTCGGCCGCGGCCTCGACGAGGGCGGGATCCTCGAGCAGCTCCTGCTGCACGGCCAGCACCTCGGCGGCCATGCCGCCCTGGCCCTCGGCCAGGCGGGCGAGGTCGGCGGCGGCGCGGGCCAGCGCCTGCTTCAGCCGGCCGAGCTCGTGGTCGGGATCGCCCGCGGGCCGGCCGGAGGCCGCGGCGGCGACCTCGGGCAGGCGGACGAGCGGGCCCAGCGCCAGGCCCGGCGAGGCCGCGACGCCGCGCAGCCGCCGCTCAGTCATGGTGCAGGGCGGCGCCTTCGTCGAAGTCGCGCTCGACCAGCGAGCGCAGGGCATCGACGGCGACGGCCGCCTCGTCGCCCTCGGCCTCGAACTCCAGCACCGTGCCGGACTTCAGCTTGAGCGCCATGACCTTGACGATGCTCTTGGCGTCGACCCAGGCGCCCTCGGCGCCGCGGATGCGGATGGCGGCGGGGAAGGACTTGGCGAGCTTGGTGAGCTTCACCGCGGGCCGCGCGTGCAGCCCGACGGGATGGGTGATGGTGACGGCGGTGCGGGCGGTGCTCACGGCGACAGCTCCTCGGCCGTGGCGCAGACCACGTCGAGCGCCGCCCCGCCGGCGGCCTCGGTGGCGGCCACGACGGCGCCCTCGACCACGGGGGCGTTGCAGATGCGCACGCGGCCGGCGCGATCGCCCTCGAGCATCTCGATGGCCATCTCGGCGTTCATCTCGGCGCCGCCAAGGTCGACGAAGACGGCCACGCCGGCCTCGGACCACACGGCCTCGATGGCCTCGCGGATGCGGTTGGGATCGGTGCCCAGCCCGCCCGCCGGATTGCCGCCGGTGGCGGCGCAGGGCACGTCGTCGCCCACCATCTGGCGCACCATGTCGGCGGCGCCCTGGGCCACGAGCGGCGAGTGCGAGACGATCACGATGCCGACCTTGCCGTTCCCGGGGGCGGTCATGGCCGGGCCTCCAGGACGTCGCAGACCGCCTCGATCATGAGCTGGCTGGAGCGCGCGCCGGGATCGACGTGGCCCCTGGAGCGCTCGCCCAGGAAGGAGGCGCGGCCGCGCACCGCCAGCATCGGCGCGGTGGCGGCGGCCGCGGCGGCGGCGCGGGCGCGCACGGCCTGCAGCACGCCCTCGCCGCCCGCCTCCAGCGTCTCGGCCACGGGCACCAGCACGTCGAGCATCGTCTTCATGCCGACGTCGGACTTGCCGCGCGCACGGGTGGCGTCGATGGCCGCGCGGAAGGCGGCGGCGAGCGCGGCGCGGTCGGGCACGTCGGCCAGCGCCTTGCCCAGCCCCATGAGGAGCGTGCCGTAGAGCGGGCCCGACGCGCCGCCGACGCGGCCGACCATGTGCATGCCGGCGGCCTTCAGACCCTCGCCCAGCGGCTTGGCCGCGATGGCGTCGAGATCGGCCAGCACGGCCTCGAGCCCGCGCTTCATGTTCACGCCGTGGTCGCCGTCGCCCACCGCCTGGTCGAGGCGCGTGAGCTCGTCGGCGTGGGCGATGACGCGCTCGGCCACCGTGCGGACGAGGGTGCGGCGGAGATCCTGGGTGGGGTCCATGACTCAGGCGTCCAGGCGCCGGCCGTCGGCGTCGAAGCAGAGCGGCCGCGCGAGCTCGAGGCCCACGCGGTCGCCGGCGTCGAGCGGGCTGTGCGGATCGACCAGCACGACGAGGTTGGCGTCGCCCAGGCCGACGTGCAGGTGCTTCTGGTCGCCCAGGTGCTCGATCCGGCGCACCTCGCCCACGGGCGTGCCGTTGCCGGGGCGATCGACCAGGCGGACGTGCTCGGTGCGCACGCCCAGGGTGGCGGTGCGGGCGGGCGCGTGGGCCAGCGGCAGCGTGCCGGCGGGCAGCAGGTTGATGCGCGGGATGCCCAGCCGCGTGGCGACGTAGACGTCGGCCGGGCGCTCGTACACCTCGCGCGGCGTGCCGACCTGGACCAGGCGCCCCTCGCGCAGGATGCCGATGTGCGTGGCCATCGTCATGGCCTCGATCTGGTCGTGCGTGACGTAGAGCATGGTGGCGCCGAGCTCGCGCTGGATGCGCTTGAGCTCGATGCGGAGCTGGGCGCGCAGCTTGGCGTCGAGCGAGGAGAGCGGCTCGTCCATCAGGTAGATCGAGGGGCGGCGCACCAGCGCGCGGCCGATGGCGACGCGCTGCATCTCGCCGCCCGAGAGCTGGGTGGCCTTGGACTGCAGCTTGTGGCCGATGCGGAGCAGGCCGGCCACCTCCTCGATGCGCTTCCTGGCCTCGTCCTCGGGCACGCGGCGGGCGGGGGAGCGCAGCGGGAACGCCAGGTTGTCGTAGACCGTGAAGTGCGGGTAGAGCGAGAACTGCTGGAAGACGAAGGCGATGTCGCGCACGGCGGGCGAGGCGCCGGTCATGTCGCGCCCGCCGATGACGATGCGGCCGGCGTCCGCCTTCTCCAGCCCCGCGGTGAGGCGCAGCGTGGTGGTCTTGCCGGCGCCCGTGGGGCCCAGCAGCACCATGAAGTCGCCGTCGCCGACGCGCAGGTCGATGCCGTCGACCGCCGTGACGGGTCCGAACCGCTTGACGACGCCCTCGAGACGGACCTCAGGCATGGCCGGCCTCCCCGCCCACGGCGATGGCGCGCCCGTCGGCGGCGCCGAAGAGGGAGAGGCGCGGGGTGAGGAAGGAGAGGCCCACGGTCTCGCCGGGGCCGGCCCGGGTGCCGGCGGGCAGGCGCACCTTGAGGGTGCCCCAGGCGGTGTCGACCGTGACGATCTGGGTGGTGCCCAGGTACTCGGCCTCGAACACGCGGCCCTTGAGGCGGCTCGCGTCGTCGAAGCGGATGTGCTCGGGCCGCACGCCCAGCACCAGGTCGCCCTCGGCGCGGGCCTCGCGGACGGCGGGCACCGGCACGTCCGCCCCGTTCAGGCGCACGGAACGGGCGCCGGGCGCCAGCGCGCCCTTGAAGTGCAGGAAGTTCATGGGCGGCGAGCCGATGAAGTCGGCCACGAACATGGTGGCGGGGCTGTCGTAGATCGCCTGGGGCTCGCCGAACTGCTCGATGACGCCGTGGTTCATCACCGCGATCTTGTCGGCCAGCGCCATCGCCTCGAGCTGATCGTGGGTGACGTAGACGGTGGTGGCGTGCATGCGGTCGTGCAGGGCGCGCAGCTCGTGGCACATGAGCTCGCGGAACTCGGCATCCAGCGTGCCCAGCGGCTCGTCCATCAGGAACGCCTTGGGCTCGCGCACGATGGCGCGGCCCAGCGCCACGCGCTGGCGGTCGCCGCCGGCGAGGCGGGACATGGGCTGGTCGATCAGGTGGTCGATGCGCAGCAGCCTGGCGGTCGCCTCGGCGCGGCGGCGGCGCTCGGCCGCGCCCATGCCCTGGCACTTGAGCGGAAACTCGATGTTCTGCCGCACGTTCATGTGCGGGTAGAGGGCGAAGAGCTGGAAGACGAAGGCGATGTCGCGCTCGCGCGCGCGGCGGAACGTGACGTCCTCGCCCGCCAGCAGGATCCGGCCCGAGGTGGGGAGCTCGAGCCCCGCGATCATGCGCAGCGTGGTCGTCTTGCCGCAGCCCGACGGGCCCAGCATGACGAAGAACTCGCCGTCGCCCACGGTGAAGGTCGAATCCTTGACCGCGGCGAAGGCCCCGAAGGCCTTGTGCAGGTTCTCGACCCGGATCTCGGCCATCCGCCTACTCCGGGAAGTGGCTGACGATCACGAACAGGACCGTGCCCGTCAGGATCGTGACGAAGGACCAGGTGAACAGCTCCAGCGCGAAGGGCTGCATGAGCATCAGCACGCCCACGGCGATGAGCACCGTGGCGGCGTTCTCCCACGGGCCGCGGCGGAAGAGGCGCGCCAGCCCGCTGCGCCGGACGGGGGCCCGGGCGTTCACTTGCGCACCGCGCCGAAGGTGATGCCGCGCAGCAGGTGCCGGCGCAGCAGCACGGTGAAGACGACGATGGGCACCAGGAAGATCGTCACGCCCGCGGCCACGGCCGGCCAGTCCTGCCCGCCCTCGCCGATGATGATGGGGATGAAGGGCGGCGCCGTCTGGGCGTTGCCGGACGTGAGCAGCACGGCGAAGGCGTACTCGTTCCAGGCGAAGATCAGGCAGAAGATGGCGGTGGCGGCGATGCCCGTGGTGGCCTGGGGCAGC
>Ga0073934_10008183_pt1 | contig 14097 bp, 12 predicted proteins | sample LarsenN4metaG_FD_76834 | JGI IMG/M metagenome (GOLD analysis project Ga0073934, IMG submission 76834) | Hot spring sediment bacterial and archeal communities from British Columbia, Canada, to study Microbial Dark Matter (Phase II) - Larsen... ...
CGGGGTCGTGATTGATCGCGTTGGTCCGCAGCGAGCGGACGATGCAAAGCTCGTCGGCCACTTTCGGCAGGTGCGTGAAGATCGACGATATTTCCTGGCCGCTTTTGCCGTGTTTTTGAAACGAGTGCTGCGGGCCGAAGCAGTTCAGTTTCGCGCCTTGCAGTTGAGCGATCGGCTGGCCCTTGGTGAATGAATCGGGCATCGGCTTGCCGTGCATCTCGGCAAGCTTCGGCTTGTAATCGAACGTCTCCAGATGCGACGGGCCGCCCGCCATGGTGAGAAAAATCACGCGCTTGATCTTGGGCGGATGATGCAACGGCTGCACGTCGCCGGTCGATGCACTCGCCGTGCGCGGCAACATGGACGCCAGGGCGAGCGAGCCGAGGCCGGTCATCGAGCAGCGCAGGAACGTGCGGCGATTGGCGTGCAGTTTCAACTGGTCGAACGGTCGCATGGCAGAACTCGCGAAGAGCAATTCGGCAGGATGATTCCAGGGTAGCGGGCGACACGCGTGGAGTCCAGAGCGGCTGAAAGTTGAGCAGCCGATCTGTAAGATTCAGAAGGAACGAGAAAAAGAAAGAGGGACACAAAGATCACAAAGGGTGCACAAAGCACACAAAGAAATGAGATTATCTTTGACTTCTTTGTGTTCTTTGTGACTTCTTTGTGTCCTTTGTGACCTGACCTGTCTTCCACTGGGAGATTCCTGCGGTGCCTGTGTTGGTGCAAAAGTTCGGCGGTACGAGTGTCGCCACGGCGGAGCGGATCATGGCGGCGGCGCGGCGGGCGATCCGCGCGAAGCAGGCCGGCAATCAGGTCGTCGTCGTCGTCAGCGCTCGCGGCGATACGACCGACGACCTCATCGAGATGGCGCGCGAGATCACCGATTCCCCGCCGGCCCGCGAAATGGACATGCTCCTGGCGACCGGCGAGCAAATCTCGATCGCCCTTTTGGCCATGGCGATCCACACGCTCGGCGAAACCGCCATGAGTTTTACCGGCGCCCAGGTCGGCATCGTCACCGACAGCACCCACGGCAAGGCGCGCATCAAGAGCATCTCGACGGCGCGCTTGCGCCGAGCGCTGGAACAGGGCAATATCGTCATCGTCGCCGGCTTTCAAGGCATCGATGAAAACGACAACATCACGACGCTGGGCCGCGGCGGCTCCGATACGACGGCGGTCGCGCTGGCCGCCGTCCTGAAACATGATCCCTCGACCAGGTCCGACGTCGGCTGCGAAATCTACACCGACGTCGATGGCGTCTACACCACCGACCCGCGGCTCGTGCCCGAAGCGCGAAAGCTCGACGCCGTCAGTTACGACGAGATTCTCGAACTCGCCAGCGCCGGCGCGGCCGTCATGCATTCGCGCAGCATCGAGTTCGCGAAGAAATACGATGTGCCGGTGATGGTGCGCAGCTCCTTCAGCGACGTCGAGGGCACCTGGATCGTGCCCGAGGCCGACTGGATGCACCGCATCCCGGTGTGCGGCGTGGCAATTTTCAAGGACGAAGCTCGCATTCTCCTCGACGGCGTGCCCGATCAGCCCGGCGTCAGCCGGCGCGTGTTCTCCGCCCTGGCCGAGGCCAACATCGTCGTCGATATGATCGCTCAGGGCATCGGCGTCGAAGGCCGCGCCGCCATCGGCTGCACCGTGCCGCACCAGGAATTGAAATCAGCGCGAAAGGTCCTCGAACCGCTCGCGGAAGAACTGGGCGCGAAACTGCAGGTCGGCGAGGAACTCAGCAAGGTGTCGATCGTCGGCACCGGCATGCGAACGCACACCGGCGTGGCCCAACGCATGTTTTCGGCCCTCGGCGCCGAAAACATCAACATGCACATGATTACCACCGGCGATATCAAAATCTCCGTGCTCGTGGACAAGAAGGACGGCATGCGAGCCGTGCGTGCGGTCCATCAAGCGTTTCAATTGCATCACTCCCCGCAGCAAGGTCTACCCGCCCCCGCCAATATGCTCGCCTACGCCCTGCACACTTCGGACACCGGCAATGCCAACGGCAAAGACCTGGTGGCTCGAATCCAGGGCCTCTCCGGAATGGAAGACATCCTGGTTAGCGATGTTCGCCTCGCGACCAATCATGCCCAGATCACGGTCTTCGACTTGCCGGACAAGCCGGGGAATTGCGCCAAGGTCTTTCAAGCAATTGCCGATGCGAACATTGTCGTCGACATGATCGTGCAGAACCTCGGCGGCAACGACCGGGCCGAGCTGTCCTTCAGCGTGCCGCGGGACGACCTGACTCGCGCATTGAAGCGAACGCAGGACACGGTCAAGCAGATCGATCCGCAGGCGCGAGTCGCCGGCGATGCCGATATCGCCGTCTTGTTCGTGTTCGGCGTCGGCATGCGGACGCACACCGGCGTGGCCCGCCTCATGTTCGGCGCCCTGGCCGACCGCGGCATCAACATCAGCATGATCAACACCAGCGAAGTTTGCATTTCCGTGGTCGTCGAACGCAACCGCGGCGAAGAAGCGCTCGCCTGCTTGAGGCAGACCTTCAAAGTCGATTAGATCGTCTACCGCTGCCACTGCACGCCCATGTAGAAGCGCATGCGGTCGCGCCAGGCGGCAGGGTCGCTCGAGGGCATCGACCAGTATTTCGCTCCGAAGTGCACCTGCCCGGATTGCGTGATCGGCACGGCCAGGCGGAGGTCGCGCTTTTGCAGGTCATTGCCGGCCGGGTTCATCACGGATTCGCTCAAGAATTCCAGCTGCAGCGAGCCGGGCAGGGCCCATTTCGTCACGAGTTCCAGAAACGTACGCGACTGATCGGGGATCATCGACTGTCGCTCGGCGTCGAAATTGGTCAGCGCCTTGCCGCCGCGGATTTGCACGTCGCCGCCCAGCCACGCCGGCAGCTTCCAGCCAACGCCGGTGCGGCCGACCAGCTTGTACTGCTGCCACTCTTGCGACTCGCTGTTGGCGCCCACCTGCCCGATGAGATACACGGGCCCGGCCATCGGGGCGAGCAGTTGGTTTTCCGTGAGCCAGGCCGATTTGCGCAGCGGGGTCATTTTCGCCGAATCGGCGTCGAACAATACGACCTTCGACCGCAGCTTGCCCAGCTCAACCGCTTGCTCGCGGCCGAAACTCAGTTTCGTTCCATCGCTGCGAAACCCCAGGCTGAACCAATCGCGAGGCACGAAAGCCTTCGATGCGGCAGGCGGCGCCTCGATTCGCCAGGCGTCGAATGCACGCGGCATCTCGCTTCGCGGCACGGGGCCCTGCGATGAAACAACCGCCGACGACAGGATCGCTGCTCGAAGCAAATCGAACAAGTCGTGCAACCTCCGAATATTCTTTGCGCCTTCGCGCCTTTGCGTGAGATTCTTCGTTCCGTCCGGCCGCCCCTCGGTTATAATCGCCGCTACCACCAGGTTTCCCAAATTGCGAGGTTTGCCATGCCCCGGAATTGGCGCGTTGCGGTGATCGGTCGAACCGGCAAGGGCGGCTATGGGCACGGACTCGATACCGTCTGGCTCAGTTTCGACAACGTCGAAATCGTCGCGGTGGCCGATCCGGACGACAAAGGGCGCGCCGCCGCGGCCGAACGCATCAAAGCGAAAAACACCTATGCCGATTATCGGCAAATGCTCGAGAAAGAACGACCGCAGATCGTCGCGATCGGCGACCGCTTCCTCGGACTTCATCGCGACATGGTGCTGGCTTGTGCCGAGCATGGCGCCAATATGTTTCTCGAAAAGCCGATGTGCCGGTCACTTGCGGAAGCGGACGAGATGGTGTCCGCCTGCGAGAAGCACCATGTGAAACTGGCCATTGCCCATCAGTCGCGCCACAGCCCGCGCGCTCGGCATGTCAAGGAACTGATCGAATCGGGCAAGCTGGGCGATGTGCTGGAATTGCGCGGCCGCGGCAAGGAAGACGCTCGAGGCGGCGGGCAGGATCTGATGGTCCTCGGCACGCACATCTTCGACCTCATGCGCTTTTTCGCCGGCGATCCGCGCTGGTGCCATTCGCAAATCTGGATGAACGGCAAACCCGCCCAACCCGGCGACATCCGCGAAGGCGGGGAAGAAATGGGTCCGATCCTCGGCGACCGCATCCAGGCTCAGTACGGCTTCGACAACGGCGTCGCCGCCAGCTTCGGCTCGCACAAAGCCCGCTTCGGCGCCGGCCAGCGCTTCGGCTTGCAAATCTTCGGCAGCAAGGGAGTGGTCCATATTCAAACCGGCGCATTGCCGCTGACGCTCTTCTGCGACGATCCATCCTGGCTGCCGGGCCGCAAAGCAAACTGGCAAGAAATCACGAGCAACGGCCTCGGCCAACCAGAGACGATCAAGGACTCGTCGCTGGTGCAGGGCAATCGCTGGATCGTGCAGGATCTGTTCGAGGCGATCGAAAAAGACCAGCAGCCGCGGGGCAGCATCTACGACGGCCGAGCGTCGCTCGAAATGATCCTTGCCGTATACGAGTCGTATCGCCAGAAACGGCCGGTCGAAATGCCGCTCAAGAACCGGAAGCACCCGTTGAGCCTGTTCAGTTAATATCCGGGTTCAAGAAGCAACTCACGCAAAGGCGCCAAGACGCAAAGTAAAATGCCGCCGTGCTTCTTTGCGCCTTCGCGCCTTCGTGTGAGATTCTTCTTCGATTGCTACTCGGCCGCGCTGGGCCACCTTACTTTCCCGCCGGCGTAATCTTCAGGTTGCGATAGGCCACGGGACCGTGATCGCCCTGGAACATGATCGGCCCTTCGGCCGCCTCTTTGCCGGTGACGCCGGACGGGGTCGGGCCTTTCATTTCGACATTTTCGTGAATGTCCTGTCCATTGAGCGTTACCTTGACAAACCTGGCATTGGCGGTTTTTTTCGTTCCTTCGAAACGCGGCGCTTGAAACTCGATGACGAATTTCTGCCATTCGCCCGGTTTGCCGCAGGCGTTGACCTTGGGCGCCGAAGCGCCGTAGAGCCCGCCCATGTCGCCGGGGCCGATCTTGGTTTTGCCGAAGCTGTCGAGCACTTGCACTTCGTATTCGCCCATCACGTAGATGCCCGAGTTGGAGCCCTTCGGCACCATGACTTCGACCTCGATGGTGCAGTCGCCGAACTTTTGCGTCGAATAAATATCGACGCCGCCGGCAGCCGTGTTGACCAGCTCGCTGCCGGCGGCATCGAAGGCAATCTTCTTCGGATCACCGCTATCGAGCGAGGCCGTGCCGACCTTCCACTTGCTGCGTTCGGCCGGCTTCTTGGTGGTCCAGCCGTCAAGGTTCTTGCCGTTGAACGGCTGAACCGGCTCGGCGGCGTGAAGGATGGACAGCGAGAACCCGAAAAGAATTGCGGCAATGAGGCGGTTCATGGGGGAACTCCAGTTGGAAAGGTCACTTCGGTTTTTGCGGCAGTAATTCATCCAGCGCTTTTTGGGCAGGGGCATAATCCGGCGCGCAGCGGAGGGCGGCTCGGAAGGCTTCGATGGCTTCTTGCGGTTTGTTAGTCTCCTTGAGGCAGTAACCGATATTGTAGTGAGCGAGCGCGTGGTCCGGTTTGACGGCGATGATTTTCTGAAAACACTCGATCGCCTCGCCATATTTCTTTTGGAAATAGGCCGCCAGGCCTAATTGAAACCAGGCCTCGACGGAGTTCGGCTGCAGTTCGAGCACTTTACGAAATGCAGTTTCGGCAGCCGTGTACTGCTTCAGTCGGCCATGCGCCTGTCCCATGGCGAGCCAGGCGCGGTCCGAACGCGGATGAATCTTGACTGTCTTCTCCAGTGCTTCCAGCGCCTCGGTCACGCGATTCTGCTCCAAAAGCGCAAAAGCCTCTCCCAGTCGCATGTTCAGACCCACTTGAAGTTGCTGCACCTCGACGACGAAGGCGTCGGGCCAGGGCGGATCGTCGGGCATTTCCACCAATGCGCGCTGTTCCCGTTCGGAGATGTTTTCACCCAGACGCGTTCGAACCTGGACCTGCAGTTGTCGAACGTCCTTGCGTCCCGGATGAACGCTTTCGACGCGGCGAAGGTAGTCCAGGCAGCGCTTGGTGTCGCCGCGTTGGAATGCCAACTGTGCCAGCCCCAGGTTGGCCCGTGGACTGGCGCGGTCCACCCGCAACGCCAACTGAAATTGCTCGTCGGCGTCGGCGTATTCGCCGACACTGGCGAGCGCCTCGGCCAGCCGCAGCCGCGGCGAGGGCGGCGAATCCTGGCAAATTTCCACGGTCTGGCGAAGCTTCGCAATCCCCGCGTGCGGATCGGTGAGCAATAACGTCAGTCCGTGAAGATATGGCCAGCGCGGTTCGTCGGAATTCAAGCGTTCGGCTTCGACAAAGCACAAATTCGCGGCATCGCCGTAGTCATGTGCACGGAGCGTCATTCCGAGCTTGCCCCAGGCGCTTGCCGAACGTGGTGACTTGATGACGGCGGCGCGGGCCGCGATAACAGCTTCGGCAACCTCGGGATCGACCTGCGCAAGATCGACTGCCGGCGGATTGGGCGGGTTTGTGCGCTGCCAGAAGATATACGTAACCGTTCCGACGGCAGACACGCCCAGAGCAACAGCAATCACATACAACAATCGTCGGCGGTTTGTCGGCATGGAACTCGAATTGGATTGTAGCGATTGGCTCAATTCTAATTTGCCGGACGCCCGGCGCCCTTGGAAATCGTAATGGACCGGTCCACCTCGTGTTCCGAAAATTCCTCCTCGACTCCGTCTGGCCATAAGACTCGAATCGCGTCGATACGGTCGATTTGTCCAAACCCGAAATGTGCCCGCGGGTCATGGCTGCTGAGATAACTTTGCCCAGGGTTGATCATTCGTACCCACGACTGCTTACCGGATCGCACGATCACGACTGCTCCCAGTGCGTCGCGTTTCTGCGCCGGGTCGACGGCGCGAATCTGCAGCCAATGGCCGCGATTTGGGGCGACATTTCTAAATATTCGAGCCGGCCCTCCAACCGTGGTGACGAGCAGGTCTACAGCGCCGTCACCGTCAATGTCGCCGACGCACAGTCCTCGCGCGACCATTGATTTGCCGCTAAAATCGGGATTGTTGAGCGAAAGATCGCGGAACTTGCCTTTGCCTTCGCCGCCAAATATCTGGCTGCGCTCCCTGTAAGCATTCCAAAAGTCGCCGCCCGGATCGCTGCCGGCACGAATGACCCGGCCATTGGCGATTGCCAGATCGAGAATGCCGTCGCGATCAAAATCAGCGAACGATGTGCCGAAGCCGGTGCCGCGCCAGTGCGGCGACGATAGGCCGGTCGTGGCAATGACATCGCGATAATGGCCGCGCGGTTCCTGCCGCCACAGGCTGTGCATTTCCTCGGTCAAGTGCGTCGAGAAAAGGTCGAACAAACCGTCGCCGTCGATATCTCCCAGCGCCAAACCCATGTCGGCCCGCGCGCTGCCGAACGTGTCATAGGCGACGCCGCGCGCCACGGCTTCGTCGCGGAAAGTGCCGTTCTTTTGGTTGATCCAGAGTCGATTGGCGGATGCGTCGTTCGCGACGAAGATATCCGGCCAACCATCGCCGTCGAAATCGGCACAGACGATGCCAAGGCCGGGTCCGGGCACCTTGCCCAAGCCGGATCGCAAGGTCACGTTTTCGAAACGAATTTGGTTCGGAGTCTCCGCCGCTTTTCGCCCCAGGTTATGAAACAGGCGCGTCGTCGTTCCTGCGAATGAACGCGGGTGGCAATAATCTTGCCTGCCGCTTGCGCCGGCGCAGCGCAGCGAAGGATCGTAATCGAGGTAATTGACGATGACGAGATCGAGCCAACCGTCACGGTCGAAATCGAGGAAGCATGCCGAGGTGCCCCACGTCGGGTTGTCGATCCCGGCTTCTTTTGAAATGTCCGTGAAATGGAAGCCGCCGTCGTTGCGAAAAAGCCTGGCTCGTCCATACTCGGTGACGAGCACATCCGGCCGGCCGTCGTTATTGACGTCGCCCGCCGCCACGCCCATGCCGAAGCCGGCCACGTCTAGGCCTGACCCTTCGCTGACATCGACAAAGCGGCCGTCCGTTCCTTGTCGAAAAAGGCGATTCGTGCTTTTTGATTCAGGACCGGCATTTTGCAGGAGATAGATATCGAGCCGCCCGTCGCCGTCGCAGTCGAGCAACGCGCCGCCAGACCCCATGATTTGCGGCATGAAGTAACTGCCGGTGGGACCGGGGTCATGGACGAAGTTCAGGCCGAGTCGTTCGGTCGCATCTTCGAACCACGGAGGCCCGGCAGGCGCGGGACGCGAAGTGGGAGGATTGGGCCGCGAACAGCCGAGCGACAGATAGGCGATCAGCAACAGGCAAAGGACAGGGTGAGTTTCAAAAACTCCTCCCACCCTACGAAACATGTTACTTGCTCCTCACCTCGAACGGCGGCAGTTCGTTGGTGCCGTCCTTAATGTCGACGGTGATTTCCGGTTTACTACGATCCGAGAAGCGAGCAGCGACCTGGTTTTTCAGACTAGCGCCGCTGCCTTCCATGTAGCGCGGATCATCTTCCGAAGGAACATTTCCATCTTTGTCCACAATGCGCGAGATAAACACGTTGTACTTGCCCGGTTTGAGCGCGAACGCGCCTTTCGGGGGTGCGTGCTCGAAAGTTCCGTCGTCTTTGGTCCATACCACGGCCGCTGGAAGTTTCGACTTCGGATCAGCCGGTTCAAATTCCACCTTGGCTTTGGCCCCGATCGGAGCGCCGTCGATTTTCACCTGGCCCTTTACACTCGAACCAGAATCGGAACAGCCCGCGAGCACTAAGGAAAGGGAACCGGCGAGCAATAACGGTACGAACCGAGAGAACGAGGTTTTCATGGCGCCTTACGACCCAGGAAGTTTTCGTTGATTGAGTTCCTGCACGCCCACAATACAAAGTAACGGCGAACCGACAAGGTTCGCCGTTACGAATGACCTCATGTGGGCGTTCCCACTAATCGAGACTGACTACTTCGCCGCCGTCCGGCGTGCACAGATAGCGGAACGTCAAAAAGTTGACGCCGTCGCTAATGCCGCGTACGGAACCGTCTAGGAAGACAAAGTTCGTTGTTCCAGGATGGTGGCTGCTGAAGCCCCAAGCGTAAGTGCACCGACGAGAGCTGCTCGTATTGGGCGCGCACGTCCCGTAGGGATAATTCGGCGTGAAGTTGCTGTAATAGCCACGACCGTGCACGGCAGTATGCGTTCCGGTTCCCCAGTAAGGGCCGAAAACCGTGCTGCCGTTGTGCCACTTCTGCACTGATTCGCCAATGCCAATCGTATTGCTAGTGCCATCACGCACTTCGTCAATACGCACCGCGCCGTTGTTGCCAAAAGCACCACGAGCCACGATTTGCGAAGCAGCCGAGTTCCAGTCGCCATCGTAGTCGGTATAGGCGCCGGTGCTGAACAGATAATTGCTTCGCGCTGCGCTCACCATTTCATAGAAGTCAGACTGTTGATATGGATTGCGTGTTTCCACCGGCGGCGGATTGGTATCCGAAGCACACGTGAAGACCTTAAGCGTCTGAGCCGCGACCGCGTGATTTGGGTTCGGGTTTGGATTCGGAGCGAGGATGCGGCCATAAGGATTTGAGGCGCTCGATGCTAAGTTGTAATTGTAATTGCGCCAAAGGTTCTCTTGTTCCAAATACGGCAGCAACGCAATAAATCCGGAGTGATTGTAAACGACGTAAGTTGCGGTCGTATAAGGTGCGGTCCCGGGTACAGTGAATTCAGGGCCTCGGTAGGGCCGCACATAACCACCGTTAATCACGCCATCGGTTGCACGCCCCGAGTGAATCAGCGCCGCGGGCAGGCGGCCGTTGTGGGCGCTGGCGAAGTTGTTCAGCGCCAATCCCATTTGCTTCAGATTGTTCTGGCAGCTCATGCGGGCTGCGGCTTCGCGGACCTTTTGGACTGCGGGGAGCAAAAGGCCGATCAAGATCGCGATGATCGCGATGACGACCAAAAGCTCGATCAATGTAAATGCAGAGCGCTTACGGGAACGAGGCAACATAGCCCCCTCCAGAAAAGGAAAGTACAAGTCCGTTGTCAACCAATGATTGTAGTTTGCGGGATTGTTGACTGTCAATCAGGAAACGTACTTGTGACAATTAAGAATAAGGTCCCTTCCTAATGAACCGCTGATGAACCCGAATCGACCTAACCCGGGAAATGCCTTCAATTCGCGTTCAACAGCGGTCCGCAGGCCCCGCCAATCTACTTTGTTTTTAAGTGTTTTTCAAAGAACGCCTCCACCTGCTTCAGAGAATCGGGGGTGAACACGCGGCCATCATGGGCGGCACCCTTGACGACGATTAGGTGCGATTCGACCCCGCCTTCTTTCAGCGCGTCGTGGAAGAGCTCACTTTGCTCGACCGGCACCAGTGGGTCCTTTGTGCCGTGCAGAATGATGAACGGCGCGTCGTCCTTGGTGACGAACTTGATCGGGCTGCATTGGTCGCAAAGCTCTTTCTTTTCATCGACGGTTCCGCCCAGTAGCTGTCGGATCGGATGCGATTCCTTCGGGAAGCCGGCGGAGTCGCCCATGCGGCCGATGTCGGTCGGGCCGAAAATGTCGCAGACCGCCTGCACCCGGCTGCTGACGTCGGTGTTGCCGCCGACGTCGCCTTCGAGTTCCTTCACTCCGCCGGTCGTGCCCAGGAGGGCGACGAGATGCCCGCCGGCCGAAGCGCCGCTCACGCCGATGTGGTCGGGGTCGAACTTGTATTTCTTCGCATTGGCACGCAAGAAGCGAATCGCTCCTTTACAATCGTGAATCTGTGCCGGATAGACGGCATGGTTCGAGAAACGATAGTTGATCGACGCAACCGCGTAGCCCTTGTTGAGCAGCGCCAGTCCGAAAACATTGGTGTCCTTGTTGCCGGCCCGCCAGGCGCCGCCATGAATCCACACGAGCAGCGGAAACGGTCCGTCGCCCTTCGGCACGTAAATATCGAGCTTGTTTCGTTCGTGCGGTCCATAGGCGATGTTCTTTTCGACCGTCGTGCCTTCGGGCAGCGCCGGCGCTTTGGGCGGTTGTTTTTGCTGGCCCCAGAGCGGCAATGCGAGGCAGAGCGCGATGCCGCAAGCGGCTGCAAAAGTCTTCCGAATCGGATTGAGGATTTTCACGTTAGTCCCTCCGCAAGCTGGTAAATTTCATCGGCATCGAGAACCTGGTCGTTGCGTTCGAATAGCCGGGCAATGGCGGCGCGATGGATTTTCATTTTCGTATCGCCGACGCCGATCGCGCCGTAAGCAACGACGCCGTCCCGCTCCTTGCCCTTGTCACTGACGTCGATGCCCTCGATGCCGACCGGCGGCACGGCGTTCAGGTCGATGGCGATCTTCAACGACGGGCAGTTTTGTCGAACGGATGCCGGCAACATCACGGCCCCGGCCGCCCCCGCTGCGATGACCAGGTCGCGGCCCGACACTGCCTGCTGCAGCTCGGCGTTCGACGCCGTGGCTGCCGGGGTCAAGCGCGCTCCGGCGACCTGGCTGGCGATCGTGCTGCATACGACGGCGGCCCGGGCTGCCTGCCGCGAACCGACCACCACCTCCGCACCGGCACGAACCAGCATGCGCACGACGCGCTGACCGACCGGCCCCGTGCCGCCCAGCACGACCGCCTTGGCATTCTTGAGTTCGATGTGACGCGACGCGGCTCGAACTGCGGCGGCTGCCGTGGTGTTGCAGCCGTTCGAGTCGAGCATGACCGAGACTTGCAAACCCCACTTCGGCAGCAGGTGCTTGCGGACCTCGGCCAATAACGCTTCACCGGCGGCGACGTCGCTGCCGCCGATGAAAATCGCCGTTCGCGACAGGTCCTTCGGATGCCGGGTGAAGATGCAGCCATGCACCAGCCCCTGCACCTGCTCCGGCTTCACGCCGCCATGGCTAAAAATCTGCTCCGCCCCCGCATCCACCGCCACCACGCGGTCAAACACGCTCGGCTGCGGGTCGCTGTCGAGTTGCAGGAGAATGCGCTGCTTTTCCATGGGCGCCATGAGTCGTTGGTCATCGGTCATTAGTCATTGGCAACATGCTGGACCCAACGACTAATGACCGATCGCAAATGGCTATTTCGGTGAAAACGGATGCTTGGCGCTGTCCTTCTTCGACGTGATTTCGTCGACCTTCGGTTCGTTCTTCATGGCGCGGGCGATGGACAGCTTGGTCGCTTCGTAGTTGTACTGGTAAATCTTGTTGTCATCGGCCGCGTCCCAGTGGATGAACACGCCGCAGACGATGACGTAGTCGTCGGCCTTTTCCTTCGGAATGACGCCGGCAGCCACGCTGTCCGCGACGGCCTTGGCGACGGCGGCCTGGGCCGGGCCGAACATCTGGACGGCCTGCTTGGCGCCTTTGATCGTCACCTTGGTGATCAGCACGGTGGCGGGCTTGCAGATCAAGTTGGGAGTCAACACGGCCAGGAGGTTCGAGTGGCCATGGGTCTGGCTCGCGAGCGCATTTGCGAACGCGACGCCGACCGGGCCGTTCTTGTCGCCGATCAATAGATCGATGTGGGCCACTTCGTTGCCGTCGCCGACCAACGCTTCGCCGATGAACATGGACATGTTGCAAACTCCTTGAAGTTAAAGTCAGGACAAAATCCGGCGCGTTGGGAGAGAATATAGCAACGCGTGCAGCCGGAGCAACGAAAAAGCCGCCGACGGTTTACGTTTCGCTCGATCCGAAACAGTGAAAGGATCAGGAGCACGCGGCAGGACTGCGTCGTATGGCGGTTCTCCTTCTCGTAATCATCCAACTCCTACTCGCGATCATTCGCATTCAAGTGCGACTTCAGATAGCCATCCAGATCCGGCGCTGTCGGCTGGCTCAGCACGTGAGTCACGTAGGCGTCGCGCTCGAAGGCGAGAACTTGCAGGTCCCAAACGCAGAACGATTGGTCTCCCGCGGGCCGCCACTTTTCACCCGGACCGAAACGGCGCACGAAGACTTTCTGGCAGAGCTCGTTTTCGTGGTCCCACCAGTGCAGCAGAAAATAGTGCCAGCCGCGGCCTTGATGGGCGATGACGAAGCCGACGCCGGGCCGATGCGCGGTCGCCGCCGGTTGCGGCAGCATCGTCAGCATCTCCGGCAGCACTTCCTCGTAAACAGGCCAGTCGAGCGGCGAGGCGTCATAAGTGATTTCGTAAATCTTCAAGCGCCAGCCGCGGCTTGTGTGCAGATCGCGAGCGCGAATCGACCGCGGCCGATAGGCTTCACTCACGCGAAACGGGGAACTGGCCGACATGGCCGCACCTTTGCTCTCTCAACGATTGACCACATTACGCAACGGCAAGCCCAAGAGTGCGCGCCGGCACGCCTCGGCGCCCTTGATGCGCATGTCGAGCAAGCCTTCTTCCGAATAAAACGCCGCGTGCGGATTCACGATCAGCCGGTCGTATGCCGGGTGCTTCGGATCGCGCCAGGCCTTGATCAAGGGGTCGTCGGGCGCCGGCGGCTCGGCGGACAGCACGTCGATGCCGGCGCCGGCCAGCCGCCTCGAGGCAAGCGCATCCGGAATCGCCGACGTAACGACAATGGCGCCGCGCGCCGTGTTCACGAGGTACGAGCCCATCGGCATCTTCGCGATTGCGGCCGCGTCGATCATGCCGGTGGTTTCCGGCGTGCGCGGACAGTGCACGCTCAACACGAATACCTGGCCCAGGAGTTCATCCAACGTCTCCACGCGGCGAATGCCCAGGCTCTTGTCGTAACCATCCGGCTTGTACGGATCGTAAAAGACCACGTCCATTCCCAGCGCTTTGGCACGGACGGCGGCGGCCGTCCCGATGCGTCCCAGTCCGATGATGCCGAACACGCGGCTGCGTAATCGACGCACGGGCGCCGCTTGCGAATACATCCAGTCGCCGCGAGCGTCCCGCAAGCGCGAATTCAAGAGATGAATCCCTCGCGTCAGCGTCAGCATCATGCCGATGGCGGAGTCGGCAACTTCCTCGGTTCCGTAATCGGGCACGTTGGCGACATCGATGCCGCGGCTTCGCGCGTGCACATAGTCCACGTTGTCGTAGCCGACGCCGCAGCGGACGATGATGCGGCACTTCGTTAATCGATCGATCGTCGCCCGCGTGAAGGCAATGCAGTGGTACATCATCACGGCATCGCAA
>Ga0073934_10008184_pt1 | contig 14097 bp, 11 predicted proteins | sample LarsenN4metaG_FD_76834 | JGI IMG/M metagenome (GOLD analysis project Ga0073934, IMG submission 76834) | Hot spring sediment bacterial and archeal communities from British Columbia, Canada, to study Microbial Dark Matter (Phase II) - Larsen... ...
CTTCGAAGAGCGCCACCTGTTCCGGCTGGACCTGGGTGAGCAGCTTGAGCGCCACCCGCGTCCCCCCGGGGCTCTCGGCCAAGTACACCTCGCCCATCCCGCCTTCGCCGAGGCGCCGGAGGATTTTTGGCAAGTCTTTGAGGGAATCCGCGGCGACCGTCATAAAAGAGAAAGTCTAACACAAGCTGTCACGAGCGCGAGCTCATTTGCATGCAAGTTGTAAAAATTCCTGTCACAACTTGAGAAAATTTTTTGAGGAATACCGAGTATATCTCAAATAATATTATGTAATTTCAAACAGTTAATAATTGGCATCCCGCTTGCTTTCTACTCGATTGTCTCGAGAGAGATAGAAAGGATTCGGAATCATGAGCCTGCTCCCCCTAGCCCACTCCAAGCCCCCGCTGGTCCAAAACCTCGCGGGGGAAAGCGGCGGGACCGCGAGCCCCAGCGCAACGCCTCCCCAGGCGCCGGAAGGCCAGGGCTCGAACTCCTTTTTGACGGGACTCAGCTGTCTGCAACCCGTGAGCGAGATCTGCCTCTCCGGCCTGCTACGGCTCTGGCAGGACCCGCCCGCGAGCCAGACGCCCGACTCGGAGGAAGAGGCGGCCACGGAGCTCGACCGGTTCGGCAAGATGTTTTTGCGGCACTCCTTCGGCCGCGAATTAGGGGACCTGCTCTATGAGGGGATCTCCCGCTACTTCGAGGCGGACGAGGCAATTGCCGTAAAGCCACCCGAAGTCGAGTGCGAGGTGCGAAAGGAACCCGCGGGCGAGCTGCGCGTCGAGTGCGAGGCGCGACCAAGACTTTCTGAATGACGACCCGGCGGCACACCGGATCCAGAGGAGGAGGCCCTGCCGAAGGGTAGTGCCTCCTCCGAAAATTTCGAGCCCCTTCCGTTAAGGAAGAACCCTGACCCCGGCACCCCTAGCCGGGGTCTTTTTTTCCTCCGGGCGGGACTTATTGCCGATAAGGCTCTTCTCTATTTTCTCCAGCCGGGCGAGCCGCACCCTTGCCTAAGGAGTTTGGAGACTTATTCACTCAGCTATTTGCAATTTTCTGAAATACGAAGAAGCCTTCCCTCCCTCATTTCCCGGGAAAAAGTATCCTATTTGATCCCTGATTTTGTGGGCACGCCGGCCTGCGGTTAAATATTAAAATAAAAATACCCATGCATTTTGCCCTGTTGCTCCCAGCATCCCGCCAGTCCGCCTGCTGAGGGCGATCCGAGCGCTCCCGTTTGGCACAGCCGTTGCTTTATCTGCCGGCGCAGGAAGCGCATTCGAAAACAATTCTTGGGAGGTATTTCGTGCTTTCAAAATTAGCTTCATGGATCCCGCATTTCTTTTCACCGCCGACCTCGGATCGCAGCGAGACTTCGCAGCAGGCCCCCGGCGGCGCCGAGGCGCCGACTAAGGACGCCCGGCCCTCGGCCCAGAAACTCATGCAACGCTGCATGGGTGATGAACGGGAGAATTTACGAAAGCGCGCGACGATGTTTGTGGACGCCATTAAGATGCACGAGGCCGACAACAATCAGGCCGAGGTTCAGGAGCTGAAAAAGGCCCTGGCAGAGGTCAATAAAGACCTGGCCGAGCTGAACAAGACTTGCCAGGAAGTGGCGGAGGATTTGGCCGCCAATCCCGATCTCCCGCCGGCCCCACCTCCGCAAGCCGGCGAGGAGGCGAAACAAACTGAGGAAGCCCCGAAGGCCAAGCCAAAGACCGAGCGCAAGGCCAAACGCAAGACCAAGGGAACCCCAGACACCCCGAAAACCCCGTCGCCTGATGGGGAGCCCTTGCGCAACAGCCATGGGGAAGTGCTCATCCTTCACGAAATCAGAATTTTGACCCCCCTGAATCGCGAGATATTGATTGAATCCTTGGAGCGCTATAGGAAGGTCGAAAAAATCGACCTCAAGCACTTGAAGCAAGGGATCCAAATAGAGACCCTTCGGGCCCTCCCTCAAGCTTTAGAATTGCCCAAGGCGGAAGCTCAACAAAAGGCGCCCAAGAAATAAGCCTTGGGATTAGGCCGCGTTGTTCCTCGACGCCAAGGCCTTCTTAAGAATATTTCGTGAGCCCTAGATCCCGGCGCTTCTGCCGGGGTCTTTTTTTTATCGACAAGGCAACAAGCCATCCTTCATTGGGCCGTCCGAAATTCATCCCTCACCCGCCGCTTTCTGTCGCACCCAAAGGGGGAAATGCCCGGCGAACTGCTTGAGGCGCTTTCGGTTGAGAGTTTCAGGATAGAACTGTTCGGTCCAAAGGATGCGCCGGCCGCTTCGTCCCCGAATGTAGATAAGATCCAGCCATGCCTTTTCCGAATAGGCCAATCTCGTTTCGTCGTAACCGAAAATGAGGTCGTTTTTGAGATGAATGAAACGGATCGTCCCAAGCGGCGTGACGAAGTTTCCGGAACGACGGGGCGTCGCGAGGGTCAAAGCCCCACGCGGCGATTGTGAAAGGACGCCTCGCCGGTACAGTGCGCTCTCAAAAGAAATATAGGAGGGAGAGCGGAGAGCCAAGGCGATTTCTTCGAGCGGCGCTGGGTCGGTGCGATTGACCCAGAGATTACCTACCCGAAACACCAAGCCTTTTTTTTGGGCACGAAGCAACGTCATCCCGGTCGCCGGTCGCGAGGCACCGGAAAGGGCGGCTATCTCCCGCAACAAGAAGACCCTCTTTCCGTGCGTCTTCGCGAGACTTTGTAAGATTTGGAGAAAATCAACCAAGTTCACGGCACATAACCTCCGGGAGCTTGGCGACAAAGGTCAGGATCGATTGGAACAAGGCCGGTTTTTGTAATTCCGTCGGCAGGTAACGGGCCCATTCTTGCCGAGCCCGCGTCAAGGAACCAGGGTGGGAGAGCCTTTCCTGCAGCCGCTCCTCGAAGTCCGTGCGGTCGAGTTTTCGGTCGCGTAACTTTTTTCGAGTATATTCCTCCACCCTCGACAACCTGGCTTTTAGGTCCGGCTCCTTGGAGAGATGGAACCAAAGATCGAAGAGATCCCGCCCCCCCAAATATCGCCGGTAGGCGACCGCCAACATTTTTTCCGCGAGGATTTCATCGAGACCCATCGTCATGCAGACGAAGGCGGGAATGGATGGGTAGGTGAGTAAGATAGCTTGAGAGGAATAGGCCGGGTGAACTTGAGAATCGACATGCAAGCTCAAGGAATCGGCCCGGCCCCAACGTAAGGTCATTCGCCAAGTCCGCCCCTGGGGCTTTGGAGCCATGAGCTTGGCCGAGGCATTCAACCAAGCCGCGGCCTCGGCCGCCGACTTTTCCAGGCCGGGCTTCAGCAGCAAGGGATTTGATACTTGGGTGAGGTCAACATCTTCAGAGAACCGGGGATTCCCGTAACCCAAGACCAGTGCGGTGCCGCCCATGAACACGGCTCGCGGTGCGGAAAGATGCTTTAAAACGATCGTTTGTAAAAAGACCTGAGCCGCGTCTTGCAAAGAGAGGCGCTGTTCGCGGGCGTATTTTTGGACGGCTTCAGGAAAAACAACCATAGCAGTTTATTAACCGAATAGTTAATAAACTGCAATAGTAATGTGGGGAGTCCTCCGACCTATCGACCTATCGACCTATCGACCTCCGACTGGAAACGGCTCTTATCGGAATGAAAGCAGAGACGGAGCGGTAAATTTTAATGGAGGATCCTTCCTTTTTCCTTTTCCTCCGGCGCGAGGCCCTCAGAATCGCGCAGGGCGCGGACCAGGACGCGGCGCTGCGCCGCGGGAAAATCGGGGCGCTCCAGCCATTCCCTCACCATGCCTTGGCTCGGCAGGTGGCCGCTTCGGGCCAACCAAAAGAGGGTTTGATAGAAGATCGGATCGCCTTCGGGAAAGGCAATCGGCCGATCGGCCGTTCGCCAGACGAAGGCCTGCAGGCCCTCCGGCTTGAGGCCGAGGGTGGCCCGCACCTTGTCGTGCGCGATCCGCAGCCAGGCCAGGGCGTCGAGCTTAAGCAGGAGTTGAGCGGCCCGGCGATGCACCCGCGGGGCGAGCGGCACGGAGCTCTCTTGGCTCGCCAGTAATATCTCCCGAACCTCGTCGGCGAGGGCTTTTCGCCCCGCGCTGTCGCGCGGCAGGAGGCTCGCCCCTTCCACGAGATGGACGCGCGCCCAGAGCCGGTAAGCCTCCGGCAGGGAGGCGATCTCCTCCCGGGCGTACTCGAATCCGTCCTCGCAAAATCCCAGCAGGGTGGCGAGCCGCGCCGCCCGCTGCGTCTCGCCTTGGCGCACGGCGCGGCGCAGGGTCTCGAAGATGCGGGGGCGGTTCTCGGGGATCTTCCCGAAGCCCAGGCGCGCCGCCCGCTCCAGCGCCCATTCGGCGTAGCGATCCGCCGCGCGCTCGGGCGCGATCAGGACGTCGCCGGCGATCGCCTGCCGGGCTGCCTCGTACAATTCCTCGCCGGCGACGCGGTCTCCGGCCTCGACGAACATCCCCGCCGTGCGAAGCAGGGCCTCGAAGCGGGAGAGTCCCTCGCGGGGGAATTCATGGCGGAGGAGCAGCTCCCGGACCTCCTTCAAGAGGCGTTTCGCGTCGGGCGTCCAGGCACCCTGCTTCCCCCGATATAAGGAGGCGAGCTCCAGCGAGACCGAGACGCGGTCCCCGATCAGGAGGCGCTCGGAATGCAGCAGGGCCTCGGCGTCTTCCATCCGCTCCGCCCGGCCCAATTCCACAAGGACCGCGGCCAGGGCCTTGGAGCGAAAGCCGGGATCCCGAAATTCCGTCGCGACGATCGCCCGCGCCTCGTGGAACTTCCGCGCCCCGGCCAGCAGGGAGACCGCCTCGACCATTTGCGAGGCAAAGGCCGTCGCATCCGGGATGTGCGCCTTCAAGTAAGAACGCATCTCCAGGGCGACCTCGGCGGCGTCATCGCGGTAGTCCGGTCCCGCGGCGAGCAGCGTCTTGCCCAGGCGGTGCAGCCAATAAACCGGATAATTTTTCTCGCGCAGCTTCGCGCCCCGATGAATCTCCCCCTTGGCCTCCAGGAAGATGGCGCGGGCCACGGTTTGATGCTCGAAGCCCTCGCGCGCCCAGCGACTCGCCAGCTCGCTCACCGCGAAGACGCGATGCCCCACCGCGAGCTCGTCGATCAGGTCCCGAGCCAGGGCCAGCTCGCCCTCGGCGGCCGCCTGAATCGCCAAGGATTCGGCATTCGAGGATTGCCCTGCCTCGATCTGGCGCCGGGCGGCGCGCAGCGCGCTCTTCAAGGTATCCGCGGCGTCGGGGTCCCGGGCGCGCCGCTGCTTCGCCCATAAATCGCCCAGCAAGTGCGGCCGGCTGTGTGGGCTGGTCCGCTCGATGCGGCGCCGCGCCTCGGCGAAGACCCGCTGGGCATCCTGCAGGTAACTCAGGTCGGCCATGGCCTCCCCGACCTTGCCGAGGCAGTCGGCGGCTTGTTGGTCGAATTCCAGGCGCCGGGCCAGCTCCAGGGCCTTTTCCAAGACCAGATAGGCGTTGTCTTTGAGGCCGGCGGCCTCCAGCTTTCGCGAGAAGCGAAGCAGAAAATAGACTTCCTCGCGGGGTTGGCTGTGCCTCGGCAGGGACCGAAGTCCCCGCAGGGCGGCGGCGACGGAGGGCAGATGGCTCGGCTCGGGCCTGCGGGGCGGCCGGCCGGAGGCGGCGTCGCGGATCCCGCTCATCGCCCAAAGCATGCCGCTGTCCGCGACCGACGGCGAAGCCAATGAAATCCGAGCAGGCGCCGCGCCGAGGAGGACCGGCGCGGGCGGGCGGAACAAGGGCGGACCGCCCTGGGCGACGCGCTCCGCCAGCGCGTCGAGGCCCCTTTCCCAGCGATGGAAGCCCTCTCCGAAGGCGCGGCGGGTCAAGCGACCCGCCACGTGAAATTGCAGCAGCGTCGCCAGCGAGTCGGTCAGCGTCGTCGCGACGTCCTGGCGCGGGCGCAGGCCGAGGCGCTCTTCCAGCGAGTGACCGAGCAGGATGCCGGAGAACATCCCGCCCTGCTGAAACAGCACCCGTAGGGGCCGTTCGCGAACGGCCCCTACGGAATCTGCGATTCTGCGATAGGCCGTGCCGCTGCCCCACCCCGCCAGTTTCAATCCCCCCAAGACCAAATAGCTGGAAGCCAGCTCGCGCCGAAAAGATGCCGCGTCCCAAGCTTGCGGTCGCCCCAAGGCCGCGCCCGTCGCCTTTCCGCTCAGCGTGAAGACCGGCGCCTCCAAGGCGAAGCCGGAGACGGCCGCCAAGGCACGCGCGCCGAAACCGCGAGTCAGGGGGTTGGCCGCGGACGAGGCCAAGAGGCGGCTCAAGGCCCCGGCGCGCGTCAGGCGGTAGACGGATCCGGCCAAGGCCATCGCCGTCAAGGCGGCGGGGTCACAGGCCTCGCGGGAAAATCGCTGCATGAGGGATTCGACGCGCATCCCGACCGGACCGCGCCCTTGCAAGAACGCGAGCCTTTCGCGGGCGCGGCGCGCCAAGTCCGGTTGCGACGCCGCGGCGGCCTCGACGAGATAGGCGTAGAGCTCCGCCGCGCGTTCCGGCGCCTCGGCCCGCTCCTGCTTCCCGGCGAAGGACCACAGGGCCTCGTGAAACAGGGCTTCGTCAGGTTCTTGAAGGATGGCCCGCCACTCGTCGCGGCTCGAGGGCGGCATGGCCTGCGGGGCCAGGCGCTCCCACAGGGCGAGGCGCGCCGGAGGCACGGGGCCCGCGGAGGCGGAAAACGGGGCATGGGAAGGCGCGGAGGCATCCACCCCCGGCCGGTCGACACGACGCATCGCGGTTCACACAATATCTCCCCGTAAGGTCAGCCCCCTGACCGCCGGCATTTTAGAAAAAGCTGGTTGTGGAATCGGCGATTTCGACTCGGCCGAAGGACGGAAAAGTTGCGAACTCTGTCGAAATCACACGTAGGACCTCAGCGTTCCCCTGCGCCTGATGTCGAGCGTCACGCAGTGGAAAGACCCGCCCAGCAAGGGAGGAAAATTGAACGGCAGCGGAATCGGCGAAAAGCCCCAGTCTTTCAGCTTGCGGATGAGATCCACCTGTTCCCGCTCGACGAACACGCGCTTCTCGTCGAGGAGAAAGACGTTCATCGAGATCCATCCGCTGGTATCCCACCGGACGCCTCCGATCTCTTGAACACCGCCGTTCGGGCGCGGCGCCTCGAGGATATCCCAATTTTTGCATACTTCCGGGACCTTCACGACCCACTCCGGATTGATGAGGACCTTACCGGGCCCTAGCGGCACGAAAGTCGTGTCGATGTGAACCGGATTGGGGCATCTAGTCTCGACCTCGTGAATCCGGAACTCGTCGCCGAGATGCCGGCGCAGCCATTCGATGCCGAACCTGTTGGTTCGGTCCCCCCGCTGGCAAAAAAGATCCCTCCCGCAACGCACGAAATCCGCCGCGTCGAAGGCCGGCTCGAATTCGGTGATCGCATAGCCGGGAATATTGTAGGCCCTCCGATGGTGTTCCGAGAGATAGAGCTCGTCCGCGCAGGAAGGCTTGGGCGCCGCCGTCCAGCGCGCTCCCTGAAGGAAATACTCCTTGAACAGAGAGCGGTAGGCCAGGACTTCGAAATGCCGCTCCCGCGAAGGAGTCGGGGCCTCGATGATTTCGTCGCCCACGACCAACACCAAATCGCGGGGATTCATGATGTTGTACCCGCTTTGCGAGGTGAAATTCGGCGTACTGACGTAGGCTCCCAAATCGATGAGGTCGGGCTGGCGCACTCGGACCCCCTCGGCCTCGAGAATATGGATGAATTCGGCCAATTGCTGCTGAAGCGGGTCGATGATGCCGGATGGGATCACGACCCCGCTGTAGGCCGCAGGAATCCCTGTTCGCCTTTGGATCGGGTCGGGTCGCGGCGGAATACGCGCGCCCAAGGGGGTGCCGACGATAACCTCTTCCAGGGGGTCCCACTCGTTCCAGCTGTTCACCACGGGCCGAGTCGGACTCGCGGCGGCGGAGTTCGGTTGCTGGCTCATGGAACGCCCAATATCACGGTGCCGGATCCCTAGGAAAGCGGAAAGGTCTTGGTTTCCCGGCGGTGTGGCCATAAGCTTGTTCGTGAAACCATGGAACCAAAGCGTCAGGCACCGACAATCGATGTTTATCCCTCCGGTTTCGGAGCGAAGTTACGAGACCCTTTGCGCTTGGATCTCCTGAGATCGCTGAAAGAGGAGTTTCCCGATCTTTCCAAGACGCTCGAGCGGGTCGGGTACATCGAAGGCGACGCGGAGGGAAGCTGCGAAACTTCCGTGGGATTCGTCTCCCGACGCTACGAACAGACCACCATGCTCCTTCATGGGGACCCGACGATCCGATTGCTGTCCGCCCCGCTGACGGAGAGGGGCAGGACTTATCGAACCATTCTGGTGCACAAAAGCGCGTATGCAACGGCGATGCTTGCGGGGTTAAACTACCTCAAGCTGGAGGGCTGTTCGGAAAGCGTCGATGAAATCGAAAAAAAACTCGGCGCGAGACTGCAAGACCTCTCCGAAAGCATTTCCCTGGCCTATCGATTGGCGCCCCTGCTCAGTCACCGTTGGGAGCTGGCGGCGGGCTACCAGAAAGCCGTCTTGACAGCGGCGGAAAAGGATGTCCGTTGGATCGATTGGCCGGGCCGAACCCCGCGCCGAAAAATCCTGATCATGAGCGCCTTTCTCCCGCACATGCGTGAGGCGCTCAGCCGGCAAGCCTTCGAAACCGCAAGCGATCTCTGCGTCAACGATTTGGAAATTTGAAGCGAAGTCCTTTGCGGCGCGACTCCAAAGATTGCTCCATGGCCGGCACGACCGCCCTCACCACGGGCACCGGCAGCTCCGGATGCGTTAAGTCGACGGCGACGGCGCTGGAAAATCCCCGCCCCCGTAGCCTACTCAAGATCTCGCCGACGTCGTCGACGAAATTCCGCCGAGCCGCGGAAGTGACGGCACGAAAATCCTTTTTCTGGGAGTCGGGCTCGAACCAAAATGAAAATTTCCTCTTGAGCTCCCAATAGCCCAGCCCACGTTTCCATTCCAACTCGTCCAAATCTCCCCGCAAGCCGCTGATCACCGCACAGCGGGACTGGGCGACTTCGGTGATCGCGCGCATGGCGGCGATGGAGGGATCCAAGTGGCAACCCATGCCGTAGCACAGCAATACCGGGTCTTCGGTTGCGGGTTCGTCGGCGGCAGCCATAAATACCGGAATACCGATATCGGAGGTCACCTCTTTCAGCGTCAAACAAATGCCTGCGGCCTCGAACTTGCCTATCAGATCCCGTAACGACGGGTGGTGGACCGAATCCAAATCGATAGTCTCGGCGGCCCTCGCCGCCCAGGAGGTACTCTCGGCGTCCCGCTCTATAAGCTCATACAGGGCATGGGTGATAGCCTCGCCGTAGGTATTTCCGGAAGCGAGGCCGTTGGTGTTGGAAAAATTCGGAATAAAGCGACCTCCGTGCACGGGCCGATAAGGGCAAAAGGCCTGGCAGGCCGGAACCCAGGTAATCTCCTCCCGCATCATGTCCCATCCTGGCACCCATTCGAGGGGCTCCTCGTCGTGGACGCTCTCTCCTTCCGGAAGGATCAGGTGTTGTGGGGAAATCGTCCGCGCCTCCGCGCTCAACCGGCTCAGGCTGCTCAGCAACAAGGGACGTTCATGGAGCTCTCCGGAGAACCTCTCGAAGGCCTCCATCATCGCCGAGACCTTGGCCTGCAGCTTGGTGAGCCCCTTGCCGTTATAGACCGAGATGTTTTCCAGATAATGATCCACCGTCGGCCGGACCACCTGATAGGTGGGCACACCGATACAATCCAAATAGGTGATGTCGGACAGTCGGGTGATGCCCGCCTTCTCCCGAAACCCGCCGAAACGACGCCAAGTTTCTTGGGGGTCGCAAACGCGTTGGGTCGTTTCGAAAAAGCGCTTCTCCTCCACGTTTCGGTCCAGCGGCCAGGGAGGAAGATAGCGAAGAAATGACTCAGGCAGTGCGGGCTGCATGTCTTTTTCCAATTACTCGCAGTAATTCGACGGCGTCCAAGGCCTTTTGATCGACCCACCCCTCCTCCAAAATCCGCCTCCATACCGTGATCCGCTCGGGAGGGTGGCTCTCAGACATGGTAAGGAAAAGGTTTCGCAAATTACGCTGAGTGAAATGCAACTTAAGGTAGGCCTCAAGAAGCAAGCTTGCCTCCGACGGGCCCAGCTTTCCCTCCGCTTCCGCCCTCTCCAAGGTGGCTCGCAAATTCACCGCGGGTTCGCTCAGCCCCTTTCCGCTGGCCGCATCGAAGGTCACCGCGACTTCGTCGTCGCAATCGATAATCTCGTCGCGATACCAACGGTAGATTCGGCCGACTCCCTGCATCCCCAGCGGAAAGGCCTCCGCCGCGCGGAGCGCCCCCATGCTGGAAGCCCCGTAAATGGAGGCTCCCTGCTCCAGGGCATAACGAATTTCCTCGATGGATACGGTTAAATGTTGGTGAAAAACCCCGTCGATGACGCCGAAGACCCCGTAACCCTCTTCAAGAGCCCGGACCAAGTCGCCCCTCGCGATCGGGGCACGAAAATCGGCGTCGAGGATTGTACGGGCTTCTTCCGACGAAAGACTGGGCCCCAGAAAAATCAACGGCCGCTTCGGTTCACGAGCGTTGAACCGCCGCAGCCTCGCCTCGATTCTTGCCATGCGTTCTTGGATCGAGGCACGGCATTTGACCAAATCAAACTTGCGGCCCATTACGAATCAATTCTTATTTGCCTGGGATTCTATTTGGTCGAGTCGCTTTTCCAGTTGAATCAATTTAAATTCGGTATAAGCGGCGTTAAGCTCCACCGGATTCAAATCCTGGACCTGATAGCCTTGCTGACTCAAGAAGGCATCGAACTCCTGCTGCGACGCATCCCCTTGTCTCACCGCCTTGAAGGGAGCGGCCCGCAGGAACCACTGGGATCCGTCCAACACCGCTTCTGAGGTAACCTGCTGTTTCAATTTGATACTGGTCGGCGACTCGCCCGTGAAATTGCTTAAGGTCTGAGACCTCTCTTTCGCCGTCGAAGGAACGGATAGCGCCGAGGGAAAGGATGTGAGGGTTTGAGATCTCTCTTTGGCCGACGAAGGCAAGGTCTGTCCCGCGGGGAAGGTCGTAAGCGTCTGGGTCCTTTCCTTGATGGAAGAAGGAGCAACTACGTCGGTCGGAGTATTCGGACTCGATGGAAATGTCGTAAGCGTTTGGGACCTCTCCTTGATAGAGGAAGGCGCAACCACGTTGGTTGGGACCGTTTGTCCGGTAATCCAAATGGGCAGTAGGGTTTGGGTCCTCTCTTTGGCGGCCGAAGGGACCACGGTGCTGTTGGTCGGAGCGCTCACCGCCTGCGCCTTGACCGCTTTGGAACCGGAAAATAAAGAAAATATGGTTCCAAATAGCAATGATATCGAGGAAAAGAATCTTCGTTTGATTTTTTGTACCATGGAGCGCCCTTTAAGTTGAGTAGCCCTCTTTTATACTATAACAATTCCGCCTCAGGTAATTAAAGCCCGAAAATCAATTAGTTAATTTTCCTTTAGAAATTCCACACGAATTTTTCGGGGAGCAGACAACTTTATCGGCCGAACCGCGACAAAATGATGACCCTTAATCCATCGCCATGACACCAAACGCCGTCTTTAGAAGTGACGCCACCACCGGCAAGACGAGGCTCTTGTGGAGGACCAACCTCGCCCTTGAGACGCGCGACGAGTTCGAAATTAACAATCATCTACATGAATTAATTAGCAAAACCCCTTCACCTTACCGAAAGGCGCTTCGCGAAATTCTCGAACACTGGGAATACGGCCTGCTTTCTCAAGAGCTCGGGACGCTGTTGGGCCAGATGCAGAGCGCGGGGGACGGGGAATACGCCGCCGCCCTCCTTCACCGCTTGGAAGAGCTTACCGCTCTGGAGCCGGGACGAAATGAGCTTCGACTGGAAATTGCGACCTTGCGTCAAAGGATAAGCTCCGAGGCCGGGTTTGGCGTTAAATTCGAACGCTCTCTTGATGCCTTTACCAAAGAGGCCTTACATCCCGCATCGCTGGCCGCTCTTTGGCTGGCCCCAGAATTGGGCCTCAGAGGCCGTTTTCTTATACAGGGTCTTTTTTCAAAAACACTCCAAAAGGCACCCGGCCTGCTTGGCCTCTGGCCCGAGGGCCTTGCTCTCGCGGGATCCCTGGCCTTGGAAAGCGGCGCTATCTGCCTGGGCAACGAATTCGCGGCGCCCAACCGACTGACAGCACCCCCTTCCGTCGAGACCCTCCAAGGCAATTTTCAAAGTACTTTCCTGAACCTGATGCTATTCAAGGCCGGAACCGCCGCCGTATTCCGGGGACTGTCCGGGGGCTTGGCGATGTCCCCCAGCATCCCAAACATCCCGGGAAGGGAGCTCGCCTTGCAGACTGCGATGCTCTCCGCCTTCGCGATTACCCGAAAGGTTCGCCGCGCGCTTTCTCCGGAGGAAAAATCCGAAAATCATTTCGCGGTGGAATACTTTCAGTTCTGGATGCTCTCGCGTTTGAATTTTTCAGGCAAGCGGCGCTTCCCAGAAACGCCGTCGTCGCCATCTCCCTGGCAACCCTTACGGTTGCAATATCTCTCCTTGGGCAGAGCCTCCGATGGCGGTCTGTTACAGCGACTGGAGCCTTGGCAAGTGTCGGTTTCGGAATCTCGGGGCGCCGGCGGTACAACCGCCTGGAGAAATAACATCCGCCCCTTCTCCCAGGAGGACTACCATGGCGTACACCGGGTCCTGAGCCGTGCCTTTCCCGGCTGGAACTCCTCTCCCGAAGAAATCCGATTTCAGGACCGAAACCGCGACCCCAAGTGCCGAATGCGGCGCTGGGTCCTCGAATACGAGGGAAACATGGTAGGAATGGCGGAATACTCCCAACTCCCGCAAATGTACCATCCGAGAAAATTTTTAGTGAATATCGCCGTCGACCCCATGTTTCACGGCAGAGGCATGGGCACCGCATTGCTGAGCCATGTCACGGACGGATTAAGACCTTTCAAACCGATTTCCTTGCGGGCGGAAATCCAAGAATCCGCGGTCGGGGGAAGGAGATTCTTGGAAAAACACGGCTTCCGCGAGGACATGCGGGTGATCGAACTCGACTTGGATTTACGCCAAGTCTCTCCCGAGGCATTGCAACGCTGGAAAACGGGAGTCCAGGCCGCGGACATTCAGATCCATTCGCTGGAACACCTCGACCGACTGCCGGGCATCGAGAAAAAAATTCATGCGCTCATGGTTCGATTAATGAAAGATCAGCCCCAACCCGAGCCCCACACCCCCCTCTCCTTCCAGTCGTTTCTAAACACCGTCTACAACAATCCTCAACGTCCCCATGGGGGCTTCTTCGTCGCCGTCAGCGGGGAAAAATTGATCGGATTGAGCCATGTCTTAATCAAAAACGAAGGCCTGGTCATGAATCGCCTCACGGGGGTCCTCCCCGAATACCGAAAAATAGGCTTGGCGACGGCCTTAAAAGCCCATGGAATCGAATACGCCAAGTCTCATGGATATCAAAAAATCCGGACGGTCAATGTTTCGACCAATCAAGCTATTCTCAGAGCCAACTTGGGCATGGGCTATATTCCGGAACGCGCCTGGGCCAGCTTGGTCAAAGACCTATCGGAGATCAAACCTGAATAAGTAAGGCGCCGTAATTACTTGTTGAATTAAGATAAACATTTGACTTCCCCGCTCCAGTCCTGCCTTTTCTCTCCCTCTCCTTCTAATATGCCTGGGCTTTCCACAATGGAAAACTTGTAACCGGAGTGCTCACAATGTGAATGATTTCTACTGAAGCGACAGGGCAAAAAGCCAAATAACTTAATAATTTCAAGATAAAGTATTCTGGCACTCCCCTTGCTTTACTAGCCCGTAGCGCCGCCTCACGGTTCCGGGCGAGGCGGCACAAAGGGGGTACGAATGAACGGGTTCCAGAACGAGACGCAGATCATCCGCAATGCCGAGATCATCGACCTGCAGGAGCGCCGCGAGGCCAAGCAGCGGAAGATCTCGGTCTATCTCGAGGCCATGGAGGACATCCATGAACTGCGCAGCCAGATCGCCGATTACGACTTCTACATGA
>Ga0073934_10008185_pt1 | contig 14096 bp, 15 predicted proteins | sample LarsenN4metaG_FD_76834 | JGI IMG/M metagenome (GOLD analysis project Ga0073934, IMG submission 76834) | Hot spring sediment bacterial and archeal communities from British Columbia, Canada, to study Microbial Dark Matter (Phase II) - Larsen... ...
GCATGGCCCGGCCTACGATTCCGCCGCCACAGGTCTTGTACCGTGGCAGTGCAGCCTTCTCGATGACAGCGACCCCCACTCCCGCCTGCGCCAGACGCCACGCCGCGCAGGCCCCCGCCGGTCCACTCCCGACCACAATGACATCATAGGAATTGTTCATGTCTGGGCCCACTAACGAAGAGTGCGGACTCGAAGATGATACAGGTGCTCCGCACCATCGCACAGGCGGAAGCGGTCAGCCCACTGCGGACCACTGACAGCCCTGGTTCATTTGTTCCCTCCCCCTCGTCCGGCGTTTGGCTTTCGGATTATGCGAGACGAGCCTGGATTGTTTTGTATGGAGCGCCGTCGTAGAAGAGGATGCACGATTCAAGATCTGCCGCCCATTTTAGCGCAAGTTGATGCCCAGCGCCGCCGTCTGGCGCTTCGGCGGCTCAGTCCTTCAACGAGAACGGTGTGAAGTCCGTATGCCTGTCGTACCAGTCCTCGTGCTCCTGGCGCTTCAACCAGCCGACGATCGCGTAGGTCACCGGTGTGAAGACGATCTCGACGGAGACCTTGAACGCCCAGTTGAAGGCGATGACCTTCATCATCGTCCCGGGCTGCCAGGTCCCGAGGAAGGCAATCGGATAGAAGAGGGCGCTGTCGACGAGCTGGCCGACCGCGGTCGAGCCGATCGTGCGGGTCCAGAGATGACGCCCCTCGGTCCAGACCTTCATCTTCGCCATGACATAACTGTTCATGAAGTCGCCGCACCAGTAGGCGACGATCGACGCGACGACGATCCGCCCCGTGCTCCCGAAGACGACCTCCAGGGCAGGCTGGATCACGGCATTGAAGGGCTCTTCCGGATCCGCCGGCAGGTGGATCACGAAGAGGCCCATGATGGTCGCGAAGAGCATCGCGATGAAGCCCGCCCAGATGACTTTGCGCGTGCGCGCGTAGCCATAGACCTCGGTCAGCACATCGCCGAAGATGTAGGAGATCGGGAAGAAGAGGTTCCCGGCGCCGAAGGTCAGGCCGAAAAGGATGCACGTCTTGCCCGGCCCGATCAGGTTCGAGCAGAGCAGTACCGTCACGAAACCCGCCATGACGAGGTCATAGTAACGGTAGTGGCGGCGGGGCGAGACGCGTTCATGCTCGAGCAGTTCGGCGGATGCGGTCATCTGCGGGCGAGGCTCCTCTCGGTCAGTGGGTCTAAGTGCCCAGACCGGCGCGGCCTTCGGATAGCCGGCATCGCTCGTGAAGTGGAACAGCCAGGAAGGAATAGGAACTGTAACAGGCCTTGTGGCTGGCCAGGAACGTACCAAAGACCTCGTAAAGGATCAATCCCCAGGCTTTGCCATCGGAAACCCGGGCTAACTCATTCCAACCCCTTGTCTTTCGTGAGTCGCTGACTGGTTTGCTCATGACCAATGACGTATCGGGTCGCACGAACGCCCTGTCGTATCTTTTCTTGTGTCGATCATGCACGATTCAAAGATCCGATCCCACCCAACCTGATTAGAAGTTCCTCCGTCATGGCCAACTTGAAGCGGCCCATATCTTATATGGTATAGTATCGCCACCCATGTGGGAGCTATATGAGCACCGTCGGGCCAGCAAAAGCCTCGATCGGCTTCCCCTCGAATTATTGAAGCGTTATGAAAAGTGGAAGGACATTGTGCGAATCTCCGGGCCGGCAGGTCTACGCCTGATCAAGGGGTTCCATGATGAACGTCTTCAGGGAGAATGGGAAGGACATCGCTCGTCACGGCTGAATGCCCAGTATCGAGTCATCTATAAAGTTGAGGAACAACTCATACAGGTGGTCGTCATGGACGTCACCGCGCACGATTATCGGAGGCAATGATGAAACACAAGGACATCCGTCTGGCTAAAGCCCGAGTGGCCGTGTCAGTGGGAGAATCCGTTCGAATTGTGCGTGAGCTCCAGGGACTTACACAGAGCGAGTTGGCGCGTCGGACAAGAATTCCCCAGTCCACCATCTCAGCCATTGAAAGCGATACCATCAATTTGGGTGTCGAACGTGCCAAATCCCTGGCGCGCGTTCTGCGGTGCCACCCCGCCGTCCTGGTGTTTCCCGGATGGGACGTGACCAAACCGTCCGCTGCCTAACTGCCCGCTTGTTACGAATGTAGAGCTGCATCAGAGACGACTCTGCCACAATTTCAGACAGACTCCCATCCAAACCTCTTATGATTGCTGTCGAAGCCGCTCCACTATCCACCGCTCAGGGCCGCTGAAATGCGACTAACCGGCATTCCATTTGCCCTCAATGCCCTTCTGCCCTAAAGTTGAGCGAGGAGCGTTCCTATGACCACCACACCGATCTTGTTTCACGATATCGACGGCGTGCTGTTCGGAGAGTATGCGGGCGAATTCCAACTCCGACCAGGAGTGAAATCCTGGCTGGCCTGGGCCCACGAGCACTTTGAAGTGATCTGGCTGACCTCGTGGGATTCAGACAAGATCAAGACCCTGTTGCACGTCCTGTATTGCGAGCGGTTTCGCAGCCATCCGGACATCCCGCCGTTCCGTCATGCCAATTGGACGAACTGCGAGAACAAGGTGGTGTGGCTTGAACAGGCCGTACAAAAGCTGAAGGGCCGCGACTGGTTCTGGATCGACGACGAAATCGAGAAATTGACGCCGGCGATTCAGAACGCCGGCCTCTCCCTCGATCGCTGCATCCAATCGAATCCGCTGGGACAGGATGAGTTACTCGTCCTCCAATCCATCTTGGCCAGCCGACTGGAAGGGTTGAGAACGAGCAGGGGTGGCTCGACCGGCCACGAGGAAGCGGCGTAATCGGGCCATTAGGTCTGTCGCTGTATGATGACTGTTCAGAAGCGAACCGCGGTGGGGAAGACGAGTTGGCCGTCCTTCATCAGCCGAGCAAATCTATCCGGCCCAAGGTTCCAAGGCCAGTCTTTACCCTAGACAGGCAGGTGCAAGAGCTCGACGAACTGCGTCACGAACAGCTCGCGCCGCCTCGACAGCCTGCAGTGCTTCATCCTTTTCAACCGGTTCCCAGACACCGGGATATCGCCCCTCAATAGCATAGGGGTTCAATCTGTCCAAGAGTCGCGGATCGATGGGCAGCGGATGTTCTTTCGGGAGAAGAGCGTACAGCTCTGTCAGATCATGGATCTTTGGGAAGTCGATCCGGTGAAACACGAGCAGTGCCTTGAGATATTTCTCACTGCATTGTTGGGCGTGGAAACCGACGGTGTCCCATGGAATCTCTTTCGCTATGAGATTATTCTCAATATTCAGCAAATCGTGTTCGGCTTTGTTCACCCATGATCGGACAAGATCCTCGAGCCTAGGCCGCTCGGTCATAGAGAACCTTTCCTTCCTGACGGGCCGTCCGGATGACCGTGCCTGGTGCATCACAGTAGGCGTCGAATTCCTCCGGGGTCACGACGATCACATCCTTCGGGACGCCCATCCCCGCGAGAAGGCCGTAGATCTCCACCGCTCGTGCTCGTTTAGAACCGTTGGGATGCATGACGACAAGCAAATCCACATCACTATCCGGGCCAGCTGTCCCGCGTGCGTGTGAACCGAACACAATGACTCGCTCAGGATTGAACCGCGCGACAATGCGTCGCACCATCTCGGCAATGGTGTCCTGAACCGGGGTCATTTTCACAGCAGGAGTCGTCATCGCTACCTCACGGACCAGATCTGTAGGACGTTATTTTGGCACAGCCAACAACATTGCGTCGAGCCATCGCGTCTTTTCGCTCATTCGGATAGGGCCGACCGCACATTGGCAAGCCTTAGAAGCAGGGCGCCCGATTTCTCTGTCTCCTCCTCTTCATCCGACATTGGGCTTCCGTGTTACGCGAGACTGCCTAAGTCGTCTTGGACGGGGTAGCGTCTCGTAGAAAGGCAGGCACGAATCAAGATCCCACCCCACCTTTTCCTTGCGTGATCCTCCCTCTTCTTACATCTGGGTCTTTTAATGGAGAAGAAGGAAGACGCCTTTCCTTGCCACTTTCGCCTTTTTCAAATACTCCCGATTCATTTGTTGCCACAGTATTTGCTGTAGAATCGCCGTTTGACCACAAATTTGCTCCTATTGTAGCCGCTCTATGAACATGGACCAAAAATGCTCAGCAGCACCTTCCTGCGACAACTCATTAGTTGTATCTGAACCTCGCCAGTTCAGTAGTGGCTTGAGATAAAGCGAATAGCCATTGTCTTCGACGTTCAAAGATTCGCTGAAACCCGTTCCGGATTCTTCCCTGGAATATGTGATCCCGCCTGAAAAACGTAGGCGATCAGATAGTGAAATCCGGCAAGAATTCTGCTTAGCTCCGTTGCGGTAAACGGCGGCCGTAAATTTATGGCCCTCTCTGTTAAACCGAACATCGATTCCTTGGTTTCTTTCTTTCAATTTATACAGAGAATTCTCGAAGTAGTTCGCTATGAATTCAAATGTGCTATCCAGAAAGATGTCCCTATCGTGATCGGTAAACTGTCGCTTTAGACGCAGATTGCTACTTCGCTTTTGACCTAGTTTCTTAGATAGGGTTTCACTTTCTCTGGAGCTTTTTGCTCTCATGGCAGCAGGCATGACTCTCTCAATTGCCTCTCGTATATCCGTTACTACAGCAAGATATGCATCATGGTGATTCGGATATTTAGAGATTGGTTTGCCATCTGGTGGAGTGGCTCGGAGATGACTGAAAGCCGAATTCTTCCAGTCGCAAGGGTGAACAATTACTGGGATCACAATGGCATCGCCGCTCTCATGCATCTTCAACGCTCGCTTCAGTTCTCGGTCATAGCAATAGTCCGACGCCAAGAAATAAGGGCTCACGAGCAATAGGATGATTTTTGACGATTCAAGGTGATCGCTTATTGCATCATGTAATGAAGCCCCAGCCTCAATTCGTCGGTCATGCCAAGCCTCGATGAGTCCTTCCCGCTTCAGCATCGCCAGATGAATTTCGAGTTCATCTCGAAATGATTCATCCTTATGGGAATAGGAGAAAAAGAGCGAGGTCATAGTTCAAACGCGTTCAATACTTCGTCGCCATAGTGGTTGATGCAATTGATATCAAGTAATACGATCCTGCCACCATTGTCCTTCGTCCTTATAGAATTTAGTCAGTCGAGTAACAACTCTAGAATCTGCTCCACGTGCTCGTGTTCGCCATCGGGATACCACAGTGGGGTGATGTGAGCATCGGCAAGGCGTTGATCCAACATCCGTTTCTTTTCGGCATCGGAAGGACATCCTAGTAGCGCGCAGTGGTGCGGAAGACCGTCACAGCCCAATTCCCCGGCGACTCGAATGAAGGTTTGGATCGTACGGTCAGCGGAGAGGCTGCACCCCAGGAAAAGAAAGCTGTAGCTGGTGAACAGGCGCCTCAGCACTTTCGGCAGAGGGAACGACATATTCACGTCGGCATCCTGCCCGTAGGCTTCGTGGTACTCGGCCTGGTTAAGGACCCTCTCGGTCGCGTTGTCGATGTTGCCATGTAGTTTCAGAAGGTACCGTTCCCCAGCGGGAATTGCGCGAAAGAACGCATTCGCCCTGCCTCGCCCTGTCACCTTTTCAGCAAAAGGTTTACCTCCCATCTCATAGACTCGTTCAAGAACTCGATCAAAGTTCGTCGTGATAGCAGAGCAGTCGAATAGCTTCGGCAACAAGGTCACCGCGCCAGTGATGGATTCTGGGACCTGGAAACTCCTTTCAAAGTCACGCTCAAAGCGATTGAGTGTCAGCCGCTGAACAATGTCGTTCATGGCGCCCTCATAGTCGCTCTGTGTTTCCAGTCTTTTTTGAATGGTGTCGCGAGATAAGCCAGCATCATCGCAAAGGCTGAGAAGGTATTCTTTCCATTCTGGCAGGCCGGCACTCTTGGACATTCCCGCTCCCACGAAAGGAATGACAAATCCACGCTGGCAAGCTCGCTTCAGCTCTTCGAACACCTGTAAGTTACCGCGATACTGATCGCTATTAAGGATGCGGGCCTTTTCCTCCTGGTCAAAACGCTTCGCTTCCTGGTCGTAAAGATTGCGGTCGCCGAAGTAGAACGCACGGCTTGGTTTTGCGAGGGGGACCTCCTCGTCGCCGCGCTTACAGATGATCTGGATGCCCTCGAATTCTTCGTCGTCGATGACTTCGTCGAACCGACGGTTCTTGCCAACCCCAGCGAGTTCTTCTAGTGTTGCTTCGTGGTCAAAGTTGGGTGGGCGATTGTCGGGCATAGGCTAGTCCTGTGTAGTGAGTTCGGCGACCACGGCATCCATCAGCTTTTCTGCGGTGATGTGGGCGGTGGCGAGCTGAGTTTCCAGGGCGTCCACCAACGTCATCAGTTCGCCCACCTTCGCCACGATTCGGCGTTGTTCGGCGAGAGGTGGAAGCGATATTGGCAAGTTGCAAATGACCTCTCGTCCGATGTTTTTCATGGAACTGCTCGTACCTGACGCATTCCGTGCGTAGTAGGCACGGGAAGTCTCCGAGGTATTGGCGAGGTTGATGAAGGCGCGGTCAACCTCGTCAGGGAATGTAAAGCGTACGATCTTGTCGCTCATCATCAGGCGCGGTGGCGTCTTATCGACGACTACGCTGCGAGCGACAAGTTCCTCAGTATTGGCGCGCGACATCAAGAAGTCGCCCGGCCGCACCTCGCAATCGGGGCGAGCCTCCATACCGGGTGGAAGAGCCTTGTTCTCTTCAGGCTTGAACACCCCCCACGACACTGCGCTGACTTTCAAGACTCCCCACTCATTTCCTTCACGCGATTCGGGGAGGCACTGTGGACTCCAGCCGGAGTCGCTTGTTAGCGAAATGCTGCCGAGCCGAATCCATGACCAGGTGGATGGGGTATGGTAAGGAATCTCCTCCTCGCTGACTGGAGCATATTCCTTCGCGTTTGCCTCGCGTCGGAAAATACCGATTCGCGCAATTAAGTGCTCAGCAGGTTCGTCGTTGGGGTCTTGTGGAACAAGTTTGCCTTGGACGGCGAGGGTGAGGATGGATTTGCGGAGATCGGGTGGGGAGATGCTGTAGGACTTGTGGAAGAGCAGGCCGAGGTTGGCCGGGGTGGGTGCGTCGGCAAAGCGGGCCAGCGACGCGCGGGCGAGCGCGGCGTGCTGCGTCTCCCGTTCCCGCAGCTGCTCCTCCAACCCGTCACACAACGCCATCAACTCATCCACCTTCGCCACGATCCGTTTTTGCTCGGCGAGGGGTGGGAGGGGAACGGGAAGGCCGCCAAGGTTGCTTCGTGAAATGCGGCTTCGCGTCGTGCCTGTAGCCTGTGCCGAAACCAAGCGTCGAAACCTAGGGGAATTGATGGCGACCACAAGGAAGTCAGGATCAAAGAAGGTGCTATTGGAACGAAGGATGCAAACATCGACGACCGTCACAGCTGATTTCTTGTCGCCCGGGAATCGACAACAACGCCCAAGAGGGTCCGGCATCCGCGCAATCAGAATGTCGCCTGCTGCAAGATAGGTGCAGTTCAAACGGCTGGCCGCCACCTTTGTCATGAATCGTGACGACCGGTCGCGGTACTTCCCATCGCCCACATCTGCCAACTGAATCAGCCGAACTTCGCCATCAGGGTCTTGGTCTTTGCTCTCAACCCAGTCGCCATCGCAAAACAAACCGGTATCGCGTGTAGTGTTCTCAAGGGTCGTGAGGGCCCAATGACTTGGATTTTCAATCGAAGTCGCGGGTTCAACTGCGATGTCTTTGGGCGATCTCGATTTTGAGTTGTTCTCCGGAGACAGCGTACGCAGCTTTTCCAGAAGCACATGGCCATCACCTTCGGAAGTGCGGCGCTCGACGAGTTTCCCCTGGACCGCGAGGTCCAGTACGATTTCCCGCATCTTGGCCACCGCGTCGGGGGTATCGGCGAAGAGGTCGAATTTCTCGAAGAAGGTCTGCAGCGTCATTCAGTAGTCCCGGCGGTGGCAGTGAGTGCATTCTGGAGTTCCTGTTTGAGCTTCGCACGGGTGGCGGCAATCTGGGCCAGGAGCTTTTCGTATTCCGGCAGCAGGTGGTCCACGTCTCCGGGGCCGGTGTCAGGGTTGTGCGGGTTCTTGAGATCGAGGTTAAAGTTGCCGGCCTTGATCTGGTCGATGGGGACACGCCAGGCCTGCTCATTTTCCACTCGGGCGGCAAAGCCATTCGATTCATCGCCCCACCAAGCTCGTTCCGGCTCGAACTCTTCGATGCGGATGGGCTTGCCCTTGTTGTAGCTCTTGGCACCAGGCGGGTACGGGTGCTCGTGGTACCAGATCTCGGTGGTGGGACGGCCCTTGGTGAAGAAGAGCAGATTGGTGCGAATGCCGGTGTAGGGATTGAACACGCCGTTGGGTAATCGGACGATCGTATGCAGGTTGCATTCGTTGAGCAATGCTTCCTTGATGCGGGTCTTGACGCCTTCACCGAACAGCGTCCCATCAGGTAAGACGAGTCCGGCGCGGCCACCCGGCTTGAGCAGCTTCATGATCAGCACGAGGAAGAGATCCGCGGTCTCACGGGTGCGGAACTCAGACGGGAAGTTAGCCTCAATCCCGTCTTCCTCCATACCCCCGAACGGTGGGTTCGTGACGATAACGTCTACCCGCTCCTTGGGTAACCAGTCGCGCAGCGGACGGGCCAGCGTGTTGTCATGCCGGACGTTGGAGGGGACATTGATGCCGTGCAGCAGTAAGTTGGTCATGCACAAGACATGCGGCAGGTGTTTCTTTTTCGATACCGGAAAAGCACTCCTGAATGAACGCTTCATCGGCTTCGGTCTTGGCCTGCTTCCGCAAGTGCTCAATGGCACAGACCAAGAAGCCTCCCGTGCCGCAGGCCGGGTCGAGGATGGTTTCGCGCTTCTTCAGACGAGGGTTCACCTGTTCGACGATAAATTGCGTCACGGCCCGTGGGGTATAGAACTCACCTGCGTTTCCGGCGGACTGGAGATCCTTGAGGATCTTCTCGTAGATATCTCCGAACATGTGGCGGTCATCGGACGCATTGAAATCGATGCCGTTGATCTTGTTGATGACCTGCCGCATGAGGGTGCCGTTCTTCATGTAGTTGTTGGCATCCTCAAACGTCATGCGGATCAACCCGGCGATCTTATCCGCCCCACCCGTCAGGGACTTGAGCTTTGGCAGGAGGGTGTTGTTCACGAAATCGAGCAGCGCCTCACCCGTGATACCCTCTTCATCCTTGGCCCAGGTTGACCAGCGCAGGTGCTTCGGCAATGGCGATTTATAGTTATCGCGCAGGAGTTCCAATTCCTTTTCGCGATCATCAAAGATCTTGAGAAAGAACATCCAGCCGAGCTGTTCGAGCCGCTGCGCATCGCCGTAAGTGCCGGCATCCTTGCGCATAATGTCTTGGATGGTTTTGACGATATTGGAGACGTTCGACATGTATTATGCAGCTTTCTGATAGAGGGCCGTTTCGAGTTCTCGGATGGCGGCCATGTAGTGATTCTTGCCCCCGAAGAGATTCACAATTTCCACGGGTGTTCCAAACTGCGTTAGTGGATCGACTTTGAGGATATCAAGGGACTCCACACTCTTAATACCACCATCGGCATACTTCTCAAGCAAGGCCTCGAGCACCGCGCGCGTCTTGTCGCCATATTTGGCAAACACATGACGCTTGCGCACCCTGTCAGCCCGTTCACGGCGTGTGAGCGGTGGCTGATCGAAGGCGACATGGCAAATGAGATCAAATGCGTCGAAACCCAACCCAACCTGCTCCGCAAGTTCCTCCAAAAATACACCACGGCTTGACAGCTCTTCGACGATGGCCTGCTTGCGGTCCGCAGCCTTCCAGGCGTTCAGGAAGGCGTCGAGCGAGGTGTAGGCTTTCCGTACGGTCTTCCTCGTGTAATCCTTGAGGGACTCCGTGATGAGTTGGCCATGTTCATCGAGATATTGAACCCGTTCCGTCGCAACCGTCACCTCCACATCGTCCACATAGTACTTCGCCGGACGTTCACGGACCGCAAGCGGCTCTTCGCCATCTGCTGGACCAAGGTCAGCATAGCCATCAGGATGCTGTTCATCCCGCTCCTCCACCTCAGGGGGAACCGGTGTGTCATTGTGACCAGGCTCATAGATCTGGACGGGCTCGCCATCGAAGTCTGGATCCGCAAACAGCGCCGTGGCTCGTTTGAAATCCATGATGGTAAAGAAGAACTTGTTATAGTCTTCGTTGATGCGCGTCCCACGACCGATGATTTGCTTGAACTCAGTCATGGAATTGATGGTCTTATCAAGCACGATGAGATGGCAGGTTTGGGCATCCACGCCGGTCGACATCAATTGCGAGGTTGTGGCGATGACGGGAAACGTGGACTCGGGGTCGATGAAATTATCGAGCTGCGCCTTCCCCTCTTCATTGTCGCCGGTGATTCTCATCACATACTTGCTGTTGGCAGCAGCCAGGTCAGAGTTGGCATTGACCAGCGCCTGACGCATTCGCTCAGCATGGGGAATGTTTTCACAAAACACGATTGTTTTGGCGAATCGATCAGTGGCCTTCAAGAATTCGGTGATCTTCGCCGCAACAAGCTCTGTCCTCTTTTCGAGGATAAGATTGCGGTCATAATCCGTCAGGTTGTATTCGCGATCCTCAATCACCTGACCATACTTGTCTGTCTTACCTCTTTCCGGTCGCCACCCTTCCAAGTCTTTATCAATGCCAATACGGACCACCTTGTACGGCGCAAGAAAGCCATCGGAGATGCCCTGCTTAAGCGAGTAGGTGTAGAGCGGGTCGCCGAAGTATTCGATGTTGGAGACGTCCCTCGTCTCCTTGGGCGTGGCCGTCATGCCGATCTGAGTGGCCGACGAGAAATACTCCAACACCTTGCGCCAGTTGGCATCTTCTGCCGCGCTGCCACGATGGCACTCGTCCACGACAACCAAATCGAAGAAATCAGGCGAGAACTGCTTGTAGATGTTTTGCTCTTCCTCGGTGCCCGTGACTGCCTGGTAGAGAGACAGGTAGATTTCGAAGGCTTTATCAACCGTCCGATTGGTGATTTTGGTCATCGCCTGACCAAACGGTTTGAAGTCGTTGGTCTTGGTCTGATCGGCGAGGATATTGCGATCGACGAGGAAGAGGATCCGCTTCTTGGCGCCCGACTTCCACAAGCGCCAGATGATCTGGAACGCCGTGTAGGTCTTCCCTGTGCCGGTGGCCATGACCAACAGGATGCGATTTTCGCCACGCGCGATCGCCTCGATGGTCCGATTAATGGCAATCAACTGATAATAGCGAGGTGTCTTGCCTGACCCATCATCATAGTAGTCCTGCGCCGCCACCCGTTCCTGAGCGGGCGAGATACCTTTAGCGGTTTGGTATCGTGCCCAAAGTTCGCCCGGCGACGGAAAATGGCTCAGCGGAATTTCCCGTTCAACTGGTCCATCTATTCTTGTTCTGTCGTGTTCAAGGAAGGCGTCCCCATTTGAACTGAACGCAAATGGGACATCAAGAATCTCAGCATACTCAAGAGCCTGCTGCATTCCACCGCCGATTGGATGGTTGTTGTCCTTCGCTTCGATGACAGCGATTGGGATACCGGGCTTGTAAGAGAGAAGATAGTCTGCTTTCTTAGCCTCACCGCGCTTGACGGTTTTCCCGCGCACAATGACACGGCCCTTCGTGAAGTAGACCTCCTCCCGGACCTGAGACATCACATCCCACTTCCCGTCTGGACCGACAAGAGCCGGGGTGATGAACTTTGTGCGAATGTCCGCTTCGGTCAGGTCTTTTTTGTTCATAGCTACCCCAAAATTAGCGCGGAAGCTTACCTGTTTCCCTTTAAGAAATCACTTCCCCTCTTATAGCCTCAGTCGTAAGTTTCGACCACGGAATTGTTGGTTACGGTTCGGCTTGGCAGTCCAGCCTGTGCCGCCACCCTATGACGCCGAATGGTGAGTTGTGAGTGGTGAATTGTGAGTTGATGGAGGCTCAGAGGCGTCAACTGTCAGACATCACTCCGAATCGCCCGATTGACGGTAGACAGAGATGATCCCACGAGAAAAGGCGACTTGAGGGTGAGCGATAACGGGAGGCTGGAAATGCAGTTTCCTGTGCGTGCGGTTGCGTCGGACTCCCTTACGCAGGTTGATAGTGCAGCACGAGGAGTTGACTTGATTTAAGGGGGAGCATCGCGTAGGTTTTCCCCTCATTGTCGGTGAATTCCACCTCAAATGCCCCCGGGCCGTGAGCTTCGACCACCGTTCCCACTTGTCCACGCACTAAATTGCGGTCGGGAATATCCTCGGTCAATGCCACCACATCGAGGATCTGGATTTCCTGGTTCATTGGCAACGCTCCTTTTTACAGGACATAGCATGACGCGAATCGCGGGAAGTCCTCCCATGGCGCACAATCCACAAGCTCCGGATGGTGGTCTCCCTACCCGACTCTCGTACGTGAAAGTCTAGCGCATACCGCTGCCCATAGTCATCTGCTCCGAGAAATCTTGCATCTTCCTTCCGGGCGGCCTCCAAGAGTCTCTGATGCAATTGGTCAGCGTCGGAAGCTGTCCATCCGAGGACACGTTTAAAGACACGGGCTTTGTGCTGTCCTCGTGGATGTTCGATATTGAGGCAATACTCGCGGAGTTTTCGAAGATCAATAACGGCATGCTCTCTATTTGGCAACCACATTTTAAATGCTATTCCTTGAGAGTACGCTTCGCCTCTTGGACCACCAAAGAAGCATGCTGTATGAAACGCCGTCGCAGGAGGATACCGTTTCCACGTGCAGAAATCATACCCCCATCCGGGAAGTGCCGAGGCGAAAGTTCTGAATGCTGAGTCTGGCCTGAACGCGATCGAGGGTGCTGAGCCTACGCCTTGGCGAGCCGAGCCAATCGGACGGCCTGTGACGAGCAAGGCCGAGTCAAGCTTGTCGAAGGGTCTGCAGTGAGAGATGGGTCCCGCGCCTCCGCTGAGCCATGCTGAAGGGCCCGTCCTGCCCACCTTAACTCTCTGGAGGTATCGGGGCCAGATAAGAAGCCTATGGCTGGAATGACTAGCTGGTTAGAAGAACTCGGAAGGCTACCCAGCCTGGAGATCGTGAATCTGGTCGATGAGGCGTTGGAGTTTTGCGACGGCGTGGAGGCGCTGTTCAGGAGTGACATGCTGATCGATGGCCAGGGCCATGGTCTTGGCGGCTTCGCGCAGTCGGCGAACCGAATCTTGGTAGGGTGCAGAGGCGGTCTGGTCAGGGAACACGAACATGGCGCGGAGTTCCTGGGCGGCACGTTCGGGCGTTCGGGGCTGGTGCAGGAGGGTGAGGAGCTCCAACTGGCGCTGCTGCCGGTAGGCGAGCCAGACCTCTTGTGTATCGGGAAGCGCGAGACTCCACTGGCGGATCTGTTCCCGTTGCTCTTTGGTGAGTGGTCCCAGCCAGTCTTTCAGCCAATCAAGGGTGGTCTCGGCCCGTTTATTCAACCGCTCGGATGCGGAAACCTGGGTAAACCGTTCGGCTTTGGCGTTGTCCTTCTGTAAAACCGATTCGAACGTACGCACCTGACGGGCGTCCACCGAGGCGAGAAAGACTCCGCCGTCCGCTGCGACGCGCTCGAAGAGGTCGGCGCGCAGACGATCGTAGGCGGCATAGGCCCAATCGACATCCGAACCAGTGAGTCCCCGCTCGATCCGCCGCCGGATGTCGCGAAGAAAGGTTTCATACTGCGGTAGGGCCTCATACCGATGCCGGGCGAGCAAGGGTGTAAGGCGTTGTGCCACATCATGACGCTGGTCACGATTGAGGTCGAAATAGTGATCGAGTTGCCATAGGATGATTCGGTCGGCATAGCGATAGGTGGTGGTAAGCGCGCAGCCGGAAAAGAAGAACAGGAGCAAAGCGAGGCACCACAGCCACTGGCGCCGTCGTAATACACTTCTCTCCCCTGTCATCTGGTGGTCCATACCGTACACTCACATGTTCCCAAGCATTGCGGACTGATGCAAGGGGGTGCTGAGGAGAAAAATTGCTGCGCCGAAAGTCATGAGTGCTGAGTTGGTTCTAAGCGACATGCGGACCGGAAGCTCTCGCGTCAGGCAGCGAGTTTAGAATCAAGAGGACATCCCCC
>Ga0073934_10008186_pt1 | contig 14095 bp, 14 predicted proteins | sample LarsenN4metaG_FD_76834 | JGI IMG/M metagenome (GOLD analysis project Ga0073934, IMG submission 76834) | Hot spring sediment bacterial and archeal communities from British Columbia, Canada, to study Microbial Dark Matter (Phase II) - Larsen... ...
ATACTTATCGATCAGGTACGAATCGAGGAACACCATATGGGCCGGGCTTTCGTCATTCAATGTGCGGGCAGGCGTTCTGTTGCGTATGTGATATCTCGGTATCTGAAACCTCGAAGGGGTGTTAGCCTGTTCCATAGCGTCTTCCTTGTCGAGTCCCATGATCGAAGGTCCTTGGCCGATGTACACCATGTCGTTCGGGAGCAAGGATTCCTCCGCACGGACTGCCGGGTTCATTGTCGTGAATGCGGTTGCCACCGCCACGATCACAATGATTCTTGCTCTATGCATTGCAGACCTCCATCACCAGTTGGTTTCTCGATAGGAAGCACCCTCGACTCTCTCGTTACGCCCGGTTCAGCGACGGTGCGGCGTCGCCGTCTGCCCATTTGGTATTTTCGACATATCGAGGTCCTTCATTTCTCGCAACGCTGCTTGCGCGATTCCCCGCAACATCCCATTGAATACAAGCTCGTGCGGCACGTAGAGGGAATACCAGTACAGTTGGCCTTTCAGTCCCACCGGATCAAAGATCGCCGTCTGACGTATCTGCGTTGAAGAGCCGGTCTCCGTCACCTCAAATTCCAGCCACGCCCGCCCGGGCAAATTCATCTCCGATTTGAGCCGCAGTCGGCGATTCCGCTCAATCGTCTCAACGCGAAATGAGTCGACCGTATCGCCGACGCGGAGGGTCGTGGAAGAAGGCCGTCCACGTCCCATTCCAACGCCCCCTTGAAGCAGGTCAATGAAGCCACGCACATGCCACAGCCAGTTGCATGCGTACCAACCATGGTCACCGCCGATCCTCTCAATGCACCTGAAGACGACCTCAGCCGGCGCTTCGACCGTTAACGTCCGCGAATCGACGATGCGTGTGCCGAACCGGATGCCCCCCCAGGATGGCAGCTTCCCCGATGAGGAGAGCGCATCGGACCAGCGCGTTTTGGAGAAATATCTCTCTTCCCGGGCAAGGGCTCGGTGAATCGCCTCATCGATTCCTATCGGACGTACAGAGAACGCGGTGAGCGCGGCGTTGTCCCGTACCACCGTGACATGGACAATGCTCTCAATAATCGCCCGTCCGATTCGGGCATAGAGCGGCGTGACCAATCCAAGCCACAGAGCGGACAACCACGGGGTGAGGACCGGCACTGGGATGATGAGAGGCTTAAGTCCACGCTGACGCCCGTAGGCGCGCATCATATCCGCGTAGGACACTTTGTCGGCACCGCCGACCTCGTATATGCGGTAATTGGAGGTCGGAATCCGAAGCGCTTCCATCAGGTAATCCAGCAGGTCGTCGATAGCGAGTGGCTGTGCCTTCCCCTTGACCCATTTCGGGGTAAACATGATCGGCAAGCGTTCTACCAGAGCACGAACCAGCTCAAATGAGGCGCTACCGGAACCAATCACGGCCGATGCGCGAAACTCACACACGGGGATGCCCGACTGCCTCAAGATCTCTCCAACCTCGTGCCGACTGCGCAGATGCGTTGAGAGTTCTTCCTCGTCGCTGCCCAAGCCTCCCACATAGACCAGGCCCTTCACGCCCGCTGCCTTCGCCGCTTCGCTAAAGTTCCGGGCGCCCTGCCGGTCCCGCTCTTCAAAAGAACCGGTCGAACTCATGGAGTGGACCAGGTAGTAGGCCACGTCGACCCCGCGCAATGCGTTGTCGAGACTCGGTCGATCAAGAACATCACCCGCGACAACTTCCGTGAAGGGACCGACCTTCGGCTTAAGAATCTCTGGATGCCTGGCTAAACACCGCAAGCGGTACCCCTGATTTTCCAACGACGGCAGGAGACGTCCGCCGATGTAGCCGCTCGCACCAGTGAGAAGGATGAGGGAGGTTTCAGGGATTGCTGCTGGGCTCGCTGTCGAGTGACTTGCCCCCGTGGTAGATGATGTATTCACGTGCGACCTCCCCTTAGGACCTGGGCCAGCGAAGGGGGACGAATGCCCCCTTAGTCAGTCCTGTGACTACTTCTTCTTCATGCTTTTCTGGATCAGTTCACGGGTCGTAAGATACTCCTTGTTCCCCGGATCCGAGGTCAATGCCTTCTCAATAGCAGCCAATGCCTCGGCATTCTTTTCGGCACCCATGGCGACGAGTGCTTGAATGAATGCCTCGCGGCCTGCTTGTACGGCTTCGTCGGACACCGTCTGGGCCGACTTCGCGCAACGAAAGCCGAGTCCGACGCCATAGGAGTTATTGTCCGGCTGATTCCAGAATCGGTGGCTCGTGTGTAGTGAGGTTTCGGGCGCGAGCCAGGAACCGCCGCGCAGTACCCGTACCGGTCCTTGATTGGCGAAGTTGTAGCCCTTCTCTGCACCCCGTGGGTTCAAGGCCACGCTGGTCTTATAGTAGTTGAGGTCATACCAATCCTCGACCCATTCGAAGACGTTGCCGGCCATATTGTAGACTCCAAACCCGCTGACCCCGTCCGGGTATGAATCGACCGGCGTAGTTCGGCCAACAAGCTGTCCGTAGTTGGCCTTCTTAGGATCAAGCATGTGTCCCCATGGGTAGTGGTTGTCGCCTTGTGGGCCTTTCGCAGCTCGCTCCCACTCAGCCTCTGTAGGGAGACGCTTGCCGTCCCATTTGCAGAATGCGTCTGCATCAGTCCAGCTCACACCAACAACTGGGTGGCTTGGCTTATTGAGTCGCGGGTCATCCCAATAGGCCGGCGCCGGGTGACGGGTTGCTTTCATAAATTCTTTGTAGCGCGCATTCGAGGTTTCGAACTTATCGATTAAATAGGCATCAAGGACGACCTGGTGCTTCGTTTCATCTGAATGTTCACTGCTCCCCATGGTGAATTCACCTTTCGGGATGAGCACCATGTCCTTGTCGCTGCTCGGCATGTCCGCCGCTGTTGCGACGGTGATGGTTCCGACCATCAATACCACTATCAATCCGACCTGCTTCACCATTCGACTCCGCATAAGAAACCTCCTTGGTTTTAAAACACCAGGACCGTCCTAGTTGGTTGACTACGGTAGTAGGTCAACTCGAAATACATGATCGCATTGTCCTAAAACAGAAACTGTTCAAGAGTGGACATCTCCCGGTTGAATCCGTGCGCCCTTAAATCAGTTGCGGAATGTACATAGGTTGAAATAGCGGAATTCAAACTCATCCATTACCGGTGGCAACCATTCTATCGACTGGTCATTACACAATTACTCCGGAACATCTTCCCTGTACGCTCGGCAGTGATTGACTCTCCCCAATCTGCCATTGAGCAGAATCACGACATCGACAACCTCGCCCCAGTGCACACATCTGCCTTCGTCACGATTGCTGCCGTGGATTGAACCGGCAGGCAATCATTAATCACGTTCATAGGGATACGCTTCGGCCATCTCATAACCGACACGATTGCGCTCGATCTGGCACTCCTGCGATGTGGCATAGGCCTCTAGCACCGTGACAGTGCTTATCTGCGGCACCGTGTTCAACAGAATGATGACCAACATCCACATAATGCCCTTCTTCCGTCCACCGGTGCTGACGTGGGAGAGGACTCCCTCCTCAGTTAGGTGTCTTGTGGAGTCATCAACGACTCATCGGTTTGGTGTACGGATAGGCCGGTCCTTTGGGCCCAATGCTCCCGATCACGTCCACCCTCATCTGTTGGTTTCCGTCCTTGTTGCTGTCCAACTGCGCCAGCTTCTGATTCAAGGTCTCAATGACGTCCGCTCGAGGCGCATCAAGCGCGAAACTATCTGCCATACTCACGACTCCAGATGCGGCTACCATCGTGAAGAACCCAATTCTTAATGTGCTCTTTGTTGTCATGACATCCTCCCGAGAGACAGACGCGATTCCGTTCGCGTGTTTGAGTCCAACTCCATGTATGGTTATTCCCTCAGTGAACAGATACCGGTTGATACTGTGTCACCGATGACTGACGATGAAGAGAGCGATTCCTCAGAATAACGGCATCGACGATGTCACCGCACTGCACACATCGTCTTGCGGAACATTCCAGCTCGCTAGTGCTGTTGAGCAGGTCCATAGAGATTTCCTTCACCATGAGCCCGCCGCATCTCAGGCAGGTTGACCGAGACAATGCCGAAGAGAGAGCCGATTGGCTTTGAATTTCTCCGCTTTTCGCTTGTTGCTCCATCGTCGCCATGATGACCTCCATTGGATTGAAGTTCAATGTTTGTCATAAGTATGTCTAATGTATAAGGCAAAATGTCAAATGTGTCAAGTGTTATTTAATAATATTTTGACAAACATTGAACATTTTAATAGAATTGGTTCTAGTGAATATGAATACTCATAGAATTCATAGGGTTGCGAAACTCACGGGGCTTTCAAGAGATGTTATCCGAGTATGGGAACGGCGGTTTGAGATCCTAAAACCGGCCAGAGGAGCCAATCGTTACCGTAATTATTCTGATGAAGATGTCGCGTTGCTGAGGTTCCTAAAGGAGCAGTTGGATGCGGGAGCCTCGATCGGAGAACTGTCGAAACTAGGACGAGAGGAGTTGTTGAATCGAGCACGAGCCAGTGCGCCGCAAGTGTCATTCGTCGACAATGCATTTAGTAGGCTCCTGCAAGAGTTGCTGTCTAGTTTAAATCCCTTCAATCGTGTGATCTTTGAAAAGCGTTTAAACGGCGCCGTGGCTGTGATTCCCTTTGAAGAAGCGCTGCACGGGATCTTACTCCCACTTCAGGAACAGGTGGGAAAGCTCTGGCACGATGGTCATCTGGACGTGGCCATCGAACATTACGTCACGAGGCAAATCCAACAAAAGATTTTCTCCGCCATGAATCAACTTCCAGTCGCTGAGTTTGGCGCCAAAGTGGTCGTGTCCTGCCCGCCCGGCGAGGAACACGACATTGCCGCCTTTGCAGTTGCCTATCGATGTCGTGTTCGCGGCTGCCGAGTTCACTATTTGGGTGCCAATGTGCCTCTCGCCTCACTGACCAAGCTCTGCGAGCAGGTTGAACCAGATCTGACCATCATGTCATTTCCTGTCGCACTTTCCGAGGCCAATGCGACTGAGCTGGTTCAAGCCCTTGCCCATGAAGTGCGCTCCGTCTCCGATCTTGCCGTCGGCGGTCATGGCGCGCTCGCCATGCGTGATCTTTTCATGAACTACAATATTACGGTTCTGGAGAGCTTCACTGACTTGGATCACAGGCTGGATCGATTGATGAGGCAAACCGTATCTCGCGGGTAACGAGGAGAAGCCGATCAAATGGCATCATACCCGCTTACAGTATTCTTCGATGGAGCCTGCCCTATTTGCGATCGAGAAATCGCCCTTATGAGGAGAGTGGACAGGCATCGGCGTCTGTTATTGTGCGACTTCTCACGGCCGGACTATGACCCAACATCAATAAACATATCCACCGCTGAGCTTGGGAGAATCATTCATGCCCGTTGGGGTGATGGGACCGTCATCACCGGCGTCGATGTGTTCCGAGCCATGTGGGAGGCAGTCGGCCTGGGATTCTTGGCGAGGCTCACCCGTCTTTCTCTCATCGAGCCACTTGTCGTGAAGGCCTATGCATGGTTCGCACGGAACCGATTACGGCTCACTGGTCGCTCGCACACCTGTGCGGGAGACGCATGCAGATCAGCCTCTTCAGCCGCCGCAATCCGTGAGTCGCTGGCCGCCTCAATACGCGATACACCGCTTTGCGATTCACCCGCAGCCGGGCCCGAAGGCGGAATTGAACCCACAGCCGGAGAGAGCCCACCGTCGGGTGCGCCTGAATCCAATAGCGCCAACATTCGATCCATGGGGGATCAATACAACGGCAGCCTCTCATGAGGAGGGCGTCCGATGCAGCCCAGCAGTCACGTCGAGCCCCGTGGAAGATTACATGACGTCGAAGCGGTCGAGCATCATCACCTTGTTCCATGCAATGACAAAATCACGAATAAACTTCTGCTGTCCATCTTCGGCACCGTAGACTTCTGCGATCGCACGAAGTTCAGAGTGAGATCCGAAAATGAGGTCGACAGGTGTCGCGGTCCATTTGATCGCATTGGTCTTCCGATCAACACCATCGTAAATCCCTTCGGACTTGGGTGACTTCTGCCACTTTGTGGACATGTCGAGCAAGTTCACGAAGAAGTCGTTGCTCAAAGTCCCAGGCTTGTTCGTGAAAACGCCATGTTGTGATCGTCCTGCATTTGCATTCAACGCTCGCATGCCGCCCACTAGCACCGTCATTTCAGGGACTGTCAATGTCAGCATATTGGCCCGATCGACCAGCATTTCTGCGGGGGACATATAGTTGCCCTCGCCGTAGTAGTTTCGAAACCCATCTGCTTTTGGCTCGAGCACGGCGAACGAACTGACATCCGTTTGCAGTTGTGATGCGTCCATGCGTCCTGGCGTAAAGGGGACCTGCACGCTGTGCTCGGCTGCCTTCGCCGCCTGTTCCACAGCTGCAGTTCCACCTAAGACAATCAGATCCGCCACTGACACGGCTTTCCCATCTGTGTGCGCCTTATTGAAGTCCTTTTGAATGCCCTCTAAGCGGGCGAGGACCTTCGCCAGTTCCTCCGGATTGTTGACCGGCCAGTCCTTTTGGGGCGCGAGGCGAACACGCGCTCCGTTGGCTCCGCCACGCTTATCCGTGCCGCGGAAAGACGCAGCGGACGCCCAGGCTGTGCGAACGAGTTCCGGGACCGTCAATCCAGACGCAAGGATGGTCTTTTTCAGACTCGCAATGTCGCTGGCGCCGATCAGCTTGTGATTGACCTGAGGAATGGGATCTTGCCAGATCATCTCCTCCGGGGGAACTTCCTTGCCAAGATAACGTGCGCGAGGCCCCATATCACGATGAATGAGCTTGAACCATGCCTTCGCGAATGCGAGTTCAAACTCCTTCGGGTTTTCAAGGAAGCGTTTCGCAATCTGTTGATAACTGTGATCGAACTTAAGTGAGAGGTCCGTCGTTAACATGATGGGAGCATGTCTGACGTTGTTATCATGAGCATCGGGCACCAGGTTCGCTGCTTGGCCATCTTTGGGAATCCATTGTGTGGCGCCAGCCGGGCTCTTGGTCATTACCCACTCGAAGGCGAAGAGGTTCGTAAAGTATTGGTTGGTCCATGCAGCGGGGTTGGCGGACCAAGCGCCTTCCAACCCACTCGTGATCGTATCGGTACCCTTGCCGGACCCGCACTTATTTTTCCAGCCAAAACCCTGTTCTTCTATAGCTGCAGCTGCGGGTTCAGCCCCGACACATTTGGATGGATTTCCATTGCCATGGGCTTTGCCGAAGGTGTGGCCGCCCGCGATCAGAGCGACCGTCTCTTCATCGTTCATCCCCATACGGCCAAACGTTTCTCGGATATCCTTCGCCGCCGCTATTGGATCAGGATTCCCGTTCGGTCCCTCTGGGTTCACATAGATGAGGCCCATCTGAACAGCAGCAAGTGGGTTGTCTAACTTTCTGTCGCCCTTGTATCGCTCATCCGCGAGCCATTTCTTTTCAGGTCCCCAATAGACTAGATCGGCTTCCCAGTCGTCCACACGTCCGCCGCCAAAACCGAAGGTCTTGAAGCCCATCGATTCCATGGCGACATTCCCCGTCAGGACCATCAAGTCGGCCCATGAAAGTTTACTCCCATATTTCTTTTTGACAGGCCATAGCAACCGGCGCGCCTTATCAAGGTTTGCGTTATCAGGCCAACTGTTCAGAGGCTCGAAGCGCTGTTGACCGCCGCCAGCTCCGCCACGACCGTCAGCGATTCGGTAGGTACCAGCACTGTGCCAGGCCATCCGGATAAAAAATGGTCCGTGGTGACCGTAATCTGCCGGCCACCAGTCCTGTGAGGCTGTCATCAACTCCTTGAGGTCTTTCTTCACAGCCTTCAAATCGAGCTTGTTAAATTCTTGAGCGTATGTGAACTGTTTGCCCATTGGATTGGACTCAGCTGCATGCTGGCGAAGGGGCATGAGATCAAGTCTTTCCGGCCACCAGAATTGGTTGGACATCGTCTGTCTAGCTACAGAAGTATTTGATGGTCCCTGATGCTCTTCGGCGTACCCGAATTGTGAGAGGGTTAAAGCGAATAGGACGAAACTTGTTATTTTTAGCTTCAGCATAATTGCCCCCGTGAATCTCTTGTGTCGTAGTTTTGGTCGCGGGTCAGGATGAACTATTATGGTCGCATTTTCGTCAAATAAAGCCTGGTCAATAGGGATCATCTCTCAAATCAGCCCAGGCGCCTAAAATCTGTTCCGTAATTTACATGCGGTGGTGTCGTTGAATGCAAACTGAGCCACTACCCGTAGTTCATATCTTTGTAGGTCAAGGCCACCGGACCTCTCAGGGTGGCGTCTTGCAGGAATGTTGTAAGAGAGGTGTAAGGCGAGTTGTGGAGTGTACCTGCCTGTCCGCCAATGGGCCATGAATCCCCTATAGAGAAACGGGCAGGGTGATGTTCTCCTGCCCGATCGTCGAAACCAGCCTTCGGGATAGCCGTTCATTCCTCACTTGATTTGAGATAGATGTGTCACGGCACTTTCGGCATGTTTCGTGGCGACGTCAGCATGACCAGCCTTGGCATGCTCAATCGCCTGTTTAAGATTGGTAATCGCTTCTGCCGAATGCGGGTCTGTGCCCCCTCTCATGGCCTGCTCCAGCGAGGCTTCGGCATGTGTCACTAGCTTCTCCGCATGACCCTGTTTGCCATGTTCCACCGCTTCCGTCGCGTGTTGTAAGGCGTCTTTGACGACTTGTTCTTGACGCACGGCATCACGCCGTGCTGCGCCCTCTGCAGATGCCGATTGCAGATCCAGGGTAGTGGTGAGAACCGTGACCAGAACTCCGGTCAGCACGAGAGCAATTCGGGTGTTACCTTGTGTCATTGGTAGCCCTCCTTTTCTGAAAAATGTTTGGGATCGGTTCATCCCTCTGGTTATGCGTGAGATCATATGATGCGGTCTCTGCACGGTTTATTGTCACATGGAGTTTCCATAAGCTCCAGCGTGTCTGGGAACAGAGTCCTACGGACTCTTTGCACACCGGAACCCACTGTTGAAGTTCCGGTACGCAGGCGAGTCATAGTCCGTGGTCGACATTACGTTAAAGTCCCGGCGTGCAGATCGCAGGTTCTCCGGAGCGAGGTCCCACGAGCCTCCCCGCAAGGCTTTATACTTCCCGGTCTCCGGACCAGCCGGATTTCGCAATGGGCTCGTGGTGTAATAATCTGGGTCATACCAGTCGCTGACCCATTCCCAGACATTCCCGGCCAGGTCGTAGATCCCATAAGGGCTCTTCCCGTCTTCTAATTGACCCACTGGCACCAACGCAGCATGGTTATTCCACGTCGTCTTCCCATAGTTCGCTCGCTGTGGATTAGGCGGATCATTGCCCCAGGGATAGATACGCTGGTCTGTCCCCCGTGCCGCCTTCTCCCATTCAGCTTCCGTCGGCAGCCGCTTGCCGGCCCACTTGCAATAGTTGTTCGCATCCTTCCAGTCGACATTGACTACCGGGCGGTTCTCATAGGAAGGTTGGGCCATGGTTGTCCATGACGGCGGAGGGTCAAAACTGTTGGCCTCTAGGAACTCCCCATATTGCCCGATCGTCACTTCGTGTTGATCTATGTAGTAAGCATCGAGAATGACTCGGTGCGGTGGTTTTTCATCGTCGTTACCTTCATTGCTCCCCATCGTGAATTCCCCTGATGGCACGAGTATCATCGGGGCCAGGTCTTTGACGATGACCTTCTTCGGTCGTGGCTCTGCCTTATAATCCGTGTGTTGCGAGGGTTTACCCTTATGAGAGAAGGTATGCATGAACGCGATCACTTTCCATATCTGGTCTTCCGAGAGGAGTGATTTCCAGGGCACCATTGGCGTTTTGGGAATCCCTTCCGCCACTCGCCAGTACCAGTAGCTGTCTGAGAAACGGCTGACATTCTTCTGGTCGCGGAGTCCCCCGCCGCTGTTAACGGGTCGTCCATCCTTACCATGGCAAGAGTGACAGGCAACAAGTGGGTGGGCATCACCAAAATAGATATCTCTTCCCTCCTTAATGACCTTGGGATTCGTCCACCAGCCGGCTGGCATTGTTTTCGTGGTGTAGGCGTTTGGAACTGGATCCAGTGGCATGAGTTCTCCAGAAGAGGCGGTCCCTCCTGAGAGAGTCAGGCCCGATACCAACACCATGATGCATTGCGCGATCATCCTGCCACTCATGCGCGACCTCCTATTGCTACCTCAACTTATTGGACATCTCGTAGTGTTGTACTATCAATTGGACTCAGGCCGGGTCACGAGGGATAGACTAGTCCTTCTCATCCTTGTCTTCTGTTTCTTTTTGCACTTCTTTCAAGACCATCACACCCTGAACTCGACTCGCATTGAGGTCGCTCTCCGGGACTTTTTTGTGGACGAGATTCTGATGGCAATCAATGCAGGTGGCGCCTTCGGTTTCCATCTTCTTATGCGCGGCCTTTGCTGATGCGCCAGGTGGCTTGGTATTCTTGTGGCACTCCCGGCAAGTGACGCTGTCCCAGTTTTTCAGTGACATGCGCGCGTAGTGGGCCATGATAGGCCGGCGCTCGTTAAATTTCTCGATCGTTGAGTAGTCGTATTTCATTTCAGCGAGTACCGCCCGGATTCCGTCATAGCTGTGTGTCCACAGAGCCAGATGGAAGTTCCCTAAGCCCTGGGGAACGTGGCAGTCCTTGCAGCCAGGATCGGCCCCGAGCGCGCCATAGTGCGAAGACTTCTTCAGCTCCTCATACGGATAGGTTTGGGAATGGCAGCTCACGCAGAACTCGGTTCTAGAGAGAGCGTGCTCCCCGCCGAAGACCACGGCGATTGCTCCGACCATAAAGAAGGCACCAAGAAGCAGGGCGCCGCCTGACACATTCAAATATTTCCGGAAATTCCCTGCCATGGACATCTCCTTCTTCTGTTCAATGTATGTTTATAGTATGTCTAATGTGTAAACCATTATGTCAAAAATGTCAATAGTGGTAATATAAAATATTTGACAAACATTAGACATATTAATATAATCAGGCAATGTTTATGAATAAACATAGAATTCATAGGGTTGCGAAATTAACTGGTCTGTCGAAGGACGTTATTCGTGTTTGGGAAAAGCGGTACGGGCTTATCACACCCTCGCGAAGTTCGAATCGCTATCGCGAATACAGTGATGAGGATGTCGCACTCCTTCGCTTTGTGAAGGCTCTGATGGAACAAGGCGCAACGATCGGTGGTCTCGCGACAGAGGGACGTGATTCGCTAATCGCGCGCATGCGTCTCGCAATCCCATTTACAGCAGAGGATCAGAAACCTCATGACCATCTGTTAGATGATTTAATGGGATTGCTTGACCCGATCGATAAGGCGGGGTTCGAGCGGAAGCTCAACGGTGCAGTGGCCGTCATTCCGTTCGAAGAAGCTGTCCAGCGGATTTTACTCCCACTGCAGCGACGAATCGGGGAACTGTGGCATGAAGGTCGTCTTAGTACAGCCATCGAACATTACGTGACGAAGCTCATCCAGCAGAAGCTATTTTCTGTGATGAATCAGCTTCCGGTGAATGAATTCGGTCCACGTGTCTTGATCGCTTGTCCGGAAGGTGAAATGCATGAAATCGGGGCCCAAGCCGTCGCGTATACCGCAGCGACCAGAGGCTGCCATGTCTATTACCTCGGCCCTAACCTTCCGAGTACAGACCTCGTTGTCTTCTGCGAGAAGATCAGACCCGATCTCGTGCTTCTTTCTTTCACTGAAGCAAAGTCAGAGGCCGCAATGCTCCAACAAATCAAGGACCTTGAATCATTGGCCACCCGATGGCCTGTTGCCGTGGGTGGCCAGGGGGCCCGTGCTTTCGGTGACCTTCTTCGTGATACCACAATCGAACTGCTCGATGATCTCACTGCACTGCACAGCCGTCTGACGATTCTTCTTTCAATGCGGCAGCGCGTGTATCAGTAATACCGAAATGCCAATTCGTACCTTCGGGATACAGATCGTCAACCTCAAAGAAGTCACAATGGAAGAGTGCTTCAGATAATGTGCAGTAGCGGTAGAGAGAAATGAGCGAGTTGGATGAGGTGAGCTGTGAGCAAACGATTGCATGAGGAAAAAACCAGAAAGACCGTTGAACAGTTTTGTTACAGATCTACTCCTGCAAAGTGAGTGATAGTGCGCTCAATATTCATCAAGTTTGATTGGCCCGCGAACGCACCAGACTGGGTAGGTGTATACCTTAATGAAACTGAGCATGTTGCCGAGAAATGCGTCCACATACCGCGCATACGATGGCTGATTGGTTTCCGGAACGACCGTCCAATAGGACGTCGGCTGGATGTTCAAGAATGGATGCCCTGGGGGGATGTTTGGGATAGGGGAGTCCACTGCTGGTCCTACGAGACTACGCATTTCAGCCGGGGCCGGCAAGCGCCAGCCTCTTTGGCCGCCGGTCTCTCGGGTCAAGCATGTGGCGCGGGCTTCGTTCCAAGTCACTGACGTTGGTTTGGGGGAGAGCTCCCACACGAGGCCTGTATCTTTATCCAGAACAGCCTCGTTGTTGAAGTCCGGCAAGATCACGAATCGCTGTGCCGCCGGATGGGCCTCTTGCCAATTCTTGATGATGCTGGCGATCATCTCTTCTCTTTCCTGTGCCTGAGGTTTCAGTTGCGTGTAGATGAGCGGCAAACATGCTGCAATTACGAGTATGACAGCAATTATTCCTCGCCAGCTTGCCGATCCAGTTGGTATCATGCCGCTCCCAACAGCCACAAAGCATGCTACGCCGCGCGGTGTAAACGGATCAACGTTTCTAGAAAAAAAAGACTTATCGTTGGAGAAAAATATATAGACCGGACGGAACTTAGGACTGATTGGGACTGAGAAAAGTGGGGTGGTTGACTATAACTATTTGAAATGATAAAGAATTAGCGTCTGATGACAGAAGACATTATCGGTTAGTATTGGGCTATTGATTTGAGGTATATTATCGGTGGGTTGAGTAAGGAGCATCGCGGAGAGATGAGGAGGAAGGGAGAGAAAGTTTATGATGAAATTAGCCGAATTATTTTTCAATAAGTGGGAAGGGAGGTCACGCTATGGCAAGCGATAGAGGGTATGACATCTCGCAGTGGTACGATTCGAAGCCGGTGAAGATCGGCTGGTTGGCGATTTTGGGGATCGGGATTTTCTGGGTGCTGTATCAACGGGCGTTCGGGTACTCGCACGGCTTAGACTCGATGACCCCGGAGTTTGATTCTGTGTGGATGGGGCTGTGGCGGTTTAACATCCTGGCGAACGCGACCTTCTTTGCCGTGACCATCGGGTGGATCTGGGTGACGCGGGATCGGAACCTGGCGAACCTGGACCACAAACTGGAGCTGAAGCGGTACTTCTACTGGATGGGGTGGCTGGTGTGCTACATCTGGGGCGTGTACTACGCGGGCAGCTACACACTGGAGCAGGATGCGGCATGGCACCAAGTGATCATTCGGGACACGAGCTTCACGGCGAGCCACATCGTGGCGTTCTACGGGACGTTCCCGTTGTACATCACGTGCGGGGTGGCGAGCTACCTGTATGCGCAGACGCGGTTGCCGTTGTACGCCCAAGCCACGTCGTTCCCGTTGGTGGCGGCGGTGGTGGGGCCGATGTTCATTCTACCGAACGTGGGGTTGAACGAGTGGGGCCATGCGTTCTGGTTTGTGGATGAGCTGTTCTCGGCACCATTGCACTGGGGCTTTGTGACGTTAGGGTGGTGCGGGTTGTTCGGGGCCGCGGGCGGCGTGGCCGCGCAGATTGTGAGCCGGATGTCGAACTTGGCGGACGTGATCTGGAACGGCGCACCGAAGAGCATCCTGGATCCGTTCCCCAGCCAGGTGAATCCTAACGCCAAGGCGGGATACTGAATGGACTGATGGACAACTATATGACTGGAGGTCAAAACCTAGCCGGAAGTTTTAACATAGGTCAGTAAGAAGCGGCGGGCCCGGCAGTCCGGACCCGCCGTCTCGGCTGGAATGACGGAGGATGTCAGTTATGTTTAGAACCGATGAGATTATCAAAGCCTCGAAGCTGCCGCCGGAAGGCGTCGCGATGTCCCGGCACATCGACTACA
>Ga0073934_10008187_pt1 | contig 14095 bp, 12 predicted proteins | sample LarsenN4metaG_FD_76834 | JGI IMG/M metagenome (GOLD analysis project Ga0073934, IMG submission 76834) | Hot spring sediment bacterial and archeal communities from British Columbia, Canada, to study Microbial Dark Matter (Phase II) - Larsen... ...
CACGGGTGGTGCACCGCGACGGTGGATAGTTCCGGGAAGGCCCGCGCGCACGCGAGCGGCGCGGGCCCACGTGGTTTGACCGGCCCTGGGGGCTCCGGTATCCTAGTCGCGCGATGTCCGCGACGAACCTGCTCGAACTCGCGCCCGAAGAGCTCTCCGGGCTCGTCCAGAAATGGGACGAGGCCGCCTACCGGGGACGCCAGCTCGCGGCGTGGATCTACCAGAAGGGCGTGCGGGACTTCGGCCGGATGTCGAATCTCCCCCGGGCGTTGCGCGAGCGACTCGAGGCGGAGGCCGTCGTGAGCCCGCCCGAGCTCCTGGCGAGCCCCACGTCCCGCGACGGCAGCCGGAAGCTCGTCCTCCGACTCGCCGATGGTCGCGTGATCCACGCCGTCGTCATGCCGGACCGGGACCGACTGACGCTCTGCGTGTCGACGCAGGTCGGGTGCGGGTTCGGGTGCGCCTTCTGCTACACGGGGACGATGGGGCTCGGGCGAAACCTCACCGCGGGCGAGATCGTGGGACAGGTGTTTGCGGCCCGGGAGAGGCTGCCGGCCGGGGCCCGCATCACCCACGTGGTCTTCATGGGGATGGGCGAACCCCTGGCGAACTACGCGGCGACCGTCAAGGCCCTTCGGGTGCTCGTGTCGCCGGACGGGTTCGCGTTCTCGCCGCGCCGGGTCACGGTGTCGACGGTGGGCCTGGTGCAGGGGATCGAGCGGCTCGCCCGGGAGGACCTCCGGGTCAACCTGGCGATCTCCCTCCACGCGGCGACGGACGAGGTGCGGAGCCGGCTGATGCCCGTCAATCGCGGCTGGGGGCTGGACGACCTGCTCGCCGCGTGCCGGCGTTTCCCGCTGCCGGTCCGCCAGCGGATCACCTTCGAGTACGTGCTGCTCGATGCGGTCAACGACCGCCTCGAGGACGCCCGACAGCTCGCCCGCCGGCTCCGCGGGATGCGGGCCAAGGTGAACCTGATCCCGTTCAACGCCTGGGACGGCTCGGCCCTCCGGCGTCCGCCGTTGGAGCGCATCGCGGCGTTCCAGCGGGCCCTCTTGGACGCGGGCGTGACGGCCACCGTCCGCTGGTCGAAAGGCGAGGACGTGGGCGCCGCCTGCGGTCAGCTCAACGCGGGGTCAGACGTCGAAATGTCGACAATTCGGCGCGCAGCGGCCGGCTGACGTGCTTCCAGAGCGGGAGATCGTCAAGATTTCAAAGTCTGACCCCGTGACGGTGGCGTTTGGGACGCTCGGCTGCAAGCTGAACCAGTACGACACGGCGGAGCTCCAGGCGCTGCTCGAGCAGCGGGGATTCCGCACGGTTCCCTTCGAGGGGCCTGCCCAGCTCTACGTCATCAACACGTGCACGGTGACGGCCCGAGCCGACGGCTCTGGCCGCCAGGCGATCCGCCGGGCCGTCGCGCGGAACCCGGACGCCGTCGTCGTCGTGACGGGGTGCTACGCCCAGACGAACCCCGAGGGGGTGGCGCGAATCCCGGGGGTGGACCTGGTCCTCGGCACCCAGGACAAGTACACGCTGCCGGCCCTCCTCGACGGCTTGCGGAAGCGGGTGCGGCCGCTCGTGGAGGTCGGCGACGTCTTCACGCCCCGGCCGGTGCCCATCGTGCCGCTCCGGCGGTTCGCCCCGGGCTACACGCGGGCGTTCGTGAAGGTGCAGGACGGCTGCCAGCACCGCTGCAGCTTCTGCATCGTGCCGTTCGCCCGGGGTGGCAGCCGGAGCCAGCCGCTGGATGTCGTGGCGGAGCAGGTCGCAGGGCTGGTCGCGGCGGGGTACGCCGAGGTCGTGCTGACCGGCGTCGACCTCGGCCACTACGGCTGGGACCTCGTTCCGCGAGCGAGCCTCCCGACCCTCATCCGCCGGCTCCTCGACGTCCCGGGCCTCGTCCGGCTGCGTCTGTCCTCCATCCTGCCCGCGTATTTCAGCCCCGAGCTGCTCGAAACCCTCGTGGGATCCCCGCGCATCTGTCGCCACCTCCACGTCCCGCTCCAGTCGGGATGCGACCGCGTGCTGCGGGCCATGCGGCGACCCTACAGCGTTCGGATCTACCGAAGGCTCGTCGAGGGTCTCGCCGCGGCCATCCCGGACCTGGGGCTGGGAACCGACGTGATCGCGGGGTTCCCGGGCGAGACCGAGGCCGACTTCACCGAGACGGAGGCGCTGATCGAGCGCCTACCCGTCACCTACCTCCACGCCTTCTCCTACTCGGACCGCCGCGGGACCGAGGCCGCCGGGAACCCGGCGCCCCGCGTGCCGCCCGACGAGATCCGCCGCCGGACGACGCGACTTCGACGCCTCGGCGCCGCCAAGAGCCGAGCCTTCCGGGAGCGCCACGTCGGCTGCGAGCTGCCGGTGCTGGTCCTCGAGCACCGGGAGAGGCAGACCGGGGCCCTGGTCGGGCTCACGGACAACTACCTCGAGGTCGCCTTCGGCGGCCCGGACAGTCTGATGCGTCGCGTCGCGCGGGTCCGGGTCGTCGACGCCGGGGCGGAGCGACTGGAAGGGGAACTCGTAGACCAGGAGGCGAGATGCCTGAGCCCAGGATCGGCGTGATCGGCGGCAGCGGTCTCTACGAGCTCGAGGGGCTGGCGGACGTCCGCTGGGTCAAGGTACGGACGCCGTTCGGCGACCCGTCGGACGCCTACTGCGTCGGCCGGCTGGGTACCCGGGAGGTCGCGTTCCTGCCGCGCCACGGCCGGGGGCACCGGGTCATGCCCTCAGAGCTGAACTTCCGAGCCAACATCTACGGCCTCAAGGCCCTCGGCGTCGAGTGGGTGGTGTCCCTCAGCGCGGTCGGGAGCATGCGGGAGGAGATCGTGCCGCTCGACCTCGTGGTCCCGGATCAGTTCTACGACCATACGCGCCGCCGGCTCGCGTCCTTCTTCGGAGACGGGATCGTGGCCCACGTGGGCATGGCCGATCCGGTGTGCCCGGACCTCGCCGGGCGGCTCTACGACGCGGCGGTCGCGACTGGCGCGCGAGTCCACCGGGGGGGCACGTACCTCTGCATCGAGGGTCCGCAGTTCTCCTCGAAGGCGGAGTCGCGCATCTACCGCGGCTGGGGGGTGGACGTCATCGGCATGACGAACATGCCGGAGGCGAAGCTCGCGCGCGAGGCGGAGCTCTGCTACGCCACCCTCGCCCTGGTGACCGACTACGACGTGTGGCACGAGAGCGAGGCAGCGGTCAGCGTCGAGGCGGTGGTGGCGAACCTCCTCAAGAACGTGGCGACCGCCAAGGACGTCATCCGGCGGGTCGTGCCGACCATCGGGCCGCTCCGGACGTGCGCCTGCCCGGAGCTCTTGCAGAAGGCGATCATCACCGCGCCGTCCGGCTTTCCCCCGGCGACGCGGAAGCGCCTCGACCTGCTGATCGGCAAGTACTTTCCGGCGGGGGCGCCAACCCGGGGCCGGACGCGCGCAGCGGCCACGCACCCCAGGCGAAAGGTGCGGCGTGGCTGAGCTCCTGGTCGTGGGCTCGGTCGCGCTGGACTCCATCCGGACGCCGTTCGGCGAGGCGGCGGACGTGCTGGGTGGCTCCGCGACGTACTTCGCCTACGCCGCCTCGTTCTTCACCCAGGTGCGGCTGGTCGCGGTGGTGGGCGCCGACTTCCCCGGAAGCCACCTCGACCTCCTCGCCCGGCGCCGGGTCGACCTCGCGGGGCTTCAGGTCTCCTCGGGCGAGACGTTCCGATGGGCGGGCGAGTACGGCTACGATCTCAACGAGGCGAAGACGGTCGACACGCGCCTCGGCGTGTTCGCCGACTTCCGTCCCGCGCTCCCGAGCCACTTCCGGACGACGCCGTTCCTGTTCCTGGCGAACATCGACCCCGAGCTCCAGCTCGACGTCCTGCGGAAGGTCGAGCGGCCGAAGCTCATCGCGCTCGACACGATGAACTTCTGGATCCAGGGCAAGCGCGAGGCGCTCCAGCGGGTGCTGGCGGAGGTGGACGCCGTCGTGATCAACGATACCGAGGCGCGGATGCTCGCCCAGGAGCCGAACCTGATCAAGGCGGCGCGGGCCATCCTGGGCTACGGGCCGAAGACCGTCGTCGTGAAGCGCGGCGAGTACGGGGCCCTCATGGCTACGGACGGTCGTTTCTTCTTCGCGCCGGCGTTCCCGCTGGAGTCCGTCTTCGACCCCACCGGGGCGGGCGACACGTTCGCCGGCGGGTTCATGGGCTGCCTGGCCCGGGCCGGCACGATGGACGAGGCCAGTTTCCGGCGTGCTATCGTGTACGGGAGCGTGATGGCTTCGTTCACCGTCGAGGACTTCTCGCTGAGCCGGCTCCTGCGACTCGAGGCGTCGGAGATCGAGGAACGGTACCGCGGGTTCCGGGAGATGATGCACTTTGAGCACTGACCCGCGCCTTCTGGGGGTCGCGCCCGAGCTCCGGGCGCAGTACGGGCGACTCCTCGAGATCCTCAGGGAGCTCGGGGGCGCGGTCGTCGCGTTCTCCGGCGGCGTCGACTCGACGCTCCTCGGCTGGGCCGCCCGGGAGGCGCTCGGGGACCGGGCGATCCTGGTCACCGCGAACTCGGAGAGCTATGCCGAGGGGGAGCTCGAGGAGGCCCGTCGCCTGGCCGGATTGATCGGGCTCCGCCACGTCGTCGTCGAGACGCGAGAGCTCGACAAGCCCGAGTACGCGGCGAACCCGCCCAACCGATGCTTCTTCTGCAAGGAGGAGCTGTTCGCCCGGCTCGAGGTCCTGGCCCGCGCGGAAGGGCACACCCAGCTCGTCTACGGGGCCACGGTCGACGACCTGGGCGATCACCGGCCCGGCATGGCCTCGGCAAGCCAGCGCGGCGTCCGGGCGCCCCTGATCGACGCCGCGCTGGGCAAGGAGGCCATCCGGACGCTGTCCCGGGCCTTCGGGCTCCCGACCTGGGACAAGCCGGCGATGGCGTGCCTGGCCTCCCGGTTCCCGTACGGCACGGCCATCACGCCCGAGAAGCTCCGCCAGGTGGACCGCGCTGAGGCGTGGCTGCGGAGCCTCGGCTTTCGGGAGCTCCGCGTCCGGCACCACGGCGACCTGGCGCGCCTCGAGCTGGCCCGGGGCGAGATGGAGCGCCTCTGGGAGGACGGCCTCGCCGAGGCCGTCGCCGCGCGGCTGCGGGAGCTGGGGTTCGTCTACGTGACCGTGGATCTGCTGGGGTACCGCTCGGGCAGCCTGAACGAGGCCCTGCTGCGCCTCCGCGGCGGTCGGGCCGCCGCGTCCGCCCCGTAGATGGACCGGGACCGGCTGCGGGCGCTGCTGGCCGCCGTGCAGGCGGGGCAGGTCTCGCCCGACGACGCCCTCCGCCGGCTTCGGCGGCTGCCCTTCGAGGACCTCGGCTTCGCCAAGGTCGACACCCACCGCGCCATCCGCTCCGGCGCGCCGGAGGCCGTCTACTGCGAGGGCAAGGCCCCGGAGCAGGTCGTGCGGATCCTCGAGCGGCTCGCCCGCGACCACCGGAACGTGCTGGCCACGCGCGCGAGCGCGGCGATCCACCAGGCGGCGTCGGCGGCCGGGCTCTCCGTCCGGTATCACCGGGAGGCCCGGCTCCTCGTGGCCAACCCGGAGCCGCCGGAGCCCGCGGAAGGGGTCGGGCTCGTCGCGGTGGTGAGCGCCGGGACGTCGGACCTGCCCGTGGCCGAGGAGGCCGCGGTGACGGCCGAGGTCCGGGGCAGCCGGGTCGAGCGGATCTACGACGCCGGCGTCGCCGGGCTCCATCGTCTGATCGAGCATCACCCGCTGCTCCTGGAGGCCAACGCCATCGTGGTGGTGGCCGGCATGGAAGGGGCGCTGCCCAGCGTCGTGGGCGGTCTCGTGGACCGCCCGGTCGTCGCGGTGCCGACCAGCGTGGGATACGGCGTGTCGCTGGGCGGCTTCGCGGCGCTCCTGACCATGCTGGCGACCTGCGTCCCCGGCGTGGCCGTGGTGAACATCGACAACGGGTTCGGGGCGGCCTGCCTCGCCGACCGGATCAACAAGCTGGCCGTCAAGGTGCGGTAGGTGGCCCGCGGGCTCGCGCCCGTGTTGGTCGCCGGCCTCACGCTGACGGCATTCCTGCCAGCCCTCTCGAACGACTTCGTCCGGTTCGACGACCACATCGGTCTCCTGGACAACCCGGCCTTCCGGGGCTTCGGCCGGGAGCACCTCAGGTGGATGTGGACGTCGACGACTCTGGCGACGTACCAGCCCGTGGTCTGGATGACGTGGGCGCTCGACTATCTGGTCTGGGGTCTGGACCCCCGCGGCTACCACCTGACCAACCTGGTTCTCCACACCGCATCGGCGGTCCTGGTGTACGGCCTGACACTCCGGCTTCTCGTCGCGGCTCACGGCAAAGGGTCGGCCGACGAGTCCCCGGGATCGCGTCTGGGGGCGGCCGTGGCCGCGCTGTTCTTCGGCATCCACCCGCTGCGCGCCGAGCCCGTCGCCTGGGTGAGCGGCCGCGCCGATCTCGTGGCGGGCCTCTTCCTGCTGGTCTCGGTCCTGGTCTACCTCGAGGCGTGGCGGCGCGACGCGACGGGCGGCCGGGCGGCGGGCTGGCTGAGCGCGGCCCTCGGCGCGTTCGCCGTGTCGCTCCTGGCGAAGCCGGTCGGCCTCGCGTATCCGCTCGTGCTCGTCGTGCTCGACGTCTACCCTCTCCGTCGACTCGGTCGGGGAGCCGGGGGGCGGCGCGCCCCCGCCGCCTGGCGCGTTTGGCGGGAGAAGCTGCCCTTCGCCGCCCTGAGCCTCGCGATCGCGCCGGTCACGCTTCTGGCCCGCGCGCGCCCCGGCTCGTGGATGGAGTGGCAGCCGCTCGAGGGTACGGCGCTCGCCGCGTACGGCCTGGCGTTCTACCTCTGGAAGACGTTCTTCCTGGGGCCCCTGTCGCCTCTGTACGAGCGGCCGATGGCGCTGAACGCCCTCGACGGGCGCTTCGTCGTGAGCGCGGTCGCCGTCCTCGGCATCACGGGGCTCCTCGTGGCCCGGCGCGCGCGCTGGCCGGCGGCGCTGGCCGCGTGGGTGTCCTACGTGGCGATGCTCGCCCCGCGGTCGGAGTTCGTGCCGTTCGGCTCCCACATCGCCGCGGACCGGTACACGTACCTCCCCAGCCTCGGCTGGGCGGTGCTTGTCGGCGCGTGCGTTCGCGAGGGGTGGGCGCGCTGGCGCGCCGGGTGGGTCCGACCCGCAGCGGGGACGGTGGCCGCGGCCCTGGTCGTGGCGAGCCTCGCCGGCCTTGGCGCCCTCACCTGGAGCCAGGTCCAGGTGTGGCGCGACACGAAGACGCTGTGGACCCACGTGCTCTCGGTCGATCCCGCGTCGGGGGTCGCCCACAACAACCTCGGCTACATCCTCGAGACCGAGGGCCGGTTCGCCGAGGCCGTGGCGCACTACTGGCGCGCGACGCAGGCCCGGCCCGGCGACAGCCGACCCGCGTTGAACCTCGGCCGCGCGCTGGTGCTCCGCGGCCGGGAGCTCGGCGGACAGGGCCAGTTCGCCGAGGCCGTCGACCACTACCGGGCGGCCCTCCGGGTCCGACCCGGATACCGCGACGCGGAGACGGAGCTGGCAGCCGCGCTCCGGCGCCTCGGGGACATGCCGCCGGCGCGGAGCCCCTGAACCCGGCGGGGCCTGGTACACTAGCGGGCGCGCCCGGGCGCGGTCCCGGGCCGCGCACCGGCCACCGGCGCGATTGGAGGCCCCCATGTCGCTCATGTCGGGCAAGCAGGCATTCCTCGCCCTGTTGAGGCAAGAGGGCGTGGAGTACATATTCGGCAACCCCGGCACCACCGAGTTGCCGCTCATGGACGGGCTCGTGACCGAGCCGGACGTCCGGTACGTGCTCGGTCTCCAGGAAGCCGCGGTGGTCGCGATGGCCGACGGCTATGCCCAGGCCTCGGGCCGGCTGGCCGTGGTCAACGTCCACGTGGCGCCCGGCCTCGGCAATGCCCTCGGCATGCTCTACGACGCGCAGAAGGCCGGGGCCCCGCTGCTCGTCACCGCCGGGCAGCACGACCAGAGCTTCAACTTCACCGAGCCGATCCTCTGGGCCGACCTGCCGCCCATCGCGCGCCCGTTCGTGAAGTGGTCCGCGGAGGTGCGCCGCCTCCAGGACCTGCCTCGCGCCGTGCACCGCGCGGCAAAGACCGCCCTGGCCCCGCCGAGCGGCCCGGTGTTCCTGTCGCTCCCGGTGGACGTCCTCCAGGCCGAGGGCGACGTCGAGCTCGGGGAGCCGACACGGGTCGCGCCGCGGATCCGCGGCGACCGGGGGGCGGTCGAGGCGGCCGCAGCCCTGCTGGCGGAGGCCGAGCGGCCGCTTCTCATCGCCGGGGACGCGGTGGCGCAGAGCCGGGCCCACGCGGAGCTGGTATCGGTGGCGGAGCTGCTCGGCGCGCCGGTCTACGCCGAGGGCGTCGCGAACACCGCGTCGTTCCCCGCGTCGCACCCGCTCTTCCGGGGGACGTTCGTGCGCCTGGCGCCCGCGATCCGCCACATCCTCGCCCAGGCGGACCTGCTCTTCTCGGTGGGCGGCGACCTCGTCACGATGTCGCTCCCGTCGGACGTCGACCCGATCCCGCCGGATCTGCCGATCGTTCACCTCGATCCGGACCCCTGGGAGCTGGGCAAGAACTACCCGACGCGGGTCGCCATCCTGGGCGATCCCAAGGCGACGCTCTCCGACCTCCTCGTCGCCCTCGAGGCGCGCCTCGATCCGGCCCGTCGCGCCCGGGCCCGGGCGCGGTTCGAGGCGACGCGGGCGGCCCGGGCCCGACACGCCGAGGAGCTCGCCGCACGGGCGCGCGGCGACGCGCCGAAGGTCCCCATCACGCCGCTTGCCCTCATGCACGCGGTCGCCGCCGCGCTCCCGCCCGAAGCCGTGGTGGTCGACGAGACCATCTCGTCCGGCGGTGGGCTCCGCGCGTTCCTCAGGAGCGACGATCCGCAGAGCTTCTTCGGGCTGCGGGGTGGTGGCATCGGGTGGGGGCTGCCGGCCGCGCTCGGCGTGAAGCTCGCCCTGCCGGACCGGCCGGTGGTGGGCCTGATCGGCGACGGGAGCGCGATGTACACCTGTCAGGCCCTGTGGACGGCGGCGCACTACCGCATCGGGGCCGTGATCGTCATCCTGAACAACGCCTCGTACCGGATCCTCAAACAGCGGATCCACGCGATGAAGGGCCACGCGGCCGACGCCGACCGCTACGTCGCCATGGACCTCGAGGATCCCCGGATCGACTTCGTCCGGCTGGCCGAGTCGCTGGGGGTGGCGGGCGAGCGGGTCGAGAAGACCGCCGAGGTCCCGCCGGCGCTCGCGCGAGCCCTGGCTCGGGGCGGCCCGACGCTGCTCGACGTGGCCCTCGACCGGACCTTCAAGCCGACCGGATGAGCCGGAGGGGGTCTCGGCGGCGGCGTGGGTGCGGTGCGCCCTCCCCGAGGTCTCGAGATGAGGATCGCCTACTTCGACTGCCCCGCCGGCGCGAGCGGGGACATGATCCTCGGCGCGCTGGTCGACGCCGGTTGCCCGCTGGGCGCCCTGGAGGCCGCGGTGGGGAGCCTCGGCCTGGCGGGCTGGCGCCTCGAGGCCCGGGGGGTCCAGCGCGGCGGGCTCCATGCCACGCACCTCGTCGTGGAGACCGACCCGGCGGTCTGCTTCCAGACCCTGGCCGACCTCCTCCGGCCCATCGAGCGGAGCGCGCTGTCGGACGGGGTCAAGGCGCGCGCCGCGGCGGTCGTGACGCGCCTCGCCGAGGCGGAGTCGCGGGTCCACGGGGTGCCGGTGGAGGCGGTGCATTTCCACGAGGTGGGCGCCCTCGACACGCTGGTCGACGTCGTCGGGGCCGTCGCCGCCCTCGAGGCGCTCGGCATCGAGGCGGTGCATGTCTCGCCCTTGCCGCTGGGCGGCGGGACGGTGGAGACCGCGCACGGCCGCCTGCCGGTGCCGGCCCCGGCCACGGCCGAGCTGCTGCGCGGATTCAGGGTGTACGACAACGGCGTGCGGGCCGAGCTCCTCACGCCGACGGGGGCGGCCATCCTCACCACCCTCGGGAATCCGGCTCCGCCGCCGGCGATGACGCTCGCGGCCGTCGGCTGCGGCGCCGGCACGAAGGAGCTGCCGATCCCCAACCTGCTCCGTGTCTTCATCGGCGGCGGCGCGGCCGCCGGCGGGGCGGAGATCGACACGGTCGCGGTCATCGAGACGACGATCGACGACATGTCGCCGCAGCTCTACGAGCCGCTCCTGGAACGGCTCTTCGAGGCCGGGGCCCTCGACGCGTACCTGACCCCGGTCATCATGAAGCGGAGCCGGCCCGGCGTGGTTCTGACCGTGCTGGCCCGGGCCGGGCAGGCCACGGAGCTGACGACGCTCCTCTTCCGGGAGACGACGACGCTCGGCGTGCGGTGGCGGACGATGGAGCGAGCGGTGCTGCCGCGCGAGCTGGCGCGGGTGGACACCAGCCTCGGCCCGGTGACCTTCAAGGTGTCGCGGCTCGGCGGGCGAGTGGTGACGGTGACGCCCGAGTTCGAGGAGGTGCGGCGGATCGCCCGCCAGGATCGACGCCCCGTGCGCGAGGTGCTGGAGCAGGTCCGGGCCGAGGGGCAGCGGATCCTCGGGACCGGCGGGCTGATCGGCGGACAAGGAGGATGAGGATGCGGTGGCTGCTGGACCCGAGCGCGCCGATGTCGGTGCCGATCTTCTTCGGGGTGACCAAGGCGCTGTTCTTCACCTACGCGGGCGCCCTGGCGCTCCTGCTGGTGGCGCTCTGGTGGTCGTGGGCCGGGGACGGGATCGCCGTTCCGCGCGAGCGTTGGCCGGCCCCCGTCCGCCTGCTCGCGCTCCTCGGCTGGGGCTGCTTCATCGGCGGCGTCGTCGGCCAGGTCCTCGCCCAGTTCCTCCACGTCGGGGTCGCGCGCTGGTAGTCCCGGCACCGGAAAAGGCGGCAGGTCGTTAGTCCCTTGACAGCTTTCCGGGGGCGGGGGTAGGGTAGCCCTACTTCTGGCCGGCTGACCCATGACCCTGGACGGAACCCATCTCTTCGACGCGTCGCGCGACCGCGTCTGGGCCGCCTTCAGCGACCCGAACGTGCTGGCGCGTGCCACGCCGGGCTGCGAGCGGCTCGATCCCATCGGACCGGACGAGTTCGAAGCGACACTCTCCGTGGGGGTCGCCGCCGTCAAGGGGGTCTACCAGGGTCGGCTGACCATCACCGACAAGAACCCGCCCGAGGGATACACGCTCCGGGTGGAGGGGAGTGGGCGACCGGGCTTCGTCAAGGGCGAGGGACGGCTCACGCTCACCGAGGAGGAGGGCGGCACGCGGGTCACGATCCGGGGCGAGGCCCAGGTCGGCGGTCTCATCGCGGCCGTCGGGCAGCGTCTGCTCGGAGCGGCCAGCCGGATGCTGATGGAGCAGTTCTTCTCCGCCCTGGAGTCCGAGGTCGGCAAGACGGCCAGCCGGTGAGCGGCCGGCCACCATCGAACGGTCGAGAGGGCAAACGGGAGGCGCAGCGGTGAAGATCCAGGTCCAGGTCAACGGCACGGCGCACGCGTCCGAGGTGGAGCCGCGGCTGCTGCTCGTCCACTACCTCCGCGACGTCCTCAACCTCACGGGGACGCACGTCGGGTGCGACACGAGCCAGTGCGGCGCCTGCACCATTCTCGTGAACGGGGTCTCGGCCAAAGCCTGCACGATGTTCGCCGTCCAGGCCGACGGCGCGGACATCCTCACGATCGAGGGGCTCGCGAAGGACGGGAAGCTGCATCCGCTGCAGGAAGGCTTCTGGGAGAAGCACGGCCTCCAGTGCGGCTTCTGCACGCCCGGCATGATCCTGGCGGCCTACCAGTTCCTCCAGCGCAACCCGAGCCCCAGCGAGGGCGAGATCCGCCACGCGCTCGAGGGCAACCTCTGCCGGTGCACGGGGTACCACAACATCGTCCGCGCGATCCAGTACGCGGCCGAGCAGATGAAGAAGTAGGGGGGCGCCATGGCACAGGCGAAGCTCTTCGGCTCGAGCATCAAGCGCCGGGAGGACCCGCGGTTGATCACGGGGAAGGGTGTCTTCACCGACGACGTCAAGCTGCCGGGGCAGACCTATGCCGTCTTCGTGCGCAGCCCTCACGCCCACGCCCGGATCCGGCGAGTGGACGTCTCGCGGGCCCAGACGGTTCCCGGGGTCGTGGCTGCCTTCAGCGGCCAGGACCTGGCGGACGGCGGCGTGAACCCGCTACCCTGCGGGTGGCTCCTGCCCGACATCAAGATCCCGGAGTACCGCGCCATCGCCACGACGAAGGCGCTCTGGGTCGGCCACGCCGTGGCGGTGGTGATCGGGGAGACCCCGTACGCCGCCCGCGACGGGGCCGACCAGGTCCAGGTCGATTACGAGGCCCTGCCTGCCGTGACCAACGGCGAGCAGGCGGTCGCGCCGGGGGCGCCCCAGATCCACGACGGGGTGCCGGGCAACGTCTCCTTCCGGTGGTCCATTGGCGACAAGGACAAGACCGACGCCGCCATCCGTGGCGCCGCGCAGGTCGTCAAGCAGCGGCTCCTCAACCAGCGCCTGATCCCGAACGCCATGGAGCCGCGGGCGTCCATGGCCTCGTACAATGCGGCGACGGGGGAGCTCACGGTCTGGATCACCTCCCAGAACCCCCACGTCCACAGGCTCCTGATGGCGGCGTTCATCCTCGGGATGCCCGAGCACAAGATGCGGGTGATCGCGCCGGACGTGGGCGGCGGGTTCGGGTCGAAGATCTTCGTCTACCCGGAGGAGGTCGTCGTCTCCTGGGCCTCGAAGACCCTGGGGCGGCCGGTCAAGTGGACGGCCGAGCGGCGGGAGTCGTACGTCACCGACGCCCACGGCCGTGACCACGTCACCGATGTCGAGATGGCCGTGGACCGGGACGGCAAGATCGTCGGGCTGCGCGTCGGGACCAACGCGAACCTCGGGGCCTGCCTGTCGACCTTCGCCCCGCTCATCCCGACCTACCTCTACGGCACGCTCCTGTCGGGGGTCTACGCGATCCCGAACATCTACTGCGAGGTGGTCGGGTCCCTCACGAACACCACGCCGGTCGACGCCTACCGGGGCGCCGGTCGACCGGAGGCCACGTACCTCCTCGAGCGGGCGTGTGACCTCACGGCCCAGGCCATCGGGATGGACCCGGCGGAGTTCCGCCGCAAGAACTTCATCCCGGCGTCCGGGTTCCCCTACCAGACGCCCGTGGCGTTCCAGTACGACAGCGGCAACTACGGCCCGGCGCTCGACCGGGCGCTCCAGATCCTGGACTACAAGAAGCTCCGGGCCGAGCAGGAGGCGGCTCGCAAGCAGGGCCGCTACCTCGGGATCGGGATGGCGACCTACATCGAGGCCTGCGGGCCGGCGCCGTCCCAGGTGGCGGGTGCCCTCGGCGCCCAGGCCGGGCTCTGGGAGAGCGCGCACGTGCGCGTCCACCCGACCGGGAAGGTCACCGTCTACACCGGCTCCCACTCCCACGGCCAGGGCCACGAGACGACGTTCGCCCAGCTGGCGGCCGACGAGCTCGGCCTCCCGCTCGAGGACGTGGAGATCGTCCACGGGGATACCGCGGCGATCCCGTTCGGGATGGGAACCTATGGGAGCCGCTCCGCCGCGGTGGGCGGCGCGGCGATCTACACCTCGATCCAGAAGATCAAGGAGAAGGGGAAGAAGATCGCCGCCCACCTCCTCGAGGCGAGCGAGGGCGACCTCGACTACGCCGACGGAAAGTACTTTGTCAGGGGCTCGCCGGGGCGCGCCAAGACGTTCCAGGAGGTCGCGCTCATGGCGTACCTGGCCCACAACCTGCCCAAGGGGCTGGAGCCCGGGCTCGAGGCGACCTCCTTCTGGGATCCCGCGAACTTCGTGTTCCCGTTCGGGACGCACCTCGCGGTGGTGGACGTGGACCCCGACACCGGCCGCGTGAAGCTCGCGCGCTACGTCGCGGTGGACGACGTCGGCCGGGTGATCAACCCGATGATCGTCGACGGCATGGTTCACGGCGGCATCGCGCAGGGGGCGGCCCAGGCGCTGTGGGAGCACGCGGCCTATGACACGAACGGCCAGCTGCTGACGGGGAGCATGATGGACTACG
>Ga0073934_10008188_pt1 | contig 14095 bp, 10 predicted proteins | sample LarsenN4metaG_FD_76834 | JGI IMG/M metagenome (GOLD analysis project Ga0073934, IMG submission 76834) | Hot spring sediment bacterial and archeal communities from British Columbia, Canada, to study Microbial Dark Matter (Phase II) - Larsen... ...
ACTCGACCTCGCGGCCGCGCACGCGCCGCACCTCGAGCTGGATGTAGCCGTCGTTGAGAAAGAGCGTGTTGCCCGGCCGCACCACCTCCGGCAGCGCCTTGAAGCTCACCGAAACGCGCCGCCGGTCGCCGGCGATCGGCGCGGTCGTCAGGGTGAACGGTTCGCCGGCGCGTAATTCGACCGGCTCGGCGACGAGCTTGCCGATGCGGATCTTCGGACCCGGCAAATCGGCCATCAGCGCCACGCGCCGGCCCACCGCGGCCGCCGCGGCGCGCACGTTGGCAATCACCCGGCCGTGTGTGTCGAAGTCGCCGTGCGAGAAGTTCAGCCGCGCGACGTCCATGCCGGCACGGATCATCCGCTCCAGCACCGCCGGCGCCTGCGAGGCGGGTCCGATGGTGGCGACGATGCGGGTCTTGTGCTGCGGCAGGGTCATTCGATGCGAGAGACTTGTAGCGGAGCCGTAAGAGAGCAGGCGTTCAGTTGCCTTGCAGGAAGGAATCGAGGGTGACGCCACGAATGCGATCGGTTTCGAACGGCGCCGAGCAGACCACCGTCAGGTGGCCCTTGGGGAACGTCTTCGGGAACCAGGTGAAATCGAGAGCGCCCGCTCGCCCGCGCTTGACCTCGACGAACCGGTCGGGCGCGGCGACGAAGTCGATCTCGTGCTCGGGCGACTGCCAGTAGGGAAGGCGCTCGGGTTCGGGCTCGCCCCGGATAGCGGCGCGTCGGAAGAGCTCCTGCGCAACGGCCCATTCGTACCACACCGCCTGACGCTCGGCGGAAAGCCGCGCCAGGTCTCCGGCGGTGCGAGGTGCTTCCGGCGCCCAGGCCGTGGCGGCCAGCAGGTTCACGAACGGAAACTTCGCCGGCTTGCGCCCGATCTCCGACCGGCGCGTGACGTCCCATGCTGCCGATGTACCGACGCAGAGAAGATCCGACAGCATTTCGATCCAGCCGGCAGCGACGGTGTTGTTTGCCAGCCCGGCCTCCCTGGCCAGCTTGGTCTGCCCGAGCGGCGTGCCGCCGTGGCGGTGAAGCTCTTGCATCACGGCCACGAGCGAGCGGCGAGGGCGCCCGACCCGAGCGCACTCTCCCTGCATCCATTCGCGTACGGTTTCGATCGTCCATTCGGCGAGACGGCCGCTGCGGATGATCTCACCGCACGCCGCCGGCGAGCCGCCGGAAAGCAAGTACGAAGAAAGCGCGTCTTCGCGCAGTCGGCTGCCGCCAGCGCGCAGAAATTCCGCGTACGTGACCGGCAAGAACAGGTAGGTGGTCCGTGCCAGCTTGCCCTTGCGCCCCGGCAGGCGCTCGGCACCGTGGCGAAGGTCGGTTGCGCGCGAGCCGGTGGTGACGACGAGAACGCGGCGCAATTCGCCGCGATCGAGCACGCGCTTGAGACCCCGCTCCCAGTCGGCCACCGCCGTGATCTCGTCGACGAACAACCGCCGCACGGGCGCGTCCGGCCGGAACGCTGCCGCGAGCGTGAACAGCTCCGCCGTGAGGTGGTCGGAGTCGCGCAGGTAGTCGCCATCGAGGAAAAGTGCGGTGCCGGCGCCGTAGCGGCGCACGGTGTCGCGCATCGCTCCCTCCATCCAGGTCGATTTTCCATATTGACGGGCGCCGCGAATCAGGATCACGCCGGGCGTCGTCGGCAGCTCGTCGAGGCCGAACTCGAACCGGAACACGGCCGGCGCCTCCTCGAGGGCGTCCAGACGAGGGAAGAGACCCGGGAGGTCCACCTCGCCGTTCAGGAGAGCGGTGTTCACGCTATCAACGTTCACGACGTTGACCCTGTCAACGTTTTGAAGGTTGGTCAAGCAGCGCGCTGCCGGCCGCCTGCCGTCGCGTGGCCAGCAGGCTTGCGGCGAACGTCGCGTCGGCCACCAGCACGAGGTCGGTCATGGCGTTGAAGGTGAACAGGTGACGCTCGTTTTCGTAACAGTCGCCCACGATGCAGATGCCGAAGGCGACGAGCGGCATCAGGCTCAGCAGCGCCAGGCACTCCCAGCACTCGGGGCGCGGCGAAGTTCTCCACTGCCACGCGCACAGGGCGAGGCTGCCGCCGAACAGGAGCACGATCGTCAGAAGGTGCTCGGGAATCAGCAGGCGCTTGAGAGTGCTCCAGTGCGTGAAGCGTGAAGTGAGAGCGCGTGCCGGCTGACCGCTCGCCTTTTCGAAGGTGCCGATGTGTGGCGGCTGGAGGGTGAAGGCCTGTTCGGCGCGGCGCGTGGCGAGCTCCAGCAGGCGCGCGGGGTGGGCGAGGTAGAACTGCAGGATGCGCAGCGACGACACGCGCGCCGAAAACTCGCGCTGGAAGGCCGGACGGCCGATCGGCGAGCCGCGGTCGTAGGCGCTCACCCGCGCGTAGCGCGCGAGCTGCGGTTCGAGTCCAAACCAGCGCAGGTCGGCAGCGGCATCGGGCGAGTGCGGCACAATTTCGGAGAACACCATGTGGAACGGCGACTCCAGGCGCACGTTCACCGGCGCCTTTACCATCACCGCGGCGCCGACCAGCACCGGCACCAGCGCCAGCGGCACGGCCGCGCGCGGCCGCAGCCAGCCCGAAGCGCGGTTGAGCGAGAGGAAGGCGAGGGCGACGAAGCCCGCCTGCAGCGCCTCCTGCGGCTTGGAGAACACGAAGCCGGTGCCGGCGGCCAGAAAGAGCAGCGGCCAGGGGCCGGGCCGCTCGCGGTGCCGCATCCAGGCGGCGGCGCCGCCCACGGCGAGCAGCAGGAAGGCCAGCGACGCGGCCTGGCCGTAGAAGCTGTTCAGCGGCGCCGCGTATCCGGCGTCGCTGAACACGAAGCACAGAAAGACCGCGACTGTCAGGCGGATCGCCGGCGGCAGCGGCGCGGTTGCCGCCACGCACAAGGCGAGGCCGGCCAGCAGGAGCAGGAGGTGGGCCGCGCCCTGCCAGCGCAGGTCGAACGTCTCGCCGCCGGCCAGCCCCGCGACCGTGCGGGTCGCCAGCGCGATCGCCGTCTCGGTACCGAGGTGGCCGCTCTGGTACCAGCCGAACGGCGCGAAGCGGAAGTCGCGGTTCACCCACTGGTAGTACTTGTCGCCGCGGCTCTCGGCGGCGTGCCGCAGCCCGACGTAGCCCAGCACCTTCTCGAAGTCGCCGTTGTCGGCGATGCCGGTCACCGGCGGGACGAACAGTTGATAGGCGAGCAGCAGCGCGGCGGCGAGCAGCGGCAGAAACGGCAACCACGTCCGGGCGCCGGGGCGAGCGGCGTCGCGCTCTCCGGCAACGATCGGCGCCGGGCGGGCCGGGATGTGCGTTACCGTGCCTGTTTCTCCCCGATCTGGCTTCGCTGCCCCTCGAACAGATCCTGCGAGATGCCGACTTCCCCGGCTCCCGCATGATTCCGGCCGTTGCCGCCATGCGTGCATTGCTCGCGCTCAAGCTCTACGACGGCGCACGCCGCAGCCACGTGATGAGTTCGGTGTTCGTGTGATTTGAGCGGGATCCTCTTCGCGAGCCTCCTTGAAGCATTCAGGCGGCTTCAGCTGCACCCGCTGTACGCATCTCGCCGGTGACGCCGCCACATACCCGCAGTCGCTCGCGTAGCTCTTGCGCTCGGGCACGCCGCCGATCTCGCTTCGCGTCCGTGTCGCAGAGCCGCTCGAGAACTTCCTGTGACCACGCGACGTGGCGCCGTTTCTTCCGAACGATGTCTTCGAGCAGCTCGATCGTGGGCGCATCGGCAATCTGGTCGGTGCCCCGCATCGTCGTCTCGTACACGGCGATCAGATGTGGCTCGAGGACATCGAACATTCCGCTGATCTTCTCGATGGTCAAATCCGGGTCCTCGGGCTCGGCCACCGCCTGAATGAGATCAGCGAATTCCTGGTTGCCAGGCTCGGAAGCCGTTTGCAGGTTCCTTCCGGCGCGCAGCTCCGGCAGGCGCTTACCCAGCACGTCCGCGGCTTGCGCCGTCTCCCAGATGATCTTGCCGAGGCCGGTCTTCACCGGCAACTCGGGGATGGTGGCCAGCCAGCCGCCCATGATCATCATGGACCACTCTTCTGCATAGCGGAAATTTCGGATTCGCTTGGCCATCGTATCCACGTCGTAGCGCCCATGCAGTGCGCGCAGATCAGCGGGGACGTCGAAGGCGGAGTAAGGCTGGTAGCAGGTCCGTTCGTCGTTGCTGGCGCCGGGGTATTTTCGTAGCTCCGTCATGCTGCCACCTCGCCGTTTGCAGCCTTGCGCGCGAGGTGGCGCTCGCGGAGGATCGCCGCCGCCTTGCGAAGCGTCTGACGGGTAGGCCCTTCGGCCGACACGCGATAGAGATCTTCGATCTCGTTGTCCGTGAAGCCGGCCTCCTTGCGGTCCGCCACCGCCACGGGGATCGTTGCGTCCTCTCTGCCGGAGCGCGTCCCTCCGATGCTGAACTTCTTATCCACCGCGAGCTGGAACTCCTTCGCCTTGCGGGCGCGCTCGGGATCATCCTTCGTGAATTCCTTCACCCACTCGCTGCCGAAACGCACGTGCGTCAGCTCATCGGCCAACACGTAATCGACCGCCTGCTTCATGACTTCGTCGCCCGTCTTTTCCGCGTACCTGATCATGTCCCGGAAGACATCGCAGGCAAGGCCTTCGAGGCCGCGATTGACCCCCGCTACACGGAATACCGGGTCGTCCGCGCACGCCGCCTCGAACAGGAAGGTGCTCTCCGGGAACATGCCCACGTAGCCGCCGATGTGTCCGAGCAGCTTCTCGTAGATCTGCACGTGGCGAGATTCATCCCAACACTGGCGTGCCATGTTCATCTTGAATTCCCAGGGCGCGTCCGGAAAGTCCCAGAGCGTCCGACCCGCACCTTCGAGGGCCTGCAACTCGCCCATGAAGATTCCATGCATGCGAACCTTCAATCGCAGCACCGCATATTCGGCGTCTGGATCAATGGGCTCGTTGAGGATCGTCGGCAGAAACCCCGGACCGAACTTCTGAAAAACTTCCTCGAAGGGTGTGTTCTTCACCCCGGCTTCGATGAGTGGTGCGAGGTTATCGAAGGCCTCCACGACAGCGTTCACATCGTCCGGCAGAGAGGCCAGAATATCGGTGATTGCGTTTTGCCGGATGAACCGCCGATCTCGCGCCAACTCGTTGTGAGAAATGAACCGTTGCATCACGCCTCTCCTTTTTCTCGATCACTGGTCCTCTGTTGTTTCTGCGTACCGATCTCGACGCTCTCGGCGTTCCGGGCTGGCCCGGTACGCTTGGCCAGACGCGGCGACTTCACGCCGAGCAGGCGGCGGACAATACGCAGTACCTCGCGCCGGTGCGCGGCAAGCTGGTCCACGCTCAAAGGATCGAACGGCCAGTCCGCACCAAGAAGCGGCGTGGCACTGACGAAAAATACGGTCGCGCCACCGACGGTGCTCGCGAGGTGGATGGGGTCGATCGGTTCGAAGATGCCCCGCCTTTGTCCATCTCTAATGATGGCATCCATCGCATCGAGAATCGGCTTCGCGTGGTCAACCACCTTCGGCCTCGCTGCCGGTGTGGCATCAGCGATCTCGCGCAAAAGGATGCGAGCGAGCGCGGGGCGCTGCGCCACGTAATCGACCCAGGCCCCGATGGCGCCCTCGATCCGTTCCTCGATGGAGCGACTTCCGGCGAAAGCAGCGTGCAGTCGCAACAGGAGTCCACCGAATAAGTTGCTCAACACGGCGTCGTAGAGCTCACGCTTGTCCCGATAATAGTAAACGATCGACGCGCGGCGAATTCCCACATGCTCGGCCACGTCCTCGAGCCGAGCCGCGGCAAAGCCCTTCTCGGCGAAGACCTTCTCGGCCGCTTCCAGGATCAGCGTGCGCGTCCGTTCGGCACGTACGCTGGCGCGCTGAGCTCTCGTCGCTCGTTCCATCGTCGCGACCATCTACCTGCGTGCAGGCAAAATGTCAAGATTCACGTTGGCCCCATGTCAGTCATAGGCTTGACTTCAGTCATTGAGTATTGGTAGGCAATCTACCTGCACGCAGGCAGATAGGAAATCACGATTATGGAAGACCTCTGCGATCCTTTTGCCGAGTGGGTTCGAGTTGATCCATGCCACGTGAGGAAGCAGGCACTTGTTGGCAAGCCGCCACATCCGAAGCGCACCGGCGCAGCCACCGAATGCGTTCATTCTAATGGGAGAGGGCGATACCGATGAGGAAGCTCGGCTACACCTACGAAGAGATCATGGCGAATCACGACTACGCGAGCCGGCTCAAGCGAGGTTCGGTACTCTTTCACGGTGGCCTGGACGTCTCGGGAAAGTATCTGCCTCCGCGGGCACGAAACCGGATTCCAGCGATCGAGGCCTGGTCGAACCAGCTTTCCGTCAAAGGGCATCCCGCTCAGGTCGTGACTCATGAGCAAGTGAAGCGCGAGTTTTTCCCGAATGCGGAGCAGGCGAAGCTGCTGCTGCGCGAGGGCGCCCACGGGGCAATGACGCGGATTCTCACGTTGATCGGTATCACCGAAGGTTTCGGCAACGACGGCATCAAGCTCATGCCGCAACTGGATCTGCAGCAGTACTTCAAGGAATCGATCGACGACACGTGCCTTGCGCATCTGCACAGGGGCCTTCTCGAAGCCCACGGCAACGATGAAGCGGGGCGCGGCGATGAAGCCGGGCACGATATGATGTGGTATCAGATTCGCGATGCGGCGCTCGATCATCCACTGGTCACGCCCGACATGTTCGAAAACCTTCCCATCGCGCCCCCACCGGGATACCAGGGCCCGGCCCGGGCCGCGCCCGAAGCGATCAGCGTCGGCGACCTTACCAGACAGCTCTTTCCGCAAATCGATCCCATGCTCGAGCTGTTGCTGTCGGCGTTCGCGCAGATCCTGGTGATTGAGCTGATTGCGTACGCAACCTTCTCCTGGGCGCAAGAAGTGCTGGGTGATCCCGAGTGTTCGGCGGAGCCGGATTTCTGCCGGCGCATGGTCGGCTACATCCGCGAGGACGAGAACATCCACGTCGGCTATCTCCAGTGCGCGCTCGCTGAGGTGCGCTGTCGAACTTTAGTCGTTCAGGAGGGGGCGGAGCTTTCCGGACAGCTCGTTGTCGATCGTATCTGCGAGAAGATCGTCGGCAACCAGATGGGTGGCCGTTGGGATCGCATGCTCGCCTACCGAATGAACCAGATTCGTGGGGAACTGGGCGACCGCGGCGACGGTGAACGCATCCTCTCTCGTTTCGCTGCGTTGGGCTCTGTGCCCGCTGCTGCCTAAAAACGCGTCGGAATCACTGGAGAGAAGTAGATACCCCCATGCACACCGGACCGCGACGACTCGCTTACAACGGATACGGCGGGATCGCCTTGGTCGGCGATGTCTGGGGAGATCTGCATGCCCCACCGGTGCTGCTGCTGCACGGTGGCGGGCAGACCCGCCACGCCTGGGCGGACACTGCTGCCGCACTGGCGAAAGAAGGGTGGTGCGCGGTGGCACTCGATCAGCGTGGTCACGGCGAGAGCGATTGGGCGGAGGACGAGGATTACACGCTCGACGCTTTCGCTGCCGATGTAATGGCCGTGGCTGCCGCGCTTCCAGAGCCACCCGTTCTCGTTGGCGCTTCGCTGGGAGGCATGGCTGGACTGCTCGCGCACGGCGAGATGCGACACAAACTGGCCGCATTGGTGCTCGTCGACATCACTCCGCGCATGGAGCTCGACGGCGTGCAGCGCATCGCATCCTTCATGATCGCCCACCTGAAGGGTTTCGCCACTGTCGAGGAAGCGGCCGATGCGATTGCCAGGTACCTGCCCCATCGCCCGCGCCCCACAGACCTGGGCGGTCTCGAGAAGAACCTGCGGCGCCGGCCGGACGGACGCTACTACTGGCATTGGGATCCGAACTTTCTCCTCGGCCCAAGGTCCGTGGCAAGCTCGCGAAGGCCGGAACGATTATCCGAGGCCGCGCGCAACATCGTGGCACCGACGCTCCTCGTCCGTGGGAAACAGAGCGACATGGTGAGCGAAGCGGGAGCAGCGGAGTTCCTCGAGGCAGTTCCTCACGCTTGCTACGTGGATGTCTCCAACGCGACTCACATGGTGGTGGGCGACCGAAATGATGTCTTTTCGGCAGCGGTGCTTGATTTCTTGCGTGACTTTCACGCGGCATCCGACCGCGACAGGAAGGCCCAGCGCCCGCAGAGAGAGCAGTAGCATGGAAGCCTTGTATGATCCGTTTGACGAACAGAGCCGAGCCAACCCGTATCCGCATTACGCGGCGCTTCGTGAGCGCGCGCCGGTCTACTGGGCCGAGAGGCCGGGAGCGTGGGTCGTCTCGCGCTACGACGATGTCATGCACGTTCTGAAACACCCCGATCTGTTCTCCTCCGACGCCATGCGCACCATGCTCATGTCACCGATGGCTGCGGGGAACGACGATCCTCGATTGATGGAGCAGATGGTGGTGCTCGCCGCAGCACTGCCCTTCGAGCTGGACGAGCTGATTCGGGTCCGCAACCTCTTGTCAATCGATCCGCCGCATCATGAGAGACTGCGCCGAATCGTCAGTCAGGGCTTCACGTCGCGCGGCATCGCCGCGTGGGAGCCGCGCATCCGTCAAATCGTCGAGCAGGCGCTGGGTGACATGCGCGACAAAGGGACGTTTGACCTCATCGCTGACCTTGCCATTCCGTTGCCGGTCATCATCATCTCGGAGATGCTGGGTGTCGAGCCGGAGCGACGTGCCGCCTTCAAGCACTGGTCCGATGTGTTGATTGCCGCGTCGAGCGGTTCGAAAAAGGGACTTGGCCTCGTGGAGAGCGGCTTCGTCGACTGCTTTCGCGAGTTTTGCACCTATTTTGCCGAGATCGCCGAGCGGCGAAAGGGCGAGCCGAAGGAAGATCTGATCAGCGTGCTGGTTCGTGCCCAGGAACACGACGAGGCGCTCAAGCCGATCGACGCGGTGATGTTCGCTCTCCTGCTTCTCGTTGCTGGCAACGAGACAACGACAAACCTGATCGGAAATGCCGTGAACGCGCTGCTCGACCATCCGGAGCAGCTGGAGTTGATCCGCAACCACCGGAGCCTGGTACCCGCCCTGATCGAAGAGACGCTGCGCTACGACGGGCCCGTACAGTACGTGTTTCGGCGCGCCCTACAGGACGTGGAGATTGCGGGCACGACCATTCCCGAGAATGCGATCGTCATGCCGCTCATAGGTTCGGCAAACCGTGACGAGAGCCAGTTTGACCGGCCGGACGTGTTCGATGTGACGCGCAATCCGCAGGGCCACGTGGCCTTCGGATTTGGCATCCACTTCTGTCTCGGCGCAGCATTAGCGCGTCTGGAAGCGAAGTTGGCCCTCGACCCTCTCATCGAGGACCTTTCTTGCCTGGAGCGCACGGAGCCGAAAATCGAGTACGTCGACTCGTTCCTGCTCCGCGGTCCCCGCAGGCTCGAGCTACGGAAGGCGGTGTAAGAGGAATCTCAGCGCGCGCCGCTTCGACCGGCTGGCGCGCCCTATTGGACCTGTTTCTCCCCGATCTGGCTTCGCTGCCCCGACTTCTTTCACATGGACGCGCTCTCCTCCGCGGTGCCAATGAAGGTCAACTGCGACCTGCAGCTCACCATCATGACCAGCGGCCTCTACCGCCGATTGGCGGCCACCGTCGGCAACGGATACGCACGCGCCAAATCGCGCCACCTATTCCGTGACTTCGTCGATGCAGCCGCCACGGTCACTATCTCCGACAGCGAGATTTCCGTCCAATTCCAGAAGCGCGCCCACAACCCGCTCCTGCTCGATGCCGGCTTCCACGAGAAACACCCCAAGATCCCATGGCTCGGCAACAAACGCCTGCGGCTGATCTTTGGGTGACCTTGCGGGACCGTGGTGTTAACTCAATCAGCTAACGTGGGAATCGAGGCTAGCCGCAATGCCGGTCAGTTAACGGCCCGATACCTCGGCCGATGAGGAATTAGCCGCGAAAAGGCGCAAAGCGGCGCAAAAGAATACTGACCATTTGCGCATCTTTGTGCCTTTTGGCGGCTGGAATTTCTTAAGTGACCGGCATTGAGGCTAGCCGAAGAGAGCCGCGATCGTCTCCATTGGCAGAAAGAGGCGGTTGGGTCGTTCGGGGAATGGCATGAAGTCGAAGTGCTTGTAGAATCGGATCGCGTTGGCGTCGACGGCGTCGACGACCACCGCGACAGCCGCGATCTGCGCGGACTGGGTGAGGGATCCTGACGGGCGCGCTCCTTCAGGTATCGGTCGAGGTCGGGATTGCCGCACGAGAACGATGCGCGGTCGTGCTGCTTGCGGAGCGGTTCAACGAGCATGCCCGCCATGCCGCTTGTAGCGTTGCGCAGCCTTGCGCAGACGTCGCCCCGGCGCCGGAGGCTCGAGCAGCGCGGCAACGAATGCCTCGCGGTCGCGCAGACTTGATTCTCCTTGCCTGCAGCGTACGGCTGGTTTCCGTACGGATCAAGAAGGCGCGTCGCCTGCCTTCCTGGCGTCGCGACCTCCTCTGCCGCTCCGGGGAATCGTCGCCGCTCAGTCCCCCAGGCAGATGCCGAGGGCGCGGGCGCTGCGCACCAGGCCGCCGTCGAGGGGCACGCGGCGCAGCTGCCCGATCGCGTCGGTCAGCGGCACGCTCTCGACCCCGGCGCCGGTGAACGAGACCATGCGGCCGAACTCGCCGCGCTGCACGAGCTCGACCGCGTGCGTGCCGAACATCGTGCACAGCGTGCGGTCGAAGTTGGTGGGCGCGCCGCCGCGCTGCAGGTGGCCGAGCACGACGTAGCGCGTCTCCTTGCCGCTGCGGCGCTCGATCTCCGCCGCCACGCGTGTCGCGATGCCGCCCAGGCGCGCCTCGCGATCCTGCTGCGCGCCGCCGGTGGTCATCACCTCGCCGTCCTGCGGGCGCGCCCCTTCGGCCACGACGACGATGCTGAAGTGGCGGCCCATGGCCGCGCGTTCGGCGATCTTCGCGGTGATGCAGTCGTAGGAGAAGGGGATCTCGGGAATCAGGATCACGTCGGCGCCGCCGGCCAGTCCGGCGTAGATCGCGATCCAGCCCGCGTAGCGCCCCATCACCTCGAGCACCATGACGCGGCCGTGGCTCTCGGCGGTGGTGTGCAGGCGGTCGAGGGCGTCGGTGGCGCAGGCCACCGCCGAGTCGAAGCCGAAGGTCATCACCGTCGCGCTCAGGTCGTTGTCGATCGTCTTCGGCACGCCGATCACGGGGATGCCACGCTCGAAGAGCTGCTGGGCGATGCTGAGCGAACCGTCGCCGCCGATGGCGACGAGGGCCGAGAGACCGAGCTCTTCGGAGCCGCGTTTGGCTTCGTCGAGGGTCTCGTCGGCGATGCGCAGCGCCTGGCCGAGGCCCACCTTGGCGGTGAAGCGGCCACGGTTGGTGGTGCCGAGGATCGTGCCGCCGCGGGTCAGCATGCCGCCCAGCTCGCGGTAGTGCAGCTGCCGGCAGCTCACCGGCTGCAGCAGCCCTTCGAAGCCGCCCAGAATGCCCCAGGTCTCCCACCCCTGGCGGCTCGCCGCCTTGGCGACGGCGCGGATCACCGCGTTCAGACCCGGACAGTCGCCGCCGCCGGTGACGATGCCGATCCTGTTGCTCATGGGGCGCGTTCCGCGAAATTTTCTCTTGGCAAGGCCCGCCCGTATAGTACTTTGGGAAACGCGGCAATCGCGCCGGAGGGGAACCGGCGCGTGCGTCTGCAGCAGGTCGAAGCACGTCGGACGAGGGAGGAGATCCACATGTGCGCGATGAGTCGAAGCGCCACGGTTGGGGGTGGCGCGAGGCGCGATTTTGCGGCGGCTGCGCCTGAGAACGTGCCGTGGCAGATGACTTCACCCGCACGGGTTGCGGCACGATTGTTCCGCCGAATGTCACGCCCGACGGTCATGAGGGTCGAAAATCATTTGCAGAGGACCTGGGGGAAACGTCCGGCGCAGAGCAGGCTGCAGGGTTCAGGCCGGAGTGTAGCGCCTGAACTCGGGCGGCGCTCGCTTGCTGCTGTCCGGCGGACGGTTGCGCGAAGCGCGTTGGCGTTGCTGCTCTTTGCCGCCGCATGGTGCGGGCCCGGCAGCGGTGCCGGGCCCGCCGGCGCGGCGTGCAACGTGATCCCCAGCGCCACCCGCTCGTTCCGCGGCGCGCTCGGCAGCGCCGACCGGCCCTTTGCCAGCCCCGGCGACGTGATCGAGCTGCGCGTGCAGCCGACCGGCTGCGACGCGGAGAGCCAGGGTTTCTCGAGCACGCTCGACGATTCGATCGTGACGATCGTGTTCGACCCGCCCGGCGGGACGCGCAACGTCGTGGCGATCTCCAGCGACTGCGCCGCCCTGGAAGCCGAACGCGCGGCCTGCGCGGCACTGGCCGGCGTCGACACCGCTACCTGTCTTCCCGCCACCGGCGGCGGACCGGCACTGATGGGCCTCAAGGTGAAGGACGGCGAACGGCGCCTGGCCGTGCGGCTGCCCGATACCGATGCACTGCTCGGACCCGACGGCGACGACCGGGGCTTTGCCGGTCCGGCCGTCATCGCGGTCAAAGACAGCCGCTTTGCCCCGGCCGGGCAGCGGCTCGCCTGCCAGGACCTGCAGGTGCAGGACTGCGCGGCGGCGGCGGCCGCGCCCACCGCCGGGCTCACCGCCTGCGTCGACGCGCTGTTTGCCGCCGACGGCAGCTGCGACACCAGTGCCTCGGAAGGCGTGTTCACCCACTTCACCGCGCTGCCGCAACCCAACAACTACCAGCAGATCTGCACCTCGCCCGGAGTTTGCAGCGCCACGGCCACCGAGCTGCGCTTCACCGCCGACGCGGCCGGGCAGGTGCTGATCCCGATGGATTGGCAGGGCATTCTGGTGCAGAACCAGACCGTTCCGGTGCCGCGGCTGCTGCGCATCAGCGCCAGCGCGGAGAAGGTCAAGTTCAGCGGCGAGCCGATCGCCATCCCGAGCCAGAGCTTCGTCGCCTCGTACACGCCCGGCGGCACGCTCCTGCCGCCGATCTTCGAGCCGCAGTCGGACGCCGCCGGCGGCAACGACGAGGTGCTGTTCGGTTCGGCCGACGCGCCCTACACCGTGCTGCGCCTGCAGCGGCGCGGCCGGCCGCCGCGCGAGTGCGCAGTGCCGGCCGGACGGCCGTGCACGCAGGACTCCGACTGCACCTCGGGCGGCTGCGGCCCCACCACCTGTCATGTCGGCGGCACCAGCAACGGCGTGCCCTGCATCGACGACTCGGCCTGCCCGGGCGGCGAGTGCGGTCCGTCGCTGTTCGACTTCCGCGACCGCTTCCACGCCGGCGTCGGGCCGGTGCTGCTGGCGCTGGGCGGGACGTGCACCGATCCGCCGGCGCCGCCCGACCAGATCTGCACGCGCGAGGCGCAGGACCCGGTGCCGAGCGAAGGCATCGACGGCACGCCCGAGGTATTCGCCTTCTCGCTCGACGAAGCGCTCGCCGACCGCGACCTGAACGGCGACCTCGACCAGACCGACACCGTTGCCACGGTGCGGCTGCGCTCCACCGGTGCCGTCCTGCCGCTCAACGCGCCGGCCTCCGACGGCCTGGCGGTGACGCGCATCAGCGCACCGCCGTTCAGCTACCCGGCCATCGACATCGAGGACGACATCCTCGCCTTCCTCTCGCCCGAGCCGTGGAGCGGCGAGGCCGACCTGAACTTGAACACCACCGTCGGCGACCACCTGCTGCGCGTCTACCAGATCTTCAACGGCGCGCCGATCGGCTTTGCCATCGGCAGCGCCTACACCTCGGACCCGCGTCCGGTGGTGAACGGCAAACCGCTCGCCGTCACCGGCCGCACCGTGTTCTTCCGCCACTCGGAGTCGATGGGCTCGCGGCAGAGCACCACGCGCGTCAGCGTCGATTCCAACGGCGTGGAGGCCAACGGCCCCTCCTCGCACCCGGCCATTTCGCAGGACGGTCGCCACGTGGCGTTCGACAGTCAGGCCTCCAACCTGGTGACGGGCGACACCAACGGCTTCGGCGATGTCTTCGTGCACGACCGTGACGCCGACGGCAACGGCGCGTACGACGACACGGCGCCGGGGGGACGGCGAACGACGCGGCTCAGCGTCTCGACGTTCCGCCAGTGCACC
>Ga0073934_10008189_pt1 | contig 14092 bp, 11 predicted proteins | sample LarsenN4metaG_FD_76834 | JGI IMG/M metagenome (GOLD analysis project Ga0073934, IMG submission 76834) | Hot spring sediment bacterial and archeal communities from British Columbia, Canada, to study Microbial Dark Matter (Phase II) - Larsen... ...
CGATTTTGACTTCGGTCGCTATCTGTCCCAATTCTTCCCCCATGTCAACAATGTCCACATCTGCACCTTGTTCTCGGATCCAGTAACGTCGCCCGGCGTCGGGGCGCAGTCTATCCATCAGCCGGAAGAGAATCTCGTAGTCTGGATTGACTTTGACCCACATGATGCGCTTTGTACCCACATCGCAACCAACTTCCTGGATCATAGTCCGCACCAGCATCTTGCGCTCTTCGCGGGTAGCCCATTCCCAGCTGTCATGCAGATTCAGCAGGGTGAGTGCAGCCCGTTCAATCGCCGACTCCGGGATGCGGGTGAGCAGCTCGAGTTTTTCCTTCAAGCTGTTGACTTTCTGCCAGTACTGGTATTCTTCGCCTTCGTACAGGCCCCGCTCATAGTTATCGCGCATCAGGCGCAACATGCTGCGGATCTCCTTGCGCTCAGTCTCCGGGTCGGATCTATCCTGTCCATCATGTAGGAGTTTACGCACATCCTCCTCCCAGGTGGCAGTCAGTTTGAGTGACTGTATCAGAGCCGCCACCTGTTCATCCAGCCTGTCAGCGTGAATGCTTTGACCTGAGTACGGGCAGTCGTAGTAACCACGCAGGTGCGAATCCTCCCGGTAGTAGGTGGGGTAATTCTTCGGTGTTTGGACACGAAGTCGTCGACCACAGTGCGCACAGACCGCCAGGCTTTGCAGCAGGTGAACCCTGGCAGCCTTCTGCCCGGGTTTGGGAACAACACGCCGGCTAGCACGTAGTGCCTGACAGCGATCCCACAACTCCTGGCTGATAATTGGTTCGTGCTGACCATCAGAGACCTGGGGCGGCGTGGAGCGATAGCTAACCCCCTTAGGACGTACAGTCATCCCACGGTAACGGATCTTGCCGACAAAGTAGGGATTGCAGAGCATATCTCTCACCGAGTCCTTGTTGAACATGCGATTCTTTGCTGTGATATACCCCTTTTCGTTCAACCAGGCAGCGATCTGCATGTCCGAATACTGGCCGGTGGCATAACGCTCGAACATCTCCACCACCACCGAGGCCTTCTCCGGGTCGGGAACGCCCACCTTGCGGTTGCCCTGCAGCACGCTGATGTAACCCCAGGGAACCGTGCCGTTGTGATAGCCTTGCAGCGAACGCTCCAGCTTGCCCTTGTTGGTCTCTTTGGACAAATTATCGCTATAGAACTCGCCCAGGGAGCTGACCAGGTGAAAGAGCAGCTTGCCTTCCGGTGTACCCAGATCGAAGGGCTGCTGGACAGCTTTGAAGATGATATCGAGCTCTTGCAGCTCGTGGACGATCTCCAGAGACCATTCCAGGCGGCGCGCCAGGCGATCTACTTTATGGACGTACAGCACCTTGAACTCGCCGCGCCGGGCAGCTTCGCGCATGGCATTGATCCCTGGACGGTATTTCTTGCGGTAAGCCGATTGGGCCGGATCGGCGAACACCTTAACAATCTCGACCCCATCGCGCTCAGCCTGTTCCTTGATCTGGCGTAGCTGGGCATCCAGGCTGAACGAATCGCTTTGCATCTCAGATGAAAAACGGATGTATGCTGCTCCAGGGAGAGGGGAAGAGTCTTCTCTTTGCTTGTATCGGTTCATCTTGTTCAATCCTTTCATTCAAAGTAGTAATTGATTGAGATATTGAGTGAGAAAACTATCCAGGTTGTTTCACAGTACACCTCCGATCAGGAGCAGCCCGATTTATCTTTAGCTGGTGTCGTTTGCCTTTTCCTGGTTGAGCGCCAGGTAACGGCGGTTGATGCGCGCCAGCCATTCGATCAGGCTTTGAGGGAGCCTGTCTGGTAAGGGTTGATGCTCCTGGGAAGGGGTTATATCATCTCCGGAAACCGGTTTTTCTTGTGGGTCAGGGTTTTCAGGGAGGTTTTGACTTACACTCTCATCTGCCATAATCACACCTCTTACTTTAAATGGATTGAATGTCTCATATGCGCTTTAGGGGATAAAAGAAAACTCCAGTTCAGGCAGATTGGCTGCTTGAACCGGAGCGTTGATTTAGGGCCATCTTTGAGGCTTAGGTTATCCCTTCTCCAGATTCCTCAAGATGGTTGTTCTAACACCAGGAATATGATCTTGACGCAAATTTGTTCCTATGATATATTTCTATAGTTGAGCAACCATTCAACGATATTAAACATGAACGAATCTATACTTACCTATCATTTCGATGAATACACCGCCGGCCAGCTTGCCAGCCTGTTCGACGCTCTCTCCGATCCCACTCGCCTGCGCATCATCGCTGCGCTTTTAGAAGGTGAGATGAATGTAGGCGATCTTGTGGTATGCATCGGGCTGAGCAAGTCCGCTGTTTCTCACCAACTGCGCGGTCTCCGTGATAAACGCCTGGTGCGTTCTCGTAAGCAGGGTCGGCAGGTGTACGTCGCCCTCGACGACGACCACGTCGCCGAGCTTTTCCGGCGTGGTCTCGATCACGTGCTGCATGGCTGACAAAATGGCTCCTTTCTCTCGAGTTTGCATTCTCCTCCTGTTCGGCGCAGCCCTGCTCGGAATGGTTGGCCACCAGCTTTTGCTGACGCCATGCACAGGTGTTTCTGCGGCAAGCGCTTATCCTTGTACAACGGAGAATCGCAGCGGGTCGCCAGCCTCGCTGCACACCGCTGGCTGTCCGGTGCATACCGGCTATCTCACCGCGGCGATACCTACGATGAGCTTACCTTCTACCCTCATGCAGAATGAGCTAAATTCGAATTCAGCTAAACCTTTTCTCCTGGCATTCCCGGTAATCCATCCCCCAGCCTGATCGAAACCAGAATCAAAGCCCGACTTGCAGCGTTTTGGTTGTCTGCGGGTCAGCGGTGCTTTGCCGCGTCTATCGCAATAAATCATTTATATAAGGAGTTAAAGTTTCATGGAAAAGACGATCGAATTGGAGATTCCGCTGCTCTTGCCCGGAGTGGAAGACGAACAGGATGAATGCCTAAAGCGGTTAGAAATCTCTTTACAAGGACAAAGGGGTATCTCGCGCGCCCACGTGGAGCGGGATAAATCACCGGTCGATCTTTGCTTACATTACGATCCGAATGAAATCTCGTTGACACAGGTGAAACGCCTGGCTGAGCGCGCCGGAGCGCAGATTATCAACCGCTACCACCACACCCTGCTACCCATCGAGGGGATGGACTGTTCCGACTGCGCTCGGGTGATCGAGCATAGTATCGGGCGCATGGAAGGCGTTCTGGCGGTCACCGTCAACTACCCGGCACAGAAGATGAACGTGGAGTTCGATAAGCACAAGACCGACCAAGCAGCCATTGAAAAACGCGTCCGCTCGCTGGGGTATGAAATCCCTGTGGAGGGTTTACGGAGCTGGTATCAGGAGAATCGCGAAATTCTGTTCAGCCTCATGACCGGGTTGCTGTTGCTGTCCGGCTGGCTGGGACAAACCTTTTTCGGACTGCCTGAGCTGGTTGCGACTGCGCTCTACATCGCTGCATACATCTTCGGTGGTTGGGACATTTCGCAGCACGCATGGCACGCAGTTAAGGAAAAGCATTTTGACACCGACTTGTTGATGGTAATGGCGGCGGTGGGAGCAGCTTTCCTGGGTGAATTTGCAGAAGGTGCACTGCTACTGTTTTTATTCAGTCTCGGTCATGCCCTCGAAGAACGCGCCCTGGACCGCGCCCGCCAGGCGATACGCGCCCTGGCAGACCTGGCCCCCAAGACCGCTCTCGTCCGGCGGGATGGCAAGGAGCAGGAACTTCCAGTCGAGTCGCTCCAGCTCGACGATCTGGTTATCATACGCCCTGGGGTGCGCATTCCGGTGGATGGTGTCATCCTGGAGGGACGCTCCAGTGTTGATCAAGCATCTGTTACTGGTGAATCGCTCCCCGTAGATAAAATCCCTGGAGACCAGGTCTTTGCTGGCACGATCAATGGCGAAGGAGCGCTGGAAGTCAAGGTGACCCGCCTGGCTAAGGACTCCACCCTGGCGCGAGTGATGAAGATGGTCGAGGAGGCCCAGGCGCAGAAATCGCCCACGCAGCAAACCGTTGAGAAGTTCGAGCGCGTTTTTGTCCCCGCCGTGCTAATCCTCACCGGTCTGGTCATCGTCATTCCGCCGCTGCTTGGCTTTCCCTTCCAAGAATCTTTCCTGCGCGCCATGACCCTGCTCGTTGCCGCCTCTCCCTGCGCCCTGGCGCTGGGCACACCGTCCGCCATTCTGGCAGGGGTGGCGCAGGCCGCTCGCAATGGCGTGCTGGTCAAGGGCGGCGCTCATCTGGAAAACCTGGGCCGGCTCAAAGCAATTGCCTTCGACAAGACCGGCACGTTAACGCACGGTAAGCCGGAGGTAACGGATATTGTCGTTTTCCCTGCCTCGGGGTGGAAAGAAGCCGATTTGTTAGCTCTTGCCGCAGGCGCAGAATCCCGCTCAGCGCATCCCCTCGCCCAGGCAATCGTCCGCGCCGCCCAGATCCAGGGCACGTCTGTTACGGCGATGGATGAAGTCGAGTCGCTGACAGGGCGCGGCTTGCGCGCCGTTACGAATGGCAGGAAAGTTTGGATCGGCAACCAAAAATTGATGGATGAAGCGGGCGTGCCGCTCTCCCCCGACGCACTCTATCAGGCGGATGCATTTCAACAAGCGGGCAAGACATTGATGTGGGTGGCAGTGGATAAAACGTCAGTTGGCTTGATCGCCCTCGCCGATACCCTGCGCTCAGAAGCTGCACCGGCTATGAAGGCGCTTCAACAAACAGGTGTGGCCCACACCATCATGCTGACGGGCGATAACGAGCGTTCTGCTTCTGCCATCGCTGCCCAAATTGGGTTGACCGAATTCCGCGCCGACCTCATGCCGGAAGATAAATTGACGGTCATCCGCGATCTGGTAAAGGAATATGGTCAGGTAGCTATGATTGGCGACGGTGTGAACGACGCACCTGCCCTGGCGAATGCAACAGTAGGTATCGCGATGGGCGGCGCAGGAACGGATGTCGCCCTCGAAACAGCCGACGTTGCCCTGATGGGCGACGACCTATCTAAACTGCCCTTTGCGGTTGGGTTGGGACGCGCCACACGCGCCATCATCGTGCAAAACCTGGTCATATCGCTCGGTGTGATCGCCCTGCTCATCATCACTTCGTTGACGGGCATTGTCAGCATCGGTATTGCTATCATTTTCCACGAAGGCAGCACGCTGGTAGTCGTAGCTAATGCGTTGAGGCTGTTAGGATACCAGAGGTCTTCATAGCATGAATATTATCCAAATATTACTGCCGGTCTACCTGGTCGTTTTCTATGGCGCAACGATATTCTGGCGCAGCTACCGGGTGCGGAAGGCGACAGGCGTCAATCCTTACCGCCTGTCCGCTCGAGAATATCAGCGGGATGACGTTCATGGATTGGTCAGCCGCCTCTTCCGCATCACCCTGGTTAGCCCAGCCCTTGTCGTGCTAATCTATACCTTCGCTCCGCGAGCTTACATGTATCTCGCGCCGATTGCCTGGCTGCAAACGCCGTTCGTGACGGCTGCTGGGTTACTATTACTGGCTGTCGCATTGATTTGGGTGTTGGTGGCGCAGTGGCACATGGGCGACTCCTGGCGCATTGGCATCGATGGCGAGAATACGGCGCCCCTGGTCACCCACGGTGTTTTTGGGTGGTCGCGCAACCCGATCTTCCTGGGAATGCGCGTCATGCTGATTGGATTATTCCTCGTGCTCCCCAACGCTCTGACGTTAGCGCTGTGGTGGTTGGGCGACGTGCTCATGCAGGTTCAGGTCTACCTGGAGGAAAAGCACCTGGCTCAGCAGCACGGAACGGTCTATGAAACTTACCGACAGCGAGTAAGACGATGGATTTGACGCGCCCATTGAAGAGTAGAGCACGATCAGGCAGGCTATGGGTCTTCAGATAGCGATCACCGACGGGATTGTTATTACGGGTACGCTGATTCTATTGGCCGTCATCGTCATGAGCTGGCTGGCTAACGTTCACTCTCCCAAAGTCTCCCCGGCCGGTTCGAGCCTGTGGTTCGATCTGCCTGGATGGGCGCAAATCGTAGCCGGGATTGGGGCGATCGTGTTGTTCATCGGTTTAGGTTATCTTCTATGGCTTCCCTTGCCCCTGGACCTATTGCCCACCCTATCAGCGGCCTTGAACTTCATCGGCCTGGCAGTCTTTCTAACCGGGTTGTCCCTGGCGCTCTGGGCGCGTTGGGCGCTGGATGCTATGTACGGGGTCAGCACAGGCTTGTCTGCACCGTTGCGGGCGCAACACCGTCTTATTCAGCGTGGGCCGTATGCGTTTGTGCGCCACCCGATGTATCTCGGCTACTGGCTGGTATTCGCGGGAGTGGAACTGATCTATCGTACGTGGACGCCGCTGGTGTTGTTGGACATTTGCGTGCCATCGTTCTTCCGCCGGGCGCGACGTGAAGAGTCGACTCTGGCAAAGCATTTCGGTGCGGAGTGGCAGGAATACGCCGCGCGGACAAATTTCTTGATCCCTTGGGTATATTGATGTACATTTTGGTGTATCCCAATGGTCCGCCAGATGTCTAATTTGCCGCCCGCAGGTGTATACAGCTTCGTCCGGCATCTGATCTATTCAGATACTTTGCTTGTTTTTCTGGGACTCAGTATCGCATTTCGTGTGCTGATATCTTTGTTGTATTGGCTGCTGGTTGCGGAATACAGTGAAGAGTATGCAAGTAATCAATTGAGAGTCAACGGAGGAAACAGAATATGACACACACCATTTCTATCCTGGCAATTGCCATCGCCGGCCTGATCCACCTGGTTCTTGCACCTGCGCATTACGCCCACGCCCCGGCCCACGGCGTCTTTTTTGCCCTGGCCGGCATGGCAGAGATCCTTTGGGCGGTGGCCTTTTGGAGACGCCCGTCTCAGACGTTGTATTATGCCGGACTGGCCCTGGCCGGAGGGTTGATTGTTCTGTGGGTCTTGACACGCTTTTTAATTCCACCATTCGAACACGAACCGGGGCCGATCGACGTCAGTGGCCTGGTCTGTAAACTAAGTGAACTGGCTGGCTTTATTTCTCTCATTGCCCTGGCAGCTCAAGGGCAGATCAGCGGAATGACCAGGAGATCGGCCTGGAGGTTGGCCGGTATCGCGCTTGGACTGGCTGTACTCAGCGGACTGGCGTTATACGGGATTGGGCGAGCCGCCGAGCCGATGCTGCCCTCCCTGACTTCGCCGGGCGAGCACGCTGAGAGCGAAACCGTTTCAGGCCATGAGATGGAAGGCGACGAAGTGTCGGGACACGATGATACGGTAGATGACCACGAAGCTGGCCCATCCGGTGAGGCCATGACGATTGGTGACTTAAAAATCGCGGGGATCTGGTCGCGCCCGGCGAGCGCAAACACAAACGGGGTGATTTATTTAAGCATCACCAATACCGGTCACGATATGGACCGGCTGGTTGGCGCTCGGTCCGAAGCAGCTGCTGTTGCAGAACTCCACCAGTCCAGGATGGAAGGCGACGTGATGAAAATGGAGCCGGTTCCTGACGGTCTTGAATTGCCGCCCGGAGCCACCGTTAGCCTTGAACCGGGCAGCTATCACTTCATGCTCGTCAATCTACAGCAAGACCTGAAGCCCGGCGAGCATTTCGCGGTAACGCTACAATTCGAGAAGGCAGGCGAGATAACCGCAGAAGTAGAAGTAGTTCAGCCGTGAAAATCCTCAAGCACACGTCAATACCAATCGTCCTCCTGACATTGCTAGGGCTTCTATCAGCCTGCCGGCCTTACCAGTTCAAGGGCACGCTTTACCCCGATCCCCAACCTGCGCCAGACTTCGTACTGAGGCGCAGCGATGGTGGACGGCTGCGCATGAGCGATTTGAAGGGACAGGTAGTGTTGATGTTCTTTGGCTTCACCACCTGCCCAGACGTCTGTCCCACCACGCTGGCGGACGCCAAACGCATCCTGACCAGTCTGGATGAAGACGCCGAGGAAGTCGTTTATCTTTTCATCTCTGTGGACCCTGAACGGGATACACCAGAGGCTCTGGAGAAGTACGTGAACAACTTTCATCCCGCCATCGTAGGCCTGACCGGTACCCCCGAAGAACTGGCGGCTGTATGGAAAGACTATGGCATTTTCGTCAACAAAGTGCCACTAGAAAATTCTTCCCTGGGATACACGATGGAACACACCGCTAGATCGTACCTGGTGGACAGCGATGGCAACCTTCGCCTGACATACGCCTACGGCACACCTTACCAGTCTATTCTCGAAGATGTACGGCAGTTGCTGAAAGAGATGCGCGAGTAAGCCTGAGACGGAGCCTGAGCATCGGGGATACGATCATTTTGTCATTGAATTTCAAAATGACCGGGAGTGCAAAACCAAGTTCAAGTACAAAAACCTTAAACGGATCGAATGTGCACAGGAACAATACATACGATATAATGCGCTAGACTTGTAATTCCAGGCTTTACGATATTGAGTAAAAACCACCATATTCTACTTATATTGACCCTGGGTCTGCTTGTTCTGGGATTGACAGCCCATTCCTTGCCAACAGCAGCATTTTGCGCTTGCCTCAATCCAGCGGACGACGCTGGCAATGCGGCGCCAATGGAAGCATGCTTGGTATGCCTGTTACAAGCAGGGGTGTGCAGTCCCTGTTCGCAGATGATTAGCATTAGCGCCAGCTTACGGAATATGGACGAGCTCTCAATCCCTAACCCGCTGGAACATACTGTTCGGATAAATCATCCCCCTACTTTAGCCTGAACAATTTAATCCCGAAGTACCCAAATTGATGGGTTGATGCCGATGTCATTATGTGAACGTACATCGGTAGTGCATCTATGCATTACTTTTACTCATAACGGAGAGAAGATGAAAAAGCGAAAAACGACTCGATTCCCGATAATCTTCCTGATTGCGGGTGGATTTCTGCTGATCCTCGCTGCTGCAATCTTTGCCATGCAGAATGAACCAAATCCAGGTGTTTCGCAGACGCCTGCTGCAGTGAGCGATCATGATGAGGAGACTTATCCTGAGATCAAAAGAGTTTCTTTGGACGACGCCAAATCCGCCTTAGATGCTGGTACTGCGATCTTTGTGGATGTGCGTGATGCCAATTCGTACGCAGAAAGCCACGTTCCAGGTGCGTTATCGATTCCCCTGGCGGATCTGGAAGATCGCCAGGGTGAGCTAGACAAAGCGGATTGGATCATCACCTACTGTACCTGACCGGCAGAAGAGTCGAGCGCCCGTGCGGCGCGCATCCTATTGGACAACGGCTTTACCAAAGTCAATCCCATCCTGGGTGGTTTCCGTGCCTGGGTCCAGGCCGGTTATCCCACGAAACCATGAAATATATTGATAATGTCAAGGAGCTAAAATGAATAAGCAAATCGCAGCAACGCTGTGGGGTATATGTGTACTGGCATTGATACTCAGCGCATGCCAGAGCGCGTCCACACCCATTGGACAAACTGTGGACACCGAAAATGGAAACTATACGGTCGTATCGGTCCAGGAATTAGATGCTATGTTGGAAAGTAAAGATTTCACCTTGATCAACGTCCATATCCCCTGGCAAGGCGATATTCCGCAAACCGATCTAAAATTGGCTTATGACCAGATTGAGCAAAGCCAGGCACAATTACCAGCAGAGAAAGACGCCAAAATTGTGGTGTACTGCCTGACATCTGGAATGGCAAAGATTGCAGTAGATTCTTTGCTGAAAATGGGCTACAACAATCTATGGATGCTGGAAGGCGGCACGACCGCCTGGGAGGAAGCCGGATTGACATTGAACGAGAAGACACCATAACCTGAAAAACCTTTTGATTACCGGTCATTGCATATCTGATAAAAACCTCGAACAACAGTTGTTTCAAATGCGACAAAACGCGATAGGACACAGCACAATATTCCAGGTGTGGAGAAGCAACTCTTCAATGCTAAAACTTTACCGGCGTGATTTATTAAGGTGAGGTTTTGAAACCAGCTTCCCAAAGGAGATAAAATGCCTTTGGGAAGCTGTTCTGTCAGGGCAAAGTAACCCTTTTTCGCTAATTTTCCTCCGTTTCTCCCCAAATCGATAATTGATCAGGCTGGGCGATATTGTTCTTTCTGCCAGCAGACCTTCTGCTAGCAGCCGCTTTGGCCGCCTGATGTTCTAGCGCCCAATCCAACCAGGTTTTGGGACTTACGGGAATCAGCACTGGGCTGATCTCGGTCGGGCAGCCCATCCACGAGTTCGACACCCGCATCTCATCAGCAAAGAGTGACTGCAGATCGTCTAACTCCGCACCGCGCAGCACTTCACGCGCCAGCTCGGTGATGAAATCGCCTTCCTCGATGGGTACGATTGCGCCGCCGACCTCATCTCCGTACAGAGTCTGAGCCGCGCGCATCTTGCGACCCATCAGGGCTAATGCCTGAGCTTCCATGGCGTCTTTATAGACCGCAAACACGGCCTTGACCGGCTGGGTTTGTCCCAACCGCCACACCCTCCGAAGAGCTTGCCAAAGGGTGTAGTAGGGTAGGAAAGTGGCGAGTTACCATCACATACTTCACGACGGCACTTTTCCACAGACCCCCCTCCGAACCGGACGTGAGGTAGGGTAGGCGGCCAGCGAGTTACCCAGATAGGCACTTTTCCAACCGCCCCCCTCCAAACCGTGCTTGACCGTTTCCGTGTCACACGGCTCTCACGTGACCTGAGATAGCAAGCCCATCATAGCGTCCGTATTGGATATCGTGGTGACATTTTTGGCAGACAATCAGTGTCTTGCGTTTTCTTGCTGCCATGAGTTTCATCCATTCGGGTCGATTTGCACGACCCTTTAGGGCTAGGTCAGCCAGTTTCCGAACATGATGAACCTCGATGTTGTCCTTTGCTCCGCATAGCTCACATTCCTGAGCCAGGAGCCTTTCCACAATTTCACTTCGTTTGCTCCAGATGGGTTTCACAGTATCGCTAATGGCTACCCACTTATTCCATTGCAACGAGACGCCCCCAAAGTGGGCCATCAGAGGTGATTTCTCTGATCCCCGGTCAAGCTTAACTTGCAGCACTTTGTAGGTGCCCTCATTGACCTTCAGGGTTGTTCCATATCGTTGGTAGATTTTTGCGCAGGTAGTTTTGTATTTCTTCGCCAGTGTCTTGACGAGAGATACTTCCATCATCCACTTCAACTTACTGAGTTGGTGCAGGTTATAAGCTAGGCGATAGTACTGGACGATCCCAATATATTCAGCTTGGTATTGCGCTACGATGCTGTAGGCTGTATCGTTCACTCGTTGCATAAGGTGGATTGGCTTGCCTTTTCGCATGTATTTCGCACATTTGGCCTGAATAACTTCTTGGGGCACGCGCAGCCCGATTGCGCCATTGATACAGCGTTGTCCGCGGTAGTCATGTTTGTCGTCGGCTTGGAGGGTATGGATTTCGTATCCCAAGAAATGAGCTTTTTCTGTTCTTGCATGAGTGATGAGGGTTTTCTCTTCACTGAGTTCAAGGCTCAATTCTTTCTGTAGAAAAGTTGCCAGTTGTCGCTTGATCTCCTGGGCTTCACTTTTTGGGCCTGCAAATCCAAGCAGCCAATCATCGGCATACCTGACATACCATAGACGGCGATAGTTTGGATCATCTGGCTTTCTAGACGGGATTTGCTGTGCTTGCTTATTGAATTGCCGGGCCATTTCCCGATCCCCTGCTTTCCGTGCTCGATAGGCGGCGATGGTCAGTTTGCGATATTGTGGATCTACTTGCCTGCGGCGGCCGCAGTTGTGTGCTGGGAGAAGGTACTGTTCGACATATTTGTCAAACCTGTCCAATACCAGGTTAGAGAGAATAGGACTAACCACGCCTCCTTGAGGTACTCCACTCAAGGTATTGTGGTAGCGCCATTCTTCCAGGTAGCCTGCTTTCAGGAGATTCTGAATCAGGCGCAGGAAGCGATTATCATGAATTTTCTCTTGTAGGATGTTGACCAGGACGATATGATCAATCCGGTCGAAACAAGCAGAAATATCCCCCTCGATAAACCACTTCACGCCTTTCCAGTGTTGTGTGATCTCTTGAAGAGCAGTATGACACCCGCAACCGGGCCGAAAGCCGTGAGAGTGAACACTAAATTGGGGCTCGTAGTAGGCTTCTAGGATCGAACGAATTACTTCTTGTAGCAGCTTATCCGTCCAGGAAGGCAGTCCCAGCGGGCGTAATTTCCCATTCTTTTTGGGCACATACGTCCGACGTACGGGCTTCCAATGATAGCGTTCTTGTCGCAAGATCGCGATCATCGTATCGATTTTTGCCAGCGACATTCCATCTACTGTTTCCGGTGTTGATCCGGGGGTCATGGCGCCTTGGTTGCCATACAGTTTGGCATAGGCGCGTAGGTACAGGTCAGGGTTGAAAAGTTGCCGGTACAGGTCTTCTAACGGCAGCCCCCGCTGTCCCCGATCTCGAATTATGTTCAGTACCGTTTCGGCTGTTCGCATCTCGCGTACCTCCTGATTCTGACATATGGTCACCTGTGCCCCTTGGCCCTGTGAGCGGTTTTCCCGCTCGCCTGGGTGGGTCGTTACTCCCACGACTACTATGGGCACTCCGTCACCTTAGGGCTCGCGCCCCTTAGGCGATCCCGTATTCCGTCACAGAAGAACGTTTTAGAGCAACTTAGGCTCCCCACTCATATCCTTAAATGAGTTCGTTACTCATCGCCCACGAGTCAGGGTGTACTATGAACAAAAGTCGAATTCACAGCTACTCATGGCATTGGCGTTCAGATGTGCTACCAACGAACGTGAAGTTCCGCTGCTGGATATTGGGGTTCAGTCAGTTTAGATTTAGCCATATCGCTCAAGCGTTGCAGAGCCATGCCCTACACATCTTCTGGCATTCTCCGCTTTATCGACATGCTCTTGTTCCCTTTCTCTTTCGAGTCTGGGTAAGTCGTTCGCTTCGGAGTCATATACCCTGAACTCCGGCCACCTTAGGTGGCAATTCTTTCTGTGCGTGATACGGCGCACACTTTCGCCTCATCCGGCTCTCCAGAACTCAAATGCTTCGGTTGGGTAACGGTTTCCCGTTGTGGATCGTATCGTGGCATTTCACACACACCACCAGCGTTTTTCTCTGCATGGCGATCATCCTTTTCACCCAGTCGGGTTTCTCTTTCCTTCCCCGCCAACGGTTCTGTAGATCGACCAGCTTGCGAATGTGGTGGACTTCGCAGTTCTCTCGTGAGCCACAAATCTCACATTCGTTGGCCTGCAACCGCTGGATCAGGTCGGTACGTGAGCTGAGCGCAAAGTTCCGCGTCCCGATGCTGTCATCAATCGGCTGGGTGCCGGGTTTGACAACCTTCAAGGGGATGCCGCCCCAGTAGATATACCGTGTCCCGTTTTTCGTGGATACTTCCACGACCAGAACCTTGTAGGTATATCCATCCACGGTTCGCTTTCCCCTGTACTTCTTGTAGATTTTGGGGACGGTGGTTCGGTACTTGTTAGCCAGCGTCTTGGTGAGGGCAATTTCCATCACGTACTTGAGCTTGCGCAGCGCTTTTCTGTCTGCGGCGTACTTGTAATATTCTGCCAGCCCACGAAACCGCTGCTGGTAAACGTCCATGATCTGGGCGTCCGAGTACGCCAGCAAACCGGCTTCGTGAATTGGTTTTGCGCCACGCATATAGCGCCTGGCAAGCTCGTTGACCTTTCCAAACGGAATGCCGAGCCGGATGCAGCCGTTGACACTGCGGGTCTTGGTGAGCGTCCCGGTCCGGGATGAAAGTTTGTCGTCTGCATGGTAAACGCTGACATCGTAGCCCAAAAATCGGGCATGTTCGGTGCGTGCATGTGTGATGAGGGTTTTGGATGCGCTCAACTCCAGATGTAGCCTGTCTTTCAGGAATGCGCCGATGGCTGCCTTGATCTGCTCTGCTTCTGACTTCGGCCCGATGAAGCCCAGGATAAAATCGTCGGCATAACGGATGTATTGCAGCCGCCGGTAGTTCGGGTCAACCACGTCTTGCGAGGGAAGCTTTCTACGTTCAAGTTCGAGTTCTTTGACCCGTTCTTGATCGCCTGCTTCTCGTGCG
>Ga0073934_10008190_pt1 | contig 14089 bp, 6 predicted proteins | sample LarsenN4metaG_FD_76834 | JGI IMG/M metagenome (GOLD analysis project Ga0073934, IMG submission 76834) | Hot spring sediment bacterial and archeal communities from British Columbia, Canada, to study Microbial Dark Matter (Phase II) - Larsen... ...
CCGACGGTGACGAGCGGCATCCAGGGGGGCGCCATCCTGATGCGCGGCGTGGTAGACGTCTTCCCGCTGAAGCCGCGGCAGTCGTGGGAGGAGCAATGATGAAAGTGGAGAGTGGTGAGTGGTTGGTGGTGAGTGGTGAAGGCGCGCCTCCGGTCCCCTCGCCCCCGTCCGCGGGGGAGAGGGACAGGGTGAAGGGGCCGACGGCAACTGTGCGCTCAAATCTGACGCGTCGCTTCGGCGCTTCGACCAATACTAGCCTGAAGCGCAAGCGAGGGAATCTTTCCAGGCGCTCGCGGATCCCCTCGCTTGCGCGTCGGGCTAGGGTGGCGTTCTACGCCGAACGCCGCGGCTTCACGCTCGTCGAAATGCTCGTCGCGGTGGCGCTGGTGATGCTGCTGATGACGCTGTTCGCCCAGGTGTTCCAGATGGCGGGCGGGTCGGTGTCGACGCAGCGGGGCCTCATGGAAAACGACCAGCGGGCCCGCACGGTGCAGACGCTGCTGTATGGCGACCTGACCAAGCGCACCTTTCGCCACGCCATCCCGTTCGCGTTCAACGAAGCCGTTACCGCAGTGGAGGCCGACCTGCCCCATCGCCGCGGCTACATCTCTATCAGCGAGAACGACCCGTTCAACGACACCGACGACGTGCTGGCCTTGACCGTGGACGCCGCGATCACCAAGGAAAGCCCCGACGTGCTGAGCTTCTACGGCAAGGCGCTGGCGCTGGCGCCGGCGTCGCTGTCCACCACAAACCAATATCGGTATTACCGCACAAACCTGAACCAGCCGGAAACCGACGACGGCCGGCTCGACCTCAACCAGTCTGCGGATGCACAAACCGCCGAGGTCGTGTACTTCCTGCGGAACGGCAACCTGTACCGGAGGGTGCTGCTGATCCGGCAGCAGTCGAATTCGACAGACGACGACCAGCCGCAGGACGACGCGGGCCAGCGGTTTTTTGCGCGAGACTTTGTGCCACCCGGCGGTTCGTCCTGGACTCCATATCCGGGTGGCTTTGCCGGTGCGTCGAACTTCTGGAAAGACTTCGACTATTCGGCCCATCCGTCATTGCGGGCCGATACGAGCGTGTCGCCGCCGTTTGTGTACGACGGTGCGAAATTCAATGGCTCGCTGAAGACGCTGCAGGTCAAGCCGGATCCGGTTGCATTCCCACCCCCGGACAAAATCGGCTATCCTCCCAATCGCTTCGGCCATAACACCGTCGCCCCGTCGCCGACCGGCAGCCCGCCTCCTCCGCCGTTGTTCGGCGGCCAGCCGCGCGAATACGGCACCGGCGGCTGGTGGGTCGGCCGGCTGACTATGGAAGAAACGTCCATGTCGAGCTGGACGTATCCCCAATTGACGCATCCGTGCACGGGCAGCTACAGCGACACCAGCAATCCCATGAACTCTGCCGTCGCCTGGAATGATGCGAACGGCGACCACGTCATCGACGGATTGAACGGCGGTTCGCGGCGCGGCGAGGACCTGCTGCTGTCGAACGTGCACAGCTTCGATATCAAAGTGTGGGACGACGTGCTCAACGAATTCGTCGACGTCGGGCATTCGCTCCCCACAGGCACGGGCGTTACCTGGAATGGCAGCGCGTTCGTGCAGATCCCGGTCTGGGGGGATTACCACATCAATAACCGGTTGAACTGGCTGTACGGCCCCAAAGCTGCTACGCCTACCAGTTCGGCCAACCGTGCCTTTGATACCTGGTACCCTTGGCAGACGAGCCAGATCAGCGTCGACTTCAACCAGGATGCCACGCTAACCCACGAAGACACCAACAACGACGGCGTGCTCACGTTCTCCGGAATGAATGTGGACACCGACACCAACGGCAACGGCACGCTCCTCGACCACGAGAACGGTCCCCCCTTCCGCCCGCGCAAGTTCTGGCCCAGCGACAGCACCGCCGCCGGCGGGCGGCCGCGGCTCGATCGCTGGCAGGCGAATCAGCCGTACACCGTCGGAACCAAAGTCTTTCCGCCGCAGACTGCCACGGAGCACTATAGCGAGCCGTTCTATTACGTCTGCGTGAATGCGACCGACAACAACATGAGCGGAGATACGACCTCCGGCGCAAGCTGGCAGGGTAGTTCCACCCGCATCGACGGATTGAACTTTCAAGATAATGAACTCGTGTGGCAGGCGGTCGACAACCGCAAGCCGCTGCGGGCCATTCAAATCACCTTGCGTTTTCTGGACCCGTCCACCCAGCAGATGCGCACGTTGACCATTCAGCATTCGCTGGTGGAGTAGTGAGAAAGTGTCAGGGATTTATTTCCGGTCCCCTCGCCCCCGTCTTCGGGGGAGAGGGTTAGGGTGAGGGGGCAAAGTGGAGAACGCTTTCAACGTGTTGCAGGCGTCAAGACAGCCCCCTCTCTCTAACTCTCTCCCCCGCGGACGGGGGAGAGAGGACCGGAATTTGGAACGTGCGCTGGAGTGCTAACAACCAACCATCCCCCGCGGGCCCATCCGTTACAGCGGGAGCCTTGAACCATGAACCGTTCTCTATCGTTGAAGAGGGACCCACGGGATGTGACCCGTGGGCTTCCTGCAGACCGCGCCGGCAGCACGCTGATGATCGTCATCGTGCTGATGGGGCTGCTCGCCATCCTGGGCGTCTTGTTCTACACCTTCGCCGCGCAGGAACGCTCGAACGCCGAGTACTACTCCGACGGCGCCAAGAACGTCGAAGACCCCGGCCTGTCTGCCGACGTGCTGATGGACTTCGCCCTGCAGCAGCTCGTCGTCAGCACCGATCCGCGGCTGAAGAACAGCGCGCTGTGGGGCAGCCGGCATTCCATGCTGGCCAACATGCTCGGCGTCAAGAACCACGCCATCAGCGACCTCACCGCCTTTGACGGCCAGGGCGTGGTGATCGGCGTCAACGCCAGCGGCGTGCCCATCGTCGATTACGATCGCAACGGCGTCGCCGACAGCGGCACCCTGCTCGACCCGGATAATCCCTCCCAGTCGGTCCAGACCAGCAGCTCCGGCTCCAACGTGCAAGACCTGATTGGGATGAACGACTCCCCCGCCGCCAACGGCCTGTTCGAGCGGAATACCGGCAAGTTCCCCCAGCCCGACGTGGGCTACACCTACCCCGACATCAATAACGCCTTCCTGGCCTACAACGGTTGGGTCCGCGACCGCTCGGACGGCACCGTTCGCCGCGTGATCATCCCCTCGTTTCATCGCCCGCAACTGTATCGCGATGTCAACGGCCCCATCCCGCTGTTCGAAGACCGCAACTACAACGGCTCGCTCGACAGCGGTGAAGATATCAACAGCAACAGCACGCTCGATTACGGAACGACCGCTGGGAACCGCTTGTTCCGCCCCTATCCGGGTCACCTGTTTGTGCCGCCGGGGCAGCAGTCCTCCTCCACAGTCAGCCGCTTCATCTACCTGGCGAGCGAAGCCCAGAACCTCCTGGGCGACGGCAAACGCGTGTTCCCGTTTCTGCCGATGTATCCGGGCTACAACCCGTCATCGGGCGGCACGACGGTCACGCTGAATAACCCCGGCCAGTGGACCGGCCACCAGGGCGTGTGGAGCGGGCCGCATCCCAGCGATTCGAGTTACATGAACCCCTCACTGACTCCCAGCTACACCGGATCGCCGTCGGGCATCACGCTGCACGACGACATGCAGCTCGACGTCGACAACGACGGCGACGGCATTCGCGACGGCGTGTGGATCGACCTCGACTTCCCCGTGCAGGAGCTGGCCGACGGCACGTTGTACGTGCCGCTGTTTTCGTTCACCGTCTACGATCTCGATGCGCTGTTCAACCTGAACGCGCACGGGAACATTCAGAACCTGTTGTTCAACTATCCCGGCGCGATGGTGTTCAACAACCAGAGCAATCCGTTCGGTTGGAACGCGAACCTGAATTCGGGCGCGGGGGGAATGGACTTCATCGCCGCTTCGAACACGGGCATGATGCCGTCCGAGGTCAACCCGGCATGGGGTCTCACCGCCCGCCGCGGGGCCAACCTGGAAGGCGATCCATCGCTCTTGAGCCAGTACCAGACGTACTTCGGCAACAAGCCCTTCGACGCCCAGACGAATCTCTCGCCGGCACAGCAGCAGACGCTCCTGGCCTATCAGGAGCCGGCCAACATGGAGTTGTCGAACCTGCTGATGGGCCGGGCCGAATTGAACTCCTCCGGCTCCATCGACGACCTGCATCCCGGCCTGTATGGCGAAGAAGGGAACATTGTGCGGAATCTCGGCGGCCAGAACAACCAGTCCAACAATCCGGCCACCCGCGATCCCCGCTACTATCCGCACCCCGGTCAGAGCCTCAACGACGACAACAACGACCTGAATGACAACATGACAACCGCCCCGCAGTCCCTCACCGTTGGGGGGTCGCGCGTTTGGCTCGACGTCGAGCAACCCTACGATGCGCTGGGCATGGGCTCCTACCTGGCCGGCACCAACGGCACCAATCCGAAGTCGCTGAACCGGGTGAACCCTGGCAACGCTTCGAGCCGCGTGCGCTGGCTTCGCTACACGAACTACGCCAGCAACGGCAATGTCTTCTGGGGGCAGGCCTCGGTCCAGACCGGCGGTCTGATGCAGAGCAACCAGGCCTACGGCCTGTTTGATGATCCCAGCGAAGTGGCGCTGTGGCCCACCGACAAGCGCGACGTCGACGATCCCTTCCCCGCCGACGAGGCGGCCTGGCTGCACCTGTCGAACACCGACATCAACAACCTGGGACTGACGTCGCGGCTGGCCGAGCTGGCGGGTTTCAACTTCTCGTCCCAGACCTCGGACAACCAGCGCGGCGAGGAAATCCGCAAGCGGTTCACCACCGTCGCCAACGACCGCAAGAACTTCGCCGCCCCGCGGGCGCCCTATCGCGACAGCAGCGGCACGTTCCTCGGCGGCCGGTATTGGGAATGGACCGACGATTCCGGCTTCACCTTCGACACGGCGGCCGCGGGCTCGAAGCTGCGGTTCCCGCCGACGTTCGGCGCGCCGGGAGCGGCCATCAAGCGGTATTCGACGCAGTTCGGACCGACGACGGGGCAGGATCCCTTCCGGCCGGCCACGCGGTATCTGCTGCAGGCCACGCGCGACGACACGCAGGCCAGGCAGTTCCAGCAGCGGCTGGCGGTGAATCAGCTCTTGCACTTCGATACGCAGTCCAACCAGTTATTCTATCGCGACCTGACTCCGCACCCGCTCGACCCCGGCGCCGCGGCCATTCCGACCGCGGCCACGCTGAATGTTACGGCGACGTCCGTTCGCCCCAATCTCGCCCAGTTATCGGCGGCGCAGCAGGAATTCTGGGCTCGTCGCGACCGCCAGCAGCTCGCGCGGGATATCTACGTGCTGCTCTACCTCTTCGGCGCGCCGGGGAACAGCTCCAATCCACATTACACCGCGACGGATAATCCGCTCGTCACGGCGGGGACTACGCTCTACACCGACCAGCAACTGGAGCAGATGGCCCGCTTCGCCGTCAACCTCGTCGATGCGCAGGACCGCGACAACGTCATTACCCGCTTCGAATACGACAAGGACCTCTCCAACGGCTGGGACCTCGACGACGACCCGTACGACGTCAGCGATTCCGGTCCCAATGCTGTGAGCGACCGGGCCGAGGTGTGGGGTGTGGAGCGTCAGGAACTGGTATTCAGCGAGGCATTGGTGTTCCGGACCACGTCCACGAGTTCGGACTCCTCGAACACCGCCCACCATGACAACGAAGAGCGCCAGTTTATGATCCTGGAACTGCGGAACGTCGCCCCCTATGACATGAAATTCACCGACTACGAAGCCTGGCAGATCATTTTGCGGCAACTCGAGCCGGGTGACACCGCATATAGCCCGGCGACTCATCCGTTGAAAGAACGAAGGCTGACGTTGAAGTCTGGTGCAGGGTTGGTGACGGCCGGGAGCTTCTACACGATCTTCAGCACCGATGCACAATACGTCAACGACCAAAATCCCAATACAAATCCCAGTGCGTTCCGGGTTGACCCGATGGGGACGAGCTCGCCGATCTGGATCGCGCCGCGTGATGATGCCTCGTTTGCCGGCCCGGCGAGTGCCACCGGAAACCATATTGACCTGGTTGCGGAGGCATCGGGGTCGGGCGCCCCGTTCCGGTTGACCGACGCGCAATCTCCCTTGACGGATCTGGCCGGTACTCCGGGGAAGATGCTCACTGACACCACGCCCGGCACGTTCGTCTTGAACAACACAAACGACGTGCGGTTTGTGCTGCGGCGGCGGGCCCATCCCACCCGCAGTCGCCCGACCACCACGGCCGAAGAAGCGGACAATCCCTGGGTTGAAGTGGACCGCATCGTGCAATCGGGGCCCATGCCCGTGTTCGACCTTAACGGCGGCGCTACGGCGTCGAACATTCAGATGCAGCTTGACTCCATCGTCAGCCGGGAGCGCCCGGAACCAATTGGCGACATAACCCTGGCGAACGATAAGTCAGACACCAGCTACCGCTACAACACCTTTGCCGCATCGACGAACGGCGAGAACTCCGTGAGCACGCCAACTCAGTTCCGCAACTGGCAGCCGCACTTTGATCGCGAGTTCACTTCGCTCGGCGACCTGTTGAACGTGCCGCTGATCGGCCCCGCACCTTACGACAGCTCCGATACCGACACCGATCCCAACCCGTGGGACAGCACGATGTCGTCGCCGGTGCGCGGCGACAACTACCCCGCCTATGCCCGAATGATGTTTCAACCGCCCGTAAATCAGGTGCTGCTGCCCGTCGGCAGCTACTTTCAGAACTACCCCAAGTCGGCGGTCGCGATGTTCACCATGCCCGATCACCCCACCCAGGGAACGGTCGGCACAGTCGACGCCGACTACGACAACCGCTGGTATCGCGCGCTGGAGTTCCTGGAGGTTCCCACGCGGCAGCACAAGAACCTGGGCATGGGCTCCACGTTCAACATCGGCCGCGTCGCGGGGAAGATCAATCTCAACACTCTGCGGTACTCCGAGGTGCTGGGCGGACTCATCGACGACGAGAACTCCGTTGAGGTCAACCTCAACCACAATGCAATATCGGGCGCCAACATCCGTCTGGCCAATTTTCCCAATTTGCGGACCAACACAACCAACGTGAGCGGAGACGTGTCTGCCACCGGCTATGGGGCCGGTTCGGGCCGCGACTGGTTCGAGGAACTGCAGAACAGCCGCGACCCGCAAGATCCGAACTGGCTGACGATTACCAACCCGAACAGTGGCAGCCCCTGCGATCTGCGCTTGCCGGGTCTGGCTCTCAATACGGCCGGCTCCGGCGCGCTCAACGGCTATCCATTCCGCAGCTTCTCGTACGTGGACGAGACCGGCAGCGCTTCCGAGGTCAACCGCATCATCAATCACACGCTGCTGCGGCAACTGCCCATCGACGCCACGCAATCCGGTTCCCACCGACGACTGTTCGAGGTCGGCAACTACACCGATCACCAGGGGGCGACGCCGCTCGATCCCGTGCTGAAGTACCGCCTGCTGTCCAAGATGTGGAATAATACCACGGTCCGCAGCAACACTTACGTGGTATTCGTTTCAGCCAAGCTGTTCCGTGCGGCCATCGACACCGCCAACGGCGGCGCCATCCGCATTGGCGGACCCGTCCGCGAATATGATACGCCCTACAAGGATCAGGCCCAGGACAAGAACCCCGAACAACCCGAATACCGCGGCGTGTTCATCGTCGATCGCTCAAAACTGGAGGACGGCCTCGCCTCGGGCGGCGGCAACAGCATCACCTCGTTCCATCCGTTCGTGGCGTACCGCAAGATTCTGGAGGAATAGTCCGCGTCTTCTCCGCGTCTTAGCCACCGGCCAGTGGCCGGGGGCCGGGCGCTTCCCAGGGTATGGACTGCGGACATGATGACGGATATGACGTTCTTTCCGTACCGACGCCGCCTGAAGCGCTCGGCCCCCGGCGGCTCGCCGGGGGCTAAGACGCCGAGTAAGTTGGACGGAAGTTGGTTCCCTGGGCCGGTTTCGACGTGACAACTCGGATCCGGCTGACATAATAGAAGGACTGCCAAAGTAGCCGGCACGCTCCGTGTGCCGAACCGCACAGGGCGTAAAGGCGGCTGCATTGGCTCGACCTGTTGAATTTGACGAAAGACCGCGTTTCTAGCCTTTGCAGACCATTTCGGCCGTTGTGGTGACGGCCGTTGGAACCCGGTTGGGCCGAGCGGTTCCGCAATTCGTGCCGCGTATGTCGGCGACTTTTCCGGAGACCCTGGACATGATGAGAGTGCATCGCGCGTCCCCGAAGCCGCACCGCGGTTTCACCGCGAGGCCGCGCCGCGGCTTCACGCTGATTGAGTTGCTGGTGGTGATTTCGATCATCGCCGTGCTGATTTCGCTGATCGCCCCCGCCGTGCAATCGGCCCGCAAGGCGGCGCGCAACCTGGAATGCCTCAATAACCTCAAGAACCTGGGGCTGGCGATCCACAACTTCGCCTCGGCCAACGGGGCGCGGCTGCCGGCTGTGGAATCGAACGACAGCATGAACATCAACGGCGCGACGGCCCCGACGCAGGCGCAGATTCGCGATAGCGGCTACGGCTGGCCGGTCTCGCTGCTGCAGTACCTGGACCGATCCGACATGTACCGTCAGATGGACGGCACCTACTTCATTTCGGCAGCCGAGTGGAGCAATATTGGCGGCACCTGTCCGAACGGCGCCGGCACCTGTTCCGGCAGCATCAGCGGCAACCAGTTGAACCAGTGGATCAAGGTCTTCACCTGCCCGGACGACCAGAACAACTACAAAGTCCCCCTGGGACTCAGCTACGCTGCGAACATCGGGTTCGTGCCCGAAGCCTTGTGGTCGACGACATCCACCGGGGGTGACAACCCCTACGCCGCCACCTCGATCTCTAACGTGCACCACCAGGAGAAGGTGGACTACATTACAGCGGCGGGCACGGCGGCGAGCGAGCAGCAACTGGCGGCCCGCGCCTCCGGCGTCTTCTGGCGGGATGGCAGCCAGCCGCGCGTCACACTCGACGACATCTCCAACGGCGACGGCCTCGGCCAGACCCTCATGCTGGGCGAGAACATCCAGTCCGGCAACTGGATTTCGCGCGACACCGATTACATTGGCTTTGGTATCCCCATCGCTGTGAATTCCGGCACCCCCACTGGCACGGCCAACGGCGCCGTCGGCGGCGCGAGCAAGGGCGTATCGCTCTCCCTGAACTCGGGCTATCAAGTCTGGAGCGCCACGAACGACGGCCGGATGAACGCCAACCTCAATGCCGTCCGCGGCGCAGCGCCGCGACCGAGTTCCAACCACTCGGGCACGGTGAACTTCGCGTTCTGCGACGGCGCCTCGAAGCCGTTGAATTCCGCAATGGACCAGCGGACCTACGCGCAGCTGCTGAGCTGGGACGGCCAGCGCCGCGGCCAAGGCATCGTTGACGCCAGCGCGTTCAACAATTAGGCCGCGTAGCGATTACGCCAGGGTGTGACTCTCCGCGTCTTAGCCCCCGGCCACTGGCCGGGGGCAAAGACGCTGAGAAAACGGGTGCGTCACTCTTCGTAACCGATCACGAACGGCCACGGTCTCGGTGGAAGGCCGCACTCGGTGTTGTGCCGCTCCACGTAGTGGATGCGATTGCGCAGTGAAATCTTGTCGAAGCAGAACCGCTTGTCGGCGTCGTCGGTCCAGATCGGTCGGCCGGCGCGCAGGTGGTAGCGCACGGCTTCCTTGGCGCACTTGACGACGTCGGAGATGTGGACGTCCGACTCCGCGACGACGAAATGCACGTGCCACGTCTGCACGGTGAGGGCGAGGATGCGCTGGTGCTGGCGGGTCATCAGCGACTTGCCGATTTCCGCACCGATGCCGTAGAGACGATCGGGGTCGAACACGAAGGGCGGATGGAGCATTCGGTCGCGGTCGGCGGCTTCGAGGATGGGATCGGCGGGCCAGATCAGTCCGTCGGACGTCCAACCGCGCTCATCGCCGCGGAGCCACGTGCCGTAGGTGGTCATGGTGACCATCGTCCCGTACACGTGCTCGACGGGCATGGTTGTCTCCGCGTCGTGTCCGCGTCTTAGCCCCCGGCCAGTGGCCGGGGGCCGGGCGCCTCGAATCGCGAACCTACCTCGATCGATTTGTCACGCAATGCGACGTTACCGCGAATGCGAATCACATTCCACGGTTTTTGAAGCGCCCGGCCCCCGGCGACTCGCCGGGGGCTAAGACGCGGAGATGAGTTCCTGCCACATTTGTGACGTGAAGACCAATGGCTCGTGCGGCAGGCGGTTCCACTCGAAGCGCGGGATGAGCTCGCGTGCGGCGATCGGTTCGCTCGTCGGCTGCAGCCTGCAGGTGTGCGCGAGGAAGCCCACCAGCCGTTCCGCAGGGACGCCGCTGTCGCGCAGCACCGACAACCGCGTGTCGCCGTGGCGTTTCGCCAGGCGTCGCCCATCGGGACCAATGACGAGCGGCACGTGCGCGAACTGCGGCGGCGTCCAACCGAAGGCGTCGTACAGCGCGAGCTGGCGGAAGGTGCTGGGAATGAGGTCATTGCCGCGAACGACCTCGGTGATGCCCATGTCGTGATCGTCGACCACGACGGCGAGCTGGTACGCGGGGCTGCCGTCGGATTTGGCGATCACGAAGTCTCCGAGCTCGCGGGCGACGTCGCAGTGCTGAGGGCCGGCGTGGAGGTCGAGAAAGGTCATGGCGGCGTCGCGAAAGTTACCCCCCCCACCCCCCCCTTGGCAGGGGGGGCAAAGAAAGCGGAATCGCCAGGAGAACGGCTGGTTCTTCACTGCCGCGGCGTCGGCGACGCTGCGGTGGCGGCAGGTGCCGGGATAGAGGGGGCCTTCCTGTCCGGCGTGCGGGGCACTGGCGGCGGCTTCGACGTCGGAGCGCGTGCAGGTGCAGGGGTAGACCAGCTCGCGCGATTGCAATTCGGCGAGGGCGGCGCGGTAGAGATCGAGACGGTGTGTCTGGATGTAGCGATTGGATTGTGAGCGAGACGCATCTGCGACGGGCCCCCTCACCCTCTCTTCTGCGGACGGGGGCGAGGGGACTGGAGGGATGTCCGGGCCTTCGTCCCAGTCGAGGCCGAGCCACTTCAAATCGTCGATGGCCTGCTGCACGGCCCACGGTTTGACGCGGGGCGAATCGATGTCCTCGATCCGCAGGATCACGCGTCCGCGTTGCGACCGGGCGGAAAGCCACGCCAGGAGAAACGTCCGTGCGTTGCCGACGTGCTGGGCTCCGGTGGGGGACGGTGCGAGTCGAGCGACAGGGAAAGGCATCAGGTGTCAGGCATCAGGTGTCAGGTAGGAAGAGAAAACTCGCACCGTTCGCACCAGCGGTCGCAGTAGTTGAAGATGCCGGGGATGTAGTTGGACATGTGTTTCAGGCCCGACAGTTTTCGCGACGGGCTTACGTCTAGAACAGTTCGATCACATGCTGGCCGCCGTGTTCTGGATTACCGATCAATCGCTGGTTCACGGGATCCACCACGAAGTCCAGTCCTTCGAGCGGGATCTGGCCAATCAGTGCAGGACATTCATCGGGCAGCTCGGCGACCTCACAGGGAACATCGCGTCCCTCCACGGTCAAGCGAACAACGTCGTAGATCTGGAGCGTCGTCATGCCGGCTGCAGTGCGAGCCGGTCGTTGCCTAACGGGCACCAAGCCGAGTTGGGCGATGTATTTTCTCGGCAGAGACAGCATGGCCGCGCCCGTTTCGACGAGGGCATCAGGCACCTCCACAGCTCGAACCTGATGCCTGGCAATTCTCCCCGGCGCACGCGGTCCAGATCCTCCTTATTCTCTATGCGAGCATGAACGACAACTCGGCCCATTGACGTCTCCATGATGCGTGCTCCTTGTCTCACCCCTTCAGCAACTGACGCAGCACAGTGTGCAAGATGCCGCCGTTACGGTAGTACTCGACTTCCACCGGCGTGTCGATGCGGCAGGTGGTGACGAAATGCACCGCCGTGCCGTCCGCCTTTTTTGCCGTTACTTCCACGGCCTGGAGCGGCTTCAGCTTGTCGTCGAGGGCGATGTCGAACACCTCCGTGCCGTCGAGCCCCAGCGACTCGCGGCTTTCGCCGGGGCGGAACTGCAGCGGCAGGACGCCCATGCCCACCAGGTTGGAGCGGTGGATTCGCTCAAAGCTGGTGGCGATGACTGCCCGGATGCCGAGCAGGTACGTTCCCTTCGCCGCCCAATCGCGCGAGGAGCCGGTGCCGTACTCCGATCCGGCGAGCACAACGAGCGGCGTACCGGCTTCCTGGTACTTCATGGCGGCGTCGTAGACGGACATTTGCTCGCCGGTGGGCAGGAAACGGGTCACTCCCCCTTCGACGCCGGGGACCAACAGGTTCTTGATGCGGATATTGGCGAACGTGCCTCGGGTCATCACGCGGTCGTCGCCACGGCGAGCGCCATAGCTGTTGAAGTCGAGCGGAACAACGCCGCGCGATTGCAGGTACAGTCCCGCCGGCGATGTGGCTTTGATCGACCCTGCGGGGCTGATGTGGTCGGTGGTGACCGAATCTCCCAGCGAGAGCAGACACCGCGCGGCCTGGATGCCGGCAATCGTTCCCGGCTTGGCGGGCATGTTCTGGAAGAACGGGGGCTCGTGCACGTAAGTGCTGGCGTCGTCCCACTGGTAAAGCTGACCGCTCGCGCCGGTAATCTGCTGCCACTCTTTCGGCCCCTGCGTAGCGTGGCTGTATTGCTCACGGAACATCTCCGGCGTGATCGATCTGGCGATGGTCTCTTCCACTTCCTTCGACGATGGCCAGATGTCGCGGAGATAGACGTCGTTTCCCTGCTTGTCGCGGCCGAGCGGTTCGGTGGCGAGATCGATATCGGTTGTGCCCGCCAGGGCGTAAGCGACCACCAGCGGCGGACTGGCGAGATAGTTCGCGCGGACGTCCGGGTTGATGCGTCCTTCGAAGTTGCGGTTGCCCGACAGCACCGCCGCCGCCACCAGGTTGCCGTCGCGGACCGCCTGCGCGATCGGTTCCGGCAGAGGGCCGCTGTTCCCGATGCACGTTGTGCAGCCATAGCCCACCGTATTGAAGCCGAGTTGATTGAGCGGCTTGTTCAGGCCGGTCTTCTCGAGGTACTCCGTCACCACGCGGCTGCCGGGTGCGAGGCTCGTCTTCACCCACGGCTTGCGGGTGAGCCCCTTCGCGACGGCATTCCGAGCCAGGAGACCGGCGGCCACCAGCACCGAAGGATTGCTGGTGTTGGTGCAACTGGTGATCGCGGCGATGACCACCGCGCCGTGCTTCAGCGCGAACTGCTGGCCGGCGTAGTCGACATCGACGCCGTCGTAACCGGGGTCGATGCCGTTGGAGAGGTCGGCAATCGAAGTCAGGCCGCCTTCATTGGTCATCGATTGCGGCGTGGAGGTGGCAACGGGCGCAACCTTCTTGAACACCGTGCTCAGATCCTGCCGCCATTGCGATTTCATGGCGGCGAGAGCGATGCGGTCCTGCGGCCGACGCGGCCCGGCAAGGGACGGTTCCACGGTTTCCAGCTCGAGATGCAAGGTCGATGTGAACGCCGGCTCCGGCGACTGTTCCGTGCGGAACAGGCCCTGCTCCTTGTAATACCGTTCGACCAGATCGACTTCTTCCGCGGTCCGGCCGGTGCGTTGGAGATACCGCAGCGTTTCGTCGTCGACCGGAAAGAAGCCGATCGTCGCCCCGTACTCGGGGGCCATGTTGGCGATGGTGGCCCGGTCGGCCAGCGGCATCTTCGCCAACCCTGGGCCGTAGAACTCCACGAACTTCCCAACCACGCCGTGCTGGCGCAACATCTGCGTGACGGTGAGAACGAGATCCGTGGCTGTCGCCCCTTCCGGCAAGTGGCCCGTCAATTTGAAGCCCACGACTTCCGGCAAGAGCATGTAGATGGGTTGACCGAGCATCACCGCTTCGGCTTCGATTCCGCCCACGCCCCAGCCGACAACGCCGAGGCCGTTGATCATTGTGGTGTGGCTGTCGGTGCCGACGAGGCTGTCGGGGTATGCGATGTCTAGGGGAGACCCAGGGATGGCCATCCCCGG
>Ga0073934_10008192_pt1 | contig 14086 bp, 13 predicted proteins | sample LarsenN4metaG_FD_76834 | JGI IMG/M metagenome (GOLD analysis project Ga0073934, IMG submission 76834) | Hot spring sediment bacterial and archeal communities from British Columbia, Canada, to study Microbial Dark Matter (Phase II) - Larsen... ...
CATGTTTGTGAAGGGGGATCCGACCTTGCCGTTCGGTGAGGTAGCCCAAATCATCGACATCGCCAAGGGCGCGGGGATCGACAAGATCGGCCTGATTACCAAGGAACTGGGTCAGAGCCAGTAGGCCTTTTGACCGGGTCGAGGGAGGCACTCCTATGAAACCCCACAAGCTCGTGCCGCTTTGCGGGGTGCTATTGCTGCTGGTGGCCGCCAATGCCTGCAACAAACTCAAGGCCCGCGACCACTTGAACAAGGGTGTGGGAGCATTCCGCAACGCGCAGTTCCAGCTAGCGATCGATCATTTCCAGACTGCCGTGTCTCTGGATCCAACGCTGCTCAATGCCCGCCTCTATCTGGCAACCGCCTACGCGCAGCAATACATCCCCGGGGGCGATTCTCCGGACAATGTCAAGATCGGCCAGCAGGCGATCTCGGCCTTTGAAGATGTTATGAAGCAGGACCCCAATAATCTGACCGCCATCGCCAGCATCGCGCAGATCTATTACAACATGAAGGATTTCGACAAGGCCAAGGAATACCAGCGGAAGCGCATGCAACTCTCTCCGCAGGAAGCCGAGCCTTATTACTGGATTGGGGTCATCAACTGGGCGATTGCCTATCCCAAGGCGCAACAGGCGAGGAGAGATCTGAACCTGACCATGCCCAAGGATCCGAATAATCCCGATATTCTACCTACTCTTCCGGAGAGAGCCCGCGCGCAATTGGAGTCGGACAACAAGGCGCTGGTCGAAGAGGGCATAGAAGCCCTCAAGAAGGCGATCGATTTGAAGCCGAATGATGCGGACGCCATGGCTTACCTCAACCTGCTTTACCGCCAGAAGGCTGAGTATGGCGCCTCGGATGCCGATCGTGAGGCCGACCTGAAACAGGCTGACGAATGGGTCGAGAAAGCCCTGAACGTCAGGAAGGCGGCGGCGGCCGCTGCAACCGAGGCGGTAAAGTAGTCCCTTCGCCCTTGGCCGCGGGACTCTGCGCTCGCGGCACACCGGGATAACAAATTCTGCGAGATTTCAAGCCCTGGCCTTCCGGCCAGGGGATTCTCCCCTTCAACTACTTGGTCATCAAAGCGGCTGACGCCGCTCTGCTGCTGCGGCCTGGAACGCGGGCAGATTGCTCTGATCGATCACTGCCGTGCCGGTGTCGATAGCCGTGGGCAAGGGGGAGACGGGCGCGGTCTTCCAGTCCTTGAATTCGTGCACGATGTTATGGTGCAAGTCGTCTAAGAGCCGCAAGCCGTAAAACGCCATCGTGTAACTCTTTTGAGCGACCGTTGCTGCAATCGAGCCGCGCTCAATCCAATCCAGCGTATCTGGGTTCTTGTCCATGGCCACGATGGGGATCTTGCCATCCATATCGAGCCGATGCAGCGCTTCTGCGGCGCCCGGACCGCCCGAGGCTTCCAGGCACAGGATGCCGTCGATCTTCGTCTTGGCCTCAAGCATTTTGGCGATCTCGTCGTTGGCGATGCGGGGATCACCCTTGTCATCGATGGTCTTCATGATTTTGATGCCCGGGTATTGCTTGAAAACTTCTTCGACGCCCCGCAGCCGTTCCTCCAAGTTGAGTTGCCCTGGAACTGTTATGACAACGATCTGGCCCTGCCCTCGAAGGATTTCGCCCATCCGTCGGCCGCTCTGAATTCCGGCATTCACGTTATCGGTGCCGATGAAAAGGATACGTTTGGACTCCGGCGCATCGCTATCGACGCAGATTACTGGAATGCCGGCTTGGACCGCGGCATCAATTTCCTTGTTGAACAGCTCGGCTTGTGCGGGGGAAACAAGGATCCCGGACGGCTGCGCAGCCACAGCCTGCCGGAAAGCTGCCAGCTCCTCTTCCGGCGAATATGATGTGGGGCCGACGAACTCGACCTTCACGGCCATCCCGCGAGCGGCGTCCTGGAATCCTGCCTGGGCTTCCTGCCAGTAGGGCAGAGTAATGTTGGCCGCCACAAAGAAGTAGCGTTCGGTTTCCTCGTGATAGGGCTTCTGACAAGACAACAAGGTCATCCCCAGGGAGACGGTAAGCAGCAAGATCACGGTTCGATGCATCCTCATTGGACCCTCCTTTAGCGGCGAGTTGCCTCCGACGTCCATCGTCTCTTCATGAAAACTCAAGCACTTCAGGAGCCGTTGAATCCGATGCGCAAGGTTATCACAAAACTCGCTCGGGGGATGATAGATCACCCTGGGACAAAAGTGACCTCTCCCTCGACCTAGCTTGCCCCTTGCGGGCTGCTCGGGCTGGGCAGGGTTCCACCAGCATACCGCGGTCACAGCCTCCGCAATTTGTTTTCACTTGCCAACCAACTGCGCTAAAATCTGCCGCCGGGAGAGAGGGAATCGGTTTTTGTCACGGGAGTCCAGCAGTGGGGCAGGCGAATAACGAGGAGGTGAACGGCATGGTACCGCGCAGCAGGGTCTGGCAACTGGCTTTGTTGGTGGTCGTCGCGGGTCTGGGCATGGCGTACGCGCAGGCTCAACGGAAATCCGTCATCACGTATCCCGTCGGTTACAGGAAGTGGGCGCATGTGAAGACCATGGTGATCTTCAGCAAAGAGCACAAGCTCTTCGATCGTTTTGGCGGATTGCACAACATCTATGTCAACGATATTGGATGGCCCGCCTTGCAACAGGGAAAAGTCTACCCGGACGGTTCAATGTTTGCCTTCGAACTGTATGATGTTCGCACGTATCAGGGGGCCATTGAGGTCACGCAACGGAAGTTCCTCGCCGTGATGAGGAAAAGCGCGAAGCTCTATCCGCAAACGGGCGGTTGGGGTTTTGAGGTTTTCCAGGGCTATCAAGCCACCGGCTCTCTGAAAGATATGAAGCAGTGCTTTGACTGCCATGCCGCGCAGAAGCGCACTGACTATATCTTTTCGACCTACATGGAGTAGGCGCGGCCGACGGCGATCAACCGACGCATCTGGGTTTTGATCTTTCCATAGGCCGGGGGAATTGAGCCCGCTTCCCGGCTTGTGGGCGCCGGTTCACCCGCCGGGATCAACCCGTAACGAAGCTAGGCTCCAGTATGACCCGCCGCAGTTCGCGTCGAGCCCGGGCGAGAGTCGCCCGGGCGGACACGCCGTGTTCGATCGGGGGGTGGCTGCTCGCGGGGAGAGGCTTGAAGCCTGCTTTGCGTGTGCCCTAGAATGAGTTCTAGGGTCATGGTTGAGTTCAAAGAGCTAATCCAAAGGGTCCAATCTTATCGTCCCGCAGAGGACGTTGACCTTCTGCGTCGGGCGTATGAGTTCAGCGCCGCACAACACCAAACCCAGAAGCGCGCCTCAGGTGAGCCCTATGTCCACCATCCCTTGGAAGTGGCCAATATTCTTGCGGAGTTGAAGCTCGATGGAGTGTGCCTGGCCAGCGGCATGCTCCACGACGTGGTGGAAGACACGCCGACCCCCATCGAGCGCGTGCGCGAGGCCTTCGGCGCAGAGATCGCTCGCATCGTCGAAGGGGTGACCAAGATCAGCCGCCTGGAAGCGCTCAAACCGGAGGAGCGACAGGCGGAAAACCTCCGCAAGATGGTGCTGGCTATGGTGGACGACATCCGTGTCGTCCTGGTCAAGCTCGCCGATCGCCTCCACAACATGCGCACGCTCCACCATCTCCCGCCGGAGAAGCGCGAGCACATCGCCAGCGAGACCCTGGAGATCTACGCGCCCATCGCCCACCGGCTGGGCATGGGGAAAGTGCGTGGGGAGCTCGAGGACTTGGCCTTCCAGCATCTCGATCCGGAAACCTATGCGGACCTCAAAAAGGCCGTCGAAAGCCGGCGCAAGGTAGGCGAGGAGTTTCTCGCGGAGGTCCGGCGCTTGGTCGATGCCAAAATGCGCGAGCACGGAATCCCGGCGCGCCTCGAGGGACGCATCAAGCGGCTTTACAGTATCTGGCAGAAACTCCGGCGCCAGCACATCACGATCGAGCAGGTCTATGACCTGCTGGCCGTCCGCATCATCACCGATAGCGTCAAGAGCTGTTACGCCGCGCTGGGCGTGATTCACAACACGTGGCGGCCGGTGCCGGGGCGGATCAAGGACTTCATCGCCATTCCTCGCCCCAACCTATATCAATCGCTCCACACGTCGGTGATCGGACCGCACGGCCAGCCCTTCGAGGTGCAGATCCGGACCGAGGAGATGCACAAGGTGGCAGAGGAAGGTATCGCCGCGCACTGGACGTACAAGGATGGCCGCCCGCTCGCCCAGCAGGACGCGGAGCGCTTTGCCTGGCTGCGCCACCTCGTCGAATGGCAACAGGACATGCGGGACTCGGGAGACTTCCTCTCCACGCTCAAGATCGATCTCTATCCCGAGGAGGTCTACACCTTTACGCCCAAGGGCAAAGTCATCGTGCTGCCGCGCGACGCCACGCCTATCGATTTTGCCTACGCCATTCACACCGAGGTCGGACACCACTGCGTCGGCGCCAAGGTGAATGGCCGCATCGTGCCGCTTAAGTCCCGGCTGCGGAACGGCGACATCATCGAGATCGTCACGCAGGCCAGCCATACGCCCAGCCGCGATTGGCTGACGGTGGTGAAAACTTCCCGGGCCCGCAACAAAATCAAGCACTGGATCAACGTCGTCCAGCGCCACCAGGCGATTGACATCGGCAAGAAGCTTCTGGAGAAAGAGGCGCGCAAGTACGATGTCATTCTGAAGAAGATCTCGGAGGCGGACTATCAACGCGTGGCGCGCGATTACGGCTGTACGCAGGTGGACGATCTCTACGCCGGCATTGGATATGGGAAGTTTGCAGCCCGGCAGGTGCTGACCAAGCTGACGCCCTCGCTCCCGGCCGAGGCCGAGCCGCCGTCGCGCCTGGCCACGGGCGTCAAACGCGCCCTGGGACTCGTGCGAGACCTTGCCATCCAGGTCCACGGCCATGACGATTTGATGGTCTACCGGGCCAAATGCTGCAATCCGATTCGCGGCGAGGCCATCGCCGGGTATATCACCCGAGGAAAGGGCATCGCTGTCCACTCCAAGAACTGTCCTAACGTCCAGAGCCTCGTCTATGACGCCGACCGGCGCATCGAGGTGGAATGGGCCGGCCCGAAGTACAGCCTCTATCCCGTCCAGTTGACGCTCTTTACCGCTGACCGCCAGGGCTTGCTTGCCGACGTGACTTCCGTGATTAGCGGGGGCCATTCCAACATTCAGACCCTCGAGACGCGCACCCGCGAGAACCAAGCCTTCATTGAGGTCACCCTCGACATCGTGGACCTTGAGCATCTGGAGAAGATTATTTCGCAACTCCGCAAGATCGAGGGCGTGTACGAGGTGGAGCGGGTGATGCATCGCTGAGCGGGCGCTCCGCGCGAAAGGGGGCGGGGGGCGACGCCTCCACGCCGACGCGTCTGAACCCGATCAAGTTCCACCCCCACTCGCACAAGGAGGAATCCCTTGCCCAAATCTGCCATCTCCACTTCCGAGGCGCCGGCGGCCATCGGTCCCTACTCGCAGGCGATTCGTTCCGGCAATCTCCTTTTCGTTTCCGGACAGATCCCGCTTGATCCCGCGACGGGCCAGGTCGTTCCCGGAGACATCGCCGTGCAGACGATGCGCGTGTTGGAGAACCTCGCGGCCATTCTCGAGGCGGCGGGTTCGGACCTTTCGAAGGTGCTGAAGACTACCGTCTATATGCGCGATCTGGAAGAATTCGGGAAGATGAATGAGATTTATGCCCAACACTTTGCCGAGAACCCGCCGGCCCGGGCGACCGCGCAGGTGGCGCGACTGCCTCGCGATGTCAGCGTTGAAATCGACCTGATCGCAGAAGTCTAGATTCGCGTGTCTTCGCAGAGGGATGAACTGCGGCGTGACGGGAAACGTTAGGCGGCTTTCTGGACTTTACCGGCGCGGATGCAGGCGGTGCAGACGCGGAGCGTCTTGTGGGCGCCATTCACGATGGCCCGGACCCGCCGCAGATTGGGGTTCCAGCGGCGCTTCGTAACGTTGTGCGCGTGGCTGATTTGGTTTCCGTGAACAGGACCTTTTCCGCAGATATCGCAGGCGCGAGCCATGGTCAAACCTCTTTAGAGTAGAAATAATCCGGAGGGCTAAGATTACATTATAGCACGAAGACCTCACGGCGCTCCGGCGTAACTGACCCCCAACTCCCGCCCCAAAAAGGCTACAATGATGACATGATGCTCCGAGGGCGTCTGATTCGTTCCGCCGTTATCGCGGCGACGGGGTTGGGGAGCTTGCTCTGCGCTGCCTGCAACCGCCCGCCCGCTCCCGACCGTGGGGTTTGGGCGGAAGTGGATGGCCAACCCATTTACCGAGACCAGGTCGAACGATACCACCGCAGCCGCACGACCGCGGGCGGGGAAGCGGCCAGCCAGGAACAATCGTTGAGCTTCAGAATGAACATCCTCAACGAACTCATCAACAACCGAATTCTGGTGGCCCACGCGTCGCGCGCGCGGGTCACTGTCTCGGAAGCGGAAGTGGACACCAAGGTGACGGAGTTGAAAAGCCCCTACTCCCCGGAAGAATTCCAGAAGAAACTCAGCGAGCAGGGGCTGGATGTGAACAGCCTGCGAGATGAAGTGCGCCAGAGCCTGATCATCAACAAGTTGATCAACAAAGAAATCGTCTCCAAGATTTCGGTCACGGAACGGGAAATCGCCGAGTACTACGACCGGAACAAGGGCAACTTCAACGTGCCGGAGACGCAGTATCATCTGGCGCAGATTGCGGTGACGCCGGCGGTGGAGCCGCAAGTCCGCAACACCAAGAATGACGACGCCCGCAATCCCCAGGCGGCGGAGCGCAAGATCCAGGCGCTCTTCGCGCGGATTCGATCCGGCGAGGATTTCTCGACTGTCGCGTTGGAGTACTCCGAAGACGGACGAACCGCCGCGGGCGGCGGGGACATGGGCTTTGTCCCCGCGTCGGCGCTGGAGGCCAATCCGCTCCTCCGCCAGGCGGTCGCCGGCCTCAAGCCGGGCCAAGTCTCAGGGATTCTCCGCAGCCCCATTGGCTATCACATCATCAAGCTGCTGGCCCGCGAAGAGGCCGGGCAGCGGCCGCTCTCCGACCCCCAAGTCCAAAGCTCCATCCGCCAGATGCTCACCAATGAGCGCGAGCAATTGTTGCGCGCCGCATACCTGGAGGACTTGCGGAATCATGCCAAGGTGGTGAATTACCTGGCTCAGAAAATCCAAGCCGCCAACGCGAATCCGGCGCTGGTGAAATGACCGCACCGGGTGCGATCAGTCGCCGTGGTGCGCAGTCGCGACCAGCGGGACTCGCCTCGCGGAATCCCTCGTGTGACGCCGGTCTGCGACCGGCGTCTTTCGCTGCTCATGGAGCGGCGCGACAGAAGGGCCCGTCATCCTGTTCTTGCGGACATCTCTAGACGAGGCGCACCAAGCGCGCTCCGGTCTCCACCCCCTTGCCCGCTTCCACGTAAATCTCCTCGACGCGTCCCGCGCGAGGCGCGCGCAGTTCGTTCTGCATCTTCATCGCTTCAATCACCAGAAGCCCGGTCCCCGGACTAACCTCCTGGTCCTTGTCCACTAGGACCTTGACGATCTTCCCCGGCATCGGCGCCAGGACTTCCTGCGGGCCCTGGGCGGCGCTGGCGGCGCGCGCGCTGGGACGGCGACGGGGATCGTGAATCATCACTTCGTAGTGGCGACGTCCCACGGTCACGATGCGTTGCTGGTGGTTCGCCGTCGCGCGGCCGGGGTGAGTCGTGACGTGGGCTTCGTATGAGCGGCCGTCGACGACCAGCGAGTAGATGCCCGGGGCAACTTCTGCCCAATCCACTTCGACGTCCCTGCCGTTCAGGACGAACCTGGTTGTGCCGCCCTCGCCTCCCGGCGACCGGGGGGCTTCGAGCTGGTGCTCGCTCGTTCGGGAGCCGTGCTGAAGAGTGAGACGCAGTTTCATCAGCTCTGTATCGCCGGGCGTCCCCCCGGCACTCGAGGTGGCAACCGCTTGCCGTCGTGAAGTGCGGCGCTACGCCCCCAGTGGCAAGGCTACCGGCGCGGCCAGCGGTCGAGCAGCGTTTCGCGGCCCGCGGTCTTCCACGGACTTTCGCGCCCGAGGCGCACTTGCGGAGTCTGATCGCGAGTTCGACGTCCCGAATCCAGCGCTGCCGCTATCAACGCGATTCGTTCTTCCTCGGGCGAAGATTCCTCTTCGAGCAGAATCCCTTCCGCCAAGGCGCGGTCGATAAAACCGGTATCGATTCTCCCCGCCGCAAAATCTGGGTGCTCCAACACTCGGCGGAAGAAAGGGATGGTAGTCTCGATTCCCAAGACCTCATACTCGCCGAGCGCCCGACGCAAGCGCGCGATCGCCTCGCTGCGGTCGCTCGCCCAAACGACGAGTTTGGCGAGCAGCGGATCGTATTCGAGCGGGACCGTCCAGCCTTCGTAGACCCCGCTGTCAGAGCGCACCCCCGGCCCGCGCGGCGCTTGCAGGCGGCGGATCAGGCCGGGGCAGGGAAAGAAATTGTTGGCGGGATCCTCGGCGTAGATGCGGCATTCGATCGCCGCACCTCGCATCTCGACGTCCTCCTGCCGCCAACGTAACGGCTCATCCGCCGCGATGCGAAGCTGCTCCTTCACCAAATCGATGCCCAACACCATTTCGGTCACGGGATGCTCGACCTGAAGGCGGGTGTTCATCTCCAGGAAGTAGAAATTGCGGTTCTGATCCACGAGGAACTCGACCGTGCCGGCGTTGGAATATCCCGCGAGCTTTCCGATGCGCACGGCCGTCTCGCCCATGCGCCGCCGGAGCGACTCTTCGAGGAACGGCGAAGGGCATTCCTCCATCACCTTCTGATGGCGGCGCTGCAACGAACACTCGCGCTCGCCGAGATGGATCAAGTTCCCGCGTTGATCGCCCAGAATCTGAATCTCCACGTGGCGCGGGCGCTCGATGTACTTCTCGAGGTAAACGGATGGATCATTAAAGGCGTTCTCAGCCTCCGAACGCGCCGTGCGGTACGCGGACTCAAGTTCCTCAGGCCCGAAGACCAGCCGCAGCCCCTTGCCCCCGCCGCCCGCCGACGCTTTGAGCATGACCGGATAGCCGATCTCGCTCGCCATGCGTCGGACTTCCTCGAGACTCTCCAGGTTCCTGTCTGTGCCTGGAACCACCGGCAGCCCGGCGGCACGCACGGCATGACGGGACGCCGTCTTCGAGCCTAGCAGCTCCATGGCCTCGACTGGGGGGCCGACGAAGACCCGTCCCGCCCGCTCGCAGGCGCGCGCGAATTCGGGATTCTCAGCGAGGAAACCGTAACCGGGATGGATGGCCTCAGCTCGACTGCGCGCCGCGACTTCCAGCAGGCGGTCGATGCGCAGGTAGCTCTCCGCGGACGGGGCCGGTCCGATGGGGTAGGCCTCATCGGCGTAGCGGACGTGGAGCGCTTTCCGGTCCGCCTCGGAATAGACCGCCACCGTCGCGATGCCCATCTCGCGACAGGTGCGCATGACGCGCACCGCGATCTCGCCACGATTGGCAATCAGAACCTTCCTGAACATCGACTTGAGATGCTACCCGCGAAGGCCCGCGTTTTCAAATCATCCGCGTGCGGCCGCACCACGGTAACTACAAAGGAATATTCCCATGTTTTTTGGGCGGGTTGGTGTCGCGTTTGGTTTCGAGAAGGCGCAGGGCAGAGATCAATCTCGGGCGGGTGTCGCGCGGCTCGATGATCGAATCCACCCAGCCGCGCTCGGCGGCGATGTAAGGGTTGGCGAAGCGCGTGCGGAACTCTTCCACTTTCTCGCGGCGGAGGCGCTCCGGGTCCTCGGCCTTCTGGAGCTCCCGGCGATAGACGATATTGACCGCGCCCTCGGGGCCCATCACCGCGATCTCGGCCGTCGGGTAGGCGTAATTCATGTCCGTGCGGATGTGCTTGGAGGCCATGACGCAATAGGCGCCGCCATAAGCTTTGCGGGTGATGACGGTGATCTTGGGGACGGTGGCTTCGGCGAAGGCGTAGAGAAGCTTCGCGCCGTGGCGAATGATCCCTCCGAATTCCTGTTGCGTGCCGGGCAGAAATCCCGGGACGTCTTCGAAGGTGATGACCGGAATGTTGAACGCGTCGCAGAAGCGCACAAAGCGCGCCCCTTTGACCGAGGCGTTGATGTCGAGGCAGCCGGCCAGGACGGCGGGCTGATTCGCGACGATGCCCACGCTCTGGCCTCCCAGGCGCGCGAAGCCGACCACCAGGTTTTTGGCGAAGTGCTCGTGGACTTCCAAAAAATACCCTTCATCCACAACGCGGTGGATGATCTCCTTAATGTCGTAAGGCTGGTCCGATTCCGTCGGGACGACCGTCTGGAGCGCTTCATCGCGGCGGTCGATCGGATCACTCGTTTCGCCACGTGGCGGGTCCTCGCGGTTGTTCTGGGGCAGGAAGGAAAGCAATTCGCGCACGAGCGCCAGGCAATCGGGGTCATCGCGCGTGACGAAGTGCGCAACTCCGCTCGTCGCGTTGTGCGTCATCGGCCCGCCCAGTTCTTCCTTGGTGACGTCTTCGTGCATCACTGTCTTGATGACGTCCGGGCCGGTCACGAACATGTAGCTGGACTTCTCGACCATCAATGTGAAGTCGGTGATGGCCGGGGAGTAGACGGCGCCGCCCGCGCACGGACCCATGATGGCGGAGATCTGGGGAATCACGCCGGAAGCGAGGGTGTTACGCAGAAAGATGTCGGCATAGCCGGCGAGCGATGCTACGCCTTCCTGAATGCGCGCCCCACCCGAGTCGTTGAGGCCGATGATCGGCGCGCCGACTTTCATCGCCAAGTCCATCACCTTGCAGATCTTGGCGGCGTTGGCTTCGGAGAGCGAGCCGCCGAAGACCGTGAAGTCCTGCGCGAAAGCGTAGGCGGGACGGCCGTTGATGCGGCCGTGGCCGCTCACCACACCGTCGCCCGGAATGCGCTGCTCGGCCATGCCAAAGTCCTGCGCCCGGTGCTCGACGAGTTTGTCCAGTTCTTCGAACGTGCCCTCGTCGAAGAGCAGTTCCAGCCGCTCCCGCGCCGCGAGCTTGCCTTCCGCATGCTGGCGCGCACGACGCTCCTCGCCGCCCCCGGCTTCGGCCTGGGCGTGGCGGCGGCGAAGTTCCTCGATTTTTTCCTGCAATGTCATAGCGATGTGGCGATTTGCTGATTGAGTGATTTGGCGATTGAGTGAATGGACGAATCGAATTCGCTACATCACGCGATCACTCAATCGCTCAATGTCGTGATTCCGCTCCAGTCTTCGCCCGCAACGATGGAATTCGTAGGCCGCTTGGGGTCGTACTTAACGCTGGCGGCCTGTCCGGCGAGGCCGTGGCTGTTGGAAGCGAGACCCGGTAGGGCGGAGATATCTTGCGCGGCCTCGTAGCTGACTCCCGCCACTTCGTACTGGTAGAGGACCAGTTTGCGGGAACGATCCGGTTCCACCACTTCCAGGATGTGGCCGGCGGTGATCCGTCCGTGCCGGCTCAAACCCCAGCGCCGCTGGCGTTCGATCTCCTCGGGGCTCTTGCGCCGCCAGCGACGCACGCGGATGATCACCCACGCCCCGGCTACCGTCATCCACGCGGCGCCTGCCAGTCCCAACGCCAGTCGCAGTGTCACGCGCGCACCAATGCCTGTTGGGCCTTTTCCCAATCCTTCAAGAATTGCGCCAAGCCCTTATCCGTCAGCGGATGCTTGATGAGCTGCTCGAAGACCTTGTAGGGCATCGTGGCCACATGCGAGCCAGCCTTGGCCGCGTCCACGACATGCAACGGATGCCGCAAGGAAGCCGCGAGCACCTCGGTCCTGAACGAGTAGTTGCGGTAGATCATGACGATGTCGCGGATCAAGTCCATACCCACATGCGAGATGTCATCCAGCCGGCCTAGGAAGGGGCTGACATAGGCCACCCCCAGTTTGCCGACCAGCAGTGCCTGGGAAGCCGAGAAGCAGAGCGTCATGTTGATCTTGACGCCTTCGGGAACCAGTTGCTTGGCAGCTTTCAGGCCTTCCGGGATCGTCGGCAGCTTGATGACCACCCAAGGGTGGATCGCCTTCAGCTTCTGCGCTTCGTCATACATGCCCTCCGCGTCGGTGGAGACAACCTCCGCACTCACCGGCCCTTGGACGATTTCGCAGATGTCGTAGATGCGTTGCTCGAATTTCGCGCCTTCCTTGGCGATCAGTGAGGGGTTGGTCGTGACCCCGTCCAGCACGCCCAGACTCACGGCCTGGCGGATTTCATCCAGATTAGCGGTGTCGAGGAAGAATTTCACGGCTTGCTCCTTCTCATGAACTCGCCCCCAAAAACCTGTGGATTATAGCATCCGGCGAAGGCGGATACGAGGGCTGGAGGCCTGGGCTTCCTAGGCCACACTAGGCACCTCGATCCGATGCGGTTTTCCGCTAGGAGGTCGATAAATGTCCCGAATCAGAGATTCGTCGGAGGATTGCGTCAGGGTGCGTCTTCAGCCGCACCGTGAATGATCGGACCTAAATCCCTTATTGGCCGCCGCGGAGGCCTGAATACCACAAATTGTGGCGGCTTTTCGCGCCATGGCCAAGGCCATGCCCTGACGGATTATTCATCGAGCCTGCGACTCGGCGCACTAGCGAATCTCAACGGTTACATCTCTCGAGGGCGGGCTCTCATTGTGGGCTAGGTCCACGGCCGTCACGCGGTAGGCATAGCTCTTTCCTTGCTGGACGGCAGGGTCGCGAAAAATGGGCGTCCGCAGTGGCTGGGGGTTGAGTCTCCGAGAATCCTCGCCGGCACCACGACGATACAGGTTGTAGCCGCTGAGATCAGGTTCCGGGTTAGCATTCCAGATCAGCTCGACCGCGCGGGTCGTATAGACGGCCGTCAGGCCTTGAGGCGCGGTGGGCGGAAAGGTGTCCTGGGGGGTGACTTCCACGATCTCGGAGTCGTCGCTTTCGGCAGCGCTATTCCCCTCCTTGGTAATCGCGGTCACTTTGAAGAAGTAGGTTCGGCCAAACTCGAATTCCGAGTCCTGCCATCCCGGCTGGCTGGTTTCTCCCCGCGCGGTGAACGACTCCGGCTTTCCCGTGGCGCTGCGATACACCCGGTAGGTTGAGACCGTTCCTGGAGGCGCGGACCAGCTCAACTCGAGGGCACGCGCGGTGGTGCGGACGTGCAGATTCTCGACCGGCCGAAGTACTTCCAGCAGTCGAAACTGAACCACATTGGACAACTCGCTCGCGCGCGGCCGGCGCCGGAAGCCGCGGGTGAGCGTGCGCACGGCGAAGAGGATGGTCGATTGGTCTCGGGCGCGCAACTCTTCGTCGGACAGAGTCAAAGTCCAACCCAGCATTTCTCCTCGCCGGTGCTTTTGGACGTCGTCGGGGCCGAGCGTGATCCAGGGACTCAAAGCCTGCGTGGGGGGCGGAGATGGTTGGCCCGCCGGAAAGACGGCGCGAACGAACTCGATTTCCAGGGGCTTGGTTAGGCGTTCACCGTCGCTCGCCAGTCGCGGCAGAGTGAAACTGAACTGAAGGTTCCGTCCCACCTGCGCCACGGCGAGGTCCTTGACCGGTTGCGGCTGCTCGATGCGCGGTGGACGCGGTACGCCTTGCACGCCACACGCGCACAGATAGCAGGCGCCGCTGACAGCGAGGAGGAGGCGCGAAGGGGGCAGGGGGGCGCCTCGACGGGGTGTGTCACTCACAGGATGTATCGGCTGAGGTCCTGATTCTTGACGATATCAGCCAGTTGTTTTCGGACGTACTCGCCGTCGATACGAACCGTCTTCTTCTTCAGGTCGGGGCCTTCAAAAGAGATCTCGTCGAGCAACTTCTCCATGATCGTATGGAGCCGTCGGGCGCCGATATTCTCTGTCTGGTCGTTCACCTGGGCGGCATAACGGGCGATTTCTTCCAGCGCGTCATCGCTGAAGCTAATCTTGATCTCTTCCGTGCCGAGCAGCGCGGTGTACTGCTTGACGAGGGCGCTCTTCGGCTCCTTGAGGATGCGGATGAAGTCTTCCACCGTCAGCGACTTCAGCTCGACGCGAATCGGGAACCGCCCTTGCAGCTCGGGAATCAAATCCGA
>Ga0073934_10008193_pt1 | contig 14086 bp, 13 predicted proteins | sample LarsenN4metaG_FD_76834 | JGI IMG/M metagenome (GOLD analysis project Ga0073934, IMG submission 76834) | Hot spring sediment bacterial and archeal communities from British Columbia, Canada, to study Microbial Dark Matter (Phase II) - Larsen... ...
AAGAACGGGATGAAGAGGAACCCGATGGCCCTGCCGGCGGTGAAGTCGTCCGGGCGGACCTTGGGCAGGCGGGAGAATTTCAGGCCGTGGTAGATGACGGCAAAAATGTTCAGGGTGATTATGCCGAGCACGACGGCGCCCGCGGTGTCGAAATGGGTGAGCCGATGCTGGAGAAACGGCGCCCGCGCGGCGGCATCCCAATGGCTGATGTCGTCCAGATAGGGATTGCCGGTGGCGGCCGGCACCGGCGGCGGAATCGGGGGCGGTGGCGCAGGGTTCCCGCCGGGCACAGGTGGCAGGTTCATGGCGGCTGTGGGGTGAAAGGGGGGCGGCGCGGGGCGCGCTCAGTGCTTTAGGCCGTCGAGCTTGGCGGGCATGATGATCATCGAGCGCCACAGACCGAGCGGCCAGGAGGCGACAACGTAGGCGAGGTGCGCGATGAGCGGCAGCAGGCAGGCGGTGAGCAGCAGGCTCAGCTCGGCAAAGCCCGCGCCAACCGGGCGCAACGGGCGGGGCAGGCGGAAAGGCGTCAGGTGCATCAAGGATTGCGACGTGTCGAGCTGGTTGAACAGCGCGAACGCCGCCGCCACGTCGGCCAGCACGGCGGTGAGGCCGAAAGCGAGCGGCGTGAGCAGCAAACCGCACTTGAGGAGAAACTGGACCGCATCGATCCCCTCCTCCGCGGCACTGCCGGGGGCATACTCGACTTGCGCGGCCTGCGGGTGCAGCGCGATGGCCGCGAAACACGACCAGAGCCAGACACCGATGGCGCTCGAAACGACGATCGGCCAGGCGTTCAGCCCAAGCCGCACCAGGGCGGTGATTGCCGCAATGACGCCGACCAAGATCGCCGCCAGCGCCAGGGCGCCGGCACAATCAAGCAAGGCGGGCGAGGCCAGCCGGGAGCGCGCCACCATGGCGTCGTTGGCGGGGAGCATCCGATGGGCCGCGTAATGGGCCACGACCACCGCGGCGAGCAGGCCCAAGCCACCCAGGATGATCGAGACAGATCCCTGAACATAGGCGGCATATCCGATCTGGAGCACCCCCAGCGCAAGGCCGACCAGCACGGCGATATGCCCGGCCCGCTGTGCAAAATCGAGCGATGCGCGCAGAAAACCGGGGCTCAGCACACCGGCCGCAGATCGAAGGAGAGTGTCAACCGTGGCGGGGAGCGCGCGATCCCAACCCTGGCCGGGTGCCAAAGGAGCGGCGGCCGATGTTCCGCCGTCGAGCGGCGCCCACCGGTTGCTCCCGACCGGCGCGACCATGGGATTGACGGGAATTTCTCCAGCGGCGGCCTTGCGGCGGATTTCCTCGAGGGGCAGCGGACCGGCCGGGTGGTTTTGCGCGTCCAAATAATAGTGATTCATGTCTGGATTCTCCGGAAAAACAGGCGGGCGCCGCCCCTCATGCCGTGTCAGACGCACCGCACAATGGACCGTGCAGCAAGCTTCCCCGTGCCGAGACAGCACCCAGCCGGATGGGGTGTGGCTTCATGACGGTCTTTCTTTGGGGTGGATGTGGCGGGCCGCAGGCGCGCCGGCCGCATTCCTAGGACTGGGACGATCCTATGGCCAGAACGAAATAGGATCCGTCTTTGGGCCGGTTTTGTCGCTTTATGCGACGGGAGTTTGTGATAGTAAACGCAACGTCCTGCATGAACGTGCCGCCCAGATTGCCGGTGCTCATGTGCGCCTGCTTGGCGCTGGCGTCGCCCGGATGGGGCCAGTCGGAAACCACGCCTCAGCCCGACGCGGAGAAGCTGGCCCGGTTGCGCGCGGCCAAGACCGTTCGGATCGATATCAAGCAACGATACGCGTTTGAAGAGTCGGAAGAGGACACAGATTCCGACCAGAAGCAGCGGTGGCGAAAATCAATGGCGGCCCTGCGACAGGTTTCGCTGCCGTTGACGGAGGAGGCGCGGCGCGTTTGCGATCTGCTTGGCTTGCGGGTGCTGGCGGTCGGGCAGGCGGATCTCATCCTGCAAATCGACGTGGCGGGAGAGCCGGTGCAGGCTCGCTATAATAATGTCGGCGACCAATACAGCGGGGCAATTTTGCATGGGAGCATTTTGGTCCGTGACCGGAGCGGCGAATTGCTCGCGCACGAGTTCCAATATGAATACAGGTTTCCCACGCTGCTCGTTTACACCACGCATGCCGGCATGCTGGGCCCCGGTCCTCATGCCCGGCCCGAAGATGCGCCATTTGATCGGACGCTGCCGGGCTTCCGTCTCGGTCTACTGGAACTGGCCGCACTCGGCTGGGGTGCGGAGCCGCTCGGTCGCGCCCTGAAGGCCCAGAATCCCGGATTGCGCGCTGCGGCGGCCTGTGTCCTCGGCGGGCGGAGGGGCGCGGAACTCAAGGCGGCCGTGTCTCGATTGGCCCTCTTGTTGGAGGACACCGACGATCAGGTGCGGGCCGCCGCCGCCTGGGCCCTTGGCGAGTCGGACGACCCAACCGCGGTGCCGTCCCTGCTGACCGCACTGGACAAGCTGGGAATCCGGCCGGAGGAATCGAAAAAAACTATCGAGCCCACCGAGGAAGAGGAACCCACCGAAGATCTGGATACCGACATCGAAGCGGTCGGCGACGGAGCGGATGTATTCCAAGACCGGTTCGCCCAAGACCCGCATGTCGCCCTTCTCTTCATCCGCGCGGCCTTGCATAAACTGACCGGGGAGGGCTTTGCCAGTGCCGCGGAGTGGCGGCGGTGGTGGAGCCAGAAGCAGAACCTGGCGCCGACCAAGCAGCCATGACAGCAGGCCATTCTTGGCGGGTGCCCGCAGATCAAATCCCATAAGCGATCGTGGTGCGCAGGAATCCGGCTTTGACTGCCGCGCGTAGCAACGTAGCGAATTGCGCCATGCCCACGGAATTCCTCCAGGACCAAGCCGCGCTCTACGCCGCGGGCGCCATGCCGGCGGCGGAGCGCGAGGCGTTCGAGGTGCTGTTGGAATATCAGGTGGAGCTGCGGGCGCAGGTTGCGCAGCTGCAGGAGGCCCTGGCCGCGTTCGCCGGCGCGATCCGGGAAGTGGCGCCGCCGGCTGCGCTGCGTAATCGCATCCTGGAGTCAGTCGGGAAAATTCCGCCCGGGGTCGGCGAACCGGAAGCCTTGGTGGTGACCGGCCCCGGAGGGTTGATCGAATGGGTCAATCCGGCCTTCACGGCCATGTGCGGCTATTCACCGGAGGAGTTGCGCGGACGCAAACCGGGCCACCTCCTGCAGGGGCCGGAAACGGATGCCGCGGCGGTCGACCGGATCCGCGCCGCAGTGCGTGCGGCCCGTCCCTGTCGCGAGACGCTCGTCAACTATCACAAGGACGGGTCGCGCTATCACGTGGACTTGCGCATCATGCCCATCTTGGACGACGCCCGGCAGCCACTGTATTTTGTCGCCCGGGAGCGCAAGCTGCGTCCGGAAGAAGTAGCGGCCTAGGAGGCCTGTTTCCGGCGCACGGCGAGCCAGTTGCCGGCGGCGATAACGCCAACGACGCCGACGATGACGCCGTGGTCGCGGTTCATCCGCGTGATGAGCAGCACGCAAAAGGCGAAGGCCACCGCCGCCAACAGATGGCCGGCCGGCAGATGCCAGGAGCCGGGCGGCGCGGCGCGCCGGCGCAGGACGACGAAGGCGGCGCAGACCATCGTGTAGGTGACGATGCGGGAGGCGACCGAGAGCACGGCGTTCCAGATGAAGCTGCCATAGAGCGCCAACGCGAAGACGAGGACGCCCCAGAGGAGGATGGAGGCATACGGCGTGCGGAACTGCTCGTGCACCCGGCCGAAGACCGCGGGAAAATCGCCGCGGCCGGCAAACGCGTAGGTCAGGCGCGGCACGGCGACGAGCTGCGCGCAGAGGAAACCGAAGGTCGAGATCATGGCTCCCGCGGCCACGAAGCGCGCCGCCCCGTCGCCCACGATGGCGCGCGCGGCGTCGGCGAGCGGACGCTCGCTCGCGGCGAGATCCGGCACGGTGATCATCGCGACGTAGTGCAGCAGCGTGTAGAAGCCGGCGATGACGATGAGGCCGGTGAGCAGGGCGAACGGCACGTCGCGCCGCGGGTCCTTCGCCTCGGCGAGCGGGATGAGCGCGGTCTCGAACCCGCCGTAGGCGAACATGAGCACGACGAAGGCGTTGAGCCAGTTGCCTGCGCCGGGGTCGGACACTGGGGCCGGGACCGGCGCGGCCGGCGAGGCAAGGAGCAACCCGCCGAGCACGAGGACGAGGAGGGGCAGCAGCTTGGCCACGGTGAAGATGTTCGACACGCGCGCGCCGGCCTGCACGCCGCGGTAATTGACGAAGGCGAGGCCGCCGATGAGCGAAGCGAGGATCACCGCCCGCACGGCGGGCTGGGTGGCGCCAGGCCAGAATTCGCCGAGATAGACGACGAAGAGGTTGGCGGCGGCCGCCGCGGAAGCAAGCCGCGTGAGCCACACGAACCAGCCCATCTCGATGCCGGCGAACCGACCGAACGCGTCGCGGGCCCAGAGATAGGAGCCGCCGGCCTCGGGGTAGCGCGAACCCAGCTCGGCATAGACGCCCATCAGCGCGCCGACGCAGAGCGCGGCCAGGGCGTAGGCCCAGAGCGCGTGGGGGCCGAGCTCGCGGGCCACATCGTCGGGCAGTCCGAAGATGCCGCTGCCGATGACGCCGTTGATCACGAGGGCGGTGAGGGTCCAACGGCCGAGGGCCCGGACGAGGGCGGGTTGGGGTGATGGGGTCGGGGCGCTCATCGGCCGCGTGGTTTGGAGGGGATGGGGCCGGGCAATTTCACGCCCCAGAGCACGGGCTCCGTCTGCGGGGCCGGATCGAGTCCGGGGGCGAGGTGCCGGAAAAAATCGGCGAAGCGGATCGAGCATTGGAGCCGGCGCTGGCCCTTGGTGTCGATCTTGGGGTTCACCTGGATGATGGAGCGGTTGAAGGGCGGGGAGGCTTTCATCTTCGCCGCGAGCTTGCGGGCCGCCGCAGGTGTCAGGTTGCGGTCTTTGATGAGCGCGTCGAGCCGTTGGAGATCGGCGTAGGTCACCGGCGCCCATAGCTCGCGCCATTTCTCGGGCGTGACGAGCGGAGCGGCCGCATGGACAAAGCGCTTCAGGTCGCCGTCCTGCTGCCAGAAGCCGACGATCAGAAGAAAAGGTTCGTCGATCTCATATTGGCGGAGGGCATCGCCGAGGTCGACGGGCGTGCCGTATTTGACGGCCTTCGGGTTGGCGGGCACGCCGCCGTGATCCTTGTTGGCGGAAGCGGGGATGTCCCACTTCTGGGTGTAATCGGCGGGCTGGTAGCCGCCGAAAAAGGAATCGCGGACCCATTTTTCAAAGGCGAGGCCGTGGCGCTGCACTTCCTGCGCAGACGACGCGGCGCAGCACCCCAGGGCGACGGCAAGGAGAAGGCCGGCGCGCGTCACGCGGTCTCAAGCCAGAGGCGGAGCGCCTCGAGTTTCTCGCTCCAGTAGAGTTTCATGCGCTCGGCGTCCTCGGCCTCGGCCAGCTTGCCGTGCTGGGGCACGACCTGGCACTTGAGCGAGCCCTTGGGCCAGAAATTGACGCTGAGGTTGGTGCCGTCACCCCAGGTGATGCGGATGGATTTGTGCGGGGTCGCCTTGCGGACGGTGAGGGGCGTGCGCGGCAGCCATTTTTCACGGAGCGAGGCGTCTTTCCACGCGGCGAAGGCCCGGTCCACGGGCACGGCGATGGTCTTGCTGACACTGACCTCGAACCCGTCGGCCTTCTGGTGTTTGGCGCGCAGACCACGCGCCTGCTCGTAGCCGACGGCCAGCATCTGGCACCACCAGCCGGTGAGCTTGTGTTTGCGGTGAAGCAGCAGGGCGATCTCGGAGTGGGGCAGCTTTTTCGCACCCGCCTTGTCGAGCCAGGACAGCCAGTCGGTCCACGGTTTGCCCGTGGCCTTCTTGACCGCGGCATCGCTGACGCCGGCGATTTTGTCGGGCTTGCGCTTCATGGGGTGGGGTGCGGGCGGCCTCGTGCGAGATTGCAATCCTGCTCCGGCAAGTCAACCCGCGCGACGCGTCCGGGCCGGACGGGCAGGAATCTTTTTGTTTACGCGCGTCATGCGGGACTGCTAGACAGATGGGATGAGTGACGACAATGCGCCGAAACTCCGCCTGAAGCCACGGCTTCCCGGCGAGGCGCCTGCGTCGAATCCCCCGGCTCCGGCTGCCAGCGAGCCACCCGCCGCTCCACCTGCGCCACCGGCCGCACCTGCAACCGAGGCCCCCAAGGTCCGCGCGAAACCGCGCCTCGGCTCCGCTCCGGCGGAACCGGCCTCGGTCAGAACCTCCACCACCGCGCCGATACCGGAGCCTGTGCCGGCCCCGGTGGCGGAAGTGCCTCCCGCACCCCCGGCTCCACCTGAACCCGAGCCGCCTCCGCCGCCGCCACCACCGCCTCCTCCGGCGGCTACCCCCGCGGCGCAGCCTGCGGCCGACGGCGGGAAGCAAAAATTCTCGCTGAAGCCCAAGACCCCGTCAGCGGAGGCCACACAGATGAGCGCGAGCGCCACCCTGCCGGTGGCGCCACCCGCTCCGCCGGCTGCAGGGAGCACACCCCCTGCGGCCGCCGCCCAACCCCCGACTTTACCCATGCCCCCGGGCCCGCCGCAGCCGCCGGCGCCACCCATGGAGCCGGTGACGGACACGGAGGAATCTCCCGCCGAGGTTGAAATCATCAAGAAGGCCTCCGGTGCACCGTTCAAGCCGCCCTCCGGCAAACTGCCTCCGCTGCCGCCTCCGAACGCACCTTTCCCGCCCCCGCCGAGTGCGAAACCGGCCGGCAAAACCGCGGACAAAGCCTACACCAAGAAGGTCAAGAAAATCGCCCTCATCGCCGGCGGCGTGCTCGGTCTCCTCGTGGTGGCCGGCGGCGGATTTTTCGCCTTCCAGATGTTCACCAAGGAGGAGCCGCCCCCGCCGCCCCGCAAGGCGGCGCCGCCGGCCCCCAAGCCGGAGGACCAGTCGGCGCAATCTGCCGACGCCAAGCCCGCCGACGCCGCGACCACGCCTGCCACCGACAAACCGGTTGATGCGGCGGCCCACCCGACAGCGACCACCGATCAGGCGGCCGCTCCCCAGACCGCCTTGGGTCAAGCTGTGGCCACGACCAAGGACACCATCACACAGGTCGAGCAGGGACGCACCGCGGCGGCAAACGAAGTGATCGCGTCCGATTCGCCCGCGCCGAAAACCGATGAAACCAAGCCGGCTGCCGCCACCCCCGATCAAAAGCCTGCGGTGGCCGAGACCAAGCCCGTCACCACGGCGCCGAGGCCCGCGGGCCAGGCTCCGGCCCCGAGTGCGGCGTTCAAGGCCTGGGTGGCGGAGCTGAAGGTCGGTGGCGTGCGTGGCGGCGCCAACCCGCGGCTCTTCGTCGGCGGCATCACTTACCCGCAGGGCGAGGTCGTGAATCCGCAGCTCGGCATCATCTTCGACGGCTACGATGAAGCCCGGAAGGTGATCGTCTTCCGCGACCGGAGCGGCGCGAAGGTCGAGCGCCGGCGCTGAGGCGCAGTATCCTAGAAGTGGAGGCGCGCCTCCCGCCGTCGCCAAAGGCTATGGCGGGCAAGCCGGACGCGCTCGTGCATGCGGCGAACCCGTCCGGAAGCCGGGTTCCACCTTCATGTATCGGGGTCGCAACCAGCGTTCGGAACGTTCAGGCCCCGACCGCGGCATGCTCGGGCGCGAGCCACTCGCCGCCCTTGTTGCCCATGATCGAGAAGACCTTCATCGTCTTCAGCGGCGGTGAATAGATGTGCAGCGTGACGAGGCACTGGCCCTCCGGCTGGAGGTTGGAGACCTGATGGGTTTCGCTGTCATGCGACGCGACGATCTCGCCCTTGTGGAAGTCGCGCGTGCGCACCGGCACAACCTGGCCGCAGGGGGAGAAGGCGTAGCTGGTCTCGCTGCAGACGCCCTCGAGCACCTTGAAGGCGCAGACCGAATGGGCGTGGTCGTGGATGGGCGAGCGCTGGCCGCTCTTCCAGCAGAGCACGAGCATGTTGAACATGGGGCTCTCGGCCACGAGGTTGCGGCAATAGCAGTCGTCCTTGTAACAGAGGTAGTCGCGCACGTCGTCGAGCGTGACCTTCGATTCCGTGAGCATGCGCTGGAGCAGGTCGAGGTCGGCGCGCTGATCCTTGAGGCCGTGGAGATACTTGAGGATCGGCTGGAGGACGGCGGGAGGGGTCGGAGCGGGCATGGCGGGACGGATTGGGCGGTTTGTGCCACGAAGCCGCGGCCAACTCAAGCCCGCGCCGCTGCGCCGAAGGGCCTATTTGGCGGCGGATTCGGCCGGGCCGCCGTGGTATTCCATCCACTCGCGCGCCGTCCAGCGCGCGACCTCGGGCCCGTGCAGCCGCGCCACGACATGCAGGGCGCCGTCGATGCCGGCGGAGACGCCGCCGGCGGTCACGATCTTGCCATTGTCGACAAAGCGTTGCGTGCGCTGCAGACGGACGCGCGGGTAATCGCGCTCGAAGCGATCGAAGCCGAAATGGTGGGTGGTGGCGGCGGCGCCGTCGAGCAACCCCAGCTCGGCGAGCAGGAAGGAGCCGGTGCAAACCGACAGCACGACTTCCGCGGCCGGCGCATGTCGCCGGAGCCAATCGTGCACGTGCGGGTTGCGCATGACGGGGTTCATGTTGCCGCCGGGCACGACAATGATGTCCGGCTTCGGGCTGTCCTCCAACGTGTAGGCCGGCTGGATATCGACGCCGCCCTGGCAGCGCACCACATCCTTGGTCTCGGCCACCGTGTAGACGCGATACAGGCGGTGGCGGCCGGCGGCGCTGAAGACCTCGGCGGGTCCGGCAAAGTCCAGCAGTTCGGCGCCGGGCCAGACGAGGATCGCGACGTTTCGGCGGTCTTGCCCTTGGGCAGACACGCCGCCCACGAGCAGCAACAGCAGGAGGATGAGACTTCTCATGGGCCCCTCAACTTGCGCGCAGGGCGATGATGGGGTTGATGGAGGTGGCCCGCCGGGCGGGCAACAAGCATGCCGCCAGGGCAACCAGCAGGATAGTCGAAACCACACCGGTGAAGGTCAGGGGATCCGTGGGCGGCACCTCGAAGAGCACGCTCGCCATCAGTTGCGTGAGGAGCAGCGCGGCGATGATGCCCAGGGTGAGGCCGGCGACGACGGCGCGCAGACCCTGTCGCATGACCATGAGCAGCACCTCCCCGCGGGAGGCGCCGAGGGCCATGCGGATGCCGATTTCCTGCGTGCGTTGGCTGACGAGAAAGGCGAGCACGCCACCGATGCCGGCGGCGGTGATGACCAGCGCGAGCACGGAAAAAAGGCCGAGGAGGGTGGCGATGAGGCGGCGCGGGGCGAGGGCGGCGTCCCGGGTCTGCCGGAGGGTCACGATGCTGGTGACGGGTTGTTGCGGGTCGGCGCGGCGGATGGCCTCGCGCAGGTCGCGCGTGAGCACGGCGGGGTCGCCGGCGCAGCGGAGGACGACGGTGGCGCTGATGAGGCCGGCGCTGCGGCGGAGCGGGATGTGGATCTCGTCGACCGGCGCGGAATCGAGCTGTTGCCGGGCGTTGGCCACGACGCCGATGATGGTGGTCCAAGTGGTGCCGTTGTCGAAGGTGAGGCGGCGGCCGACGGGATCCTCCACCGGCCAATGGCGCGAGGCCAGGGATTGGTTGATGATGACCACGGCGGGCGCGTGGTTGTCGTCAGAGGAAAGAAAGGCGCGGCCGCGCAGCAGGGGCTGTCCCACGGTGGCGAAATAATCTTCGCTGGAAACGATGAGCGTGGCGGCGGGGGCGGGCGTGTTGGGCGTGAGGTCGCGGCCCTCAAGGCGGAATGGCGTCGCGAAATTGACCAGGCCGTTGAGCGGCTGGACGCCCGAGACGGCGGCGGACTGGACGCCGGGGATGCGAAGGGATTCCTGCATGACGCGCTCCCAAAAACCGAAGCGCTTGGTGAAATCGTTGTATTTGCTCCAGTTGAGGCTGATGTTGGCCGTCAGGACACGGGCGGTGTCGAGGCCGGGGTCGACGCGCTGCAGGTTGAGCAGGCTGCGGGCGGAGAGACCGGCGCCAACCAATAGCGGCACCGAGATGGCCACCTGGGCGACGACGAGCAGGCTGCGCAGCTTCAGGCTGCCTGCGGCCGTGCCCCGCGAACCGTCCTTGAGCGTGACGGCGAGCCGCTCGCCGGCCGGGAGCTGGACGCGGGAGCCGAAGAGCAGACCCGTGGCCACGGAGACCGTGAGAGCGAAGGCCAGCACGGGCAGGTTGACCCCGATCTCGTTGGCGCGCGGCAGGACGGCGGCCGCATGCGTGACGAGCAGCTGCACGCCGCCCGCGGCCAGCGCGAGGCCGATGCCTCCGCCGAGCACCGAGAGGAGGAGGGATTCCGTGAGCAACTGGCGGAGGATGCGCCCGCGCCCCGCACCCATGGCGGTGCGCACGGCCAGCTCACGCTCGCGGCGGGCGAGACGGGCGAGGGCGAGGTTGGCGACGTTGGCGCAGGCAATGAGGAGGACGAATCCGGAGGTGGCGAGCAGCACCAGCAGGGGCCGGCGCGAGGAACCGGTGAAGGAGGACGAGAGCGACCGCGTCTCGACGGTGTAGCCGCTGTCGACCGGGTAGTCCGCGGGAAAGGCACCGCACAGCTCCACGCCGATGCGGCGGGCATCTTCGGCAGCCTGCAGCGCAGGCACGTTGTCCTGCAACCGGCCGATGACGTTGGAAATGATGCGCCCCTGCCGGTTGTTGATTACATTCGGCGCCCCGCGGAAGGGGCAGGCTGAGGCGGGCATGAAGACCTGGTCGGCGTTGGGGAACGCGGGCAGGGGCGGAAGGACGCCGACGACCGTGTGCGGCCGGTTGTTCATCTCGAAAACCTTCCCGACGACGTCCGGATTGCCGCCAAAGCTGCGCATCCAGTATTCGTGGCCGAGCACCAAGACGGCCGGTGCCCCGGGCCGGTCTTCGCCGGGGAGGAAGGTGCGGCCGTGCAGCGCCTTCACGCCGAGCAGGTCGAAATAGTTGTCCGATACCACGCCGGTCTGCACGCGCTCGGGCTCGGCGCGGCCCAGCAGGATGAACCACATCGAATGATACTCCGCCAAGGCCGCAAAGGCGCGGTTGCGCTCGCGGAAGTCGGTGAAATCCTGCACGGAGAATCCGAGGACCGGCCGGCCGGCCTTGGGGGCCGTTTGGTTCAGGGTGACGAGGCGATCCGGCTCGCGATAGGGCAGCGGCCGCAGCAGGACGCCGTGCACGACGGAGAAAATGGCGGTGTTCGCGCCGATGCCGAGGGCGAGCGTGAGGATGACGACGGCGGCAAAACCGGGATTATGGCGGAGGCCGCGCAGGGCATAAGCCGCGTCCTGCCGGAAATTGTCCCAATGACGCACCCCCCACGCGTCACGCACGTCCTCCTGCACCTGGGCCATTACGCCGAAGCTGCGCAGTGCGGCCGCGCGGGCCTCATCGGGCGGGAGCCCCCGCCGCACACCCGCGGCGGTCTCAAGCTCGAGATGATGTTCCAGCTCGCGCTGCAGGTCGCGCTCCGCCGCGGAGCGGGTGACAAGCTTGCGGAGCCGGGGCAGCAGGTTCACGGGATCCTAGCCGGCCTTGAGCACGAGACCCACGGCGGCGCTGAAGCGCTGCCAATACGCGGTTTCCTCGGCCAGCTGTTTCCGGCCGGCGCGGGTAAGGCGGTAGAATTTCGCCTGCCGGTTGTTCTCCGACACCCCCCATTCGGCCTCGATCAGGCCCTGGGCCTCGAGCCGGTGGAGGGCCGGGTAAAGCGAGCCTTGGTTGACGGCGAGGGCCTCGCGCGAGAGCACCTGGATGCGCTGGGCGATGCCCCAGCCGTGCATGGCATCGTTGGCGTCGAGCGTGCGCAGAATCAGGAGATCCAGCGTGCCTTGGAGGAGTTCGGAGCGGGAGTCGGGCATGGCTTCTTGTAGACAACCGACAGCAAACCGCGGCTCCTGTCGGATGTCAAGGGGAGCGACGGGTGGTGCGACGAGTCGCGCCTAAGGCGAGGTGACGGCATCACGGATGCCGCGGAGCAGCTCGGGGTCGGTGGCGATGCCGAGGATGCCGTTGACGACGAACTGCACGCCGATGCACAGGATGAGGAACCCCATGATCTTGTTCATGGCGTTGAGGCCCACGGGGCCGATGAGGCGCACGATGCGGTCGGACAGGCGCAGCACGATGTAGCTGGCGACGGCGACCACACAGATGCCGAGGATGATGGCGACGTAGTCGAGCACCTGGTGCGCCAGCGAGGTGAAGCCGAGCGTCACCGCGATGGAGCCCGGGCCGCTGAGCATCGGCATGGCGAGCGGGGAGAAGGAGATGTCGACCTTGCGGCGGGCGGCTTCGCGCTCTTCGTCCTGGTCGGGGCCGGATTTCCGCGGGGCGCCGAGCATGCCCATGCCGACGCCGGCCATCATGATGCCGCCGGCGATGCGCAGGCCGGGGATCGAGATGCCGAAGAAATTCATGATGAAGGTGCCGCCGATCAGGAAGGCCACCAAAATGCCCACCATGTAGAGGCAGCCCTTGCGCGCCTGCTCGCGCCGGTGCGCGTCGGTGTCGCCCTCCGTGATGGCGACGAAGGTAACGGCGGCCGCGAGCGGATTGATGATCGGCAGCAGCGCGATGATCGTGCCCAGGAAAATGCCCCAGAGATGGAGGATGTTGGACATCGCCTAGGGAATTGGCGCGCGACCGGGAGCTTGGCGAGCCGCGACTACCAGACATCCACCGGGCCCTTGGGCACGGGAATGGCGTCGCGGCGGGCGGCCGGGTCATCCTCGTCGCGCATGAACGAGGCGACGAGCGGGGCCGGGCGGTAGGAGGAGCGCAGCTCGCCCTGTTCGTCGAGAAACTGCGCCCGCCATTTCCCGTAGGCGGCGAGCAGGGCCTCGAACTCGGCGCGGGTGCGGAACTGCGTGACGCCCCGCTTGAACTCCTTCGCCGGGCCGAAGCGCTTGGCATACCACGATGCGGGTTTGCGGAAGAGTTTGCAGCCAAGCTCCTCGCCGAAGACCTCGACCATGAGGTCGAGGTGGCGGCGCATGACCTTGGCGCGCTCGGCGTAGGTGGGCTCGTCCGCCACGGCGCCCGTCCGCAGGTAGTCGAGCGTGTGGCGGAAGATCCACGGGTTGTAGAACGCGCCGCGGCCGATGCTCACGCCGGCGCAACCGGTCTCGTCGAGCATCCTCTTCGCCGCCTCCGGCGTGGTGACATCGCCGTTGCCGATGACGGGGATCGATTTCACGGCCTGCACCACGGCGCGGATGCCGGCGAGATTGACCGTGCCGCTGAAACCCTGCGCGCGCGTGCGGCCATGCACGAAGATGGCCGCCACGCCGACATCCTCCAGCGCGCGGGCGAGGTCGGGCGCCGTGAGGTTTTGCTCATCCCAGCCGAGGCGCATCTTGGCGGTGATGGGGATCTTCACCGCCTCGACCATGCCGCGGACGAGTGCCTGGGTCTTGCGCAGCTCGGTCATCATCGCCGAGCCGCCGCCGATGCCGACGACCTTCTTCACGGGACAGCCCATGTTGATGTCGACCGACGCGATCCCCATCGACTCGACCAGCGCGGCCGCGTCGCGCATCTCCTCCGGCACGGCGCCGAAAAGCTGCACGGCGAGCAGCTTCTCGGCCGGGCAGGTCTTGACCAGCTGCAGCGCGCGGGGGTTGCGCTCCAGCAGCGAGCGGGCGTTGACGAGATCGGTCGTGGCCCAGTCGAGGCCGCCGATTTCGCGCACGACGAGGCGGAAGGGCAGGTTGGTGTAGCCCGCCAGCGGCGAGAGGAAGAGGTTGGACCCGAACTCGTGGCGGCCGATGCGCACAACCGGCAAAATACCCTAGCGCGCGGCCAATGCACGCTTCATCCGCGCGAGGGCCTCGGCAAGCGTGGCGTTGAACTCGTCATCGCTGCCGCCCATGAGATGGATCAGTAACTCGAGCTGCGGCGCGGTGATCGCTTGGGTGTAATCAACCGAATCGGGCGCAGCCTCGGGTGTGTTCGCTTCGAGCGCCGCGAGGGCCTTCTCGGGCGCGTCGTCGTCGCCCCGGACGAACG